>Ga0265297_10003698_pt1 | contig 27010 bp, 27 predicted proteins | sample Munlanlwell13791_FD_192502 | JGI IMG/M metagenome (GOLD analysis project Ga0265297, IMG submission 192502) | Leachate microbial communities from a municipal landfill in Southern Ontario, Canada - Leachate well 137-91 | ecosystem: Engineered > Solid waste > Landfill > Unclassified | place...
TTAATGGTTTTGCTTTTATTTTGAGCACTTCTTGCACTTCGTCAAACACTCGTTTGCTTATCAGAGGTTCGTGGTTGCCTTCGTGTATTTCGTCATTGAACCTCATAACTCCATAATAGAATGGATTGCGCAAAGTGTGAAACATGCAATTTTTAGAAATTCTTCCGCCAAATTTATTTTTTAGTCCGCGTTCTTCCATTTCATCAATTATAGAAACAATGCTGTAATTTCCAGATGCAAATTTTTTAAAAGCTTCTGCGACAAGGGTACCTTGTAATGGATTAACTTCAACTCGTCTTAATTCTCGTTTTTCTCTTAAACATTTTTTAAGCAATAGCTTTTCAATATTTCTTTTTTCATCGGTCATATATCCCGTCATTGTTCTGTTCTTGCTAACGTTTAAATATCCAAGAGGAGCAGAGCACGGCCATTCAAGTCCAGAAATTTTAAAACGTATTCCTCTTTTAACTCTTTTGCTAATTTCTTTGCTGTATTGTCGGCTTATAACAAATTCCATAGCCAACATAAAATCTTCGCCATCGCTATCTACATAATCTCGGCTTGGAGTTTGTATTTTCAATAGTTTTTTACTTCTTAGTAGATTATCGATTGTAGAACTGTCTTGCATATTACGGCTAAGCCTCGAAATTTCCCATATAAGAATTCCGTTTGCTTCGCCGTCTTTTATTCTTTCAATCATCTCTGCAAATTTAGGCCTGCCCAATTCAAAAGCAGATTGGACTTCTTTGAAGATGCCAACAATTTTTAGCTTATTGTGTTCGGCATAAGCTGAAAGTTCCTTGTATTGAGAATCTATTGAAGGGGAAGAATCTTTTTCATTCCCATTTGATTTTCGGCAATAGATAAAGTATTTGAAATTTTGATTTTGCATAATTTGGTGTAAATATTTTTGACAATATTTTTTATTTTATTGAAACACAAAAATATAAATTATTGTCAAGCATTTTTATTTAGAACAATAAAATACTGTGTGATTTTAGAAAATAACCGTCCATGCTGTCCAAAGCGTCCTTTCAAAATTACTCTGTTGGGACGCTTCGGACATTTTGGACACTTATTCTTTAATTTTCCATAACGATATTGTGCGATTCCCACTTTTGTTTTTATCTACTTTAATTCCGTTGGCTTCCAAGTCTATCTTCACAATCATGATTTTTCGCCAAAGCATTACGGGACTTTTTGGCCAAGATTTTTCTTGAGTATCTATTTTCAATAAAATGGCGGTACTACGTAATATTTCGAGAAGTTGAGTTGGTGCACCTTCCCAAGAGTCCCTGTTTTTCATAAAATCTGTTATTGCCATTGCTACAGGGTTAGCTTCTATCGCCTCGTTGTGCTGTTTTACGACATTTGCTTCCAAGACCCTTATGAAATCTTCCTGATTTATTCCCATTGCTTTGGTAATTGCGCATCCCCAGTATGCAAAGTCGGCCATTCTTGGTAATTTATCAATTTTTACATTAGGCCTTTCTTTCATTGCTTTAGCCGCTAAATCAAATATAGCTCCTAAAATTTGTGGCCTTATTTTTTCTAATCCGTCCAATACGTCTTTCTCTTGTTTCCTTTCTGTGTCCGATATCGGTTCCAAAGCCAACAATATACATCTATTGAGTAGATCTGGCTTGGAACCAGCAATGTTTATTCCATTAAATCCCATTACAAGGCGGAATGAATAAATTATGTCGTCATCGTCTGTAAAAAGCTCTCGTTTAGAAAAACCATCTCCCGTGCACATTCTACAAAGAGCGTCTGAAAACCAATCCTGGATGTTGGAGAGGTTATCAAAAAATAGAGCCCAGTGATGAGATGCAATTTGTACCAACTCTCTGATATTGGTTGGTGGAGCTATTGTCTCAATGGCTGATGGGTCAATTAGTTTTTTCAAGATTTTATGAAATGTGCTTTTTGCCGATCCTTGCGGTCCATAGACTACGCTTATAGGATGGGGAAATCCAGGTATAAAGCTTGATACAATCACAACTTTTAAAAGTAACTGTTCCTCATTATCTTTTAGGTTGAAGAATGGCAATATGTCATTTAAACTTCCACCCTTCTCTGGGTGCACCTGTGTATGTTGATGATTAAATTTGTAAAACAAGATTGGTGGGTGTTCTACAATTTTCCATCCGTCTTGGCTTATTAGTACCGCTTGTCCGTCTCCCAAGTCATACCAAATTTTGCCTTCATGCCATGCAGTCCTTACAAACAACTGATGACTTTCTCCTAAAAATTGTGCTTGTCCGCCGAGCATATTTATTACCATTTTTATAGTGCTATCTGCCACAGTCATGTTTCTTTTTTGCCATGCTATGTGCGCAAGCCAGTTTCTGAAATCTTTTGAACCAAGCCTAACAACCTCCTCTGTTTCATTAAATCGGACCAATGCAAAAGGTTTTTTAAATTGGTCACAGAATAGCTTAATACCTTCTTCTCTTGTGATTTCAATAAGCTTCTTTGCTTTTGTTTTTTCTTCGGCGTCCTTTGGATTTTCATTAACCATTTCTGATATTGAATCAAAAACTGACCTTAACTCTTTTTCATCAAGTGGCGGTTTGTTTTTATCATTCCAATTTTTCATCATCGGCCACACTAATCCACTCCAGTCTTCTTTTGCAAATGTAGAAAGTAATTTCCCTGCAAGAGATGCTGCTGTATCATTTCTTGAGCCTTCGCTGGTTCCTTCTAAAACATTCCCCCAATCTGATGTTTCTTTTTTCATTTCTTGCTTTTTTTTGATTAGCTCGTTTAGCCATTTTGGCATTGGTGCCAATTCTACTTTTCCAATTTCTAAACCGTCAGCCCATTTGTAATTGTTTCCTGATGGATGTAAGGATGGGGGAGCAATAATACATCCACCCTCACCGCGAATATCCATAAGGGGTGCTATGTGAACTGCATTTTTGATGATTTTCCCTTTTGGGGGCTTAAAATAGTAATGCACTCCACCCCCTCCGCTTATGGCAGTTGGTGTTTGGGGGATTTTTATGTTGGCAAAGTCCGCACCCTTTTCGGTATCTAAAACCACAATCCCAGATACGCTCCCAGTAACTATGGCTATGCCTTTTGCTGTATTTCCAGAAAACCATTGCTCTAACTCCTTAATGGTCGGAAGTCTTTTTTGATATTCTGACCATTGAATTATGGGAGTTTTCTTTTCATTTGTTGGGATTACCGAAAATCCCATTGCTAAATATTTTTTTGCTACGTCTAATAAATTTTGATTTTTTATATTCATATAATTTTGTTTTTATTTTTTATCTTTGCAACTTGTCAGGTCATGGCGGGGGATCTTGCCCTTTAGGCTTATTGCGTCTTTTTTTATAACGAGTGATAAGATCGGCAAGTTGTTCAATTCCTTTCACCCATTCCAAAAGCTCGGCAGGGTCGAGCTCGACTCCGTGTCGTTTGAGGATTTGGCCGTATCGATCTATTGATTTATTTTCCTGTAAATTTTTATCCATAAAAAAATTGCACATTATCGTGCAACTTCTTTATAAGATATTAGCTATTGGCTAAACGTAGCTAAATTTTAGCTAAACATATTTTGGGTTTATTTTTATCCAACCGCCTGTGCCAGTATTTTTCATTATGAAATCTTTTGTCCCTGTCTCTAATCTAATGGCAGTATTTATGTCATTACCAGCATTGTAAAATCTCCGCCAGTAATTTTGGGATTCTGGATTATTCTTTTCAGCTCCATCCCAATCGCTATCCCATTTTTCCTGAATTTCGTCATAAAACCATTCCTTGTTTTTGTTTTCAAATAAGGTTTTTAGAAGTTCTCTTTGATTATCTTTCCTTGCAAAATCGATTTCTTTGCCACAGAAATACAAGATGTAATTTTGATATTCAGTCTTTGTGACATTGTGCGATTGCTCTGTTGTACTGGTTTTTAGTTCATTTGAAAGCAATTTTTTAGAAGCATCAGAGATGAGTTTTTTGTAGCCTTCCTTGAAATTTTTTGTTAGGATTGTAAGCTCGTGCCATTTTTTAGATTCTTTTTGCACATCTGATTTTAGTCGATATCCTTTCGACGAATTACTTCGTTTGAAATTCATTAATGTAAACCAATCTAGTTCCTTAAAATCCAAATAAAATTTTTCTTGTAGTTCTTTGATCTCAGGATCTGAAAAATTAGAGAATGGATTTCTTATGAAATTTTCCTTGAATGCTTCCCACTTAACCACCATTTCGTGTTTAATGATACGTTGAAACATTTGACCTGTTATTTTTTCGACTACGTCTTTTGGCATAGTTTCTAAAAAGTTTTCTAGCCTTGATTTATCATCTTTCATCGGATTTATGACATTCATATAGCTTTATTTTTTTATTAGATTGGGTTAGTATAAAGTTAACAATTTAATATTGACGCCTAAACCCTTGAATTTCAAGGGCATGGCATAAAATTCCGAACAAACATACTAAACCCGTCGTTTAGGCAACTGTTTGTTCGGTCGCGTTTCGAAAGGAATGCGGGAGCGCAAGTTCCAGCCTAATGGCGGGTTTTGTGTTATGTCATCATAAATTTATGGAAACATGCGAAATAACAATTCCATCGATTGCCGTAAAACGCGGATTTTGGATTTACGTGATAAAAGTTTTTTGTAGAGATGGTAAAGATTGTTTTTATGTTGGTATGACTGGAGATAATGGATATCCAAAAGCTGGGTCTATGTTTAACAGATTATCCAAACATTTAGGAAGTAATCGACCAAGTTCTGCATTAACAAATGCGCTAGAAAGAAATGGCTTATTGGATAAGTGGATAAAATTAGAAATATTTGGGCTTTATTTAGAAAAAGAAAATGAAAAAGAACATAGAGAAATTAAAAGAGAGATTTCTCATATTGAAAATAAGTTGGCAGCAGATTTTAAAAGTGCAAAATACAAAATTATAAGTAACCAAAATTCAAAAGTTGAATTATCAGAAAAATCTGAAAAACAATATCAGGAGATAGTTAAATTCGTAAATATACATTTCAACATAGAGGTTTGAGTAAAAATAAAAATGCTTGACGAATATCTATATTTCTATGTTTTAATAAATCAAAAAATATGAAAAATTATAACAACCTCAAAAAATTTTTACTGATTTGTTTAACAATATCTATTGTTTGTTTTGCGTTACCGCAGGTAGCGTTTGCTTCTTGGTGGAATCCTTTCAGTTGGAATGTTTGGAATAATATCAGTAGTATGTTTATAAAAAAGGAGACTACTAATAAAACAAATCAAAATATTCCAACTATTGAAGAAACCAGTAATGATACGGAAAAAATAAAATTGACCGAAAATGAACCAAAGGAAAAATATTTACCTTCATTGACTTGTGTCCCAGAATGGAAATGTGAAACATGGAGTGATTGCAAGAATTCTTTACAAACAAGAGATTGCGTCGATGCAAATAGTTGTGGTGCTATAACAGACAAACCGACGGTGGCTCAATCATGCGTAATCCCTTGTACCTCGAATTGGCAATGTGGTGATTGGGGTAACTGTGTTAATTCTTCGCAAACAAGGATATGTACCGATCTTAACAATTGTGGTACTACAAGTGAGAAACCTGCTATAAGTCAATCTTGTACTGTATCAGATAAAACGACTACTACGATTGGCGAAAATTATTACAATAAATTTTTATCCAGAGTAAGGACACTTCTTGCCATACACAAATCATTCAAGGGTTGGGCACAAGACACAAGTGACCAGTTTAGATCGGCCGTAAATACATTGTCTATTTATGGTGGTGGTCTTTATGGAAAACTAAGAGACTCAACAATAAAATTTGCTAACAATGAAATTTTAATAATAAGCTCCTTAGTATCAAGTAACGAGGAATGGATATCTTATTATGAGGGAATGCTTAAGAATGCAGAAAATTATCAAGGTGAAAAAATTCTTGATAAAGATTCTTTTGATTCGTTAAAAGATCCGGTAGATGTTCAAGCTGATATGGATTCTGTTAAAAATGATACAAACAATGATTTAGAAAGTGTTCTCTCGAGTATAACTACAATTAGTGATTAAAGTTAGGAAAATTTATGACATATCATATTGATTGCAAAAATTATCAATGTCAAAAATGTTCGGCTTCATACATTCCTTTCAAAAAAGACTTTATTTGTCCTAAATGCGAAGAGGTTATCGATGAATTTTATGATTTCGTTCCAGAGTTAATCCGCTCTATATGTGGAAACAAGAGGAAATATGGAGCGTACACTCCATCAGCCTGGGCGTATATGTCTTTTACAGATTATGTTCAGATGCCAATTTTTAATTTGTTCGATTGTTTGGAGGAGGAGAGGCCAGAAAATGAAATTGAATATATAAATAATTGGTTTGATAAAATTCAATGGGAGCAGGAGTATTTCAAAAATCATGTTAAAGAAATTGCCTTTTTGGTTTATGAAGATTACAAGGCAAATAGGAATTCTTATCTAAATATAAGACCGACAAAAGAACTCAAACGTAATCTCTGGAGAAAATTTTTTAAAATTTTTATGCCGTAGAAAATAAAAAGACTTGTGAAACAAAGAGGCCTTCCGTGGGCTTCTTTTTATTTGGGTGGCATTGAAATGGGTCTGAAAAACCAGAGTGCAACGGAGATACCTTCCGTGAGTTCGGAGATATATCAGAAAAGGGAATTAAAATATGAACCAGTTTATAGGAGAAAATGGGGAATGTATATGATAATGAGGTAAAAAAGAAAACATATAATCAAATTTACACGCCAATCTACAAAAATAGGGAATGTATTATAAAATCAGACTTACTTCGAAAGGTGGTAAAAATGTCACATGTTGGGTGGTAGAGATGGGGAATGTATTATTTGAAATACCCCACTAACGAAAACATTATGAGAGAATTTTGAGAAATAGGCTTTCCTATTCCTTGAATGGGGGAATGTATATATCCAATGAGCCATAATAAAAAATGAATTAGAGACCCAAATTGTTGGTTGGTCGGAGGGGGGAATGTATATAGCAAATATGGCAAACTCGGAAATATATAATCAAATATGAAAAATAAGTTTATTGGAAGGGGGAATGTATGTGCCGATAAAATGAAACTAAAAAAGATATTCAGAAAGCGCTTGACTTATGAATATACGGGTGTATACTGATGTATATGGATAACAATTTTACAAAAAAACAATTAGAAGCCATAAAAAAAATAAGAAATTGGTCTATGCATTTTGGAAGAACTCCTTCGGTTAGAGAGCTAATGAAAGATTTGGGATATAAATCTCCAAAATCCATTCAGGATATTTTGAAGTCTTTAGAAGAAAGACAGGTTATTGAGAAATTAGAAAATGGTGGATATAAGCTAATTTATAATCCAGACTTGGGAATAATGCATGCTCAAACAGTCAACATCCCACTTGTTGGTGAAGTTGCTTGTGGGAGTCCTATTTTAGCTCAAGAGAATATTGAAGCAATGATTCCTGTTTCAACTTCTATGGCAAAATCAGGCTATAAATATTACTTACTACGTGCAACAGGAGACTCGATGAATGAAGCGGGTATCAATGACGGAGATCTTCTACTTATAAGGCAACAGTCAACTGCCGAAGAAGGTCAAAAAGTCGTAGCACTTATAGATGATGGGGCGACGGTTAAGGAATTTCATAAAACAAAAAATGCGATAATATTAAAGCCGAGATCTAAAAATAAAAATCATAAACCAATAATATTAACAGAAGATTTCCAAATTCAAGGTGTGGTCGTTGGTACGATACCTAATGCCGAAATCTAAAAATAAATATGGCAAATTATCACGTAACAAAAGATAAGGGGTCTGGGGATTGGAAAGTTAAGCGCGAGGGGGCAGACCGTGCAGCTGGATATTTTCCTACTCAAGCCAAAGCTGAAAAATTAGCTAAGGAAGTATGTGCTAATAGTGGCGGTGGCGAAGTTAGGATACATAGTCCAAAAGGCCCTATAAGGGATAGTGACACGGTGGCTCCAGGTAAAGACCCATGTCCACCAAAAGATAAAAAGTATTAAAAATTATATTAGATAAAGTAGAAAAAAGAAATAAAAAGATTAATTATGCAGAATGGGCAAAGCAAAAATTTAGAAAATAGAACAACGGATATTTCTAAGCATAAGCGGGAAGGTAAAACATTACACCCACCTTTTAATCAACTGCCGATGAGTCCTTCTTCTTGGAAGGACGATAGGATGCCAGAAATGCTTTGGGCTGTTTTAATAGTTGGAAATATAAAACGAGAAGAAGCCCTTGATATTTTTAGAAAGGTCGCCGACTTAGTGTGTAAATCTACGGGGTTATCAGATATTACCCATTCTGGTATAGCATTGTGGTCAAAAGAAAATCGAGTTGCTTTAATTGATTTACTTAAAGAATCACACCCCGAAACACAGAAAATTCTACAGCCGTTGGTTATTTTTCCCGCACTCCCTGGGTATAAAGAGTGGAAGGAAATTTTAGGGGAACCAAGCAACGAAAAAGAAGTTGCTGATTTCCTCTCGAAGGGCGTAACCGCAACTCTTTGGCACCAATCGCAAGAGGCCACTGATTGTAGGTGGATAAAATTTTTATGTGAAATTCATGGTGGGAAAATACAGTTTCCACGCTCTATGGAAGAAACAGTGCGTGGAGTATTTGAATATCCGAATTATGGAGATTTGAGGCATATCCGTCCTTTTATACGCGCCAGTGAAATTGGTATGCAAATGCGGAATGCAAAAGAACAAACTAATTGGCCAGAAAAATTTTGGGATTCATGTTTGAGGTCCACGCTTTGTTCGCCCCTACCAAGAAAAGAGCAGAGAAAAGACAATATTAAAATCAGCCACAACCAAATCCAAAGAATACGGCATTTTCTTTTGCTTCATTATCTTAAAACAGATAAATCTACTGCCATAGAACCAAGACACGATACAATATTCGGCTTTGGTTTCTATGCATTAAGACTTTTGGATGAATTAGTTGCCACAAATCTATCAAGAGGAATGATTGGAAGATTAGCTCTTAGGTCGTGCGTGGAAGCTTATATTACACTTTCTTATCTCATTAAAAAAGATGATGGAACTGTATGGGAAAATTTCCGAAATTATGGTATCGGAAAAATGAAATTGAGTTATCTAAAGAATAGGGACCTGAAGGATAAACCATCATTTATTGACGAAGCGTTTTTGAAGGAAATAACTAATGAGGACCGTTGGGAAGAATTTTCCGATATTGATTTAGGGAATTGGACAGATTTAGATTTACGAAAAATCAGTATCGAGGCTGGATGCAAGGAGATTTATGATGCTTACTACGATTGGACGTCATCTTTTTCTCACGGTAATTGGGGCGCAGTACGCGAGGCTAATTTTGCTATATGCGCAAATCCACTGCATAGATTACATCTTATCCCTTCGGTTTCTGTCTATCCATTACCTGGCGTATTAGAGGATGTAGTAAAAACAATCAATCTTATTTTAGAAACTATAAATACTCAATATGCGGATCTTAACTGTAAACTTATAGATGAACCCAAACCAGAAAAAATATCTTTATGGAAAAGAATATATTCGACAATTCGTTATCGTAAAATGAAGAAGTTTTTAAGCTTTATAACTGGCGAGAACAAAAAGCGTGTAAAAAAATGATGGGAAGGCAATTTTAATTTAAATGGAGTGGGAGGATTTAGAACCAGCCATTAATTTAAAAGATAAAATAGCAAAATAAATAAAAAATATGGTTGATAAAAATAAAATAATTGGCTGGAAAGATAGACATAACATAATTAAAAGATATAAAAGTAATACGTGGCGGACTTGGATGCATTTGATTATTGGAGAAAGCATAGATACAAAAGAGAAAGTTTTGCGGCTTTTTAAACCTTTTAATTATTTTAGTATCCCCGATAAAGAAACATACAAAAAAATAGTTAACCTTCTGGAGATCGGAGGAAAAGAGATTGATTGGTTAGATGAAAAAACTGCATCTGAGCTTTCTGATATTCAGGAAAATTTAAAAAATAAAATCAAACAAGTTAGTTCAAAACAGAAAGAGGGTAAAATATTAACTGAAGATGAGAACCAGATTTTGGAAGTAATAAAAAACTGTGGTATAGAATTAAAACCTCTTTCAGAGCTTATAGAGAATATGATTGGTGCGACGAATGAAGATGTTTTAAAAACTGCGGAATTGTTAGAAGAAATAAAACTGCACGATGTAAATTCTTTTGCAGAAATAGTAAATACAAGAATACAGAAACTCGATTTCTTTAAGAGTATTGCTAAAAATCCTAAAACCTATGAAATCAGAGGTGATAACTCAATACATAGATTTCTTGAGTTAAATATGTGGATTTTAGATGAGCGTTATTGGTTAATGCATAGTAATGAACAATTACGAACCATTATTGGGGAGGAAATAGAAAGTGATCCAAAAAAGAGGCCCGATTTTGTATGTGGGCAAATTGGAGAAAAGTTGATTATTGTTGAAATAAAAAGACCAAGTCATTCTCTTGCTACTAAAGATTTAAACCAATTGGAGAATTATCTAAAAATTATAGAAAAACACTTCACAGATTATAAAAATTTTGAGGCTTATTTGGTTGGGCATAGTATTTCTGATGATTTGTTAAAAACTAAAAAATACAGATCGTCTGATTTTAAAATAAAAACCTACACTGATTTTATAGCAGATGTAGAAAAAAGATACGCAGAGTTCAGGATAAAAAAGTGAATCTGTGAACCTTGTGAACACTGGGGGATAGCGTATTCTAAGATTTGTGGTATTATTGAGTCAATAATGCAGGTAATGGAATGCAATGGGAATTTTTGTTAAACAGAGGTTTCTATTAACGGAAACCTGTCTATAAACCATGTTCTGATTTCATTCCACAAGCTGCGCCACCTAGTGCCGGTATCTAGTGATGCCGACACCGAAAAAACCGCTTTTAACAAAGGCGGTTTTTTCGTATAATAGAAGCATGAAGACGATTTAAAAAATCAAAATAATTATTAATTGACGCAATAAATTATGGAAAAATATTGTGAAGCGTGTGGCATGCCACTAAATAAAAAAGAAGACTTTGCGGGCGGTGACGAAAATTCAAAATTCTGCCTTTATTGTGTTAACGCAGACGGCAGCGTTAAGACTTGCGAAGAAATTTTTGAAGGCGGAGTTAAATTTTTTATGAGCCAAATCGGTGGCGATAGGGGGTTGGCTGAAAGAATTACCAGAAAAAATATGAATATGCAACCTTATTGGCAAGATAAAAATTGCCAAATTTTAAAAGGGGAAATGGCAACTGACGAGGAGTTTGCCGAGGCAATGAAAAAGTTAGGTTAATTTTAGCGACTTGTCTGTATTGTATGGCAAGCCGTTTTTAATATTTGACAAATGCAACCCTGTTGCATTAATATATCTGTTGCATTAATATATATGAATATGGAAAAGAAGAAAGAAATACTTGCCAGTTTAAAATATCAGGGTTTTAGATCGTCTTTAATTCGGGAAGCAATTCTTGATTTGTTTTTTAAAATAAATAGACCTCTCTCGTGCCAAGAAGTCCAAAAGCTTTTAAAAAACAAAGCTAATAAAACCACTTTTTATAGGGAACTAGAGTTTTTAAAAGGTAAGAAAATAATAGAAGATTTCAGATTAGATGATGGAATAAAAAGATATGAAATATTATCAAAACATCACCATCACGTAATTTGTTTAAAGTGTAGAAAAGTTGAATGTGTAAAACTTGATAAAAATATTGATGAACAAGAAAAAGAAATAGAGAGAAATAATAATTTTAAAATAATTAGCCACACGCTTGAGTTTTATGGCCTTTGCCAAAAATGCCAGGCAGTAAAAAATAAATGAATAAAAAGATTTTAATATATTTTATTATAGGCATAGCCTTAATTGGAGTGATAGCCTTTGTTTTAAGCCCAACCCTAAAATCATCTCATCAAGTTAAATCAGATAAAATTCAGGTTGTCGCCAGTTTTTATCCTGTATATTTTTTATCAAAAGAAATAGCGGGCGACAAAGCAGATGTCTTTAATATTACTCCTGCGGGAGCCGAGCCCCATGATTATGAACCCACAGCTCAGGATATGGCAAGAATGGAGAATAGTAGGATGATAGTGATAAATGGAGGCGGATTAGAAGCGTGGTCAGATAACGCAGAACAAAACCTAAAGGGTGAAACGATAATAGTGGTTGCCGGAGAAGGCTTGTTTTCAGAAGAAAAACACGAAAAAGATGAGCACGAAAATGAAGATGAGCACGGTCATGATGGGATAGATCCTCATATTTGGCTTAACCCGATTTTGGTGAAGAATATGGCAAATAAGATATTGGATGGGTATATACAAATAGATCCGGCCAATGAAAATTATTATAGAGCGAATACGGAGGACTTGATTTTAAGGCTCGAAAACCTGGATAATGAATATATAAAAGGATTGGCTAATTGCAAAAGCAAAAATATAATAACCTCGCATTCGGCTTTCGGGTATTTAGCAGTAGCTTATGGGTTAAACCAGGTTTCGGTTGCAGGATTATCTCCAGATGAGGAGCCTTCGGTGCAACAACTGGCAGAAGCTTCTAAATTTGCCAAAGATAATAATGTAAAATATATTTTTTTTGAAAGCCTTATAAGCCCCAAGCTTTCTGAAACGATTGCAAATGAAGTTGGGGCAAAAACACTTGTGTTAAACCCAATAGAAGGGCTATCAAGCGAAGAAATTTCACAAGGAAAAGACTATTTTACTGAAATGGAAAATAATTTAGCTAATTTGAAAACAGCCCTGGAATGCCAGTAGACCATACAAAAAATATAATAGAAGTTAATAATGTCAGTTTTTCTTACGATAATGAAAATGTTTTAAAGAATATTAATTTTCAGGTGCACAAAGGAGACTATCTTGGTATAGTGGGGCCGAATGGCGCAGGAAAAACTACATTAATAAAAGTAATGTTAGGACTTTTAAAACCCAATTATGGATCGGTAAAGATTTTAACTAATAAAATTGGATATGTTCCGCAAAAGGCTATAAGTTTTGATGAAAATTTTCCTGCGACCGCAAAAGAGGTTGTTGCTATGGGAAATTTTAAAAATAAAAAATCCGTGGAGGGTGCGATAGAAAAGGTAGGTATGCTGGAATTTAAAAATAAACTGATAGGGGAGTTATCGGGTGGGCAACAACAAAGGATCTTTATTGCCAGGGCGCTTGCTGCAGACCCAGATATAATATTTTTAGACGAGCCGACAACGGGTATAGATCACAAATCTCAAGAGGAATTTTATAACCTTCTTAGAATATTAAATGAGCAAATGGGGTTAACCTTAGTTTTAGTATCGCACGATATTGAAAAGGTTTTAAAAGAGGTTATGCACGTTGCCTGCATAGACCATACTCTTGTCTGCCATTCATCACCCAAGGATTATCTACAGAGCATATCAAGTTCCGAACTAGGGCAAGATATTAAAATACTCCCTCATCATCATAACAAATAAAATGTTTTTAGAAATTTTTCAATATTCTTTTGTTATAAGGGCATTTGAGGCAGGAATAATAGTGGCCATTATAGCTCCACTAATAGGAATTTTTTTAGTTTTAAAAAGGTATTCTCTTATTGCAGACACATTTTCTCATGTTTCTTTAGCAGGAATTGCTGTTGGTTTGTTTTTTGGTATAAATCCCATTTTAACCGCTTTGGTGTTTACTGTGCTTGCTTCATTTGGAATTGAAAAATTAAGAACTTCAAAAAAAATATATGGCGAATCTGCCCTTGCAATTTTCCTTTCAGGTGCACTGGCCGTGGCAGTTGTAGTTATAAGCATCGGAAGGGGGTTTAATACCAATCTTTATAATTATCTTTTTGGAAGCATCGTTACGGTTACAGCTTTTGATATTTATATTATAGCCGTTTTGGCAATCCTGGTTATTGCGGTACTGCTAAAATTTTATAAAGAAATAGTGTATATCTCTTTTGATGAAGATTCTGCAAAGGTGAGTGGTATACCCGTAAAAATGATAAATGGAATATTAATATTTTTAGCGGCAATTACGGTTTCTTTAGCTATACCTATTGTTGGCGTGCTTTTAATATCAGCATTAATCGTTATACCCGTTGTCTCAGCGTTACAACTTAAAAAAAGTTTTTTAAAGACCTTGATCTATGCTGAATTAATTTCTATATTTTCTGTAATATCTGGAATATTTGCATCTTTTTATTTAAACCTTTCAACCGGCGGAACGATTGTTTTGATAATGCTGGCTATATTTATAGCGATCTTTGTTATGCGTCGTCGGTAATTTACAGGCTATAAATTGATAAAGCGTGTAAAAATTGATAAAAAATCAGAGATACTACTCTGTTTTTTTGTTATAATAGATATATGTCGGAAATAAAAATAATAGCAAAAGAACATACATGGCCAAGTATGCGCGGTAATCAGCATAATAGTGGTTGCAGTATGCATAGTTTGGAATTTAAAAATGATGTTGGTATTAAATATTATAAAACTAACGGCGCAATTTTTTCTACACCAATTATCGATAGAGATGAAAATATTTTTGTTGGCTCGGCGGATGGAAATTTTTATAAAATAAATCCGAGACAAGATATTATAGAATGCATTTTAAAAACAAGGGGAGTTATTGATTCTGCAGGATGTATAGACAAAGATGATTTATATGTTCCATCGGGGGATGCGTCGCTTTATAAAATTTCTTCGTTTGGTAAAAAAGAGTGGGAGTTTAATATTTTAGAAAAGAGATATCCCAGAATTAGCACTATTTACTGGTGGGAGGGTAATGTGGTTGTAGGGCCAAACGGATTAATATATGCAGGAAATGACGATTTTTATTTATACGCGATTAATAAAGACGGTAATGTCGTTTGGTCTTTTTCAACAGGGCTTCAAATATGGTCTGCCCCGGCTTTTAATAATAGTCTAGTATATTTTGCATCTTTTGATATGCATGTATATGCGTTGAACCAAGGCACCGGGATAATAAAGTGGAAACGAAATTTAAAAAACTTTATTTCTTCTTCTCCTGCAGTCGATTTAGACGGAAATGTTTATGTAACAACTTTTGGGGGAAAAGTATTTGCCTTAAATGGAAGTAATGGAAAGATAAAATGGGAGATTAATACAGACAAATGCATTTATGCATCTTTGGCAACATCTCCAGATGGAAATGTTTTTGTTGGAGGAGGAGATGGCTTTATTTATTGCATAGATTCTATAAATGGAAGCATTTTATGGAAATTAGATGTTGGGGACGCAGTATGGAGCTCTATGGTAATAGGTAGGGACCCAGAAAACACAGAGAAATATTTGGCATATGTCGGAACGAGTGGAGGACATATTTTTGCTATAACCCCATCGGGAAAAATTAGATGGGATTATAAGGTTTCTGGCAAATTAAACTACAGGACCCCTGGAATAAACGCCTCTTTGGCTTTGGGTAAGAGTGGCTTAGTGTCGGCAACTACTAGGGGAGAGGTTTTATATATACCTTATGATTTTTATAAAAAAAATATTTTAGAAAAAAGTTTTAGTAGTATAAAAATATCAGATGATAAACCGACTGATAAATTTACTATTAAAGAGGGGGGTGAATTCGTAATTGAAAAAATGGAATTTATTAGTCCCGAAATTATAAATCCATTGGACCAAATAGGAATTGCAAGTTTAGCTATAAATGTAAAAGTTTTAAAAAAGGATAATATATCGGGTAAGTTTAGTGCCGCGGGGACCCAAACCATAGAAGCGGGAGATCCGACTGGAGCAAATTCTTATATCCGCAAGCATACTTTTATATTTGAAGGAATAGAGCAAGGAAGTAGTTTCACAATGAAGGCGACAAACTGTGATTTTGATATAACCGCTTTTCCAGTTCCATTAGACTGGTTATATTTTGAGTGTCGATTAGAAAATAATTTTTACGAATGGGGGACCTTCAAGGCTCACCTTAATTGTCGTAATTTATTATTTAAAGTTATTAAAAAATACGGGAAAAATATTTTAAGATATGTTATAAAAAATATCCGGTGGCAACCTCTAAAAAACAAGTATTATATAAAAACATATATAGCCATTTTTGGTATTTTAACTAATAAAATATGGAAGTCGTGGGGATTAATAAATAAAGAGGGCAATTTTGACGCAAAAGGATTTTTTTCAATAAGATACAAATATCATGAAAAATAAAGCACGGGTTATAATAGAGTATAGGGGCGCCTACAAAGTTAAAAATGAAGACGGCGAGTTTTTGGCGAAGGTAACAGGAAAGCATATGTTTGATGCTTCATCTAGGGAAGATTTTCCAGCTGTGGGAGATTTTGTAATAATTGACGAATTACCAGAAAGCCAGGCGGTAATAAGAGAAATTTTACCAAGAAAAACAATAATAAAAAGAAGGGCGGTTGGCTTAGGTGATGCTCAAATAATCGCCACAAATATTGACGTTGCCTTTGTTGTGGAGTCTGTTGGCAGAGACTGGAGTTTAAACAGATTTGAGAGATATTTTTCGATAGCACAAGATGGGGGTATAAAATCTGCGATTGTAATAAATAAGATTGATTTAATTTCCAAGGATGAGCTAAACGAAAGATTATTAGAATTAAAAAATAGGTTTCCAGACACAGATGTTTTTTTGGTCAGTGTGACTAATGGTGAGGGGTTTGACGAGTTAAAAAAATATATAGAGAAGGATAAAACATACTGCTTTTTGGGGTCATCTGGAGTAGGTAAGTCGTCTTTAATAAATAGACTTATGGGAAATGATTTAATCAAAACGGAAGACATAAGCTTATACTCTGAAAGGGGCAAACATATTACCACCGCAAGACAAATGTATTTTTTGGATAACGGAGGGGTTTTAATTGATAACCCCGGAATGCGCGAAATCGGAATGACAGATGTATCTGTTGGCATAGATAATATATTTGATGATATAGCCAGACTATCACAGATGTGTAAATATAGAGACTGTACACATACACACGAGTTAGGATGCGCGGTTTTAAAATTAGTTGAGTCCGGTGAGATCGATAAAGATAAATATTTAAATTATTTGAGCCTAAAAAAAGAAACAGAGTTTTATGAAATGTCAGAGCTGGAAAAAAAAGAGAAGGAAAAAGATTTCGGTAAATTTATTAAAAATACTAAAAAATCATTAAAACAATATGGCCATAAAAATTTTTAATAATAATTTTATGAAAAACTTTTTTAAAATAATTACTGCTATTATTATTTCTCAATTAGCAGGTATTATAGGATCTATATTTACGATGCCGTCTATTCTCGGTTGGTATGCTGGATTGGTAAAGCCGGAGCTTTCTCCTCCAAATTGGATTTTTGCTCCGGTTTGGACAATTTTATTTTTGCTTATGGGTGTGGCCGGAGGTCTTGTGTGGATTAAAAAAGATTATCGTGCCCTGACCGCGTTTGCTGTTCAGCTTATATTAAATACTACTTGGTCGGTTATATTTTTTGGTTTACATTCGCCAGGATGGGCATTTGTTGAAATAATATTTTTATGGTTTGCGATTCTTGCGACCATTATCGTCTTTGCCAAAACATCTAGGGTAGCTGCATGGATGCTTGCGCCATATATAATTTGGGTAACCTTCGCGTCTTATCTAAATTTTATGATATGGTCGCTTAACTGATATTTTAAAAATGAAATACAAAAATCTTTCATCCGCCCAAGCTCGTGAGCTACAAGCGAAATACGGAAAAAATTCTTTACCCGAAGAAAAAATGGTTTCTGGGCTTAAAATTTTTGTTTCTCAGTTTGCGAATCCTCTAGTATATGTGCTTTTTGTCGCTGGATTAATTTCTATATTTTTACAAAAGTATATAGATATATTTTTGATTTTTGCTGTAGTTTTTGTAAATGCAGTAATGGGATTTTTTCAGGAATTCAAAACCCAAAGAACTCTTTTTGCTTTAAAAAAATTAGTAAAGCCTATTGCTAGAGTTTTAAGAGATGGAGAAAATCAAAGGGTAATGGCCCAGGATTTAGTTCCTGGGGATATTGTTTTTTTAGGACAAGGTGATCGTGTCCCCGCTGATGGAAAAATATTAGAAGAAGCCTCTTTTTTTATTAACGAAGCCGTTCTAACCGGAGAATCAGAGCCGTTGAATAAGAAATCTGATGATATGGTTTATATGGGGACAATTGTTGTTTCCGGTAGAGCTGTTTTTGAAGTTGTAAAAATAGGTTCTCAGACAAGGATAGGAGAGATAGCTCAAGCTATTAAAATAACAGATCAACCAGAAACCACCTTACAGTTGAGGCTAAAAAAAATGACACATGTCTTAATTTGGATAGCAACATTATTATCTTGCTTGCTTTTTATTGTTGGGTTTTATACCGGCCGAGAGCTTTTGGAAATGGTGGAGCTTTCTATGGTGATTTTTGTGGCCATAATCCCCGAAGCCTTGATTATAGTTATAACTTTGATTTTGGTGCTGGCAATGCGAGACAGCCTTAAAAGGAACGCGCTTGTAAGAAAAATTTTAGCGGTTGAAACATTGGGCTCGGTTACGACAATCTGCATAGATAAAACGGGAACCATCACGGAAGGCAATATGCGAGTCGCAGAGTCTTCGCTGCAAAACAAGAAGCAGGGGCTTTTGACTATGTGCCTTTGCAATGATTTAAACGATACAGTTGAAATTGCTCTTTGGGAACATTTAAAGGAGCTTAAAAATTTTAATCCGCAAAAAACTTTTGATTTATCGGAAAGGGTGTTTGAAGTTTCTTTTGGGTCAGAACATAAGTTTATGGCAACGGTAAATACTCTTGAAGATAGCGGACAAGCTAAATATGTACTTTTTGTTAAAGGAGCCCCAGAAATTATACTTTCAATGTGTGAATTAAAAGTCACCGAAAAACAAGATATTTTAAATAAAATAAATAATTGGTCTGAGAATGGTTTAAAAGTTTTAGGACTAGCATCAAAAGAAATACAAAAAGAACAAATAGATGATATCTCACCAGGCAGTATATCGGCTCTTGAATGGAACGGTATGGTGGGCCTATGGGACCCGCCCAGAAAAGAAGCAAAGGAAACCTTTGTGGTGGCCAAAAAATCTGGGTTGAAAATAAAAGTGATTACAGGGGACTATCACAAAACAGCCGAAAAAGTTATGGCGTATCTTGGAATAAACTTGAAGCCAGATGAGATTATAGATGGATACCAAATGGAAAAAATGACAGATGATGATATAGATAATGTTATTGAAAAAGTTTTATTATTTGCAAGAGTTACACCTCAACAAAAGCTTAAAATAGTCGACATTTTACAGAAAAGAGGTGAAGTGGTGGCGATGACAGGAGATGGGGTAAACGATGCGCCGGCCTTAAAAAAATCTAATATCGGTATTGTAATGGGTGATGCTTCGGAAGTAGCTAAAGAAACAGCAGATATAATTTTATTGGATAGTAATTTTAAAACGATTATTTCTGCAGTTGAAACCGGTAGGCTTGTTTTTGAAAATATTAAAAAAATTATTTTTTTTGTGCTCTCAAATTCTTTTTCAGAAATTGTATTACTTCTGGGTGCTTTGGTGATGGGATGGCCATTGCCTATCACTGCAGTGCAAATTTTGTGGCTACATTTATTGTGCGACGGACCAGAAGATTTTATACTTGGATTTGAACCGAAAGAAAAAGAAATAATGTCCGATGGGCCGAAAAAAATGGATGAACCAATATTAGACAGATTCGCCCTATCTTTAATATTTTTAATATCAATACTCTCCGGAATTTTATCTCTTTTCTTCTTTTGGTATTTCGGTCTCTATAGAGGAGATCTACTGATGGGTCAAACTATGGCTTTTATGGCGCTTGGATTTAGTTCTGTAACATACATCTTTTCATGCAGGACGCTAAGAAAGCCATTTTGGAAATACGAAAATTTTTGGTCAAATAAATGGCTTTTTGTTGTTGTAATATTTAGTTTAACACTGGCAGTAGTTATAACTTATATCCCATTTACTCAAAAATTGCTTAACATAGTTCCACTAAATCCGATACAGTGGGGATTTCTAATTTTAAATTCAATGTTTTTGGTGTTTGTAATAGAATTTGCAAAATATCTAAAAAATAAATTTAACCGAAAAAAAATTTATGCTAAGCATAATTATTCCAACATTTAATGAAGAAAAATATCTGCCATTGCTTTTAAAATCCATAAGAAAGCAAACATTTAAGGATTACGAAATTATTGTGGCAGATAATAATTCAGTGGATTTAACTTCTTGTGTTGCCGTAAAGTATGGAGCCAAGGTGGTAAAAGGGGGCACGCCAGCTCAGGGTCGCAACAAAGGGGCCGAAATTGCTAAAGGCGAATGGCTTTTATTTTTAGATGCAGACGTGGTGTTGCCAAAAGATTTTTTGAAGACAGCGATGGAGGAAATAAATAAATCTGATTGTTCTGCTGTTTCTTGTTTGGCTAAGCCATTAAGTGATAAAAAAGTTGATAAAATTTTACACAACGCCGCTAATCTTTATATTTTGGCAACTAAAAAAACATTTTCTCACGCAGCGGGTTTTTGTATTTTTGCAAAAAGCCAAACCCATCATTTAATAGGGGGATTTGATGAAAGCCTGAAAATGGCAGAAGATCACGATTATGTTTATAGGATAAATAAGATTGCTAAGTTTGATATTTTAAAAAGCGTACAAATACCCGTTTCTGTTCGAAGGCTAAATAAAGATGGTAGACTTAATATCGCCGCAAAATATGTAGCGGTTGAGATGCATTTAATATTTTGGGGACCAGTAAAGTCTAAAATATTTAACTACGACTTCGGAGATTTTGATTGAGTCGTAACCTTATAAAATTTCTAATTGATTAAAATGCGGTATGCTGATTTGGGCATCAGGAATTTCATTTTTTAAAATCTTCTCAAAGGGTTGAGCTTGTTCTATTTCAGTATGAACTAAAAATATTCTTTTTAGACCCTTTAAAGATTTTATATAATTTAAAAGTTCTTTCTGATCTGCATGGGCCGAGAATTCGTTCATGGTGATAACCTGAGCCTTTATGTCATAAAATTCCCCATAAATTTTAACGGGAGTTATGCCGTCTCTGATTTTTCTTCCTAAAGTATTCTCGGCTTGATAGCCGACAATTAAAATAATATTGTTTTTATCTCCAATATTATTTTTTAGGTGATGCAAAACCCTTCCGCCTTCGGCCATGCCGGATGCGGAAATTATTATAAATGGACCGGACCTTTCGTTTAGGGATTTTGATTCATCGGTTGTTCTGGTATAAAAAATATTATCTGCCTCAAAAGGGGATTGCCCATTCTTACCAAAATCTTTATAAAAGTCGTCGTCAAATCTGTCAGTGCTTTCTTTAAAGATGTCTGTAATATTTATTGTTAGCGGGCTATCTATATATACGGGTATAGCAGGAATCTTTTTCTCGTTAAAAAGTTTATGCAGTATATAAATTATTTCTTGAGTTCTTCCAAGCGAAAATGCCGGGATTATAATTTTACCGCCCGTAGATCCAATTTGGGATATTATCTTTATAAGATCTTCTTGTGCTTCTTGTATTGGTTTATGTAGTCTGTTGCCATAAGTACACTCTGAAACAAGGTAGTCAACATTTTCGCTTATTAATTCGGGGCTTTTTAGTATGGGGGCAGTTTCTCTTCCTAGATCTCCGGTAAATAGTAAAGTTTTTTGTTCGTCACTTTCTGTGATTTTTATAAGCACAGTAGCCGAGCCCAAAATATGGCCAGCCTCGCATAATTTAAAACTTATTTCATCGTTAAGTTTTATCCAAGAATGATATTCTACAATCTCAAAATGTTCCAATGTTTTTTTGACATCGTCTTCATTGTATATAGGAGTAACTAATTCTTGCCCTTCTTTTTTATGTTTGTTTAAATATTCGGCATCAGAAACTTGTATGTTGGCAGAGTCTAATAAAATAAATTTTGAAATTTCAGCAGTTGCCTTTGTGCAATATATTTTACCTTTATAGCCACTTTTAACAAGAGTAGGTAGAGAGCCAGAATGGTCCAGATGTGCGTGTGATAAAACAACCGCATTTATGGCGCCCGCCTCAAAGGGTAATTGAATATTCTGTTGGTTTGATTCCTTTCTTTTTCCTTGATAAAACCCACAGTCTAAAAGCAGGTTGTAGTTTGGCGTTTGTATTAAGTGCTTGGAGCCGGTAACATTTTGAGCGGCCCCTAAAAAAGTTATTTTCATAAATTTAGCGTAGTATTTTTTAAAAAAAGTTAAAAGGCGATTGTTTTTATCTTAGCATTTGCAAAACAATTTTCAATTATGATAAAGTAAATCCATTATGCAAAGCAAGAAGGTGGCCATTATAATACTATCTGTGATTTCGGCAATCATAGTTATCCTTATAATTTTAGACATCATAAACTCCTTGATTGGAGCCAATTTTTAAGGTAAAATATATTAATAATATGCCAAGAAATATAGTCATAAAAGATGAAAAAGAGACCCAGCTTATAGCTGAGTTACAGCAAAAAATTGACACAAAGTCGGAGAGAATAAAGCGCCTCTTAAAATTGCCAGACTTAACCAAAAAAGAAGGCTCGCCAGTAAAGATTTTGTTTGACCAGATAATAAACTTACCAAGGTTTAAAGATTTTGATATAGTTGATTTTCCAAAAATTATTACAGTTGAACAGGATTTTGACTTGTTAAATACGCCAAAGGATCACCCAAGCAGAAGAGATACGGACACTTATTATCTTAACGACCAATATCTGTTAAGGACGCAGATGACGGCATTTTGGAGCTTTTATTTAAAAGACCCGGAGGTTTTGAAAAGATTAGAAACAGAGGGCGAGATAAAAGCCTTAGCTCCCGGAATAGTTTACAGAAAAGATGAAATCGACAGGCATCATTTTCCTGCCTTCCACCAAATTGACGGATTATTAATTTGCAAAAAAGATAAAAAGATAATCACTCAGCAAGACTTAAAAGATGTGCAGGTTGATTTGGCAAAAGGAATTTTCGGAGAAGATATAGAATACAAATTTTTGGATGATAATTTCCCGTATACAATAGAAAGCCTTGAAATGGATATTATGTTTAACGGTAATTGGCTTGAAGTGAACGGGGCAGGGCTGGTAAATCCAGTATGTCTGAAAACTTTTGGCTTGGATCCTGAAGTTTACAATGGCTGGGCATTCGGCTTTGGCGAAAGATTGGCAATGATTAAGATGGAAATTCCTGATATTAGGATTTTGTGGTCAGAGGACCCGAGAATTACAAGCCAGTTTAAAGATATAAACTCAAAATTTAAAGAAGTTTCAAAATATCCAGAGACAAGTCGAGACATTTCTTTTGTAATAGATAAAAACATAAATTTAAATAATTATTACGAAATTGTGCGCGACTTTGCAGAGAACCTGATTGAAGAAGTAAAACTAGTTGATGAGTTTGAAAATGAAGAAAAATTCGGCAAGGATAAAAAAAGTTATACATTCAGAATTGTTTACCGAAGCCACGAAAGGACTTTAACCGCAGAAGAGGTAAATGCAATACAAGAAAAAATTAGAGAAAAAACAAAACAAGAATTAAACGCCCAATTAAGATGAAGCTAAACATCAAGTCAAAAGAAGATAGTTCGGAAAAGGAAACTAAAAAAGTTGCTGCAAAACCAGAAATTAAGCCAGAGCTCAAGAAGGCTGAAAAAAAGTCTGAGCCTAAAGTTTCGGCTGCCCAGGAAATAAAAGATAAGGTTTCTGAAGAAATAGCAGATAAAAAAACCAAGAGAAAAGAAGGCGAATATTCAGCAAAAGACATTCATGTATTGAAGGGTTTGGAACCCGTAAGAATGAGGCCTGGAATGTATATCGGTTCTACTGGAGTTGATGGGTTACATCATTTGATTTGGGAAGTTGTAGACAACTGCTTAGACGAAGCAATGGCGGGTTATGCGCATAACATCGAAGTTATTTTGATGCCAAATAATCGCGTCAGAGTCTCTGATGATGGTAGAGGAATTCCGGTTGAAAAACATCCCGACACAGGAAAGTCTACTTTGGAAACAGTTTTGACGACTTTGCACGCAGGAGGAAAATTCGGTGGAGAGGCGTATAAAGTTTCTGGAGGTTTGCACGGAGTGGGTATTTCTGTTGTTTGCGCGCTTTCAAATTGGATGCAGTCAGAAATTCACAGAGACGGGGGAGTTTGGCGTCAAGAATATGAAAAAGGCGTGCCGACAGGGCCAGTTAAAAAAGTTGGCGACGCAAAAGATACCGGCACAATTCAAACCTTTGAATATGACCCAACAATTTTTAAGGGTGATTTAAAATACGACCCAAAAAGAATTTTAAACCATTTGCGACAGCAAAGCTATTTAACAAAGGGAATCAGAGTTGTTTTTAGAGATGAAAGAAAGCCCGGAGAGGAAACCAGCTATTCATTTTATTTTGAAGGCGGCGTGGGAAGCTATGTAAAATATTTGGTTGAGGGTAACACGCCAAGGCACCCAAATATTTTTTCTATTGCAGCCGAAAAAGACGATATTGCAGTTGAAGTGGCTTTTCAATATACGCAAGAAATGGAATGCGCAGAAGAATCCTTTGCAAACAATATTTATACAGTTGAGGGAGGTACGCATATTTCAGGATTTAGGACGGCTTTGACGAGGTGTCTGAACGACTATGCCCGCCGTGAAGGATTTTTGAAAGAAAAAGACGAAAACTTTACGGGCGACGACGTAAGAGAAGGCTTGACTGCTGTTGTTTCGGTAAAAATTCGCACTCCGCAATTTGAAGGACAAACAAAAGCCAAGCTTGGCAACCCTGAAGCAAGGCCCGCGGTGGAAGCCGCAACATCAGAAGGCCTAACAGACTTTTTAGAAAGAAATCCGTCAGATGCCAGGGCAATCATTGAAAACTGCGTTTTGGCCACAAAGGCCAGGCTTGCAGCCAAAGCAGCCAGGCAAACAGTTTTGAGAAAGGGCGCCTTGGAAGGATTGGCTTTGCCAGGAAAATTAGCAGATTGTCTTAGCCGCAGACCCGAAGAATCAGAGATTTATATCGTTGAGGGAGATTCTGCCGGCGGTTCATCAAAGCAGGCCAGAGACAGAAGGTTCCAGGCAATTTTGCCATTAAGGGGAAAGATTTTAAACGTTGAAAGGGCCAGGCTGGACAAAATGCTTGCTTCAAAAGAAATCAAGGCATTGATTATTGCCATGGGCACAGGCATTGGTGAAGATTTTGATATAGAAAGGCTTAGATATCACCGCATCGTAATTATGACCGATGCTGACGTTGACGGAGCCCATATCCGAACCTTGCTTTTAACTTTCTTTTACAGACACTTTAAGCCTATTGTGGAGGGAGGTCATATTTATATTGCCCAGCCACCGCTTTATAAAATTTCATCCGGCAAAACGGCCGAGTATGCATACACAGACGAGCAACGTGATGAAATAGTTAAAAAAATAGGCAAAGCCTCCGTATCAATCCAGCGATATAAAGGTTTAGGAGAAATGAACCCCGAGCAATTATGGGAAACAACAATGAATCCAGAAAATAGAACTTTGCTTCAGGTGGATGTTGAAGAGGCTCATGAGGCGGATAAAACATTTGATATTTTGATGGGCGAAGAAGTCGAGCCCAGAAAAAAATTCATACAAACCCACGCAAAAGCAGTAAAAAATTTGGATATTTAATTGAATATATAAAATGTTTGATAATTTAAAAAAGCTGGCAGAGCTTAAAAAAATGCAGGACTCTTTTAAAAAAGAAAGAGCCACAACAGAGAAGAGGGGAGTAAGTATAACAATAAATGGCAATCTTGAAATTGAGGAAATAAAACTAAACCCAGAGCTAAGCATTGACGAGCAGCAAAAAGTTTTGAAAGAGGTTATAAACGAAGCCAAAGAAGATATGCAAAAAAAATTGGCGAAGAGTTTGATGGGATCTGGATTCGGATTTTAGTATTGCATCGCTCGGCTATTGCCTTTGCAAATTGACGGGATAATTTTGCCCGGGTCAGGAAGTCCTGCTTCGCAGGCACTTCTCGCGACCCGAAGCGCAAAAATTTCCCTCAGAATTCGCCCCGCCAGTCGCCCTTCGGGCGACACCATGCTGGCGGGGCTCCGTTACGCATTTGCAAAGGCAAGGCCTCGCACAGCTACTCTAAAAGAGTAGTTTTTTGTTACATTATATTGACAAAGCTTTAATTTGGTGCTATAATAAAATTATATCGTCATGCTAAGTCGCAAGACGAATAACAAACAATTAGCACATTAAAGTTTTGTTTCTTTTTCCACCCCCCCGCACGGAAAGGATTCTAAAAATGCAACCCTTAGAAATGGAATTGATTGAACGGCTTGACGCCGACCATCGCATGGACAAGTTTCTGCGCCACACGCGATCCCAAACCATGGGACACGAAGACAATCTCTTCAAAATTCGCAGGCTGGCCGCAGAGCTAAGCGACCCTCCCGACAGGATTGTTACTTCGGAACAGATTTTTTCCTATGTGTGGCTTCAGTGCTACATCAGGGAATTGATCGAGACATTCGAAGTTGTCCCCGAGACATCGGTGATCGCCGAACAGTTTGGCATCGACTTTGACGCATTTGAAGATTATGTGGGTCGACGCGAAACAGAGCTGGCCAACGATCCGCGCCACAATGGCTACCTGTTGCTTTTTCAGGAAGAGTCTGATGCCGCCAACGAGGAGGAGTTTCTCCAGGCATCAAGCCATGGAATGACTGTTCAACAATGGAGGAACTATATAGAAGACTTGCAACAAGACGCAAGTCTACAAGGCTAGCCCCATATGGGGTATCGCGGCCACCAGGCCCTGCCAAGTTTTTTACAAGAGAAGCTTGGCAGGGCTTCTTTTTTTATGAGACTTGACTTTAAAGTTGGTTGCGAGTATAATACAGATGTAAAGATAAATAGACCGCCGTGGGCGGTTTTTAAAACCAAGCAGAATAATTATGAATTTTACAGAAAAAATAAAACCATTTTTTAAGG
>Ga0265297_10003699_pt1 | contig 27003 bp, 29 predicted proteins | sample Munlanlwell13791_FD_192502 | JGI IMG/M metagenome (GOLD analysis project Ga0265297, IMG submission 192502) | Leachate microbial communities from a municipal landfill in Southern Ontario, Canada - Leachate well 137-91 | ecosystem: Engineered > Solid waste > Landfill > Unclassified | place...
TCAAGAAGAATTAGATCAAATCCATGCCTTCTTGAACGACCGACCACGAAAGTGTCTTGGTTATTTTAGCGCCAATGAGTTATTATTAATTAACAGGGGGTGTTCGGCTTGAGGGGTTAGGAGAGGCAGCTTATCTACCCTTTAGTATACACCCAAACTGCCCTATTTGTCAATAGTGCAAAAATGGCTCAAAATAAGGTTATTTAGGAATGATTTTTAGTTTTAAAAAAGTCGAGCAACTCGGCAATGGGGAGGCGTTGTTGGGTGCCAGTGTCACGATCGCGGACGGTGACGGTGTCGAGGAGGTCAGGATTTTCACCGAGTGTGTCAAAGTCAATTGTCACACAATAAGGCGTGCCGATTTCGTCCTGCCGGCGATAGCGTTTACCAATATTGCCATTATCGTCAAAGGCCACTGCTTTAATTTCCTTTTTTAATAACTGATAAATTTCTTTGGCTTTGGTAACTAATTCGGGCTTATTTTTAAGCAAGGGAAAAACCGCCACTTTAATTGGCGCCATTTGATAATTAAATTTGAGATAAGTTCTTGGCTCGCCACCTAATTCGTCTTCGGCATAAGCGCTCGTTAGTAAAGCCAGAATCAGCCGGTCAACCCCCAGCGATGGCTCGATCACGTGCGGAATAAATTTCTCGCCCGTTTGGTCATCAAAATAATTTAGATCTTGACCGCTAAACTCTACATGTTGCGACAAATCAAAATTGGTGCGATAAGCGAGACCGCACAGCTCTTTGCGTCCAAAGGGATACTCAAATTCAAAATCAATCGTTCGCTTAGAGTAATGAGCGCGATCCTCTTCGGACACTTCTAACTCACTTATTTGGCTCATAGCTAAACCAATTTCTTTCAGGTAACTTACAATTTCTTGGCGTAAGTTCTCAAATTGCACTGACCAATCAACTTCTTCAACAAAATACTCAATTTCCATCTGCTCAAATTCGCGCGAACGAAAAACGAAATCGCGGGGCGTAATCTCGTTACGAAAAGCTTTACCGATTTGAGCAATACCAAACGGCAATTTAGGATGATAAGCATCGAGCGTGTTTTTAAAATTAGCAAAAATCCCTTGCGCCGTTTCAGGCCGAAGATAAACCGTGGACGAAGAATCTTCCACTGCGCCCGTCTGGGTTTTGAACATCATGTTAAATTGTCGGGCTAAACTTAATTGGCCTTTGCACTCCGGACAAAACCCTTCGGTTTGATCTTCGCGAAAGCGTCGGTGACATTTCTCACATTCAACCAAGGGGTCCGAGAAACCCGCCACGTGACCACTTGCCTCCCAAGCTCGACTAGCCATAATAATGGCGGCGTCTAAACCAAACATATCTTCACGATTGATCACAAATTTTTGCCACCAAAGATTTTTAAGATTATTTTTTAAAATCACCCCCAAATGGCCATAATCCCAAAAGCCCGCCAGTCCCCCATAAATCTCCGAGCCAGGGAAAATAAGACCGCGTCTTTTGCCTAACGAAACAATTTTTTCCATCAAATCATTTTCTTTCTTCATAAATTCTATTCAATAATTAATTCTTGACCATCAACAAAATTAGGATCGGTGGCTAACTCGGTTGAAACGGGCGAAGCCGTTCGCGTAATGGTTGCGCCAGTGAAGAGGTCTTGGCTAGACAAAGTCGTTTGGCCGGTTAAATTAAACGGCTTCCCGACCTGACTCAAACTCGGCAATAACGAGATTTGGAAGGAGACCTGTCGAGCCGGCGAATCATAACCCACCCCGGACGAGACAGCCCCCAGGTTCCAGACCAGCTCCCCGCTAGTTTGATTGTAAACGACTTTTTCGTCAAGGGGTGAAATTTGACCGAGCCATTTAACCGACGGTGGCAAAATCGTTCGCACGGTCGCATTACCCAAGTCGTTAATGGTATTCGAGACCGTCCAATTAACGGTATAAGTGGTTTCTTGGCCAACTTGGGGGGGCAAAGGGCCAGTGTTTTTGAATGGACCAGTGTGATAAACACTTTTGGCGGTCAATTGGGCCAAGGTGCTAACCTTAATCGTCTTCTCGGTTTTGGTCACAATTTCTTCGGTTTGATTTTCGCCGGTTAAGCGTGTCCCGCGGAAAGTGAGTTGAAGTTTTATTTCTTTAACCGACGAATCGGATCCACTTGATAACGGCAAGAGATTAAAACTGAAGCTGGCTTGCCCACCCTCGTCAGGTGGGGTTATTTTAAGTTCCGGTAATGTTCGCTCATCCCAAGAAATAGCGTTGGCAATTGAATTATAAAAGCCAGCTGAAGCTTGAACCGTTCGCTTATTGATCAGGGGGCCAGCCAATTTCAAATCGAATGAGCTATTGATAACCTTGTCGGCTAAATTATTTCGCCAAACAATGTCTCCCGTCAATTTACCGCTCGGGAAAATGACTTGATCTCGGCCACTCTCATCGGCCAAATAAATCCCAGCCGAAACAAAATCTCTTTTTAAATTAACGGTTTGAAAAAGATTGCCATACTCCAAAGAAATTTGATCTTGGCCACCCCCCGAAGCTAAGCCAGCCAAAACTTTGAACGATTTCAGGTCGCCACTTTGGCCCGTGAGCGAACCGGTAAAGCTGATTTCTTTTTCGGTCCCCGGGACCAGGTCACCCAAGAACCAAACATTATTGCTCTTCACTGGTGTCGGACTGGCCGAAACAAAGTTAAAACCAGCCGGCCACTCAACTTGGATGGCGCAATTACGTAAGAGGCCTTGAGCGTTAGAAACGACTTTCAAGGTGCCGGTAAATTCTTTGCCCATATTGACATCGGTCGGAAGTTGGAAGCTAAGGTCAAGTGAGGAGGAACCAATGGTTACCGTATAAACTTTTTCTTTGGTAAACAAAGCGTTCGAATCCGGAATGCGATACTCTAAGGTCACCTTGATATTACGGGTAGTATTTTGCCCGCCGAAAATAATGGCCCGACCGGCAACATCAACCTTTTGCCCTGAGGCCAATTCGTTTAATTCCTCCCGTTGGATGGGCAATTCTTTGTCGGTAATGACCGGGTCCATCGTCCCGGGCGGATAATTAAGAACCAAATCAACCGAATTCAGAGTGACCTTATTTTTATTAACCACGGTCACTTGCAAGTTTAATTCGTCACCCGATCGAATTTGTGCTGGGCCAGTAATCAACAAATCAATATTATTGCTCGAGACAATATTAGCGCTAAAAAACAAAACATAAACCGCCACCGCCACCGTCGCCAAGAAAAAAATCAACGCGCCCCAAAAGAGACGCCACAAAAAAGTATTGGCCTTTTTCGCCAACGCCGGACGATAATCAACTAGCGTTGAGTCGTCGTTAGCCCAAGTTCGATTAACTTTAAAATCTTTGGTCGGTGGAATGGTAGACTTGAGATCACTTGACCCACCACCTCGCCGTTCGAGCCGTCGCTTAAATTTATCCAAACTACTTAATTGCTCCGGTTGATTGATTTCAGCCATTACTAAAATAATAACATAGAAACAAAGTGGATTACAATTGAGTCATCACCAGAGCCTGGTTAATCTGCTTGATTAAGGTCGAACGAGAATTCTCTAGTTGCTCAATCTCTGACCAAGAAAAATTTGAGCTGGCCAATAAATCTCTCGTTTCCACACTGGGAGCGAAGTAACCCAATTGAACAAGAAACCGCGCTAGAATAAAGATTTCTAAATTCGCCAATCTTTGAGTCGACTTTGGATCGGGTTCGGCCAACAAAAGACTAGCCTGTTTTAAGTCTTGAAAAATAAAAGAATGGGGATCTTCGCCCTGAACCAATCGTTGCAAAACCAGGGCCAGCTTTCTTAAAAAGACAATCGTTTCTTTTGGTAACGATTTCAAAGATTCAAGCTCACTCGCCCCCACTAGTCGCCAAAACTCCCGACCACGAACTAGCCCGAGGTGGGCAAAAGAAAAATTTTGAAGATGGTAACGTAATTTCGAGCGGTCTCGACGCACCCCTTGAGCCAGCACGTTAATCAAACCAAAATCAGCCGTTAAGATTTGATACAAACGATTGGCTTCGCCCAGATTGCGATGCCCAACCATCAAGCCTTCTGTTTCGTAATGGCGATAAGCCATAAGCTTAAAGTTTGGTGATCTTTATTTTGAAGGGTTGTTCGCCCGCCCAGACTGTCTCCCCTTCAGCCACCACTGCATAATCAATTTGCTTGGCCGTCGTCGCTAATTTGAGATCGTTTTCATAACGATGCAAAAATTCGCGACCAAAATCACCCGTATCAATAACAAGATTAATTGGCTCACCCGGCGCCAAACCTTCCGCCTTGCGCTTTTCTTGAATCTGGCGAATCAATTCGCGCACCATCCCCTCGGCCTGCAATTCTTCGGTGATCGTCGTATCCAACCAAACCGCACTCTCCAAGCCTGAATTAAAACCAATTTTCTTAACATTAAGCTCGGCTTTAATTAAGTCCAGATAATCAGTCTGATCTTTTAAGTGATTATCTTTAAGCAAGAGCTCGGCGAGAGGCTGTCGCACCTTCACCCCCGCCGATTGTCGAAACTCAAGCGCTAGCGATACTAAATCTCGCACCCTTTGCATATCCTCAATTATTCTTCCATCAGCCGAAGCTGAAAAATCTGGCCAGGCCGTAAGATGCACACTTTCGGGATCAGTCGACTCCTTTAATTCTTGATAAATCATCTCCGCCGTGAAGGGCGCGACCGGCGCCAATAATTTAGCCGTGGTGAGCAAAATAAAACGGATAGTGGTAATCGCCGAATCGCGATCTTCGCCCTCAATCTTGAAGCGGTCGCGTGACCGGCGAAGATACCAGGTAGAGAGATCGTCGATAAAATTGTCGAGCGAGGTAACCGAACGATCGATTTCATAATGTTCAAGCGCTTCGGTCGTCTCCTTAACCGTCTCGGTCAAACGCGCTAAAATCCAGCGGTCCAAAACATTAGCCTTGTCCCCGAGACCATCGAGGCGAGTCCTCAAGTGAGCCCGAGGTCTCTCCTCGGTGGCCTTCTCGGTGGCTTCCTCACCAACATACATCTGATAAAAAGACAACACATTAAGCAAGCGAGACACGATCCGTCGACCAATTTCAGTCACTCCTTTTTCGGAAAAGCTCAAATCCTCACCCCGCACCGCTGGCGAAGCCATTAAATAGAGTCGGAGGGCGTCAGCCCCATAACGATTAGCAATAATCATCGGGTCAGGATAATTACGCAAACTCTTAGACATTTTTTGACCATCTTCGGCCAAAACTAAACCGTTAGTCACCACATTCTGATAAGGACTTTTGTTAAAAAGAGCAACGCCTAAAACAATCAGGCTATAAAACCAACCCCGCGTTTGGTCCAAACCTTCAGAAATAAAATTGGCTGGAAAACCGATTTTCTTGGTCGGATCAAATTTTTCTTTATTAGCAAAAGGATAATGATCTTGAGCATAAGGCATTGAGCCCGACTCGTACCAACAATCAAAGACGTCAGGCACCCGAACGAATTCGCTCCCGCAAGCACAAGCAAATTTTATTTCATCAATAAACGGCCGATGGACATCAAGCTCGTAATTGTGATTGTGGGGCATAGGAACAAAATCAATTGGGCGAATTTCGGCATTAACAAAGTCACCCCCCCGTTTGAGTGCTTTAATAATTTCGCCATCAGTCAAAAAACTAGTCGTTGATTGCATCATGAACAAGCCCAGACCATGGCTAATAATTAAAATGTTTTTGTTCTGATATTTCTGATCAATTTCGTAGAGAACTGACATGGCTCGCTTTCGAACATCATTATAATTCTCGCCTCCAGTCGAAAGATGAGTCTGGAGACGATTAATTCGCTCACCAAAAGCGTCATTATAATCACGCCAAGTTTGACCCGTGAAATCACCTGGGTCAATCTCGCGCAAGCGTTCATCGAAAACAATTTGGTTGGGGCTTAAGCCAAGTTCTTCAGCCATAATTTCAGCTGTTTCTTTGGTGCGAATAAAATCTGAAGAAATAATTAGATTAATTTTATTATTTTTTAATTTTTGCGCCGACCCCCTAACTTCACCCTTGCCTTTTTCAGTTAAGTGATCCGCCCCGTTTGGGTCAGCACTAATAAAATCTTTGACATTACTTTCAGCCTCGCCGTGACGCATCGCCCAATATTTATTATTAGATTTAGGCAATTCATTAGTTAGATCCGCAAACGAACCAAAAACTTTAACCGCCCCACAATCAGCACAACGCCAAACGGGCAACGGCGCACCCCAAAAGCGTGATCGACTAATCGCCCAATCGCGCGCCCCCTCTAACCATTTACCAAACCGTCCATCGCGCAGGTGAGCCGGAACCCAATTAACCTTTTTATTAGCTTTAACTAATTTATTTTTAAAATCCGAGACTCTAATAAACCAAGACGAAGTAGCGTAATTTAAGAGAGGGGTATTACAACGCCAACAATGCGGATAAGAGTGAGTAAATTTTTCTTTCGCAAACAATAAATTTTTCGTTGCCAAATATTTCAAAACCAAGATATCGGTCGCTTGGGGATTATCAATTGGTTTAACTGGTAGGCCGGCCCAATCAATGACTTCGGGTTTAAAAGTGCCATCCAGCGCCACATGTTGGATAAAGGGTAAATTTTCGCGCAAGGCCAATTGATAATCGTCCTCGCCAAAAGCCGGGGCCAGATGGACCACCCCTGTGCCCTCTTCAGTTGTCACAAAATCCGCACCGTAAATTTTCCAGCCGTTTTCTTTGTTTTCAAGCCTCACTTGTGGTGAGCTAATCGAACCATCATTTTGATAATAATCGAAAACCGGCTGGTATTTTTTACCAATCAAGCTTTGACCCTTAAATTCTTTGAGAATTTTAAAATTATTTTTAAAGACAGCTTCCGCTCTCAATTTAGCCAGAATATACTTATTACCCGGCACTTCACCCTCTACCTCAACATAGGAAATATCTGGGTTGATCGCCAAAGCCACATTCCCAGGCAAAGTCCAAGGAGTAGTGGTCCAGGCTAAAACAAAAGTTCCGGGTTCATCGGTCAATTCAAACTCTACCGTCACTGAAATATCTGTAACATCTTTGTAGCCCTGCGTCACTTCAAAATTCGATAAGGTTGTTTCGCACCGCGGACAAATCTGCATCGATTTATAACCTTCATAAATTAAACCCTGATCGTACAGTTGTTTAAAAATCCACCAAGTCGTCTCCGAATAGGAGGCGTCCAGGGTACGATAATCGTCTGCCATATCCACAAAGCGACCCAGGCGCGGGATAATTTTTTTCCAATCATTAGCGTAACGAAGAACTAATTCGCGGGCCCGCGCGTTAAAATTTTCAATGCCATAGTCTAAAATGTCTTTTTTAGTCTTGAGGCCAAATTCTTTTTCGACAATGTTTTCAATCGGCAAACCGTGACAATCCCAACCCCAACGTCGACGCACTCGATAACCCCGCATCGTCTTATAACGCGGGATAACATCCTTAATCGTGCCCGCAATAATATGCCCATAATGAGGTGTGCCGGTAGCAAAGGGTGGCCCATCGTAAAAAGTGAAGTCACCTTGAGGCGCCTCCTGCGCCAATGACTTTTCAAAAATCTTATGATCCTGCCAAAATTTGAGGATTTCCTCCTCTTTCTTAGCAATTTCTGATTTTTTTGGGTCATTATCCATAATAAACGCGATGCCAATCTACGAATTCATTCGAATCTACAAATAACAAAGATTCGTGTGAGCCTATTCATTAAGGCATTCGCATACTTAATTTACCGTAAAATAAGGATATTTACAACTGGAGAGAAATTTGGCGGAAATGAAAGTGAAAAAATCCGAGATTTTGTTTTTTATCTCTACCCCAACCGAAACCTTGTTAACAAAATTCCCAATTGGAAATTTTGTTAACAAGGTTTCAGCAATAAGATCTCTTTACATCTTTTCGAGTACTGGGATGCCGAGGATATTGAGACCATTTTTGAGAACAATTGAGGTGGCGAGGGTGAGGACTAGAAGGTCAGCTTCGTTAGAGCTACCGATAATTTTGTTTTGGGTATAGAAGGAATTGAAGGCCCCCGCCACTTCGATTAGATAAGAAACCAGATATTGCGGGGCCAACTCGCGATAAGCTAGCTTGGTAATTTCGGGCAATTGATAAAGTAAATGGGCTAAGGGTTGATTAGAAGTCGAGTTTGGGAGTTCGGCTTCCAAACTTTTGGTCTCCGCTTTTTTGAGCACCGAAAGAGCGCGGGTGTAAGCGTATTGAAGATATGGACCCGAGTCGCCCTCAAACGATAATGATTTGTCAAAATCAAAAATAATATCTTTGCCAATCCCCTGTTTCAAGATTGAATACTTAATTGCCCCAATCGCCACCTTCTCCGAAATCTCAGCTCTCTCTTTTTCATCAAGCTCGCGGTCTTTGATTTTTTCTAAAACTTTGGCTTTAACATCTTCAATCAAAGCTTCGGCCGTGATCACTTGCCCCGTTCGCGATGACATTTTTCCACTCAGCAAACGCAACATCCCATGTGAGAGGTGTTTAATCTTGTCGGCGATTTCTGGCATCAATTCTTGCATCGCTCGCAAGACCACTTTAAAATACTCATTTATCTCGTTCCCCGTCACCGAGACGAAGATGCTCGCCGGATATTTGCCCGCCTTAATCTTCGCAAGCCCAAGCTCTTTGGCCTCATAAGTTGGCAAGCCCTCAGCATTTAAGAAAACCCGCGTGTGCAAATGTGGGTCAAATTTCTCCCCGCAAAAAACCACGGCCCCATCGCTCTTAGTAAAAATCCTTTTCGTCAATCCTTCCTCGACCAATTTCTGGCCAACTCCCCCCATCTCACTTTCAAAAAAATAATAATCAAAGTCCGTGCCCAATTTTTGATAAATGGTTTCAAAATAATCGAGACTCCATTGCCGACCTTGATCATATAACTCATTCAATTTAGAATCACTTCTTTTATATATTTTTTTATTGATGATCGTGATCCCCTCTTTGGCATTCTCACTCCCGCTCTCATATTCAGTCGCCCCCAAGGTATAAGCGCGCCCCAAAAATCTAACTTTCTCGGTTAAAGTCGCCTCAACTTTGGGTAATTCATTTTCTAGTTTAAAGATCCCCCATAAAGTTTTAGCAACATGCAAACCAACATCCCCTTGATAACAGGCTCGTTTGACCTCAGCACCATTAGCTTCAATTAAGCGGGACACCGCCTCCCCCACCGTATTGCTCATCAAGTGACCAATATGAAATTCTTTGAACGGATTGGGGTCGGTATATTCCACCATCACCTTCTGCCCCGCCAAAAGGTCGGTTTGGCCAAAAGTTTTCGGCTTCACCAAAATTTCTTTGATTGACTCCGCAAAAAATTCTTCAGCTAAGAAAAAATTGATAAAACCCGGTCCGGCGATTTGAATTTCTTTAATTCGCGAATCTAGCGTTTCTAAAATCTTGTTTTTAATCTTTTCGGCCAATTCTTGGGGATTTTGATTATTCCCTTTAGCCAAAACCATCGCCACATTGGTCGAAAAATCGCCCAAAGCCAAATCAGTCGGATGCTCCAATTTGAACTCATTCTTGCCCAAATCCAAACCCAGCGCCTCAATCGCCTGGCTTATTTCCTCTTTTAACCACTCATTAGTCATACCACTATCCTAGCACAAAAATCCCCTATTCTTTACCAGTGCTACCAAAACCGCCCTCCCCTCTCGGGGTCGCCGACAATTCCCTAACCTCGAGAATTTCAGGCTGTTCAATTTTTTGAATTAAGATTTGCGCAATTTTGTCTTGCTTTTTTATCGTGTAAGCTTCGCCCGATAAATTTATCAAGCCAATTTGCACCTCGCCCCGATAGCCAGCGTCAATCACTCCGGCTAAAGTTTTCAAACCATAATTTGTTGAGAGTCCGCTTTTATCCCAAACCAGACCAACAAAACCAGTGGGTATTTCCATCGCGATACCAGTTTTGACCCGAACCCGTTCGTTCGGCCCCAAAACAACATCTTCCAGAGCATAAATATCCATTCCCGCATCATCCAAATGCGCATAATTGGGAATTTTGGCTTCAGGCACAAGTTTTTTGATTTTTATTTTCATCCTCTACTTTCGCAAAATCTGATCGATTTTCTCAGCAATTTTAATCATATCTTTTTCTTTCTTGCCCCGCGTTGTTTCGGCAGCCGTACCCAATCTTAAGCCAGACGGGTCCACCGGCGAACGCGTGTCAAACGGAATCGTATTTTTGTTAACGATAATTCCCGCTTTTTCCAACCGATCACTGGCCTCTTTCCCCGTGATCGGTTGCCCTGAGCTTGTCGAAGGGCCCCCACTATTCCACACATCCACCAACAACAAATGATTATCCGTCCCACCCGAAGCAATTCGCCAACCCCGCTTTTTTAATTCATTAGCCAAAACCCGAGTATTTAAGATTATTTGTTTAGCATATTTTTTAAATTCTGGCTTCATCGCTTCACCCAAAGCGACAGCCACTGAAGCAATTTGATTAGCATGAGGTCCACCTTGCAAACCCGGAAAGACTGCTTTATTAATTTTTTTGGGCAATTCTCTGGCGTCAATTTTTGAGAATATCAATCCCGCCCTTGGCCCCCGCAAAGTTTTATGAGTCGTCGTCGTCACAATATCCGCATACGGAAACGGCGACGGGTGTTGCCCGCCAGCAATCAGCCCGGCGATATGCGACATATCAACCATCAAATATGTTCTTCGACCCGGCTCAGAATGGACAACCGCGTCCGCCATTTCCCGAAATTTTTGCCAATCAATTTTTCGCGGATAAGCCGTGAAGCCAGCGATAATGAGATCCGGTTTTTCTCTTATGGCAATTTTTTTGATCTCGTCATAATCCAATTGCTCAGTTTTCTGGTCCACCCCATAAGAAACTGATTGCCAAAATTTACCCGAGGCCGAAACTTTATGCCCGTGGGTTAAATGCCCGCCATGAGCCAGTTCCATCCCCATAATTTTACCTCCGAGCGGAACCAACGCTAAATACACCGCCAAGTTCGCTGGCGAACCCGACAAGGGTTGAACATTAACCGCCCAATCCGTCTTTTTTAATTTAAATAATTTTAACGCGCGCTCTTGGCATAAGATCTCAATCTGATCAACCACTTCGTTTCCACCATAATAACGCGCGCCCGAATAACCCTCGGCATATTTATTCGTCAGCACCGAGCCCAAGGCCTCCAACACATCCTTAGACACATAATTCTCCGAGGCGATCAAATTAACCACGCTTTTTTGACGCTTCGCCTCGGCCTTGATTAGTTTCTCGATTGGTTTGTCTTTCATAATCATTCTATCTTAAAACAATCTCATCCCTTTGCCAAACTTGACCGAAACTGCCCTTCTGCTAACATCAAGTTAGAACTGTTCCCCGTCAATCAAACAACTGACAGAAGCAAAGAAGGAGGGTAATAGTTTGCTCTCAATTATTGTCGCGATGAGCTCAAACCGAGTAATCGGTATGGGTGACAAATTGCCATGGCACCTGCCCAGTGACCTGACTCATTTCAAGAAGTTGACTTGGGACCACCCAGTAGTCATGGGCCGAAAGACTTTCGAGTCCATCCCCAACAAGTATCGTCCCCTGCCCGGACGAATCAATCTTGTTCTGAGTCAAAATTCGGAATGGCAACCGATTCTGGGACAAATCGGCATCGTCCATCTCGTCCGTTCATGGGACGAAGTCCTAAAGCTGGCCGAGGAACTGCAAGAAGTCTTCGTTATTGGTGGGGAATCAGTTTATCGACTGGCCCTGCCCGTCGCCAAACGTCTTTACCTCACGAGGGTGAGGGTGGAGTGCGAAGGCGATGCCTTATTTCCCGAGTTCGAAGATGATGGTTGGGACCTCATAGAGAGATCCGCCATCACCCAAGGAGGGAATGACGACTACCCGATGACCTTTTCGGTCTATAAGCACCGGAGATAACCCCCGCAACGAGCGGGAAGGAGGAACAATGTTCAGGATGAAGCCTTTTGAGGAAAGGACCCCGGACTCCCAATACCAAGACCTCCTTCGGTTGGTTTGGGAAAAGGGTGAAAGGCAGGACACCACCAGTCAAGGCGTGCCCTGTGTTTCTTACTTCAAACCACCCGACTTGCGGTTTGACCTAAGAAACGGCGTACCCTTGATCACCGAGAGGAGTATTGGCTTCTGGCGAAAAGCCGTGGCTGAAATCTTCGCGATGATCAACGGCGCCCGAACCGTCGAAGAATTCCAACAATTTGGTTGCCCTTGGTGGGGCCAGTGGGCAACAAAGGAGATTTGCGACGGACTCGGTTTACCCGAAGGAGATCTGGGACCGGGTTCATACGGTGTCGCTTTCCACAATTTTCCCACCCCAGGCCTTCCCGACGGCTTCAACCAGTTCGAGGCGTTAGTAAAGGGCCTGAAGGAACGCCCCTACTTGAGGACCCACATTGTGTCCCCGTGGATTCCCTACTACGCTTCGGAGTTTGGCCAGCGCCAAGTCTTCGTCGCGCCTTGTCACGGTTGGCTCGGTTTCTACGTTTGTGGCAAGCGGTTGGATATGTGTATGGACCAGCGTTCGGCCGACTTGCCAATCGGCTTACCGGCCAACTTGATCCAGTACTCGGCATTGCTGATGGCCTTGGCGCAAGTGACTGGGCTTGAACCTGGTTGGCAAATCCATACAATAAAGAACGCTCACCTCTATGCCGACCAGATGCCCGCGGTGATGACGATGACCAATCGCGAGCCACGATGCTTGCCGACCCTGTCTCTTAGTGAATCGGGACGGGCCATCGGTGACCTGTTTGCTTTTCGAAGTGAACACTTCACGATTGATGACTACCACCCCCACCCGGCCATCCCCAGTATACCGGTCGCCCTGTAAAACAGTGCCCTCGATGCTCGCGAGTCTCCCCAGACTCGCGAGCATTTATTTTTTTAACCAAAGTGCTAAGATAATTAAAATGCCGACAAAAATAACAAAAAATAAACTCTTTAATTTTCGTCATGCTCGGCTACCAGCCCAAAAAGCCAAAATGGAAGAATTAACAAAAATGAAAGCTTGCCCTTTTTGCCCGAAATATCTAAAAGCTTACCATGATAACCCAATTGAAAGAACGGGAAAATATTGGGTGGTCACCAAGAATGATTATCCTTACGATGGTATCGTTTATCATTATTTAATTATTTATCGCCAGCACATTGAACACATAAAAGATATTTCTCGACCGGGATTTGCCGAGCTGTCGGATCATTTAAAATGGTTATCAAAAAAATACAAGTTACCGGCTGGCGGGTTGGCCATCAGGTTTGGTGATTCTGATTATACTGGCGCTTCGGTCGCCCATCTACACGCTCAATTGTTAGTTGGTGGAAAAGTTAAAGCTAAAAACAAGAACGGCGTTCTTAATTTTCCCATTGGCTATAAAAGGTAAGGCCCCAGCAGTAACGCCAGGGCCGAGAGCCACTTATTGGTCAGGGTACCAACTTGACGACTTCAATCCCAGCCTTTCGCAGGATATCGAAGGCATCACAAACCGAGTAACCGACGTCGTAGATTACTCGACCGATTTTCGCCGCTTCGAGCAGGCGCGCACACCCAGGACAAGGAAAGGTGGTACAGTAGAAGTCAGCCCCAGCAAGAGCAATGCCACGACCAGCCGCCGTCGCAATGACCGCCGCTTCGGCGTGAATCGTCCCACAGATTTCCAAACGTTCCCCCCAAGTGAAGCAACCGCGAATGTCGCCATCAAGATAAGGAGCGTAATCTGTCGGCCTCATACGATTGACTCCATAGAGAAGCACCTGGCCGTCGCGCACCACCGCTGCTCCAATCTATCGCCACCAGTCTGATGACAACTCGGCTTGTTCGTAGCAACACCTCATAATGTCCCGAGTTAGTTGCCCGCTCGTAACCAACCGATCAGGCACCACCTCGTTTTCACTAGTGGTGTTAACCCTGTCCCAACGAATGAATGTCCGACGATACTCAATCGGCAAACCCGTCAGGTAACGCTCCGCGAATTGGTTCATTACCTCATCCGTCGGTAACACAAAAACGGGACGAACAAGGTCAACAAGGGCCGAAAGATCATCACGATGAAGCAGTCTAGCCGAAATCCCTAACGCACTCAACATCGTCACGGCCTCGGTTGGTTTAACGGCCCGCAAATCGTGCTTAAGCTCGGGAAATTCAGCGATAAACTCTTCGCCCATCACCCAAACCGGCACGGCTTCAGCTCTCACCACCTTCAGTAAGCCATGGTGGACCACTGGCACGTAAGCCACAAACACTTTAGCCATCTTGGCCTCCTTTCTCTTGAGCAAGTTCACTGACAACCGAACTGTTAGCACTGGGGTCGTCGTCAGCCACCTTACCATTGGCTTCGGCGATCATTTGATCAATTTGGCCACGAATCGCGACCAACTGATCAACCCCACCAGCGGTCATCATCCGCCGGATACGCTCGGTTGTGAAAACGCGAGCTTGAGCTGGCAAAATAACAACTTCACCACAATGCTCACGGACCAAGGACAGGTAATCCTCCTTGGAATCCGCCGAGGTCTCCGAGACAACAAAAACATCGGGGTGCATCACCCGGATGAATTCGATCGGATCCTCGCCGGAAACAAGCGGATACATGAGATCGACCGGCCGAACCCAAGACAACATCTCTAACCGTTCAGCCATCGGCACAACCGGCCGATGTAAACTATCCGGCTTGCGTGCACGCACAACCTCATCAGAATCCACCTCAATGATCGAGATGTGCCCACTTGATCTGGTCGCCGACAAATAACGGCAGTGACCAACGTGTAGGAGGTCCCACACGCCCGTTGTCGAGGCAATTCTGTAGCCGGACTGACGAAGATAGCCAACAACCACAGCTAACTCCGACAAATCGTTGATTACCCGATTCGCTGTCTCCACCCTTTCACCCCGAAGAATTCTGCCTAAATCGATTAGTGTCATCACACTACCCTACCTTTCCCATCCGCTCATTGCGGATATTTTACAAAACACCAAAACCCACCCTAGTTTTAGCACAGGGCTGATTAAAAACAAACTTGACGATTAGAGAAATTTATTTCACCTCTACCCCCATCGAGCGAGCGGTGCCTTCGACCATGCGCATGGCCGCTTCCACATCAGTCGTATTAAGGTCGGGCATTTTTTGCTCGGCCACTTCGCGCACTTGCGCTTTGGTCACTTTACCCGCTTTGCTCACCGCATTTTTACCTGAACCTTTTTCAATCCCCGCCTTCTTCATTAAAAGGTTAGCTGCCGGTGGCGTCTTCAAAACAAAATCAAAACTGCGATCAGCATAGACCGAGATTTCGACTGGGATAACATCTCCCGTCATCTGGGCCGTGGCCGCATTAAACTTTTGAACAAAGTCGCCAATGTTAACTCCAGCCGGACCCAAAGCCGTGCCCACTGGTGGCGCTGGTGTGGCCTTGCCCGCGAGAATCTGTAATTTAATCTTCTTTTCTACTTTTTTAGTTGCCATAAGGATGTTGCCAATCTACCTTAAATCTTCTTAACTTGCAAGAAATCGAGCTCCACTGGCGTTTCGCGGCCAAACATCGAGACCAAGACCTTGACCTTCCCCCGCGCCTCATCAATCTCGTTAACCTTGCCCTCAAAGTCTTTAAACGGTCCGTCGACAATCTGGATAGGCTCACCCTTAATTAAATTGATGGTGTGCTTAATAGTGTCATCGTTCATCTTGGCGAAGAGCGCCTCCACCTCCTTCTTCTCCAACGGCACTGGCACCACCCCCGAACCAATAAAGCCGGTCACTCGAGGCGTATTGCGCACGACATACCAAGAATCGTCGGTGACGACCATATCCACCAAGACATAGCCTTGATAAATTTTTTCTTCAACCGTTACTCGCTTACCGCCCTTAATCACCACTTTCTTCTCGGTCGGCACCAGCACATTAAAAATCTTGTCCTCCATGCCGAGGGACTCAATGCGCTGTTTAAGGTTACGCGCCACCGCATTCTCATAACCCGAATAGGTGTGGATAGCGTACCAATTGCGACCTTGATCTAATTCTTGTTTTGCCATAAATATACCCTAATTTAAAATAAAACTTTTCAAAATCCCGCTAAAAGCGAAGTCAAAAACACCAAGTAATAACCCGATAAAAATCGAAAAACCAAGCACCACCACCGTAAAATTGATGGTTTGCGCGCGTGACGGCCAACTGACATGGTTCATTTCGCTCCGCGTATCCTTGAAATAATTGATTAGTCTCATGATTTTATAGTTAATCGTTATATCGCTATTATGCCACTTTCTATCTTATAAAAAAAGCCCCGCCGGGCCTTCACCTACAATACTATACTTTTGTCCCAAATAGTCAAGCAGGCACAAAAAACTTTATTTAGGGGCTTTAATTTAGCTCATTCCAATCCTTTCTATTTATCCCCGCCTGACGTAAAATCTCTCCAATTAATTCTTTAGAAATATCTTCATGATGAGGATTGGGAATATGGAGATTGAGATCACCTTTAACCATAAACAAATGGCGTCCACCAGAAAAAAGGGCCGATGAAACCAAGCTGTCTTAAGCGACGAACAAATTGGCGCCAAGACAAATTTTTGAGCATATCTTTAAACGCAAACGCGTGAGCCAATTCGAAGATTGAATCCAGAAATCCTTTCCTTGTTCTGAACTTTGACCAAAAACCAATCCTCCAAAACTTCGGCTAATTCGTGCCGGCAAATAGTTAAATTTTTAGCATTAGCCCAAACTCCCGGCCGACCAGAAATCTGACCGAAATAAGTGCCGTCGGCCAATTTCTTAAATTTGGCTTTTTTTAGGTTATCAGCAATAAATTTCTCTATCATTTTAATATAATATCACTTAAAAAATTTCTGACAAATTTCCCCCTAATTCGACCTTGAAAAAATATCGGCTGGGCCCTTGAGTTTAGAGGTGAGTTTGACATAGATAATCATGCCGACGCCAATCACCGCAAAAGCGACAAAAGACATCAAGGGGATGGTAACAAAACCAAACAAAGTAAATTCTTGAATCGTGCAAGGCAATTGGACCGAGCAAACTATCAAATTAGCTGGCGCAATCCCCCAAACCAGCAAATTGTGATAACCCGCGACAATCAGGCCAGCCACCGAAAATGGCAAAACGTAATAAGGTAACCAGCGATCTTTTTTCCACAAACCAACGCCCATAATCAAGATAAGTGGATACAATAGACCCCGCTGGATAAGACAGAGCGAGCAAGGTGGCAAATGCATTACTTGGCTAAAATACAAACTCCCAATCGTCCCCACCCAAATCTGCAGATAAATAGCCAGAATAACGTATTTTTGGATTAAAATTTCAGCTTTTTGTCTCACCAGACTATTATAACAAAATCTATGTTATTATCTAGAGATGACTGAGGCCCCGAGAAAATTTGCCGCGTTTGATGTCGATGGCACGATTTTTCGCTCTAGTTTATTGATTGAGTTGGTGGAAGAATTGATTGAAGCCAAACTCTTTCCGCTTGAAGCTCGGGCCGAGTACCAACCCCCTTTTCATCGTTGGCTCGACCGTGAGGATAGTTACGAAAAATATATCGGCGCCGTGGTTGAAACTTTTACCAAGAACATTAAGGGGGTTTATTACGGCGATTTTATCGAAATCGTTAAAAAACTAATTGCCGAGAAAAAAAATCGGACTTATGTTTATACCCGCGAGTTGGTCAAAAATTTGAGACAACGAGGATATTTTCTCCTCGCGATCTCCGGTTCACCCAAAGGTATCCTCGATACCTTTTGCCAAGAACTCGGCTTTGACAAAGTTTATGGCCGATTCTACGAGCTTGGCCCCGGCGACCGCTTCACTGGTCAAATTGTTGACGAGCATCTGATCGCCAATAAGGCCAATATTATCCATCGCGCGATGACTAAGGAAAATTTAGCCCAAGCCGGCTCGATCGCGGTTGGCGACACTAATGATGATATCTCAATGCTCGAAGCCGTAGAAAAACCAATCTGCTTTAACCCCAACGAGAAACTTTATCGTTATGCCAAACTAAACAAATGGCCAGTGGTTGTCGAACGCAAAGATGTCATTTATCGGATTAATTAAGATCCTGATTGTCGCGGGTAATGACGTCGTGGGCGCCATTTTCACGCAAACTAGTTGGTGAGACTTCAGTAATTTTAGCTCGTTGCTGAAACTCTTTGATCGAAGTCGCCCCACAACTAATCATGGTGGATTTGATCTTGGCCAAAGCAATATTTAAATTATCTTCGAGCTTGCCCGCGTAAGGCACATAAGCGTCCACCCCTTCGGCAAAGGCGGATTTACTGGCTAGTTGAGAATGGTCAGAATATCTCTGCCAATTGCGCGCCCGCTCCGAACCCTCACCCCAATACTCTTTCACATAATTACCATTAATTTTAATTTTCGCCGACGGACTTTCATCAAAGCGGGCAAAATAACGACCAAGCATCACCCAATCAGCTCCCATCGCGAGAGCCAAGGCAATGTGATAGTCCTGAACGACCCCGCCATCCGAACAAATCGGGATATAAATACCAGTTTGCCGAAAATAATCATCTCGCGCTTTAGCCACCGCGATAACCGCGCTCGCTTGGCCACGACCAATCCCTTTTTGTTCGCGTGTGATACAAATCGAACCACCACCAATCCCAACCTTAACAAAATCCGCACCAGCTTCAGCCAGATAACGAAAACCATCACCGTCAACCACATTGCCAGCGCCCACTTTCGCCTTGGGATAATCTTTTTTAATTAATTTAATAGCCTCGCCCTGCCACTCGTTATAGCCATCAGAAGAATCCAAACACAAAACATCCGCCCCCGCCTCCAAAAGGGCCGGCACCCGCTCTTGATAATCATGGGTATTAATCCCCGCCCCAACCAAGAGTTGTTTATTGGCATCAATCAATTCTTTTTGATATTCGTGGTGCGCATCATAATCTTTACGAAAAACCAGAGAAAGAAGCTTATTATTTTTATCGACAATAGGCAAAGCGTTTAATTTGTGTTGCCAAATCAAATCGTTCGCCTCTTCCAAACTAAGACCTTCGTCGCCACAAATCAATTTTTCTCTGGGCGTCATTACCTCCCCCACCTTAAGCTGATGGTCAATTTTGTCAGGTCGATAATCTCGACTGCCCAAGATCCCCAGCAATTGACCATGGGCCGAGCCGTCATCGGTCACCGCCATGGTCGTGTGACCAGTTTTTTCTTTCAAGGCCAAGACATCAGCAATCGTCTGATCAATCAAGAGATTAGAATCGCTCTCCACAAAACCCGCTTTAAATTTTTTGACTTGGCGAACCATTTCGGCCTGATTAGCAATTGACTGTGACGTATAAATAAAAGACAGTCCACCCGACTGGGCCAGGGCAATCGCCAAATGATGATCTGACACGGCCTGCATAATCGCCGAGGTAAAGGGAATATTTAACTTAAGCGCTGGCGACTCGCTTTTCCTAAATTTAACCAATGGCGTTGCCAAATCAACGGCCTCCGGCCGACAAGCCTTAGTGGTTAAGCCCGGGATTAAGAGAAATTCCCCAAAAGTTTTGGAGGTTTTAGCCAGTAATTTTGCCATGGGCCTATTCTAGTACAAAAGGGGTGAAGAGTAAAAATTAAGCTTCATTGATCTTTATCGCCTTACCCTCAACGAGGGCCTCGGTTATTTTTCTATAAGCCGAAGCTAAAATCCGTTGAAAAGTGCTTTGAGAGGTTTTCATTTTTTTAGCCGCGTCAATTTGCTCTAGCCCTTCCGCATTTTTCAAACGCAAAGCCTCTAACTCTTCTAAAGTTAATTCAACCTCCTCTAGCTCTCGCAAGGGTATCCCTTGAGGTTTAAAATATCGCGTGTGGGGCCGAAATTTCACACATCGGCATAATCTTGGTCTAGGCATAAGTTTTTATTCTTTATTATCTCATAATTAAAATCACTCACCAAGAATTATGAGTGATTTTAATTGTGGGGAAGCTATTTGTCCAACTCGGCCAATTCTTGCTCAATCACTTCCTTCTCTTCTTGTAAAAGCTTTTTTTGCTCTTCTTTGGTTGGCGTTTTGCCAGAGGCAAAAGGACACCAACAACAACGGCCACCAAGACCTAAGCCCCAACCGCGACCCCGACCAGCGCCGGGGCAATTCCCCAGGCCTCGGCCCGTCATTGGACCTTGGCCTTGAGGACCGGTTCCATCTAATTTAGGCATAATTTTAAATATAATATTTAGATTCTGCTAATCCGACCTTTATCCTATATTACGAGCATATACCCATAACTATTTTGTGTCAAACAATTTCTTCAAAACAAGGTTACTTAGAGTTTCTTCCCTTGGGCGCTCGGAGAGAATCGAACTCTCGTGACTACCTCCACAGGGTAGCGTTCTACCATTGAACTACGAGCACCATCTAGATACTTACTGGTAAGAGGGTTTTTTCTCTCCTATCCCCGCCCGATGGTTGGCGAGGCGAGCTAAAGCATATAATAAACTAGAAAGACGATTTAGAAAAGCTAAAGTGGCCGGCGAGAGTTTAACCGCTTTGGACTCGGCAACCGCGACCACCTGCCGTTCGGCCCGACGCGCCATTGTTCGAGCCACGTCGAGCATGACTGAGAGCTCTGTTCCGCCCGAGACAATGAAACTCTTAATTGGGGACAATTCTTTTTCAATGGCTTTTATTACCGTCTCCACCTTAGTCACCGCCGTTCTTGGTAACTTTTTCGGTGCGCCAGCCAATTCGGCCTGAATGGAGAAAAGGTGGTTTTGCGCCTCCTCTAAGATTTCGCCGATTCCGCTCCTTTCGCCGGCTTTAACCTTACACCAACCCAGAAAAGAATTAATTTCGTCAAGTGAGCCCAACGCCTCCGCCACTAGCGAGCTTTTCGAAAGTCGCTGATCGCAATGATAGAGTTTAGTTTGCCCTTTATCGCCTTTGCCAGTATAAAGCATATTGATATTTTAACATAAAAAAAGACAAAAGAAAAGGCGGAAATCGGGGGGGTTGAACCCAAACGATACCGCCCACTAACCAAAACTTACTTGCTCGTAGTAACGAGCAAGGTCCGGTCTAGATGCCAATGCTTCCTCTACGACCTTCTCCCCCGGCCAGTAAACCCTCGCCAAAATCGAGACCAACCCCAGAAATCGCCCGAGGTCATCGTAGAAAAAGACACGGCATCGTTCCGGCCGGTCGAGATTCGTCGCAAGAATCTCTCCGCCCATAAGATCACCTCCTCTACTTTTTATTATACCAAACCCTGCAATCTAGTCAAGTGCCTGAGAGAGGACTCGAACCTCCAAGCCTTGCGGCACTACCACCTCAAGGTAGCGAGTTTACCAATTTCTCCACCCAGGCAAATTATTGATTCCCCGTTTTTATTCCTTATTTTCCGTCTCGGTCGCCACTTCTGGCACCACCTCTTCTGTCGTCTCAACCATTGGCTCAAGCTCGATTCCCGCTGTCACTTGCTCCACCAATTCGTCAGACTCATCACGTTTGCCGGGAATAATCTTACGCATGCGCCGACGAATCTCGCGCGCCGCTTTGTCGCGGATATAATACAATTTGGATCGACGAACCTTAACCTCGCGCAAGACCTCAATCTTATCAATCATCGGCGAATAAAGCGGAAAGATTTTTTCCATCCCCACCCCCGAAGCCACTCGACGAACCGTAAAGGTCGCGCCTGCTTCATGACCATGCTTGCAGGCAATTACCAAACCCTCGTAGGCCTGGAGACGAAACTTGCCCCCTTTATCAGGCACCTTCTGCCACACCTTAACGGTACAGCCCGCTTTGATACCCAATTTCTGGCGTTGAGCAATATCAATTGGAGAAATTTTGAATTCTTTTGTTTCAGACATAACGCGGAGCAGTTTAACACGAAGCCTTGAGTTTTTCAAGCGCCTGAGCAAAACCTGAAGCTAAGGGAGCAATAAAAGTCATTTTTGCTCCCTTAGCTTCACCCTTCGTAGCTTTAGCGAAGAAGGGCAATTTAACAGTAAGGCTGTAAGCATGCAACGCCTGTCGCTCAATTACTCCCCCGCCATTATCATTCGGATTATACAAATGGTCGCCAATAATCGGGTGACTAAAGGCTTGAGCATGAACCCGCACCTGATGCGTTCGCCCGGTTTTGGGTTCGGCCTCAACATAAGCGTATTTATCGCCGAGATTTTCGATTAAACGAAAAATAGTGACTGCCTCGCGCACTAACCCATCGGCATTTTTGCTCGCCACCCGTTTGCGCGGATCTTTTCGGCTCCGACCAATGGGCTGATCAATGATTTTCTCTTCGCCCGGCACCATCTTTAACATGCCCGACAAAATCGCGCGGTAAACTTTTTTGGTTTCTCGATTCTGGAATTGCTTTTTCAGAAATTCAAAAGTGGCCTGATTTTTCGCTACAATCATCACCCCGCTCGTATCTTTATCGAGACGATGAACCAAACCTGGTTTTTTAATCACTTCGCCTTTTTGGCTTAGTATGTCCTCTCCTACTTCGCCCATCTCGGGGTATCTGGCAAGCAACCAATCCGCCAAGGTCTCCATCTGGTTAACACCATCCCCGTGAACACTCAACCCCGCCGACTTATTAATCACCAGCACATTGGGGTCTTCGTAAATAATGGGGATATCTTGATTCATTTTATTGCTTCAACCTCTATTTTATAGTATAAATTAAGGACGGCAAGGGCGCTTAGCTCAGTTGGTAGAGCAACTCCTTTACACGGAGAAGGTCAGGGGTTCAAGTCCCTTAGCGCCCACTAGGCCCTCGTAGTTCAATGGATAGAACTGCGGACTTCTAAGCCGCTGATGTTGGTCCGATTCCAACCGAGGGCACCAAATAGTCGAACGGCTCAACGACAAATGTCGTTGAGCCGTTCGTGAAAATAAGGCCTATCTTGCCGGATCGGTGACGGTTGGCAAATTAGCGGTTGTGCTCGCCAGATCGGCCGAGCGAGTTTTTATTTTAGTTAGAATATTGTTTAAACTTTTAGTATTCAGAGTTTCACTCGCCGAGGTCTCCCCTGCCAGCAAAACCGTGGTGAGACTTGATTCGAGTTTAAGCCAAAAAATCGTACTCAAAATCAGAACAATAATCAAACCAGTAAAAAAGATGACTATCAAAGTCTGCCAAAAAAATGAGACTTGACTGGTTAAGTTTTTAAATTTGTCTAAATTAATTTTTATCATTATTTTTTATTTCAAAGTGATAAACGTCACGACAAAATCTCCTCGCCAATTGCCTTGATCGGCGCGCGCGTCAAATCTCTCCAGACGCAAAGCGTAAGGAAATTTTTCGAGCAAAGCGAGAAATTGGTTAACCGCCGAGTAACTCCCCTGCACTGAAAAATTTAAACGCAAATCATCTTGGGCGTCAACATTATTAATCTTAAAACTAGTTTTGGTTTGTTTGGCGGTCGCCTCGAGTCTTTCCAAAAGACCCACCGTGGTGCTAGCCGATAAAAAGTTTTCATCAATCAACATCAATTGAGCCTGAAGTTTGGGCCAGGAACCAGACATTAATTCTCCATCAGCTGATTTTACCAACGAAGTGGTCGCTAGAGATTGAGACAATTCTTTTTTTTCTTCAATAATTTGCCAAACGAGCAAACCAATCGCCGTCAATAACAACAGGTTAAAAATTAAAATCAGGTAAACCTTTTTTCGTTGGGAGTTAATCATTTTTCTAAATTGATGATAAATTGTCCGCCCGTGTCACTAATAAGACTTTCGACCGGTAAATCGACTTTGGTAAAAAATTTGTCTTGCTTTAAGAGATTGACATAATCAACCAAACTCGCTCGGGTTTCCGCCAAACCAACCAAAGACAATTTAATGGGTTGACCTAACTCGCCCCGAGCCAGTGCCAAGCCCGATATCTTAAGACTCGTTGGCTTAAGCCCAATCGCCTTGACCACAAGGGCCGAGACTAAAGGTTCTGACCAATAATCATTGAGAATTTTGACTCTTTCACCAGCCTCTTTAAGGATGGTCGCGGAATTGCTGGGGCTCTCAACTTCTTTTGTTTCGTTATCAACAGAAGCAGAAAGGCTAGCTAAGCCACTGGCACGGATAAATAAGCTGGCCCAAATTGAACCAAGGATCACTATAATAATTATCAAGAATAATCCCAAGGCCCAAGCACTAACGACTAATTTACGATCAAAAAGATCGCGTTGAAGTCGTTGTTTGGTTTCGGGAGTTAAAAGATTGGCCATTTTATTTATTTATTCAAAAAGTTAATTGATTTTAGTAAAATTACGCAAAGCCAAACCAATCGCTGTCGAAAAACGCAGAGCTTCATTAAATTTTAATTGCGAAACGACCAACCCCGCGGGAAAAACTTTGAGCCACGGATTGCCCAAAACCACCGGGTGATGCAAATGAATCTCGAGATATTCAGTAAAACCAGGTAAAACAGATTGACCCCCACACAAAATAATTTGGTCGAGGGCTTGAGGGCGCGCCGTGGTGAGATCACCCTCCTCTTTGTACTCCAACCAAAAGCCGACCCGCCGTTCAATCTCATCCTTAATGGCCGAGACCACGAGGATGGTGGCAAAAAAAGCGTCGTGATTATTGGCTGAGCGCGACAAACCTTGCGCGTTTTTTAATTCTTCCGCGTGAGCAAAATCGATTTTTAGATTTTTTTGCAAACTGGTGGTAACGGCCTCCCCGCCGACCGGCACCGCGGCCGCCGCCGTCACCACACCATTTTTAAGCAGGAAAGTAGCGGTGTGACTCCGTCCAATATCCACAATCGCCAAGGTCGAGTGACTTTCGGTCGGCACCAATGCCCTCGCCAAAGCCTCGCTCTGGGTTTCAATCGCGAGAATATTCAAACCAACGCGCGAGAAAACATCAAGATAGGGTTGAACAATGGCTCGCGGGAGAACAAAAACCCCCGCCTCCAATTTTGCCCCCGCCTTAATCGGTGGGACCAAATCATAATCAAAAACAACTTCGCTAACGGGCAAAGGAATATATTCCTCCAGCTGGAGCTCGATGCTCCCCCGAATTTCTGATAACTTCATCAGAGGCAAAACCAGATTAACCGTGTAAGCCTTGTCGTCAGGCAAAGACATAAAAATATTTTCCAAACCAAATTTATTTTTTAATTCCTGGAGAATTAAAACAAATTGGTTTACATCTTTAAGCTCGCCCCCTTCCACGACCCCGGCTGGAATTTCTCTCTCACCGAAACGGCCTAGCGAAAGATTCTGACCGTCGGTCGTCAGCTCCATAAATTTGATTGAGCGATCCGAAATATCAAAACCCACCGCCGGTCGTGATAAATATTTCGGCACTGGAAAAAATTTAAGTAATAGATTTTCCCTCATCCCTTTACCCTATTGAGTAAAAATTATTCATAATTTTATGATGCTAAAACATCATTACTCTATAGGGTTAATTATAATCTAAAATACAAAGGCTAGCCACCTGCCCCCGACGACGGTCATTAAAAAATTCCCAATGACCGTCGTCGGGGGCTACTTATTGGCTATTTTCTCCAGAAAACTTTTCAAAATCAAAGCCGCCGCCCGAGCATCTGTCATTGGATCATTTTGCCCGCTTCTTGCCCTGAGCGTAGTCGAAGGGTCATCAATCCCCCGTCTCGCTTCTTGGGTGGTAAAAAATTCGGTTTGAAAGACGACTGGTAAGCCAATTTCTTTTCCAACCCTGTCTTTAAAAATCAAAATATCTTTTTGGATTGGATTAGCCTGACCAGATAAATCAAGCGACTCACCAATAACCAGCTTTTTAATTTTTTCTTTCTCGCAAATCTTTTTTATCTCTTCAACTAATTTTGGGAGAGTGTCATTTTTTATCACCCCATACGGAAAAGCAAAACTCCCCGCCTCATCCGAGATGGCCAGCCCGACTTTCTTATTGCCATAATCAATTCCTAGATAGCGCACGATTAAATTTTTCGAGCAATAAAATTCAAATAATTTTTTGAGCGGGGCTTAAATGATTCAAAATAGATAAGTTCAAACCCGTGACCTGTCAGCAAATTTTCGATCTCCGATTTGGTGTAAAAACTAAACCATCTCGGCTGATTAACACCCGAACTCTCCCGATACTCCTCGGTCCCCCCCTCGATCAGGCCCAAACCCAAAATTCCTCCCGTCTTCAAAACTCTTTTTATCTCATTGAAAGGTCTTTGAGCCTCGATTTTTTTAACGTGAAGTAAGGAGGTATAAGCCCAAACCCCGTCAAAACTCTCATTTCCAAATGGTAAATTATTAAAATCCCCTTCGACAGTTTTCAAACCCTTCTCTTTGCAAAGCCTAACCATCGACTCTGAGGCGTCAAGGCAAACCACTTCTAGTCCCAGCTGTTTTAGTAGGAGGCCATCCCTCCCGGGGCCACTCCCAACATCAAGAACTTTGCCTTTTGTCAGTTCGGCAAATTTATCAAAAAAGGTCCGGGGGAATTTATCCCAAAAATCGACGGTCTCCTCATCGTATTCTTTGGCCGTCAGATTATAGGTTTGAATTGTTTTTAGGTCCATGAACGAATAGCTATATCCTATCACAAAATTGATTTTAGGCGAGATTTTGGCTAAGATAAAGATTCGGAGGGGTCGCATAGTGGTTTAGTGCACCGGTCTTGAAAACCGGAGTGTCGCAAGGCACCGCGAGTTCGAATCTCGCCCCCTCCGCAATTTTTCGAAAAGGGTTTCCGAATGCAAAATGGGGTCGGCGCGAAGCGCCGACACTAATGAATTCCCCCCGCCGAATTCAGAATCCAAAAGGGTTTTCCACGCTCCGCATGGCTCAAAAAGTACGGTTCGCTCTTTAATTAAAAAGTTCGAACCGACTTTTTTAAACAAATGAAGATTTTCTTCATTTGTTTTCTCGTTTGCCAATTCCATTTGTACGGTACCCCTTTCTTAAGACACTCTCTCCATGAGTTTCATTGTATCTCTTTTTCTGGCGTTCGCAAACTGAACAGGCGACATTTTAAGAGCGGAATGGATTCGGGTGTGGTTGTAACGCC
>Ga0265297_10003700_pt1 | contig 27001 bp, 14 predicted proteins | sample Munlanlwell13791_FD_192502 | JGI IMG/M metagenome (GOLD analysis project Ga0265297, IMG submission 192502) | Leachate microbial communities from a municipal landfill in Southern Ontario, Canada - Leachate well 137-91 | ecosystem: Engineered > Solid waste > Landfill > Unclassified | place...
TGATGCGTTATGGCAAAAAATAGGATCCGAATACTCAGAACGCATTATTGACCCAGCACTCCAAGAAGCAGTTAAAGCAGCAACAGCAAAGTATACAGCAGAAGAACTCATCACGAAACGAGAAGAGGTGAAAGATGTTATTCGACAAACGCTGAAAGAAAGGCTTGGAAGCTCATATATCATTGTTAAAGATTTCTCAATTATTAACTTCTCATTCTCTAAGGCTTTCTCTGGAGCAATCGAAGATAAGCAGACGGCAATTCAAAAAGCGCTTACGGCAGAAAATGATCTCAAGCGTATTAAAGTAGAAGCAGAACAGCGTATTGCAGTGGCTAAAGGTGAAGCAGAAGCTATTAAAATGCAGAGTGAAGCAGCAAACAACGATAAGTATATTAGTCTCAAGGCGCTAGAGGTGCAGAAGATCGCTGTGGAGAAATGGAATGGAGTATTACCGACGAGCATGATTCCAGATGGCACATTACCTTTTATCAACCTTACAAAATAACAAAGGTGTGATATAATAGAGGATGAATAGGAACTTAGATAATAAAACAAGGTGGTCATTAGATGCTGGAGATTATATTGCCGATTGGGATTGATTACTCCAATATCATATAGTCTTGGTTACCACAGCATCAAATGAACTGGTGACTAGGTATGAGGTACATTCCCTTATGGGTTGGTAGTCCTCTATAAGAGCCTAGGGTGCAGAGAGCAGGTGGAAAGCTACTCTGCGTAGGGTGAGAAAATAGTACTTAGCTATTCAGCGGACCAGTGAAGCTGAATGGCTCTCGCCTCTACTATTTATATGAGATGAAAGTCTTGTTCGGCTACAATGCGCTTTATGCTGAAAGTATAAATAGTATAGACGGGATGCTGTGGAATCTTTGAATGATGTTAGTATCCGGGGGAGATGTCGCGAGTTCAAATCTTGCTATGGTGTGAGCCATTCCGGTCGAACTACTTGCACCATGTTTCCAAGAAGATTGCTGACGAAAACCAAGCAGTGATCTTTATGGAGGACTTAGCGGCAAAGAACATTCTAAATCAAGGAGCTGGGTGCCAGCTCCGCGTGGAGAAGATAACGGATGGTAGCTCGAAGCGAAAGCCGAGAGTGAGAGTGACCACTTCGATGAAACGCTGAATCTCCTTCTTGTGCTTTACTGCACGAGAAGGGATAGTCACCTTGTCCGTCCTTACTGAATCTCATGTTCTAAAAACTTACGCATATAGCTCAGCGGTAGAGCGCTCGCCCGATACGCGAGATGTCCATTGTTCAAATCAATGTATGCGTACCATAGTATCATAGCCAAGAAAGCAAGGCGGAGATCTGCAAAATCTCTATGCATGAGTGCAAATCTCATTGATACTTCCACGGGCGTGACCAAACATTGATGGGTTGTTCATTAAAAAGTTGCAGGACGATTTGAAGAATATCGTTAAAATCTTCAAAGTTCCAAATGTGAAATTCGTAGAAAAAGTGAAGTCAGCTATTGCTTCGGCATTTAGTCTCCCTTCATTTGTTGCATCCTTGGCCTAGAGTCAACGTGATGCCCAGTGTCTATAGTTTGTTTGTAGGCTATAGAACCACTGTCACTTATACAGACCGAACTGGTCCTCCGAAAGAAAATATAGCCGCTCTTGCTTAATGAGCCAATCCTGTGAATGAAACTTTTTAGTCAATAATACCAGACGGGAGAGAATCACTCCCCACGTCCACCATTCTTCTGTAGCTCAAAGGTCGAGCAACGCCCTGTTAAGGCGATAGATGTCTGTTCGAGTCAGACCGGAAGAGCCATAGCTTCAATATCTGGTGGACAGATGCCGTTCTCATAAGACGGATTTCCTTGATCATTACAAGGTGAAGCTACCAAAGCTGGCTAGAGTAACGGTAACTCATTTGGCCCATAACCAAAAGAACGGGGTTCGACTCTCCGGCGAGCAACCATGCATCGTTGGCGAAATTGATAGACGCTCAGAGTTTAAGCCTCTGCGGGTTAATAGCCCATGAAAGTTTGAGTCTTTCACGATGCACCATTGTGACGCTAGCTTAAAAGTAAAGCACTGGGCCGTGGCCCCAGCAATCGGAGTGCAATTTCTCCGGCGTCACCCCAAGCGGAGGTGGTGGAATTGGTAGACACGCCAGTCTTAGAAACTGGTAGATTAATCTCTGTGAGCGTTCAAATCGCTCCTTCCGCACCAAAAATATTATATTAAATTTTATGCCATATAAAAATAAAGAAAAGCAAAAAGAATTTCAAAGGAAATTCATGGAGAATAGAAGGGAAGATTTCTTTAGAGATAAAAAATGTTTAAAATGTAAAACTAATAAAAATTTGGAATTGCATCATAGAGATCCAAGTAAAAAGGAATCACACAGGATATGGTCATGGAGACAAGACCGTAGGCACCGTGAAATAGAAAAATGCGATATATTATGTAGAGAATGCCATAAAATAGAAACTAAAAAATATTTATTCAAATTGTTCACTAAGCCATTGAGACACGGGACAGCATTAGCATATAAAAAATATAAATGTAAGTGTAAAAGATGTAAAACAGAACAAGCTAAAAAAAGAAGAGAACATTATTTAAGAACAGGCAAATAAAATACGCTTTCATAGCTCAACAGCAGAGCAAATTCCTTTTAAGAATGAGACACTGGGGCGGCACCAGTTGAGAGCACCAAGCAGATTTCGTACAACGGCTAATACGTCTGATTTACATTCAGAAGATGGGGTTTCGACTACCTCAATCTGCACCACGGGAGGATGGCCGAGCGGTTTAAGGCGTTAGTCTTGAAAACTAAAGATCCGAAAGGGTCCGTGTGTTCGAATCACACTCTTCCCGCCATGTCTCTATAGCTCAATAGCAGAGCTGATGCCTCTTAAGCATAGGACGTAGGAGCATAACCTACTGGAGACACCATGGGCTGTTAGTTTAGTGGTAAAATGTCGCACTTGCAATGCGGGGTCGTGAATTCGATTTTCACACAGTCCACCAAGCGGGTAACGTATAACTGGTCTTTTATGCCTGCCTTCCACGCAGGAGAGGAGAGTTCAAATCTCTCTACCCGCTCCATGTCCCTATAGCTTAATGGATTGAGCAACTCCCTTCTAAGGAGAAGATCCTAGTCCGATTCTAGGTGGGGACACCATGCATAATTCATACAGTGGTCCAGTATGCTTCTCTGTCTAAGAAGTCACACGGATTCGAATTCCGTATTATGCGCCACGGAGAGATGGGTGAGCGGCTTAAACCAGTTGGGTGCTAACCAACCAGGCTCACAAGAGCCTCCACCGTTCAAATCGGTGTCTCTCCGCCATTCTGAGGTCGTCTAATGGTAGGACGTAGGCCCTTGGAGCCTATTATGTTGGTCCGAATCCAGCCCTCAGAACCAATCCGAAATCGTCTAATCGGTAGGATAGATGCCTCTGAAGCATCTGATAGTGGTTCAAATCCATTTTTCGGAACCATCAGAATATGGTGTAGTGGTAACATTCATGATTTGGGATCATGAGTCAACAGTTCAAATCTGTTTATTCTGACCAAGCCTCTTTAAACCGCTAAAGACGCGGACGTGGCTGTAAACCACGTGTCCTCACGGACTGGGTAGGTGCGATACTTACAGGGGGCACCATGCAGAGTTAGCTTAAATGGTAAAAGCGCTTGTTTGAAGCACAAGATATCTCTGTTCAATTCAGAGACTCTGCACCACGGGCATGTGGCGAAATTGGTAGCCGCGCTGGACTCAAGATCCAGTGGCTTAATTGCCGTAGATGTTCGAGTCATCTCTTGCCCACCATCCGAGTGTAGCTTAGTTGGTCAAAGCACTGAGCTTATATCTCAGGCATCGTAGGTTCAAATCCTACCGCTCGGACCATAGGAGTGTCGTTCAATAGTTAGGACCTCGGACTCCAAACCCGAAGATGAGTGTGCAATTCACTCCGCTCCTGCCAAAAAATATATGAACCAAGAAATCTTATTTGACGTTGATGGTACATTGATTACTTTCGATGAGCGCCCCCGTTGGGATATCATTGAAATTCTCAAGATCCTAAAAAAACTTGGAGCACGCATTACTGTAGCTTCAGGGGGTGGCAAGGATTATGCAGAGATGTGGGTCCGACGATTGTTCCTTGAGGAATTTGTGGACACAGTGATGGCTAAGCCTATTGGTCTCAAATATCCTATGGTTGATATTGCCTTTGATGATGAAGAGGCTGCAAACTTTGGTGTTGTTAATATTAAAGTATAAAAATTCAAGCTGAATTAATTAAATAGCATAATGTCGCATTTGTAACGCGAAATCGACGGGGCGGAACCGTCATTCAGCTCCATGCAATAATAACTTTATTGCTTTTCGACCTTTAATAAAAAACTACCCTTCCCGTATATCTTTACCTTCTAGCTCTTTTGATAATACGATGGGGTGGTTTTTTATTTTCTATTCAACTTTTTTGCTATGTCTTTTAAGGATGCAATGGCAATATTCTTCTCCTCTACAGTCCCTTTTAGTTTCTCTTTGAGTTCATTGATTCTTTTGATTGGGAAATTCTTTTGATTTTTAGCCCCATTATACCTTCTCCTTAAAGCCTCTATGGTCTTATTAGCCTCAAATTCAAGATTGCTTTTAAGTTGCAATGATTCTTCTGGGTTAAAAGTTCTCTTACCTTCATAGTACGCTTGTGCCATTGGATTCACTTCAGCGGCAAAAATATCATCTAGTCGCCATACCTGACCCTTTTGGAATTGAGATCTATTGCGCCTGTAGTCGGGGATCACCTCTCCATCTAATGATGCGTCTAATGAATCGGCGAACTCAGCCATCTCTTTCTCGTATCTATTCTTCTCTGCATTATTGATGATCGTGTTTCTAAGATTCGCTCTATCGTCTGTTATAAGCCAATATTTCAACGCAGCATCTTCTTCTGTAGTGAGAGATGGCTTGATGGCATTATAGGAATCAATGATATCATTTCTTAATTTAGAAGAAGATTCAACGGTAATCGCCTCACCATTCTTTCTGGCAAAGTTTTGTTTCCATGCGTTAAATTCTATCTCAAATCTCTTTTCATCTACCAGTCTAGTAAAATTTTCTATCACTTTATTTGAGGCTATAATTGTTGAATATTTTGTCTTAACGTTTTCTTCAAATGCTAGTTTCTTTACAGCAGTAACTCCGGCACTATCCTGTTTAAATATGATCGCGCTATTTAACTGACTTATCGGTTGTGTGTCTTTAATTGCTTCTACAATCTTTCCGTTCCATCCAATATCTCCGCCTGATTCACGTAACTTGCTCGTCAATTCCAGGTAAGATGACAGTTCATTAAACATCTCTTCATTTGTACTAAACTTCTCGCCTTCTAATTTATATGGAGTCTGTAGCCTCTGTATGAATTTATTGATACCCTTAATAACATTTGCATCATCAATATCAAAGACTTTTCCTATGAGGATCTCTCCGGTATTTGATAGTCCTAATTGCTCAGCTGCATAGAGTCTCTTTGAGAGGTTTTGGTACTTTTGAGAGTCTGTTGCCTCTTGGCTCATCAGTGCTGCTAGATACTGAGCATTATCCTCTTGTGTACCCGATTCCCATTTTGGAGTTAATGATTTTATTTCTCCTGTTCCATCATTCTTTATGCTTATCTCATAAATAACTCTATCTTTTTTGCTATAAACAGTCATCTTAGATTTCCCATTGATGGGCTTTGAAACTTTTATCTTGATGCCAGAAGCGACAAGATCATTCATCACGCGCATCGTTGAAGCAATGATTCCGATCTCATCTCCTCCACGTATACCACTTAAAGCACCATTGAAGAGTGTGTTTGCTGTCACATATTTTTTATCATATGCGGTCAGTTCAGGGAGCATGATGTCCCCAAATTCTTCACGGTCCTTTTGGATAGAGTCAGCCATCGCCATTGGAATGTTATCATCACCAAGAACTGCAAAACGAATTGCATCTCCATCGTAGTCTCCCTCTAAGCGGTTAAAGACATCATCGTGGCTCAGCATCACAAGTTCATCGCCTAAGTTAGCATTATCTACCAACACGACCTTGGCTTTTATCATGGCTGTTTTCCTTGTTGTCGGAGATCTATAGGCTAATACAAATTCTGGGCTTCCAGCTTTTTTCCATGCCTTTGATGACATCGCTATTTCGTCTGTGTTCAAAAATCTTTCTTCTGTCAACTTCCCGGTCATAGGATCCTTCCACCGCGTTTTAGTTGATGGAGTAATACGCAAATGATCGCCTTTTATCCATCTACCCGCGAGCACATAATCCGTAAGAACCTTGGATGATTGATCCTGTATTTCTTTTCTTAAATCATCTACTCCGGCACTATTTCCCATCATGTTTTGTATTTTCTCCCACTGCCCAGATTCTGAGATGCCATAGTCGTCATATTTATCATAGACCGCTCGTATTGCATCTGCATCTTTTGCCGCTAAAAGTTCTTTATTAAACTCATTCCAACGCTGTATTTGTTTGTGGTAGTTGTTCTTGAGTCCTTCTACGCTGTTGTCGCTAGAGGAGTATTTTGAAAGGTTGGAAAACGAAAATCCTCCTTCAACTTTATGCGGGTTATGATACTCAAGACGCATATCTGTTGCAGGCATTTCATAATTCCATGCTCCTGTTTGTTTTCCAATCTTGACGTTATCATTAAAGGACAGGAACTCATTTGGTTCTAGATCTCTTCCAATAAGGTCTCTGATTGCAACAATATCTTCTCCGCCTGCAACTTTGATCTCACCTTTTTGAAGAATCATTTTGCCATTGATCTTTGATACAAAGGTTGGCTTAATCCACTTGATATTTGAATCCATGCCGTTTGCTTGTAATATCGTTTTGGCCGTTTCTTCTGTGACATAAATAACACCGTCATACCGAGCTTTTCCATTATCGCCAAGAGGAGATTCTATGATAGTTTGCTTATATGTCGGTATTGTCCCATCGTTACTTCTATGCGCGTTAGTGACTTCATGTGAGTTAAGCTCCTTCCATCTTTTTAGTACCGCTCCGTAGCTTGCATCCTTGGGGAGTCCAAGCACGTCTACCATAAATACCCGAATGAATTTATCTTCATCCGCTTTGAGTGACTCTCCTTTATTGAGATACATTTCCGATTTAGTATCAAACCTATCTATCAACTTTTTATCTAATTTAATACCGAAGAGATCATTCAAATTATTTCCTGAAGCACCGAGCACCACATACCCTTTTTTCTTAAATCTTGAGAATATCGCTTGTGGATCTCTGTTCAAAGCAAACTTAGCATCAGATGGATCAAGATATAAGAGATCCATTTGAGTTCCTTCCGTTTGATTTGTTTCTTTTACCAGATTGTCTAGGTGACTTGTAGGCTCAGTTTCAGTGCTCGTGACAACGCTTTCACTCAATTCCTTACCATTCCTTTGTAGCACTAACTTTTGTCGCTGTATTGGATCTGAGTTTCTATGGAACCAATGGAACAGTGCTCTTGATTCATCACTATTTTTATTAGCAAATGGATTCTTAGCTCCTTGGCTATTTAGCCATTCTCCATAATTCTTAGAGAATTCTATAAATGATTTTCCAATGTCTGGTTTTCCATTAGCATCAAGATTCTGTTCAATAGTTTTTTTGACGCCATCCATTAAGTCTTTTTTAGAAACTTTAGATTTTGCTAATTCTATTTTTTTCCATTCAGGACTTCCAACATCAAATTTACTTTGCGCATTTGAAAGCAATTTAATAGCGCCGACATTAAAACCCTGGTTGAATTCTGTGAAGTTTTTTGACTCTATTTCCTTTGGTGTCACTTCAGCAATCATGTCTTCTGGCACTTGCCGATTAAGCCGCTCTGATATTTGAGATTCTGTCGCTCCTGTTTCTGGAACTTCGGTATTTCTTGAGGATGCTGTTAGCGCTATTTCTGTATCAAGAACATCTGGAGATTCTTTTGTTGCTATCCCAACCTCCTTCAGTCTTTGTTTCCCAGCTTCTGTATATTCAATGTTAACGGGTTCTTTGGGAACGGGTTCTTTAGGAACGAGTTGTTCAGACGCTTGCTTCTCGATAACCGGCTTCATGACCTTTATGGTCTCTTTGATATTTGCCGGTGCTTCTGGAGTCATTTTAGGTTCAGCCTGTATTGTGGGGAGTTGCTTCATTCCCTTCTGGAATGATGCTGTTTTTTTGTTTGCTTTAAGGTTCTCTGGCATCCCGACTCCAATGACATCCTCTCCGTAGATTGGACGAAGAGTCTCATTGACCTCATCAGCTACATTAAAGATATTTTGTTTCTCAGGTTTTGATGCAATTTTTGATCCAACGACAGGAAGCGCTAATGTTGTATTTAATAAACCATCAGAGAACCCAGCAAGTTCCAGCATATACGGTCTAATAAATTGGTCTGAAGCATGTTTCACGAATACGCTATCAGAAGTTAAGAATGCATTAAAGACATCCTTCATCGTCACCTTAGCGGGATCTTGCATCCACTTCATCACCGTTTCTTGTGGTAGAAGATCCAATATCTTTATTCTGCCCAGTGCCTCTTTTGACACTCCAGGTATATTGCTTAAATGCTCTGAAACGATTTCGCTGAAAGTTCTCTGCAAAGATTCTGGCGTAGCCTGACCCTTAAGAACCGATGCCATTCTATCAAATGTCTCTACTGTTTTTACTCCAGCTGGTGACGACGGGACATCTGGTTCTGTATTCTGGATAGCCTTAAGCAGCTCACTTGATGGTTCAACTTCTCTATTTTGTATAACCGTGTCTGCAGCGATCTTAGCGTCTTCAGGTGTCTTTGCTTTTCGTGCTTGTTGTATATCGCTATAAAAACCTAATCTCGGCGATATTGAATCAGATCCAGCAAAATCTTGAAGAGATCGTGTTAAATCGTCAGCAGAAATTGAAGCGCTCACGAAAGGTTTATCTGTTTTAGGTCCTCTCGAATAATTCTTCTCTAGCTTACCATAAATGATTTTTGTATTATTTTTACGCATCCATGAAGCAATTCGGTCGTTATCCACTGTCATCTCTACGTAATCACCACCGAACTGACTAAGGTTCTCTGGATTATTGATAGCGACATTTTTAAGCGATCCATCCTCTAATCTAGTCATCCTGGAGTTATTTCGATGATCTGTAGATATATTACCTATCTTCAAAAACGTGACTTCTCCAGTTTGTTTGTTTTGTACAGGAACGAGCATCTCAACATAATTAGCCGGATTGGTGCTCTTTGATCTAATATTATCAGCGAGATCGGCTTCAGAATATTTGCTTTCCACTTGACGCATGAAGGGTTCCATTTCAGACCTCTGCACAAAAACGACACGATCTAGCGTAATTTCATCTCCTTTGCCACTTAATGCTTGCTCGACACGCTTAATATTGGAGAACCGTTTCTGAGATATTTCTGGAGTAATGCCTGTAACCGCTGCATGACCAATAGGCGCATCAAGCCCAAGAAGGTTCCATTGCTCTTCAGATGGAGCCGCCTGATTGCTTGGAGACTTTAATGTTGCTATTTTACTCTTTAACAATGATTCTATGTTTGTCGCTGGAGCTGCCTCTACGCCACCTGGGAATAATGAAGCCATTTTTTCCGTGTATGTTTTAATATCAGCGAGATCGGCTTTTTTTCTCGCAGAAACACCAAGGCCACCCTTTTCGAGCTGTCTAAAGGCTGTGTCAATCTTTAAGAGTTCATATGCTAAGTTGTCTTCGTCCCAAACGGCTCGATACTCAATCCCGTTCTCATCTGTTGCTATTGAATTTTGAGCGTATTCAACGGCTTTCTTTTTTGTTGATTCTATGAGATTAGATTTCTCAGTCTCAGACATGCTTCTAAAATCCTCTATAGAAATTTTGTTTTCTTCAAATACGCCATAAGGCTTCAACATCTGCTCAGCGACTGTGTTTGCATGATTTTCTAATTTATTTAAAGAGGCTTGTACGGCATATTCCTTTTCTATCGGTCTGATTTTGTTATGTGCAACACCGTGAAGTCCCGTAATGATCGCTGCATTCAAGAAAGCATCTTTTAATATATTTTGCTGATCAGCATTATCATCTCCTAGTGCCTGGTATGTTCCATCCATCAATGAAATCCCAAGAGCCTTAGCGAATACCTTACCGTATCCAGTAACATCATGTAGATCTCTACCTAATGCCCAACCAAAAGCCGTATCAACTGCTAATCGCTCAACTGTACTTTCTATTGTTCTATCCTCTTGATGTTGGAGTTGACCAAAGACGTTCTGGAGTCCTATGGCTTTCAACGTGCTACTAAGTGTATATAGTCTTTGAAGTTTTGGAAGAGTCGTCGGGTCCATCAGAATCTTGCCTTCTTTAGACACTGCCCCAACTATTGTGGGGAGTTTCTCAAGAACAATAGGCCCAATCCCCTTTGCGGCTATATTAATTTCATTTGCTATTTGTGCTGTATTTTTTATCGCGACACTTGCTTCTTTTGCCGTCGAGGGGGCCTTCGCGATACTATTTGCGATTCGAGCTAACATTGGGAATTCTTCAGCCGTTTTAGCCGCGACAGCCGTTCGAGTTGCAAGGCTCCCTACGATATTCTTTGCACCACCAAATAAAGTAGCCTCTAATTTTCTAAATACTGCTCCAGCTCCAACAACGGATCCAATAACTTCTCCGATTGGTTCTGTAACACTATTACCAAAATTTCTATATGACCCAAAAAATGATGCTTCATCCTCTATGCGTTCTAACTTGTCCGGAGTTAATGAGGCAAGATAAGCGTTTATGTTGAAGCTCGAATTTTTATTCTTTTCTCTTTCAACCGTAGATAGCACCAAACTCTTACCAGCAATACTCAAATTTTTCCATGTATCTACGTTCTGATCAATTTCTCCAATAATCTCAGGGTCCATATACCCTAATGTCGCCTGAGAGACTTGACCCTTAGCTACGCCTTTTGCGAACCCACTCAATAAAGGAATATTAGAAACAGCCTGACTAAATGTACCGGCAATATTTTTTCCAATTTGTTTGGCCGCTCCTGGGATTTCTTTCAATACGTCCATGATACCAGTTTTAGGGACTTCATCCCACATTGTCAAAACATCTATAGCATCTTGAGGTGATACCATCCCATAATCGTTAGCTTGAGGAACAAAAGCGGTAGATTTGTCCTTCCATCCCTGAGCCAACACACGGGCCTTGAATACAGAAATTTGATTCTTGGGATCTTTAAAATATGAAAGTTGAGTAGGAGTCAACTTAGCGAGATCTGCCTTTTGGTCTGGGAGTAACTGATTTTCTGGTGTATTGGCAATATGAGAATAATAGTAAGCTGTGTATGGAATCGCTTGAATGCTTGTTTTCTTTTTGTGTTCAGCCTTTGTTAATATTTCTTTATTGTCTAGCGTGTCAGCTCCTCCCGCCCATCTTGGAATAACGTGGTCAACTTCAAAGGAACTCATTGGGAGTCCATTGAGGATCATTGCTTTTTCTCTGGGATCGAATGTGTATTGATTTTTTATGAGTGCTCCAGGTTGTTCAGGATCAAAAAGATATTGACCACGCACATTTGGAGTAACAGAGGAGTTTAGATTTGCTATTTTTGTTGTTGGAGTAAAACCGATACCAGCATCTCTTGGAGTAATATATTCCTGTAGTGGTGCATTTGGATTCTCTGCTTGATATTCTGAGAGAGGCTTGTTCTTATATGAAGTATCAATGGCCAATGGCCCTGGAGCGATTTCCGTTGTTGGCTGTATGGTTGGTGCATTGTTCAACAAGTAACTAAAATCAAAATTCTTGGTAGGTGATGTTGTTGATGTACCAGAAGAACCAGATAAACTGGAGATGAGTTTTTTCCGACTCTCAAGCACTTTTTTTAAATCAACACCAACAGCGGGCTTTATCCGTGTTGCTGTTTTTTGATATTCAGTGTTTTGTGGAATATTTGCCATGGCTTATTTTTGTCCTGCCGTCGTAGGGAGATTGGATGTCATGTTGCTAGAAGCTAAGATATCTGCAACCATGGATTCAATTTCCTGATCAGACTTTGTATTAATATTTTCTCCACCTGTAAATACTGCTGCTGGATCACTTGGGTATTTCATAGCAAGATCGAAGATGATACCTCCCAATGACTCATCAAGACCAGAGTTTTTAATGAATTCTGCTCTATCCGTTGATGTATTTTGATATGGCTTTTTGCTTTCTAACGACTGAGGGAGCCACCATGATTTCTCCCTTGATGGTTTAATAAGTTCCTGAATTGCTTTTTTCAATGCTGATCCTTTTCCGGCTATTGTTTTCTTATATTGTTCTCCGATTGTACCAGAAACTTGATTAATCATGTTTGTCATCTTCTGTACAATGCCGACACCTTCTTGTGACGTTGGGGCATAATCAGCAATACCTTCCTGCCAAGTCTTTAAAATATTTGTTATTCTTTTGATGGTATCATCTGACGATTCAAGAGGCTGCCCATTATCAGAAGGAGGATTCGTCAATTCACCAGAAAGCGTTGAACCTAATTGGTCAATAACACCATAGAGGGCATTAACATCATATTGGTTATTCTGTGCTGTTTGAAGAATTGACATGATGTTGGTTGTTGGAGAAAGTGTTTTTGAGTTTGGATCTATAAAGCTTTCTACTAGCGTCTTACCTTTCATATAGTCACCTTCTCCTGCCTTTTTCTGTGTTGCTGTCAGATTCAAAGTCCCATCAGCGTTTGAAAATAATTCCTGATAAGCATATTGATTATCATCTATTCCTTTTAATGCAGTATCAACACCATTATATAAAGACGTAATTGTGTTATACATATCTTTATATACATTCTCTGAAATAGCATCAGCCATTTTTACCTGTTCATTATATTTATCTAAGGTCATTGCATACTCATTGTCCAATCTGTTAAGAGTATCATTATATTGATTTGTAGATTTTGTGAGCGCATCTGTATACCGTTGATATTGTCTTCCTTTAAGGGTCTGAAGATAATCGAGATACTGTTTATATTCTCTCTGGACTCCTGGATCATCAGCATTTCCTTTTGATAAATAATCAGCAGTTGCCTTATCTATCATTTTATCAATATTCGTAAAATACTCATCTCTCCCTTTAATATAACTTACCATTGTATCCTGTAACCCATACCCCATTGACTTTGCTTTATCTCTCTCATCAATAATAGCATTCAGTCCAGTTTCTTCTTTTAATCTTTCATTAAGTTCCTGAAGATGAAGAGCGATATTCGAATTTGCTAGGATATATTTGTCTGGAACTCCAGGGAACATTTTGCGAAGTTCTGCCATTGCCGCTGGGTCATTCATGACATATTGAACAGTGGCTTCAGGACCAAGAAATTGCCCAGCAGCATTAGTGATTGCAGCATTTACAGCGCCCCATCCAGCCATATTAGTTGTAGTTCCTATTTCACCCGATGGGAGCTCCAGTTGATCTCCAGTGCCAAACGTCATCGGAGATGTTGGCACTTGAGCGATGGATGCATTTTGTGCTCCAGGACCCATTGGAGAAGTAATAAGATGAGACGCGCTACCTTGATCCTGGGTAAATTTCTTACCTAAGCTTGTTAAAATATCAGTTGGTATGATATTATTTTTCTGCGCTCCCTGTGGTGCTCCCGTTTGTTGTGTCCCAGCAGGCGCCCATCCTTTACCCTGAGCATACGAGATATTTTTTCTATCAATATCTGATGCTGTTCCATTTTGCATACGTTTAAACGCTGCATTAAGTTTCATGTCCATATCAGATCCTTGAGGATATGGTGATTGTGCTGTAGGTGTTTGTGTAGTTTTTGGTTTCTTCTGATCAACAAATTTAACGTTCATCCCAGCAGCTCCAGGGATCACGGCACCAAGGGCTGTATTGACTCCAGCGCCACCCAGCGTATAATCAACAGCATTTTTTGCATTTCTAAAAAATTCTTCATTATTTCCAGGTGATGCTACCGGTTTAGATGCTTCCTCTACAAAACTAGGGATGGCATTTGTGGCAAAGTTGCTCCATATATCTTTGACTACTGGAATAACTGAACTTGCGATTGACCCACCCTGACCATCATTCGGAACTTTTTTCCAATTTGGATCTTTACCTCTTGGTGGAGCTGGAGCAAGAGGGGGAACCATATTATTTTGAGAAGCCGGTGGAAGTGCGAATCTATCCCAAGGATTGTTTGTAGACATAGAGATAGGACTCAACGTCGAAATGCCTAGTGGTACACCCGGTCCTCCTTGTCCGTCGAATCTTTTCTGCGCTGTTCTTGATACTGTAGAAAAAAGTGTCTTCGCTAACTGACGCTTTGAAGATCCAACTGGCGACTGTAAAGCCTCCATCATTGTTTTTCGTAATGATGGATTCTTATGGAGCGCTGATACAATTATTGATTTTGATGTTTTTGCCATAAATATATTCTATAAAAGTGTTGCCGGATTTAAAAACCGAGAAGCGGCATCTTGTATACGCAGATCTAGATGAGACCCTGAACCACCGCTTGTAGAATAAGTTGAACCCGTGTTTCCCATACCCCCAATAATTTGTCCCTTTTGTATCATGTCGCCTAACTTAATAAATTGTTGACTTAAGTGCGAATAGCGCCATTTGTTGCCCTTATCATCTGTTACAACAATATAATTACCGAAGCCTGGATCTCCTTGTTTTTTCCCTGATACAACCTCCGTCACCTTCCCTCCACTAAAAGCTGGAATCTTTGTTCCAATGGGCGCGGCAATATCTATGCCTGGATGGAATGCCTCATATTTTGTTGATCCCCCGAATGGCGTTGTTATTGTACCTAGTGTTTTTTTAGCAGCGGAGGCAATTTTTACACTTTGATTATTTTGTGGATTAGCCTTCATGAAACCTAAAACATCCTTAACATACTGTGGTACCGAAGTTCCTAATACGTCTTTGCTCGTGTTCCCGGCTAGCGGTCGACCTGAAAACCATACGGCTGCCACATCTCCCCAGTTCCCATATTGCTTATAGAGCTGTTTTACTCGATATTCAAAAACTTTATCTTGTGCATCTTGCGACTGTAAAAATTGTTGCGGCGTTAAAGCCTGACCGAGCGCCTCTTTTGTCCAACTAGGAATATTGTTGCCCATGACTTGATACTTCCCGTATGCTCTATCTCCATTAGGTGAGTTTGGAGATATTGATGTATAGTTATTGCTAGATTCTCTTTTTGCAATCGCGTCCCTGAAAAGAGAAAACTCATCTGTAGATCCATTTGTCGTGGGGGTATTATTGGATTGAGTCGGTTGTATCTTCGTTGCAATGTCCTGAAGTCTCTGCTGTTTAAAATTACCAATATTTTTTAATGTACTTGAAAATGTATCAGCAGCCGTATTTTTAGGCTCTATTGGCGCTGGTGTCTGATTGGCTGATGGGTCTATTTTTGTTTCTGTAGGATTTGTTGAATCATTTGGGAGAAAAGAATATCCTTGAAACGCTTTTGTTATATCCTGTACATTTGCCATATTAAACAAGTGTGGCTCCTTGAGATTTATAAGATCCTTCATACGCTGATCTATACATCTTTTTGATTCTTCCGTCAGAGAGCTTCACAGAAACCAGATCATCAGGAGAGCCAGAGGCTGATTGTGTACTTACCGCAGGGGCTGAAGGCGCTGGCACTGCTGGTGCTGTGTATGAATTCTGCGTATTTACATTTGTTCCAGTATTAATTTTGCTGCTTATTTCTTGAGCCTTTTTATATTCATTATCCGTAACAGCCCCCGCCGGTCTATTATTACTATATGTGTTCGAAGGATCTGTTGTGACATCATAATATGCTTGTCTTTCCGCTTCAGATGTTTTCTGCTCTAATAGATTTTGTTGAGTCTCTTTCTTCGCCTGATAAAGCCCAGTTTGTCCTGTCGCTGCATTGCCATATAATGACTTCATCTTATTCCCGTACAATGTTGAGTAATAATTTCCATTAGGGTCTATGATCGAAGCTCTATAATTCTCAGCTTCTTTTTGCGTAATGCCGTACGTGTTCATGAGATAATTAACATCTAATTTACTCGCCACATCAGAGCTAGGTGTCAACCCCCACTTCGTTGTTCTCCATTGGTCCTGAGATAATCCCTTTGCTTGATCTTCTGCATTCAGTGCCTTTATCTGCTCTGGTGATGCTGATGCTGTATAAAAATTCGCTTCATTCATCGACTTTTGATCTAATTTCGTCTGTCGAGTTTGTTGATCAGAGCGTCTTACGGATCTTAAGAATTTATCGAGTGTCTCATTCCCAATTCCTGAACCCGCTAATCCTTTACTGGATAATGAAGCATCTAAAGATTGGATTTGATCCCAAGCATCAAGCGCAGAATTTTCTAACTTAATACCATAAGTCCTTTCTACGTTCTCTTTCAAAATATTATAATTCTCATCCGCTAATGCCTTTGATTGTTCCGTATTCGCGTTTATTTGTTGCTCAAGAACATCATAGTAGGCCGTCTTGATCTCTTCTGCTGCTGTTTTAAATTCATCAGATGTAATATCAAGCAATGGTACTAATTCTTTAAAAAGCGTATCTGGCATCTGAAAGATATTAAGAGACAAAAGGTCCGTGTTCGTCAGCCCCTTGATCGTTGAAGGAATAGCGAGCGAAGTATTACTGAGTGCTGATTTCCCCGCGTCTGAATTTGCATATGTCTCCCTCGTCTGAGAATCTGAGATCACAGAAATATTAGCTAGTGAAGAATCACCATTTTTAACCAACTGTTTTTGCTTCACGTCTTTAAAAACATCTTCAAGTGTATATCCACCATACGCTAAAGCATTCATGTACTTCCCAATCGCGTTTGAGTCATTTAAAATAGAATCCAATGTCATTACATCTAAACCGGCATCTGTTGCATTTCCCTTTAAAAGATTCAAAAATCCATTGAGTGTTTGATACGCTTTGTAATTTGACTCTTCGCTATTTGTTTTTCCATATCTATTTTGAATATTGGCAACTGAGGTATCAATTTTAGGCATCGTTCCATCTTGAGCAACCATTTCTTTTGAATAAACATATCCAGAAATACGAGAGTCTATTGGTTCAATTTCTTCTATAGAATCCCATGCCTCTTGAGCATTTTCACCATAATAAGATTCAAAAGCTCCAGCGGAAACAAATGGGACAAGCGTCTTTGCCTCCTTGTCAACAAAATAAACAGTGGGGCTATTAGCGAATTTAACTAAACTCCCTTTTGGATCTGGGTCGCTGGAAGTGTCTGATGGGTTATTTTGTGTGATCGGATTCGTAATGTATGAAGTATTTGCAGCCCTATCCGTCGTCGTCATGTCTTTTGGAAAAGCGCTTTGATTTTTTCTAGTCCATGAATAAGCCTCATTAACGATATCCGTAACACTGTAGCCGAGAGAAGAAAGCTTGGGGATCAGCGAAGCATTGCCCTGCACCCACTGAGTCATCCGAGTGTCATTTTGGATTCGGGGGTCAGAAAGCAAGCCCTGGAGCGTTAAACCAGATCCGAGGTTGCTTGAGACAATGTTTGTTGGTTGTAGAGAATTGACCGCGTCTGTGTCCGTCTGTCGCAGGGGTTGTGTTGGAGCAGATATAATGTTTCCTTTTGCATCAACAACTTGCGTACCTTGTGGATCTTTCATCGGCTTACCAATTATTTCTTCCAAAGTAGGAATAGGGTCACTTACGATTGAAGAGGAAAAAATACTCACAAGACCTTTTCTAAGATAATCTAGTTGGGCCTTTGCTCCCTTATATTGTGGATGGCTTGGATCAGCCGCTGCGCCATTATTCATTATTCCATAAACAGTTTCATTTGCCTTTTGAATATCATTATAAATATAGCTCTTTTGAAGATTATAGTCGCTTTCCGCTTCCGCCCTTCGACCTTGACGAACGAGACCCGCTAAACGATCAGCAAAACGAGTGAAAAAACTTCCATATTTTGATGGATTTGCGATAACTTCGTCGAGTGAGGGCCAGTTGATTGTCATATGAATAATCTTGGATTATTTGTGTTTGTTACTATATATTATACCACATTTTTATTGATTTTTAGCTATTTTTTGGTTATAAACAGTTAGCTCTTGACAAAATTTAGGGGATATGTTATTCTGTTGATTATATGGACAATAAGAGCAATTATGAAGCCCAGAAGAAGAAAGATGATATATTTACATTGGTATTAAGCTCTGTAATGTTTTTTATTCCCTTTCTCTTGTTTGTCGGCTTTATTCTGTATTGCCTATGGTTCATTTGGCCTCCATTAACCATTCTTGCTGCTTATCTATTGTTTAAATACTATCAAAAGCATAAAAATCCTATTAACACGAATTAACTATGTACAAATTTTTAATGTTCCTTATTTTGGCAACATTGATCCCTTTTGGGGCTAAAGCTGCCACTATTTATCCTGGAGACCTCATCAAGTCTCCTAGTTTCTCGTCCGTCTATTATTACTCAGATGATGGTAAGCGTCATGCGTTTCCATCTGAATCCGTTTTTTACTCTTGGTATGATGGCTTTGAGGACATCAGGATTATTACAGATGAAGAACTTGGGAGTATTGTACTAGGTAAGAATGTGACAATGCGACCTGGAACAAAGCTTATTAAGGTCATGACAGATCCTAAAGTTTATGCTGTCGATGGAAGGAACTTGAGGCCGATTAGTACAGAAGCAGTTGCTGAAAGTATCTGGGGGTCTAATTGGGCGAAGAATGTTGTTGATATTTCTGATGTGTTTTTTACGAACTATGGAGCTGGAGAAATTATTGATTCTACAGATGACTATGCCCAAGATGACCAATTAAGCATCTATACAGAGATTCAAAATGTATTATTTGATATTAATGAACTAACTGTAGAGGAGCAAACTGAGATACATTCAAGCGAACGAGAACAGAGTGGATCTTTTGAGAATGAAGATGCTGTAATTGACGTTCCTCAAGAAGCTTCGACCACATCCTCTCCTGCCTCATCAGTTACAATGAACAATCTTGAAACGATTTCTCTTGAATCTACAATTGAATCCTGTAAAATTTGGACGACGTTCTATACAGGAAGCGCAACCTACAGAGATAGCACTTCATTAGTATGGGTCGATAGACATGAGGGAGGCGAATTTAATTTTTCTCTTCCAATGTCAATGATCCAAAATGGAAACAATATCGGGTTATTACGATTTGAAGCTGAAAACTTTGGAGAAGTAAGTCCAATAGATTCAGATTGGCAGATAAATGAATTGCAACCTTTCTATCAAAAAGTATTTGATTTCTACTCAACTTCAACTAAAACATACGAATATTCATTCAGTTGTCAAAGAGATGGTCAAACCTTTCCTTCAACGACAACTGCCACTATCCAAATTGTAGAATAAAAACTACATGGCAGTCCATGCACCAGGTTCTGCCGCGTTAGTACAATAATAAGTTTTTCCACTATCCGCACCAATACAGATATCTCCAGCCATTACACCCTGGACTATATCAAGATTACCATTTGGTGTTGTGCCATCGGATTCCCAAATTGTATGAGAGTTTCCTCTAATCAGCTTTTTAAAATTAGTTGCTAAAGTACCTCCCGTTTGGAGATGAAGTGGAGCGGCGGTATTCCCCGGATGAGAACAATAAACCCGTAATGCGTTATTTGCGCTATCATCCGAGCTCGCAATATAAGCCGCATTTGCTAGAGTCCCAGTAGGTGGGCTATGGACAAGATAAAGTCCATATCCTAATCCATAGTTCGTGATCCACGCTACAGGTCCGTAAGCATCTGCATTTGTTACGTCAATCTTAAGAGCAGTACCGATTGCGGCATAATCCAAATGAATTCCAGTACCCGAAGAAGCATCATTGACACAGTCTACTTTCAAATTGGTTCCAGTCCCTGCTTGTTCCATTAATACATTCTGTCCTGTCGCATCCGTATTATTTCTTCCAAAATAAGCCGTTCGAGTAGATGTATTGGAAGCGTTAGAAACATACAGTCCTGTATTAGCTCCTGTTGGAGACGCGGGAACGACAATTTTTGCGAGATAATCACCCGCGCCAGTATCCGAACCAAATGAAATGAGAAGATTATTATTTGTATCAATCAGACCAAACGAATTTGCACCTTGTGTGGGAGTAGTCCCGGCACTGGCAATAATTCTAATCCGCTGGCCACTGGTTGCTGTTTGAATTGTTCCACCAGTAATCGTCGTACCCGCGATGCTCCCTTCAAAATATCCAGAATCTGTCCATATGCCATATCCAGTTAATGATCCAAAATTAGCAGATGTAATCCCAGCAAGATTACCAATGCGAACCTTATTTGTCGTACTGGTCCATGGTGTTGCCCCAGAAATTCCAATATCAATATAGGGCGCATTAGTCATGTCGCTCGTCATCAAGATAAATCCATCAGTAGCCTGTTTATAATTGATGACGGCTGTACCAGCATAAAAAGTGCCGTTCGTCCCACTCTGTTTATCTACTGTATAGCGATAAAAAGTTGTTTGATCTGATGCTGCTGTAATCTTGAGCCAGTTATCTTTCCCGCTACCGTCTTTTATTCTTACAATATCATTAACTGCAAATAACTGAGTATGACCGCTTGGGGGATCTTTGACATCCATTGTTGAAGTTGTTGGTGTCGTTACAGTTACTAAATCAGCAAGCAATACGGAAGCTCCTAGCACCAATAATGATCCACCTGACGCATGAACTTCATCTTTTACGAAAACCGCTGTTCTAAATTCTCCTCTAGCAATAATATTTGAGAACTCAGCAGTACCATCAGCATCAATTCTCCATCCAGACTGTCCAGATACAAATGGTGAAGTTCCAATTTGAGCATTAACACCATCTATAAGAATGCTTGGGGTCCCACTTCCTACGGTTAATGTTCCAGTAATGTCTCCAGCGGTAGCATGAATAGTACCACTTAGATACATGTCGATTGCTTCAATGTATCCTTTCATTCCATCAATTAAGAATCCTCGACTTTTAGGTAAATAATTTGTGCTTCTAATAGAACTACTGAGGAAAATATCATCGAATTGGTTGCCACTTGTAATCTGTGTGGCAGAACTTGTTGACTTTGATCCATCAGCAGAAGATGAGGCATCATTGTTTGAAGCCGTTGTCGCCTCTGAACCAGATTCCCCACTCCCAAGATCAACAATATCAGGATCAACCCTATTTAATTCATTGTCGTAGGGTGACTGAATTGTTGTGTAATCTACGATTTTATCTGCCATACATTTTATCTGTTTCTTCAAGGTTTGATGGGACAGCATTTACGATAACTGCACCAATAACCGTCTTTTGAGGAATATTTTTACGTAATGAAACATAGAGCCTTCTGCATCGAGGCGGTGTATCATAATCATCTCCCATGCCATTAACCTCTATAACCGATATTCCTTTTTCAGTTGTTTTAGTCGCCTGATACCACCGAGATTTGTCCAATGAGAAATATGGCGTGAGTCCTGTCCCTCTAAATGTTTCAATCACGATATCTACTGGCTGAGCATACTTTTCTACTTTACCGCTGAGTGGGGGAGTCACGAAATCAACTTGAATGGGAATTGTTGTGCCGTTATCTGTTGTCCCAGAAAGATACTCAAGCACCAATGTTGCCGTCTCATCATTTGCTATTATGGCTCTATCTGTATCTGTCGAATCTCTAAACGTTACCGCGCACTTCATTGACACCCCAGTATGTACAAACCAAAGATCTGATGTAATATTATATTCTAGTGTTACTTTTGATAATGTCTTTTCTGTAGACCCGTCATCATTATAAAGCGTCACCGTTCCAAGATAGCAAAAGATTGATCTACCTTTTTTTAACATCACTGCTGCCTCTTTTCCTGTTTTTGTGGCTCCAGTAATATATCGCTCTACTTTGTTTGATACTAATTTCGGTGTGCTTCCATCTGTAACATATATTCCATTGTATCCTAAGAAATAAAGTCCTCCAATGCTTTTAACCCATCCTTGCTTTGATACGCAACCAACCCCATTATCAAACGAGTAAAGCTGAGAGTCGTCCCAAGCGGCCATTGAGCTTTTATTAGAAATGATGAGCCGATCTCCTATGGTTTTGAGAAGTGTTAATGTGCTCCCATCAGAATCAGCTATCGAGAATGTTCCATATTCCTTTTCATTGGATCCAGATTCTCCTGAGTTCTTTGGCCATCTGAATAATTTTGCTCCAGCATATGTACTAGTGACCCAAATCTCATCTGCTGAAAGAACCGTTGTAAAACCAGCTTCAAAAGCTATTGTGCCAGTCATTGAGGTTGATGTGACTGATGTCGCTGTAAACACAGCGACCTTAGATGAACCTCTATAAATATCATAAACATTTGCAGAGGATACAGAGTACACATATGAGGTATCTGTTAAATTTATCGTTGTATACGGAGAATCTGGATCACCGTCAACAAGCGAACAGAGTCCCAACGGTCTTGAGGAACGAACCACTTTTGTCCCCTCTCTCGTAGAACCATTTAAAAAGTCACCAAGATACAAACGATCCTTAAAGAATTCAATGAGGCTGGCATTTGGAGAATTGTAGAGACTCCCCCCGGCTGCTGTTGAATCAGTGACTGTTGTGCCATTAGAGCCTGCAACCATTCTGTTTTGGTCTGCATAGTTGGCTAGAAAAAGATTCCCTTTAGCAATGACGCCCGAAAACATACCAGCGGTGAGGCTTGTTCCTTCACCCGTTAGAGCAGTCCAAACATCAGAAGAATTTAAATAGTAAATAGTCGTTGCAGCACCTACTGTGACAACGCGATAGAGAAACTTATTAGAAGATCCTGAATTTGGAAAATAAAAGAGTCCGTATTCTTCTGTTCCACTGATATTGTTCCCTAATGCCGTTGAACCGTCTCTTGAAGAAAGTAATCCAATCTTTTCACATCTAATATTCTCAGCATGTAATAATTCTCCACGCTTAAGAAGGGCAGGAGCTACAGAGCCGTTTACACCTTCCCAATATTGGGTCTCAGATCTTATCGAGCTTTCTTGTCCGGTTTGCATATGTTTATTATACCCACGCATCATCGCTAATCCCCCATGAGCTTAATTCGTCATCAGTAGAAACACCGACATTTTTCATTCTAGCAACATTTTCATTAAATTCTTGTTTGCTATCTCCTGATCTATTGTCCTTTAATTTTGTATATGCCTTCTTGAGCGCATATTCCTGAACAGCTATAAATGCTGAATTCGGAAGACCCAAAATGTCACTATAGGCGTCCAGCGTCGATGCCTTCCTGCGACAAACATACTTATAGGTGTCATCTTCAATCGGAATAGGAACAAGCCCAACATAAACCGTACCAGAAACCATGCGCTTATAGTATCTTGTTTCTAAACTTCCATCTCCAACTGATTGTGCTAAATAATCTGGGATATCTCTAATAGCAATAGACAAAAGTTTCTTAGTATCCGCTGTATTTGAAGAATTATATGTACGAAGATAAACGAGATCAGAGAAATCATCATCTAATGCATATTCCTGAGTTCCTGCGGTAATTGTCAAAGTTAATTCCTCGCTTGTATTGTATTCTCTATTCACGAGGTTCAATTCATCCTTTACAACTCCATAACCATCATTTATCCAAACCAGCAGATCTTCCTCATTGAGCAGCTTTTTATCACTATCAGCTATGGTGGAGTAGATTCTTTCTATGAGCGTGGCTACAGCGTCTCTTGAGAATCCGGCATAAGGGACATAGTTGCTATGGTCCGATGCTGTTTCTGTTGTAGAATTATAAAATACAAACCATCCATACCCGGTCGTATGAGTCGCGTCGTTGCCATGACTATAAATATTTGCCGGGTTAACATTGAGATATGTGGTTATTGCGCCTGTAGTTGCATATGTCGTTGTTGAAGTCCAGTAAAATTTGACTTGATTGTATGGGATGATAGTAACTCTCACACTTTCAGAATGAGCATTAACCGTTGAAGTAGCAAGATTGAGCGTATTTGTTGCAGAAGTGACTGTGCTAATTTTGACAATCTCAGCGGTAGGGGTTCCAATAGATTCAAATAAAATATAATCATCAGCAGCAAATTCAGCCGAGTTGACAACCACAACCGCAGATACACCAGAGGCATAATTATTTAAGAGATATGAAAATCTAGCATCTTCTGTTAAAATTCTATTATCGGCACGTATAGTAAACATAAATTATTTTAATGGCCTATTGCAATAAATTTCTTCGTCTTCACAAAACTGCAAGCCTTATTCATTATTATACCACGAATTACAGGTGGTGGGTCTGAAGGAGACGCTGAAACTGAAGGAGAATTAGAGGAGCTTGGAGAAAGAGATGGAGAATTCGAGCTACTCGGAGAGAGAGACGGTGAATTTGAGCTGCTGGGAGATAGAGAGGGTGAGTTGGAGGAGCTAGGAGAAAGAGAAGGTGAGTTGGAGGAGCTAGGAGAAAGAGAAGGTGAGTTGGAGGAGCTAGGAGAAAGAGAAGGTGAGTTGGAGGAGCTAGGAGAAAGAGAAGGAGACTCTGAAGGACTCTCAGACGGAGAAGCTGATGAACTCGGTGACAAAGATGGAGAATCTGAAGGGGACTCAGATGAAGACTCTGAAGGAGATTCTGAGCTTGAAGGAGATTCTGATGGGCTCTCTGATGAAGATTCACTGCCGCTCGGTGACAGGGATGGAGATTCTGAAGGAGATCCTGAGGAAGAAGGAGATAGAGACGGGGAGACTGAGCTTGAAGGTGAAAGGGAAGGGGACTCAGAGGGAGACTCAGATGAAGATTCTGATGGAGAGGCTGAGCTTGAAGGTGAAAGGGAAGAGGACTCAGATGAAGATGGAGACTCCGAAGGAGAAGCACTGGAGCTTGGTGATTGAGATGGCGAATCGCTTGAACTTGGAGACAGTGACGGGCTATCAGAGCTTGAAGGAGAAAGAGATGGGGATTCAGAGGGGCTTTGACTGCTAGATGGGCTCAATGATGGACTTTCAGAGCTTGATGGAGAAAGAGAAGAAGACTCCGAAGGCGATTCAGAAGGAGATTCCGATGGAGAGGCTGAACTCGAAGGTGAAAGAGATGGAGATTCTGAAGGAGATTCCGATGGAGAGGCTGAGCTTGAAGGTGAAAGGGAAGAGGATTCCGAAGGAGACTCTGAAGAAGAGGCTGAGGGAGACTCTGAAGAACTCGGGCTCTCAGAAGCAGATTCAGACGGTGATTCAGACGGTGATTCAGACGGACTCTCACTAGGTGATTCGCTAGAGGATGGTGAGGCGCTAGGAGAATCTGAGCTCGAAGTGCTCGGGCTGTTGCTGCTCGATGGAGACGCTGAAGAGGATTCTGACGGGCTGTCACTCGCTGATGGGCTTAATGATGAAGATTCTGAAGGACTCTCAGAACTCGAAGGAGAAAGAGATGGGGATTCAGAACTACTTGGAGACTGAGATGGAGATTCCGAAGAAGATTCTGAAGGCGAATTTGAGCTAGAGGGCGAGATGGATGGAGAGTCGGATGGTGAGGCGCTTGAACTGTTAGAGGGAGAATTGCTCGAAGAAGGGCTTAAAGATGGTGAGTTAGAAGAAGATTCTGAGCTGGAAGGAGATAAAGAAGGAGAGTTAGAAGGTGACTCTGAACTTGATGGTGAGAGAGAAGGAGAGTTCGAAGGTGACTCTGAACTTGAAGGACTCTCAGACGCTGACGGGCTTAAAGATGGAGAATTTGAAGGAGATTCTGAAGACGAACCACACAATGGATACCAAGAGACGCTATTAGCAGATGAATATGTGCCATCTGCAGTTATCGTATACGTCGCAGCTAAACAAACCTGCCCTGGAGTTGTATGGTTAAGAAGGGTGAAATGTGGAGCATATCTGTGGGCAACTGCAATATAATCTCCAGATGGAGAAAAAGAAACACCGTTGCCAATACCATTCCAAGTCCCACCAGGTAAAGTGTATGTCGCTGCTAAAGAAATTACTCCTGAAGTTGTATGATCAAGAAGAGTGAAATAAGGGAGTTTAGCATGAGCCGCTGCAATATAGTTTCCATCTGGAGAGAAATCTATATCCTTTGAATAACCACTAAGAGTATACGTCGCTGCTAGAGAAACTGTACCTGAAGAATGATTTAAAAGTGAAAGTTGTCCACATGCGATGTAGTTGCCGTCTGGAGAAAAAGAAACTCCGTAGGCAGCCCCCGCGAGCATGTACGTCGTAGCTAAAGAAACACTCCCTGGGGTTGTATGATTTAGGAGGGTGAAATAGGGAGAACCATCATATGCTAAAGCGATGTAATTGCCATCTGGAGAGAAAGAAGCACCAAAACCATAATCAATGCCAGCAAGCGTATACGTTGTAGCTAAAGAAACACTCCCTGGCGTTGTATGATTCAGAAGTGTAAAGTATGGAGAATCATGGTGACCCACAGCAATATAATTTCCATCTGGAGAGAAAGAAACACCGTAACCAATGCCAGCAACCCTATACGTTGTAGCCAAAGAGACACTCCCCGGGGTTGTATGATTTAGAAGTACGAATCGAGGCGCTTGCAGGAGGCCACATGCGATATAGTTCCCATCTGGAGAGAAAGAAGCATCAAACCAATAGTATTGGTTACCGATAGTACCCTGTGTATACGTTGTCGCTAAAGAAACAGTTCCAGCAGCATGGTTCAAGAGCGTAAAAGAAGGACCGATGCCGCCAGAATTCTCATCATGCGCTATCGCAATATACTCAGCCATAATGTTTTTGTTTTTTTAGAGGCACGTCCATAGCTATTTCTTCAATGATTCCGTCAACGCCTTCATTTCAGTCAAAAGCTGTGTGAGTAATGCGTTCTGCTCACCAATTACAATCGTTTGTTTCTCGATAGCCTCCGTCTGTACTTCAATGGACTCTGAATCCGTTAATGGTCGTTCCTTTTCCTCCCATTCGAATTCTCCCTTCGTTGGATCAAAAATCAGTACAGGCGTGACCCCACGTTTCTCTGCTGGGGGATCAGGAAGTTTATCGAAC
>Ga0265297_10003701_pt1 | contig 27000 bp, 30 predicted proteins | sample Munlanlwell13791_FD_192502 | JGI IMG/M metagenome (GOLD analysis project Ga0265297, IMG submission 192502) | Leachate microbial communities from a municipal landfill in Southern Ontario, Canada - Leachate well 137-91 | ecosystem: Engineered > Solid waste > Landfill > Unclassified | place...
CACGCAGGAGATCGCGGGTTCAAATCCCGTCGGGACCGCCATATGATGGTCCGGTAGCTCAGTTGGTAGAGCAATGGACTGAAAATCCATGTGTCGCCAGTTCAATTCTGGCCTGGACCACCATCATACCTACAACGAAGCCCTGAGAGGGGCTTTTTTGTTCTAGAAAACAACCATATAGAAAATGTCGTCGCGACACACAGAGAAGAAAGGATGAAATCGTCATAAGTGACATTTTTGAGGATTCAATTATGATATAATGTATTCATTATTACGACGCGCGAGGTGCCGATTGATGATAATCGATGACGAAATCTATAAAGAATATGATTCGATTTTGGGAATGAGATCGTGAGAATTGTTCATGGCGAAATGGAAAAACAACCTGTTGTCGAACGCGACGCTGTCTTGACGGATGACGACCTTCGATATCGAAACGTCGAAAAGGGGGATTTTTCCAAGTGCAGCCTCGTATCCAAGTCAGAACGCAGAAGATTGACATTCTTAATCTATGTACCAGCAATATTTTTTTTGGTTAATGCGGGATTTGCCATTGCGTGGAGCCTGCTATTCTCACACGGATGGTTGGCAGGGTTTGGGGTGGTTCTATTCCTCATAGTATTATTATTTCTGCCCTTGATTTTAATCATACCTGATCGAGAGTATTTGAAGAAATGTGTTTCCATTCTTGATGCTGATTTCTTTCGCTATCGGGATCGAATGTATATGAAGCAATGGAAAGGACCCGTGACTCTCCAGATACCGATAGCGACATGGCAGGAGGAGTTCGCAAAAAGGAAAGAGTTCGTGGATAGCGTGCTGAAGAAACGCAAAAGATGGTCATACATGCTTTTGCGTGGGGTTGTATGGAATTTTGACTATACCTTTCTGTTTTGCTTTGGCGAGATTCCGTCAAAGGAAACATTAATCCACATAGCGGATCGGGAAAGAGTCAATATTATATTGTGTTTCCGCGAAATCGGCAGGCAATCCGATCAAAATGCTGCAATTGAGGAATGCTTGATGGAGTATCAGATTAATGAGGTAGATGGGATTCGCTTTAGAATAGCATATATCGGTTTAGATCTAGAGGCAAATGCCATCATCAACCGTCCCCGCGTGGTACTCATGTTAACGGACGAAGCCTTCGTGCGATCGTATCATTTACCTTTGAGTGAAAGCGTCGTCATCGATTATTCTGTTGAGATGTACGAATTCATTATGAAGTTTTGCTTTAATTACGTGGAGAAATCAAATTGAACAGAATGATATGCTGCAAGTGAGTCATTGGATTATCTGTATTTGTAGAAGATAGATATTAGAAGAGCATTTCTTGATCATCAGTATTTCTAGTTTCATTCCGCTTGCCTTCATTGTTTTTGTGAGCGACCCCGTCATCGCAAGAGGAAATAAAATTGGAATATGTGTATGTATGTAATTATCGTTTGGTGCTTATGCATTGGCATTCCTATCGGACAAGATCCTCAAGGGTGCAAGCTTAGTAAAAAGAATAAATAATATCTATAAATAATATCAAATTGGTGAATATACCCAGAAATATATTCCCCCAATTCAAGACATCGTCTATAGAAGATTATTGGAAGGCTATATTCGTCCGATGTTAAGCAAGATGAATTTCTTTGAAAAGGCCAAGTAAATCGTGCGTGCAACAAAGACGAATAACATTAGTTCCATAAACGAAAATGGATATGACTGGCCAAAATAATTCGCATGCATGAATCAACTATAAATCCAATATGAACCGCTGTCTGATATTAGTAGGAGAAATTACATGATTGATGAAAACTTCCTGTTGGAAATTAAGCACAACATCGGCTTTAGGCCCGTGTTTCATGATGATTACATCCCATCTTTCGTAATGGACTCTGATAACCTTGTGATGAAATTCCAAATTTTGAAAGAACACGCCCGTAATTTTACGAACGTCGATTTTAATAAAGATGTATTATTTACGGTAATATTCCGGAAAATCCAAGATCTTTTGTTTGAAACGGATGGGTTTTGCAACGATGTGACTTGCCTAATTTTCGATTTCTCTATTAAAAAGAAAGAAGAAAGATATCATGTAGAAATAGAGCCGAGTTGCGGGCTCTATATGAATTTTACAGCCGAATCATTCGAAATAACGAGGTGAACCATTTCGCCCGCGTAGGAAACGACTGAAAATCCATTTATACAACGAAGGAGGAAATCCAATGGACGACTCAAAAGATATCCTAATATCCGACTTTGGGAACAATTATCATTTTGAAATGCGCGACATCCGTGTTTTTTATGATACAAAGGTATATAATGCGTCAATGATAATCGCAGTTAAGAACGAGTTCCTTCAATGCGTATCAGAATCATATGTTTTTCACGAAAAAAATTTGTTAGCATTTCTCTCCAAACTACAGAATATCTATGACAACTTGTCTGGCGAAGCTCATCTTGAATCGGTAGAAGCTGGTAAATGTATTCTACATGCCAGCGCTAATAATTTAGGATATATCATTATATCTGGTAAACTGGAAGATTTATCACATGAGAACTCATGCAAATTTACAATCCCACTAGATCAGACCTGTTTTGAAGGTAAAAAATTAACCATAAAATAGGCATTGTAATGCAAGGGATAATTGCATGAAACGACTGAAAATCCATGTGTCGCCAGTCCAATTCTGGCCTGGACCACCTTCTTTAGCACAGAACAAGCCCTTTCGGGGGCTTTTTGTATCTGGGGGGGTGGGTGGTGGTGGGATTTCACCGCCGGCGGAGATTGACTGATTCTTATGAGTTTTTATGTGAAGGGTCTGAAAAAAATCGTAACGGAATATGCTTCTATTTTTAGCCATTCATATATTAATTTTTAATTTGCACAGATGTGTGCTACATAATTAAGATATTAATTATATGTGGCACAAATAAAATGTGCTACAAACATAAAAAATATTGATTTTGTAGAGCATAAATGTTATGATTATAACAGGTGATAATATGAGTATCCTGAAAAGCGTTTTGGAAGAAGAACTAGAGCGAAACCTAAGAAATCAAAAAAAATACATGGAAATGTTGAGCAACTTGCCCAAGGGAAGTATTTTTATTTCAAACAGAAACGGTAAACAGTATTTCTATAGAAAAAATAGAGTTGGGGTAAAAGTAACCAATGAGTATATATGTGCATTAAGTGACAACAAAAGAGCAAATGAAGAGATACAAAGATCAGAAGACTATTCTCGAGTGCTTATGAACCTAAAGCTAGCCAAAAAGGATGAATTAAGACTGCGAAAGGCGTTAAAGGCATATGAATAAGAATTATGAAGACGAATTACAGAATATCATTAAGACTTTTGGGGAATGTGGAATTTTGGACAACATTATCATCATAGGATCTTGGGCCACATATTTTTATGTCAAGATATTTGAGGGGTTCATCCCGAGCATTCGGACCCTAGATATGGATTGCTATGTGCCTATGAACAAAAAGATAAGTGTGAAAAAAAGCGTTAAGGAAGCACTAATGCCGATAAATTATGATCAAATATTTGATACTGGAACCGGGAAAAACAAATTTATCTCCCCGAACGGATTTGAAATCGAGTTTCTAACAAAATTAAGAAGAGATCAAGGCTCGGTGGTAAAAATTGATTCTTTGGGAGTCAACGCCGAACAACTGGGAAATCTGGACATTTTTGACAGCGGACATTTAGAAGTTGATTTTGAAGGATATAGTGTAAAAGTCGCAAGTCCTTCAGCCTATGTCATACAGAAAATCCTTATTTCGGAGAAACGGTCTAATGAAAAATATCACAAAGATCTTGAATCAATTCGGTTAGTATATGAAGAAATTATTAAGAACGGTTCACATATGTCTGATTTCATTGAATTGGTGAATTCGATGGGAAAAGGTTCTGGAAAAAAGTACAACGATTACGTTATTAAGAACCATCTTAATTTTTACCAAAAGAAATAGTTCGGACAAACACTAGTCTGAATGTTTTCTTGCCTGAAACGACTTAAAATCCATATATCGCCACTTCGATTCCGGTCAAAACCACCATCATGTCATAAAACGAAGCCCTGGAAGGGGCTTTTTGTTTCTTCAAGCGAATCCACGCTATCAACAGGGGGGTTCACGGGGGGCGTCCCGCGGTGTATAATGGTGGTCGTGGGGTGACTTCATGAAAAACGCGTTGAACCGCTTCATCGACTGGTTCGAATCCAAGTTCAGCATCCTGATCGACACGCTCGCCCTCCTCGGCGGCGCCTTCTGCATCTTCCTGGCGATCTTCGTCTTCATCACGCTGCTCATCGGCAGCCAGGACATCCTCGAAGTCCTCGACGTCGTCGCCATGCCCGGCGCAATCGGCTTCTTCGGGATCATCGTCCTCTTCGCGCTCCGGATCACCCGAAGCATCGCGAAGAAGTGAGTTCCTCCGGCATCACGAAGGCGGTTCGGACCTTGGCGTCCGAACCGCCTTTCGTTTTCTTCGGATCGACAAGCCGCATCGGTTGACAGCGTGGCGACGGTACGGTATAATGATGACACCGTGTCATTATATAGGAAGAGGGCGAGGTAAATGCCGACACCGACCTTCATGAACATCGATCCCGTGAAGCGCGAACGCATCGTCGAAGCGGGCACCGAGCTGTTCGCGGCGATGGATTACGAACAAGTCGACGTCAAGACCGTCGTCGTCAAGGCCGGGTTGCCGCGCGGATCGTTCTACGCCTACTTCGACGACATGGAAGACTACTACCGCACCGTCATGGAAACGGTCCAGAAGGAGCGGCTCGATGCGATCGGAAACGCCGCCTCCGGATTCTTCGGAACGGTCTTCGACTTCCTCGTCCGGATGTTCGATGCCGACATGCGGGACGGCAACGGTTCGCGCAACGCGCTGTTGCGACAGCGGTATTTCCGCTACATCCAGACCCAGCGCGCCGGCTCGCTCCGCGATACGCCGTACCATCCCGACCAGCGCGACAACGTCTTCCGGATCCTCGTGTCGAATGGCATCGGTTTCGGGACCGCACCGCTGTCGCCCGAGGAACGCCGCTCGCTCTTCGAACTCTGCATGATCGTCTATCTCGCGACCTACAACGAATCTGTGCGGGAAGGCTTGCCGGTCGCCGACGGCACAAGGCTGTTTGAACGAAGGATCCGCATCATCGAAAGGGGTGTCCAGTCATGATTTCGCTCGTCTTCATCGCTCTCATCTTCATCGCGGCCTATGTCGCCTCCGGATTCATCCGGAAGCACGACGTCGCGCTCTATGTTGCGGCGACGGTCCTGTCCGCGCTCGCGCTCGTCTTCCGCACCGTTCCGGCGACGCTTCCGTTCAACCGCGGCTATCTCGGGTTCAGCCTCTTCTACGTCGTCATGATCGTCGGCCTGTTCTCGCGCGAAAGCGTCATCTTCAAGCGGCTTTCGTCCGTCCGCCAGGTTCTCTCGATCCTCGGCTTCATCGTTTTGACGCCGCACGCCGTCTTCTTCGTCCTCGACCGGATCGCCGGCGACGCCTCGCTCGATCCGTTCGGCGTGGCCGCATACCTGATCATGGTCCCGCTCTTTGTCACCTCGTTCCGAAATCCCCCCGAAGGACCCGCAAGAATGAAGTGGAAGAAGCTGCAGCGATTTGCCTACGTCGTCTATCTCGCGGTCTTCGTCCACCTCGTCCTCGTTTCCGAACTTCCGAATCTGGCGATGTACATCGTTCTCTTCGTCCCCTACCTCGTCTACAAGCCGATCCATTTCTTCCGCCACGAACGGCCCTATTACCTGGCCATGAGGCGCAAGATGGCGGAGTCCTCTCGGAAGGGCGGAAAGAAGGCCGGCGAAGCATGATCCAGACCGTGTTCCACATGACGAAGACGAATGAAAAGACGATCGAGAAAGTGATCCTCGACCGTCATGTCCATTACCTTCACATGGTTTTTCCGAAGAACGAAGGGCTTCCCATACATCCCTCGAACGCGAACCTCTACATGACCGTCCTCCGCGGAACGCTCTCGCTCGGTCTGAACGACCAGGAGGTCTGCCTCTATGTCTCGGGAGACGTAGTCAACGTGCCGATGGGAACGACCATGAATGTCCAAAACGAGCACGACGACATCCTCGAGCTGATCGTCCTCAAGTCGCCGGCGCCCGGATCTCCCTGCGTCTGAACCGAAAGATGAAAAACGGCGTTTTGCCTCGCGGGGCAAAACGCCGTTTTCATTCAGATCACCGAGTTGAGCAGAGCGACGAGCTGGTTTCCGAGATCGGGGAAGAACATGAAGATGACGACGATCGCGAGGATCAGGACGTAGATGAACACGAACAGCTTCTTGCCGGAGACGAACTCCATCCCGACGATGGCGGCGACGGCGAGCGCGGCGAACTGCTGGGCGAGCGTGAGGTAGCCCATGATGTGGGCCGGCAGGCCGAAACCGAACTGGGCGTCGGTATACAGGAAAGCGTACAGGACGATGGTCAGAAAGCCAAGGATCTGGCCGAGGACATTCCAAAACTTCTTCATTGCGAAACCCCCCATTTGTTTTGTAGACTTCGCTTTAATTATAGTGATTCATCGGTTGGGCCGCAAGGGCTTTTCGGCGAAATCTCGCGAAATGTTGAGGAGAAAGTTCAATGTGTGATTTTTTTCTTATCATCCATGATGTGATCTCCTTGAACGAAAGTACGACAAGTAAAATCTTTTGTAACAAGCGTCTAATATTGAATCGATTTTTATTGTATAATATAACAGGAAAAATATAACAGGAAAAGACCGGAGGGGTTCATATGAAGAAAGAAGCGATTGTGAATGTATTTGATGTCGTGCTATTATTTTGGGCGATAATTTTCATGATGTCTCCTTTTCTTTCGGATGTCGATAGTACGGCGATGACCATCATCTTTGAGATTTCATCACTAACACTCATTCTTTATGTTGCCTATGTAATACGTCTTCGGTGGAGATGGAACCGTTTGATCAAACGAGAAAACGATGCAGCGCTCGAAGTGGCAGCCGAAGTAAGCGAGAACATTCCGAATATGTTCTATGAGGTGAAACAACGCATTCTAGAGAATCAAATAGAAGCGACGTTGCAATCGTTGTATCCGTCGGCGAAGATCGTGAAGAACGTGTATTGCCCCAAAATCGACGGCACAACCTCCGAAATCGATCTTCTCATGATATCGGTTGACGGCATCTTCTTATTTGAAGCGAAGAACATTTCGGCATCCGTGAACGGTGATTGGTCATCCGATAAACTAATTGCCACCTATGAAAATGGAAAACAAATTGAGATTCTCAATCCGGTCATCCAAAACTCATACCATTACCAGCATTTGAAACGATTGCTCGGTTGCGATCCTTCCGTTTTCAAGAACATAGTCGTCTTGGGAGATGCTGTCATTTTCAATTATGAGGAAATCAAGACGGTTCCAAAATTCGCCAGCGTGTGTAAACTGAAGAACATCGCCAAGGAAACGTACTACCGTGGCAGACACACGAAAAACATCTTCACTCCCGTGCAAGTAGAAAGCATCTACATGACGATCAAGGACTCATTGGGGTATTCGGAGGAGAAGAAAGAAAAGCACATTGGAGAACTTCAAAAAAACGAAACGAAAAAAGCAAAATAATTCCTGAAATGACGACACTTGCCGAGTGTCGTTTTTTTTATGAAGCATAGGGGAAGCATCTGCGTAATATGTTCGTGCAAAGGAGCTGATCCAGATGAAAAAAGCGCTGATGGCGATTCTGTTCGCCACCCTCGCCATGGTCGTTGCGACCGAACGCGTCGAAGCCTATTCCCCACAATATCTGCCTGGCGGCGTGAACTATCTCTCCGCCGACAACTTCGAACAGGATTCCGGATACTACAACACGATCCAATTGTTTCTGGTCAAGCCGAACACGACCTATTGCCTCTCCATGGCATCCGTCTATGCGACTTCCCATGCGTATGAAATCATCATCGAAACCTTTCTCGACGATCGGATTCAATTGACCTCGGTCTATTATCATCCGGAGGATTTCACGCCGGTCCCGGGAGAGGACTGGGTGTCGCTCGTGTTCTCGACGTCGGCGACGGCGAGCTACATGGACATCTACTTCAGCGATCCGACGGCGGTGTTCGACTTCCATACCGCGGAATTGTTCCAACTCGAGGAAGGATCCGTCTTCACCGGCTACGAGGAATATGTGGACGGAACCGTCGCCGACGTCAACGGTCCGTATTTCGACGGCAACCCCGTCGTCATCTCCAACGTCGACGCACCGATCACGAGCGCCGAGATCCGCGCCGGACTGACCGCCTATGACGCGATCGACGGCGACCTTACCGCCACGATCGTCGAATTGTCAAACGCCTATGCCGGAAACGAAAGCACGCTCGGAGAATACGCGATCGACTACCGCGTCGCCGACACATCCGGCAACTTCACCGACTTCCGGGTGACCGTCAAGGTGGTCGACGTCACCGCGCCGATGTTCGGCGGCGAAACCGACTTCCTTATTCCCTACCCCGACGTCATGTCGATCGCGACGATCCTTTCGCAGATCACCGCGAGCGACAACTACGACGGCGACCTCTCGGCCGCCATCGTACTGAAGACGGACGGTTATACCGCGAACGCGGGCGTCTTGGGATCCTATCAGGTGGCGTTCTCGGTCGCCGACGCGAGCGGAAACGTCACCGACCATTCCGTGACCGTCTCCGTCGTCGACGAAGAGAGCCCGATCTTCACCGGTCCGTCCGTCTACACGATCGGGTACGACAACGGCATGACCGTCGCCGACATCCGAGCCGCGCTCTCGGTCGTCGACGACTACGACGACGACCTGACGGCCGCGATCACCGTCGACAGCGACGAGTACTCCGCCCACATCCGGCAGATCGGCGCCTATCGGGTCGTCTTCAGGGCGGTCGACTCGAGCGGCAACGCCACCCTCTTCGACGTCGTCGTGAACGTCGTCGATCAGATCGGACCGGTCGTGTACGTGGACGCCTCGATCGTCCGCGTGTACAACGGCACGGTCCTGACGCTGACCGATTTCACGAACCTACTCGTCCGCGCGGGAGAACTGCCCAAGGCCGACGGCTACCGGGTGACGCTGCGTTACGATTCGTATACCGCGCACGCTTCCGTTCCGGGCGTCTATCACCTGACGCTCGACATCGTCGACCCATTGGGTCGGACGTCGGTGAAGACCCTCGAGGTCGTGGTCGCCGAAAACGCCCCGGCATATGTCCCGGGGCCGGATTCCGGAGGCCTCGGGGAGGCGTTCGACTGGGGGGATGCGGTCGTCTGGATCGTCGGCGGAATCTGTTTCGCGGCACTGCTCGCGACCAACATTATTTGGGGTTTCAAAGTGAAAATGAGGTAAGCGTTTTATCACCAAGGAAAGCGTTATCACACGCTTTCTTTTGTTTTCATTAGTGTTATAATGTGTGTGCCAACGAGAATACAGGAAAGGAGTGTAAAAAAAACACATGGGAGCTAAAGTCCTGATCAACAAGGAACGGCTTGCCAGATTGTCCGCAGCGATGGAAAGAAACAAGTTGAAACCGGGTCCATTGATGCCGACACTACAGGAAGCGCAGGCGATCTTCGGCTGCGTTCCGATCGAAATCCAGAAGATCATCGGCAAGGAGCTGAACGAGAGCGTCGCCAAGATCAACGGCGTCGTCACCTTCTACAGCATGTTCTCGATCGAACCCAAGGGCGAGAAGGTCATCAGCGTCTGTCTCGGCACGGCCTGCTACGTGCGCGGTTCGCAGAGCGTCCTCGATTCGTTCTCGGACGAGTTGAAGCTGAAACCGGGCGAGACGTCGGAAGACGGCAGGTTCACCCTCCAGGCCACGCGCTGCATCGGCGCCTGCGGCCTCGCCCCGACCTTCACGGTCAACGAAACGGTCTACGGCAACGCCACCGTCCAGAAAGCCAAGGACGTCGTGGCGACGCTGAGGTAGCATCGTGACCCTCGGCCAGATCGTCGCCAAGTACGGCTGCACGGTCTACACGCGGAATTCCTTCGATTCGGCGAAGGAGATCCGCTACGCGTTCTGCTCGGACCTGATGAGCGACGCGCTCATGATCATGAGCACCGTCCGCGAATCGGGCGTCCTCGAGGATTCGGTCCTCATCACCGGGCTCGCCACCAACCAGTCGATCCGCACCGCCGAAATGCTCGACGTCGACGTCGTCTGCCTCGTCCGCGGGAAAATCCCCGCGAAGCAGGTCGTCGACCTCGCCGACGAATCCGGCATCATCCTGATCGGCACGGAACTGACGATGTTCAACCTGAGCGGCAGACTCTACCAGGAAGGCATCGTCGGCATCGCCTCGAAGAAATGATCCTCGTCGACAAACGCTACGAGATCATTCCCCGCGACTTCAATTTCGCCGGGCAGGCGTCGTCGGACATCAAGCGAACCCTGAAGAACATGCGCTTCTCCCGCGACTTCATCAAGCGCGTCTCGGTCGCGGCGTACGAATCCGAAATCAACATCGTGATCCACTCGCTCGGCGGACGGGCCGCGTTCAAGATCACGGAAGCGAAGCTCTACCTCGAATTCACCGACTACGGACCAGGCATCCCCGACATCGCGCTCGCGATGACGCCCGGATACTCGACCGCCTCGGAGGAGTCGCGCCTGAACGGCTTCGGCGCCGGCATGGGCTTCACCAACATCCTGAAGTCGGTCGACCGTTTCGACATCCTGTCCGATCCGAACGGCACCGTCCTCAAGCTCGTCTTCGACATCGGGGAGGCGGATCGCGATGCGGGTCTCTGACATCCTTTCCGCCGGCTACCGGCTCGCGACCCGCGCCGAGAGCGCGGACCGCGAATATGCGGGACTCTACGCCGGCGACCTCCTGAGCGTCGTGATGAAGAGCGCGAAGCCGGGAAACGCGCTCGTGACCGTCATGGCCAACATGAACGCGATCGCCGTCGCGAGCCTCGTCGACCTGCCCGCCATCGTCCTCTGCGAAGGCGCGAGGGCGACTTCCGAGATGATCGCACGCGCGGACGCCGAGGGCATCGCCCTCGTCGAGACGTCAAGGAAGGCCGTCGACGTGGTGATCGACCTCGACCGGCGCGGCCTCTCATGAACCTTCATTACGACCTGCACGTCCACTCGGTGCTCTCGCCGTGCGCGGACGTCCTCATGACCCCCAACAACATCCTCAACATGGCGACCCTCAAGGGCCTCGACGTCCTTTCCGTCGCCGATCACAACAGCCTGAAGCAGATTCCGATCCTCGCGAAGATCGCCGAGAGCTACGCCCTCCTCTTCATCCCGGGCGTCGAGGTGACGATCGCGGACGGGACCCACGTCCTAGCCCATTTCCGCCGTCTCGACGAGGCGATGGCGTTCGACGCGGATCTCGAACGGCTGCTCGACAAGACTCCCGAAGGCCCGATCCGAAACGGCGAACCGATCCTGACGGACGAGGAGGACCTGACGCTCGCGGTGCTTCCGTACCGCCTCCACCAGAACCTTCCGATCGACCTCGCCGGCCTCTGCCGGCTGCTCGACCGCTACGACCACCTGCGCTTCTTCGCCCATCTCGACCGGGGGGCGAACTCCGGACTGCACCTCGTCGGGACGTGCCCGATGGACGGAATCGAGCTGACGCGGCACGCGGATCCCGAGTTCCTCCGGCGGCATCGTCTCGAAGGATATCCGGTCCTCCGCAATTCGGACGCGCACGGTCTTTGTGACATCTCCGAACGGACGGACGGAAACATCCTCGACCTGCCGGAGCGTTCGCTCGACGCCTTCTTCGCGAGGTTCTCCCGTGGATGACCTGTCGCTCTTCGTGCTCGACATCGTCCAGAACGCGATCGTCGCGGAAGCGGAAGACATCGCCGTCGCGATCCGCGAGGATTCCTCGCAGGACACCCTCGTCCTCACCGTCGTCGACGACGGCCGGGGCATGGATCCCATGACCGTCGAACGGGCGGTCGACCCGTTCTTCACCACCCGCACCACCCGCAAGGTCGGACTCGGGCTGCCGTTTCTGATGATGGCGGCCGAACTGGCCGACGGCTCCTTCGCGATCGAATCCGATCCCGGCGTCGGCACCGTCGTCGAGGCCCGATTCGTGAGAAGCCACGTGAACACGCCCCCGCTCGGGGACATGGCGGAATCGCTCTACACGATCTGCCTGCATCAGAACGTCAGGGAATTCCGGTACGCGCACGTCTGCGACGGTCGACGCTTCGACTTTTCGCTCGGTGAAATCAGAACCATCCTGGATGGAGTGCCCCTCACCGCCGCAGGCATCGGCGCATACCTGAAGTCATACATCAAGGAACACATCATAACGACACGAGGAGAATACAGATGAAATCGTTGGAAGATCTCAAGAAGCTCCGCGACCAGTCCCTCAAGAACATGCAGATGCGGTACCAGGTCGGCGGTACGCGCATCCAGGTCGGCATGGGCACCTGCGGCATCGCCGCGGGCGCCCGTCCCGTCCTCAACAAGTTCGTCGAGGAGATCAGCGAGCATGAACTGAAGAACGTCGTCGTCACGCAGGTCGGCTGCATGGGCGAATGCGCGTTCGAACCGATCGTCGAGATCGTCGACCAGGACGGCACGTCGTCGATCTACTGCAAGGTCACCGAACGCATGGTGGACGAAATCGTCGAGGAACACCTCGTGAACGGGCATCGGCTCGACCGGTACCTGCTCTCGAGCGTGAAAAGGTAGGGACCTGACATGCTGGAAAGAATGCAGATCCTGATGTGCGGAGGCACCGGCTGCCTCAGCTCCCATTCCAAGGACATCCGCGCCGAGTTCGACAAGGTTCTGACCGAGATGGGGCTCCGCGAGGAGGTCCAGCTCGTCATGACCGGCTGCTTCGGACTCTGCGAGAAGGGTCCGGTCGTCATCGTCTATCCGGACGAGACCTTCTATTCGCACGTGACCGTGGCCGACGTGCACGAGATCTGCGAGGAGCACGTCCTCAAGGGTCGTCCCGTCGAACGCCTGATCGTCAAGGATCCGGTCGACAAGCAGAAGGTCAAGAACTTCGGCGAACTGAAGTTCTATTCGAAACAGAAGCGGATCGCGCTCCGCAACTGCGGCAACATCAATCCGCTCGAGATCGACGAATACATCGCCAAGGACGGCTACCAGGCCCTCGGCAAGTGTCTGACAGAGATGAAGCCGCTTGAAGTGATCGACTGGATGAAGCGCTCCGGCCTCCGCGGCCGCGGCGGCGGCGGATTCCCCACCGGCCAGAAGTGGGAATTCGCGTCCAAGTCGAACGACCCGATCAAGTACGTCATCTGCAACGCCGACGAAGGCGACCCGGGCGCGTTCATGGACCGCGCCGTCCTCGAGGGCGACCCGCACTCCGTGCTCGAGGCGATGGCGATCTGCGGCTACGCGATCGGCGCCCACCAGGGCTACATCTACTGCCGCGCCGAATACCCGGTGGCGGTCGAGCGCCTCAACCACGCGATCGGCCAGGCCCGCGGCTACGGACTCCTCGGCGCGAACATCTTCAACACCGGCTTCGACTTCGACATCGAGGTCCGTCTCGGCGCGGGCGCGTTCGTCTGCGGCGAGGAGACGGCGCTGATGGCGTCGATCGAAGGCTTCCGCGGGATGCCGCGGCTGAAGCCGCCGTTCCCGGCCGTCAAGGGCCTCTGGGGACATCCGACCAACGTCAACAACGTCGAGACCTTCGCCAACGTCCCGGTCGTCTACCTCAAGGGACCGGACTGGTTCAAGGCGATCGGCACCCCGAAATCCTCCGGCACGAAGGTCTTCGCCCTTGGCGGCAAGATCGCCAACACCGGCCTCCTCGAGGTACCGATGGGGACGACCCTCCGCGAGGTCATCTTCGACATCGGCGGCGGCATCCCGAACAAGCGCCGCTTCAAGGCCGTCCAGACGGGGGGGCCCTCGGGCGGATGCATCACCGAGAAGTCGCTCGACACCCCGATCGACTTCGACAACCTCGTCGCCCTCGGCTCGATGATGGGCTCCGGCGGCATGATCGTCATGGACGAGGACAACTGCATGGTCGACGTCGCCCGCTTCTACCTCGACTTCACCGTCGACGAATCGTGCGGCAAGTGCACGCCGTGCCGCGAAGGCACGCGCCGCATGCTCGACATCCTGAACAAGATCGTCAAGGGCGACGGCACCCTCGAGGACCTCGACACGCTCGAGACCCTCGGCAACATGGTCAAGGACACGTCCCTCTGCGGACTCGGCCAGACCGCCCCGAACCCGGTCCTGTCGACCCTCAAGCACTTCCGCGACGAATACGTCGCGCACGTCGTGGACAAGGTCTGCCCGGCCGGCGTCTGCGCCGCCCTCACCAACTACGTGATCACCGACAAGTGCATTGGCTGCACGAAGTGCGCCAAGAACTGTCCGGTCGGCGCGATCCAGGGCTCCGTCAAGCAGAAGCACAAGATCGATCTCGAGAAGTGCATCCGCTGCGGCGCCTGCAAGAAGGCATGCCCGGTGAACGCCATCTCGAGCAAGCCGGAAGACTGGAGGAACGCGGTCCGTGGATAAGCTCGTCAACGTCACCATCGACAAGACCCAGATCGCCGTCCCCGAGTCGTACACGATCCTCAAGGCCGCCGAGGCGGCCGGCGTCTCGGTTCCCCGCCTCTGCTTCCTCGAGGGCATCCACGAGGAAGGCAACTGCCGCGTCTGCGTCGTCAAGGTCGAAGGCCAGAAGGGCCTGAAGCCCGCCTGCCGCACGACCGTCTCCGAAGGCATGGCCGTCAAGACCAACACCAAGGAAGTCTACGATGCCGTCTCGAGCAACCTCGAGCTCCTCGCCGGCAACCACAAGTTCGAATGCTGGAAGTGCTCCCGCGAGAACAGCTGCGAGTTCCTCGACCTGCTCCGCCGCTTCACCGTCGACAACAACTACAGCAACGAGGAGGTCTTCAAGCACAAGGACCGCAAGCTGAACGAATCGTCCGGCGCGATGGTCATCGACTCCTCGAAGTGCGTCCTCTGCGGCCGCTGCGTCTCCGCCTGCGAGAAGTATACCGGCCTCGGCATCCTCAACTTCAACCGCCGCGGGTCGAAGACCTACGTCGGCCCCGCCCTCTTCACCAACCTCGAGGACGCCGGCTGCATCTACTGCGGCAAGTGCATCCAGTCCTGCCCGACCGGCGCGATCCGCGAGAAGGACGACATCAAGGCGCTCGAGCGCGCCCTCCGCGATCCGTCCAAGACGGTCGTCGCCCAGGTCGCCCCGGCGGTCCGCGCCGCCCTCGGCGAGGAGTTCGGCTACAAGCCGGGCACGAACGTCGAAGGCCAGCTCTTCGCCGCCCTGCGCCAGCTCGGCATCAGGGAGATCATCGACACCAACTTCTCCGCCGACCTGACGATCATGGAAGAAGGCACCGAGTTCATCGGCCGCCTCAAGAACAACGGCGTCCTGCCGCTCTTCACCTCATGCTCCCCCGGCTGGATCAACTACCTCGAACAGTACTATCCCGAATACATCCCGAACCTCTCCAGCTGCAAGTCGCCCCAGCAGATGGCCGGCGCCCTGATCAAGACCTACTACGCCGAGAAGCTCGCCCTCGACCCGAAGGCGATCGTCTCCGTCTCGATCATGCCGTGCGTCGCCAAGAAGGCGGAGGCGAAGCGTCCCGACATGGGCCGCGACGGCTACCGCGACGTCGACATCGTCCTGACGACGCGCGAGATCGCCCGCCTGATCCGCCACCGCGGGATCCGGTTCCAGGAACTCGACCCGATCAAGCCCTACGGCGACCTCGCCAAGTACACCGGCGCGGCATCGATCTTCGGCGCCACCGGCGGCGTCATGGAAGCCGCCCTCCGCACCGTCACCGAAATCCTCGAAGGCCACTCCACGCCGGTCGAATTCGCCGACGTCCGCGGCCTCTCGGACATCAAGGAAGCGACCTACAGGGTCGCCGGCATCGACGTCAACGTCGCCGTCGTCCACGGCGGGAAGGCGATCGGCCAGTTCCTCGAACGGATGAAGAAGGGCGAGAAGCAGTACCACTTCGTCGAATTCATGGGCTGCACCGGCGGCTGCATCAACGGCGGCGGACAGCCGATCGTGACCGCCCCGATGCAGGGCAAGTTCGACGTCCGCGAGCGCCGCATGAAGGTCCTCTACGCGATCGACCAGGGATCGGCCTTCCGCAAGTCGCACGAGAGCGAAGCGGTCAAGAAGGTCTACGCCGAATACCTCGGCGAGCCGAACTCCCATCTCGCGCACGAACTCCTCCACACCCATTACAAGAAACGCGACGTCTACTCCAAATGAACCGGGCGGCGAAGTCTACGGACTCCGCCGCTTTTTTTCGATTCATCATCCGTTCACATTCGTCTGCTAGAATGGGCTCGAGGTGAAAGAAACATGAAAAAACGCAATGTCTGGATCTGGATCATCGTCGCCGTCGTCGTCCTGTCGGCGGCGGCCCGCTTCGCCTTCTTCTACTTCTCCGACGCATGGAACGGCTGGGATGCCGGCGACTGGCCCGGAATCATGCCGATGATGGGCGGATGGGGGATGCCGCTCGGCATGCTCGGGATGGCCGCCTTCTGGGTCTTCGTCGTCTTCGTCGTCCTGCGGACCCTGCCCGGCCGGAGCTGCCGTTCCGGCAGCGACGCGACGGTTCGCCTGAAGGAAAGGCTCGCCGGCGGAGACATCACGATCGAGGAATACGAGACGCTTCGGAAGAAGCTCGAGGAGGACAACTGACATGAAACGCTTGATGATCGTCCTGGGGACGGTCGCAGTGCTTGTCGCCGCGGGATTCGCAATCCGCAACACCGTCGCGGCCGAAGACGTTCCGGCCACGACCGCATCGACGACCTCGGCCTCCGGTTGGTACGGACCGATGATGGGCGGCCGCGGCGGCTACGGTTCCGGTCGCGGCTGCGGCTACGGCTACGGCATCGCGACGACGGCCGCACCTTCCTACGAATGGCTGTACCTGCACCTCGACGCCGACGAGACGGCGCTCGTCGACGCCTATCATGCCGATCTGATCGCCACCTACGACTTCGCGGCGATGGACGCCGAGAACAGACTGTCGACGCTGGCGGAGATCCGCACGGCGCTGGCCGACTATATCCTCGAATCCGGTTTCGTCTCGGGTCTGAATCCGTGAAGCGGGTCCGCCCGGCCATGCCTGCCGCCGTGATCTTCGTTGATCTTGTCGGCCTCGAGGCCGCGGAGTCCTTCTCGAAGAATGCATCCTCGCCGACGCGCTTGACGCCGCCGGTACGTTCGTGAGCGGCATGACGCAGCGCATGATCGCGAGCGTGAACGGAATCCGCTGCGCCGGATGCTTCACCGCGATCGAGAGGGCGCTTCTGCGTCAGGGCGCGACCTCGGTCGCCATCGATCCCGCCTCGCGGATCGCCACGGTCCTCTATTCCGGAACGCGTGCGGATGCGAACGGGTATTGCGACGCGGTCCGCGCGGCAGGCTATCAGGCGACGCTGTTCGCGGTCCTGCCCGTCCCCGCGGAGGACTGAACGGCGTTTCCGACCCGCCTTTCCGAGTTCGGGCGTATAATGGAGACGGAGGGATAAGTCATGCGGCTGCTCATCGTCGAAGACCATCGCAAGATCAACGACCTGCTCGCCCGATTCGCCCGCCAGGACGGCCATGAGACCGTCCAGGCTTTTTCAGCCGAGGAGGCTTTCGCCGCACTCGCGTCGAAGACGTTCGACGCCGTCGTCACCGACCTCATGCTTCCCGACCTCCAGGGTGAGGATCTGATCCGTTCGATCCGGGCCCAGAGCGACCTCTACATCATGGTCGTCTCGGCGAAAATCGACGTCAGGGATCGCATCGACGTACTCTCGCTCGGTGCCGACGACTACCTCACGAAGCCGTTTTCCGTCAACGAGGTCATGGTCAAACTGAAAAACGTCGAAAAACGCGTCGTCACGCGATCGCCGGTCATCCGTTCCTATCATGGCGGCGAACTCCGGATCGTCCCGCTCCAGCGTCAGGTCCTGCTTCTGGGAGACCCCGTGGACCTGACCGCGCACGAGTACGACGTCCTCTGGGCGCTCGCCTCCAGACCGAAAAGAATCCTGTCGCGCGACCAGATCATCGACCTGTGCTTCGCCGACAGCGAGGCGTTCGACCGCGTCATCGACGCCCACATCAAGAACATCCGCAAAAAGCTCGGCGACTCGGCGACAGAACCGCGCTATCTGAAGACGCACTACGGCGTCGGATATCAGTTCGTGGGGAAAGCCGATGATTAGCTTCCGGGAATTCTTCCGGACGCGTATGGCGCGTTCGTTCACGCTCCTGTTCGCGGCGATGCTGCTGTTGGCGAACCTGACGGTCTACCTCGTCTCCGGCATCCAGTATGCGCGCCAGACGGAACGGCAGGAAGCCTCCTTCGTGGAAATGATGCGGCATCTGGCCGAATGGGAGGACGAGGAGACGGTCGTCGCCTTCCTCGTGCATTACGGCCATACCCATGGCGTCGAGATCCGTTACGTCGACGATCTCGGAAATCTCGTGTACGCGACCGAGGCGTTCCCCGAAGGCGTGGATCCGATCGCCATCGTGTCTTCGGAGGGAGCGCCGCTCGGAACGTTGTCGATCGGCTATCGCCAGTCGCTCTACGGCGCCGAACTCGTCTGGGGTCTGGCGTTCGTGAACGGCGTGTCCGCGCTCCTGTTCGTCGCGGCGCTGATGCTTCTGCGCCGCTACCTCGACCGCCAGTACGCGGCCCTCGACGAGGACATGGCACGCATCGGAAACAAGGGTGCGGAGTTCCGTTTCCGGGACATCGCCGCGGTCAACCTCCGCTATACGGAGGCTCTTGCGGCGGAGGAGGAACTCAAGACCATCCAGGCGCACTACGTCCGTCTGCTCGCCCATGACGTCAAGACACCGCTCACCGTGATGAAGACCTATCTCGACGGCATCCGCTCCGGACGGCTATCCTTCGACGGCGAGGTCAACGCCGAACTGCTCGCGCAGATCGCCGAGATCGAGAAGACCGTGCCCCAGTTCATCGAACAGGACCTGCGCCAGGTGTCGATCCGCCAGAACGTGACGCCGGTCGTGCGGGAACATCTCGCCAGACTCGAGGAAGTCTTCCGCACCAAGGCCATGACGGTCGTCTTCCACGGGACCGACCTGACCCTCGACATCGCGGCGGCGGACCTGGTCCGCCTCCTCGAACACCTCGTCTTCAACGCCTTCTACTACAGCGAACCGGGCGGCACCATCGAAGTCCGGATCGATGCGGCGACGAAGCGGATGACGGTGTCGGACACCGGCATCGGGATGTCCGCGGAAACCCTCAACGCGATCCGGACCGGATCGCATCGCGCGCAAGAAGCATCGAAGTACAACCAGAAGGGAAGCGGCGTCGGCTTGCAGATCGTGTTCGAGATCGCATACCGGATCGGCGCCGAGGTCGAATTCGAAAGCGAACCCGGGAAGGGCACGACCGTCATCGTCTGGTTCGAACGTGCGAATCTCGCGAAGGGCGCTTGAGCCTACGGGTACAATGAATGATCAGGGGACGGAACCGATGCACCGGTTCCGTCCCCTTCTTTCACAACAGTTCGATCGACTTCCTCGTCACCTTCACCAGGCCGTCCGTCCGCATGCGCGACAGCTCGCGCGAGAGCGACGGCCGCTCGACCGCGAAGAAGGTCGCCAGGCGTTCCTTCGTTTCGGGAATCGGGACGATCCCGCGGGGCTCTTCGCCGAGTTGCCCGCGGAGCCAGAAGAGGATCTTCGAACGCAGGTCGGGAAGCGACAGGAGCTTGACCTGCTGCTTGATCGCGAAGGTCTTCCGGCCAAGCATCCCGAGGTAGTCGGAAAGCGCGTCGGGATGGGTCGAAAGCAGACGGAAGAAGCCGTCCTGGTCGAGTTCGACGACGGTCGAATCGACGACGGCGGTGACGTTGCCGAGATAGCGGCGTTCGCAGGCGAGGGTGAGGACGTCGCCGAAGAAATCCCCCGCCGCGACCGTCTGGATCACCCATTCGCGGCCGTCGGGCATCGACGAGCGGATCTCGAGCGCGCCCTTCGTCACGTAGCCGATCCGCTCGCAGGGGTCGCCCTGGAGACGGACGAGCGCGCCGCGCTTCGCTTCCGCGGTCGTACCGCCAGCCTCTTCGATCGCCGTTTGCCAGTCATAGGGAAGTCTCATGAAACCGCCTCCGTTCGTAACATATGTTACATACAATGATGATAACATGTTTTATAATGATTGTACACATGAAGTCGCGGCGCCTTTGCCCGCGACGCGGAAAGAGGTTCCCCGATGAAACGATTCCTGTCCGCCGCGCTTGCGGCGTTCCTCGCCCTCGCGATCCTCGGCTGCGCGAAGCCGGAAGGACTGACCGCGATCGTCCCCTCCGGTTCGCCGGCACTCGCCCAGATCTATGTCCAGACCGACGGACGTCACGCGGTCAGCGTGGTGAACGGCGCCGATCCGCTCGTCGCCGCCTTCGGGTCGGGATCGCACGACGTCGTCTTCGCACCCACCAACCTCGGCGCGAAGATGATCGCCGCCGGCGCCGACTACCGCTTCGCCGCCGCGGTCGTCTGGGGAAACTACTACCTCGTCACGACCGGCAAGACTTCCTTCACGCTCGACGGTCTCGACGGCGCATCGATCCTCGCCTTCGGGCAGAACCAGACGTCCGACATCGTCCTCAGGCACCTGCTTTCGGAAAACGACGTCGACGCGACGCTCACGTACGTCGATGCGGTGGCTTCCGCCGCCGCCCTCTTCGCCGCCGATCCGACGCTCGTCGTCCTGACCGCCGAACCGTCCCTTTCGGCCCTATGCGCGACGGTCGACGGCCTACAGGTCATCGACCTGCAGGACGAGTACGCCGCGCTCCACGGCGAGGGCTCCTATCCGCAGGCGGGCGTCTTCGTCATGAACGGGATCGATGCGGATCGCGTCGACGCCTATCTGACCGACCTGGCGGCTTCGGTTTCGGCCGTGAACGACGATCCCGCCGCCGCGGCCGCGGCCGGCGCGGAGCTCGGCTTCGGCTTTTCGGAAGCGGTGATGACGGGCGCGATCCCGGGAAGCCATCTCGCCTATGTCGCGGCGGCGGACGCCCGTACCGCGCTCGAAGCCTATTTCGCGATCATCCTCGAGATGAATCCGGCGCTGATCGGCGGCACGCTCCCGGGGGAGGGATTCTATCTTGAACGATAAGCGCTCCGTTTCGTTCGCTTCCGCCCTGTTCACGGTCGGCGGCGTCTTCGCCGTCTTCCTCGTCTGGATCGCCGCCTCGGCGATCGTCGACAACGCGATGCTTCTGCCTTCCCCGGCGGCGACCTTCTCGGCGCTGACGTCGCTTCTGACCGAACGCGCATCGCTTCTTTCGATCGGCGCGACGATCCTCCGTCTGGTCGCGGCGCTGGCGGGTGCGACCCTCCTCGGTCTTTCCGCGGGGGTCGCCGCCGGTCTCGTCGACGGCGTCTACCGCTTCCTCCGACCGGTCGTGACGGTTCTGAGGACCGTGCCCGTGATCTCGATCGTCGTCATCGTCCTGATCGTCTTCGGCTTCTCCTCGACGCCGTACGTCATCACCTTCCTGATGATCTTCCCGCTCGTCTTCCAGGCGGCCGCCGACGGCATCCGTCGGATCGACCCGGAACTGGTCGACGTCTATCGCCTCGAGGACGACACTGTCCTCGGCGGCCTCCGATACTGCTACATGCCCCTGATCGCTTCCGACGTCCGCACCGCGCTCCTCCAGTCGGCCGGTCTCGGCGTGAAGGTGCTCGTGATGGCGGAGTATCTCGCCCAGACGCCCTCCTCGATCGGAAACGCCCTCTATCTCGCGAAGGTCGAACTCGACTTCGCCACCGTCTTCGCCTGGACCGCCCTGCTCGTCCTGATGGCGGCCGCGATCGAGGCGGCGGTACGGAGGAGAGCCGCTCGGGTTCCCCGGGAAAACGCCTCCATGTCCGTCAAACGATCCGAAACCGATTGACATCGAGCGGCTCCCGCGGTAGAATATGCACGTCATAAGGGAGTAGCCCGCGCGCAACTCGAAGGCGTGGTCAAATCAACAAGCGCGATCGTTCGATCGATCTGGTTTGACCTCATGCGGCGAGACTTATGCACTTCGTTGTGCATGGTCTCGCTTTTGTTTTATCACCCAGGGAGGAACCTATGGAACGATATCTCGGCACCATCGATTCGACGCTTTCGGAACTCGGCACCGACGCCAGGCACGGTCTGACGTCGTCGGAAGCCGCTTCGCGGATCCTGCGCGACGGCAAAAACACCTTGCGCGAAAAACGGCGGAAGAGCCTCTTCGGCATGTTCCTCGACCAGTTCAAGGACTTCCTCGTCGTCATCCTGCTCGTCGCCGCCGCCATCTCGATCGTCACCGCGGCCATCGAAGGCGAAGGTCTCGTCGACGGACTCGTCATCCTCGCGATCGTCGTGTTGAACGCGGTGCTCGGCGTCTCCCAGGAACAGAAGGCGAGCAACGCCCTCGCCGCGCTCAGGCGGATGAGTTCTCCCCATGCGAAGGTCCTGCGCGACGGACGGGTCGTCGAAGTCGATTCGGCCGACCTCGCGGTCGGCGACGTCGTCTTCCTCGAGACCGGCGACTCGGTGAGCGCCGACCTGCGGCTGATCGCATCCTCCAACCTCAAGATCGACGAATCCGCCCTGACCGGCGAATCGGTTCCCGTCGAGAAGGACGCGAAGATCGTCTACGACGCCGAACGGCCGCTCGCCGAGCGCGCCAACAGCGCGTTCATGTCCACGCTCGTGTCCTACGGCAAGGGAACGGGCGTCGTCGTCGCCGTCGGGATGCAGACCGAGATCGGCCGGATCGCGGCGATGCTCGACGCCGTCGAGGAAGGCAAGACGCCGCTGCAGAAGACGATCGACGAGTTCGCCAAGGTGCTCGGCACGATCTGCGTCGTCGTCTCCGTGCTCGTATTCGCGCTCGGTCTCGTCCAGGGACGCGATGTCTTCGAGATCTTCCTGACTGCGATCGCGCTCGCCGTCGCCGCGATTCCCGAGGGACTCACGGCCGTGATCACGGTCGTACTCGCGCTCGGCATGCAGCGGATGGTCAAGCGCAATGCGATCATCAAGTCGCTGTCGACCGTCGAGACCCTCGGCCAGGCGACCGTGATCTGTTCCGACAAGACCGGCACGCTGACCCAGAACAAGATGACCGTGCAGTGTGTCTACGACCTCGCGCGCGAATACCGCGTCACCGGCGGCGGTTATTCGTTTTCCGGTACCATCGGGACGGACGGCGCGCCGATCGCGCCGCGCGGGAACCTCGGAATGCTTCTGAAGACCTGCATGCTCTGCAACGACGCGCGGATCGAGGAGGAGGGAAAGATCCTCGGCGATCCGACCGAAGGCGCGCTCCTCGTGCTCGCCGCCAAGGCCGGACTCGACGTCCGAAACGCCGAAGCGGACTATCCCCGTCTCGACGAGATCCCGTTCGACTCCGTCCGCAAGATGATGACGACGGTCCATCGGATCGACGGCACCGTCTACGCGCTGACGAAGGGCGCCTGCGACAAGCTCCTCGGGCGATGCGACTTCATCATGGACGAGGGCGTCGTCCGACCGATCACCCACGACGACGTCGACCGCGTCCTGAAGCAGAACGACGCCTGGTCGGAACAGGCCTACCGCGTCCTCGGATACGCCTGCCGCGAACTGCCGTCCGCCGCGGCGGAAAACGCCGAACGCGAACTGGTCTTCCTCGGACTGACGGCGATGATCGATCCGCCGCGTGAGGAAGCGCGGGACGCGATCGCCGTCTGCCACAAGGCCGGCATCCGCGTGATGATGATCACCGGCGACCACCTGACGACCGCGAAGGCGATCGCCCGCGACCTCGGCATCCTCAAGCCCGGCCACCTCGCCCTCTCGGGGGAGACGACCGCCAGGATGTCCGACGAGGAATACGAGGAAGCGATCCTGCATTGCGACGTCTTCGCCCGCAGCACCCCGGAGGACAAGATCCGCATCGTCGGCATCCTCCAGAAGCACGGCGAGATCGTCGCGATGACCGGCGACGGCGTGAACGACTCGCCGGCGCTGAAGCAGGCCGACATCGGCGTCGCGATGGGCATCACCGGCACCGAGGTCTCGAAGGAAGCGTCCAACATGATCCTCACCGACGACAACTTCGCCTCGATCGTATCGGCGGTCGAAGAAGGCCGGGTCATCTATTCGAACATCCGCAAGTTCACGATCTACCTCGTCTCCTGCAACATCGGGGAAATCCTGATCATCACCCTCGCGATGATCTTCGGCCTCCTCTTCGACAACCAGATCCCGCTCTTGGCGATCCACCTCCTGTGGATCAACCTCGTGACCGATTCGTTCCCGGCGTTCGCCCTCGGCATGGAGAAGAAGGAAGCGGGCGTCATGGACGAGAAGCCGCGCGACGCCAAGGAGAAGCTGCTCGACGGACCGACGCTCGGAAAGATCCTGATCCAGGGAACCGCGCTCGCGCTCGCCGCCCTCCTCAGCTTCTGGATCGGATTCCAGATCGACGGCGGGGCGCTCGCCCAGGCCCGCACGATGATCTTCGTCACCGTCGTCGTCGGCGAACTGATCCGCACCTATTCGGCGCGCTCGGAAACGCGCTTCCTCGTCCGCATGAATCCGTTCTCGAACCGCACCCTGAACATCACCGTGGCGGCCTCGCTTCTGCTCGTGGCGGCGCTCGTCTACGTTCCGCCGGTCGCGGCGCTGTTCCGCCTCGAGGCGCTCTCGGCGGCGGAACTCGGGATCGCGGCCGTCCTCGGATTCATCCCGCTCCTGGCGGGCGAACTGACGAAATTGTTCCATCCGTCCCGCTAAGACCGCGTGCGGAATCCGCAAATTCGGTCCGGCGTCTTGTAAATCGCGTCCGTATGCGTTAAAATGGAAACAAGTCGGTTCGTGAGGAGGTGTCACCCGTGAGAAACAACATCGCCCGCAACGTCGTGTTGCAGAAGGGCGAGACCGTCCAGAAGGATTTCAAGAACCTCAAGGCGATCGGCACCTACTGCGCGATGATGCTCACGACGAAGCGCCTGATCGTCTACACCTTCGGACCCGACGTCGAGCGCGGACGCAGGATCCGCCGCCGCAAGATGGACGAGATCGACCTGCGCTCGATCCACCGCTTCGAATACTATCTCGACTATCACCGCGTGAGCGCCTTCGTCCGCATCTTCGGCCTGATCTTCTTCCTCGCCGGTGCGGCCGCGGGCTACATGAACTACACCCATGCCCTCGAGTCCTACGTTCCGCTCCTGGGGAGCATCCCCAACTGGTATTACGGCTTCGGCGCCGCCGTCCTCCTGGTCGTCGTCGGCCTCTCGATGATGTTCGGGAACAAGAAGTACCTGATGCTGAAGATCAAGTTCGGCCTCGACGACAAGCTCTCGCTCCGCTTCACCCCCGACAAGCCGAACGAGGACGCCCTCCGCTTCATCGCCGGCAAGATTCACGTCGACTGAACCGCCATCCGACTCCGCGAACCCCGTTCGCGGAGTTTTTCTTTCGCCCGGACGCCGTTTCCGGGGTGCCGAAATGGTATGGAAGCGCATTCCCATTCATGATATAATAGGAGTAACACGCCGGAGACCGGCTCCGGCAAAATGAATCCGGGAGACTTGATATGAAGCTCAACTACAAGAAAGTGTTCTTCGTCGGCGTCGCCTTCTTCCTCATCTCGATGTTCTGGCAGACCTACGACTCCGTCATCACCAAGATCCTGATCGACAAGTACGGCCTCTCGCAGACGTGGTCCGGCGTGATCATGGCGCTCGACAACGTGCTCGCCATCTTCCTGCTCCCGCTCTTCGGCGGACTCTCCGACAAGACCAAGTCGAAATACGGAAGACGCACCCCGTACATCGTCGTCGGTACGGTCATCGCCGCCTTCGCGTTCGTCGCGCTGTCCTTCGCCGACAGCTATCAGACCGCCCGGATCGAAGCCACCGACATCGTCGCCGACTACGACGGCTATCTGGCGGAAAAGGACATCATGCTCCAATCGATCGTCAAGGACGGCAAGCCGACCGCGCTCGTGACGCGTGAACAGGCCGAAGCCGACTACGACGCCGGCAAGATCACGGAAGCAGAATACGACCAGGCGGTCGCCGACTATCTCGCATGGCAGGCCGCATGGCCGCTCGCGATGGTCCAGTGGAACCTGATGAACGACGACATCCTCCTGGCGGGGAAGGATGCCGCGCTTGCGGCCGGCGAGATCACCCAGGGCGCCTACGACCGCTGGTACGAAAACACCTATGAAGTCATGGAGGAGATCAGCTGGCGCGCGCTGACGACCGGTTATCTCACCCAGGCGGAGTATTCCTATTGGGCCGACGAGATCTACGACGGCGTCTATGACGGCAACCTTTCCGAGGCGGCCTGGGAAATGACGGCGGCGAATCCCTTCAACTTCGTCGTCTTCGTCGCCCTTCTGCTCGTCGCGCTTGTCGCCATGGCGACGTTCCGCAGTCCGGCCGTCGCCCTCATGCCCGACGTCACGGTCAAGCCGCTGCGCTCGAAGGCGAACGCCATCATCAACCTGATGGGCACCTTCGGCGGCATCCTCTCGATCGCCCTGCTCGGCATCTTCGGTCTTTCCAACCGTTCTTACGTCGACTACACGCCGGCATTCGTCATCGTCGGCGTCCTGATGCTCGTCTTCCTCGCGATCTTCCTCTGGAAGGTCAAGGAACCGGCGCTCGTCGCCGAAAAGGAAGCCGACGACGTCAAGTACGGCCTCACGGAAGCGGACGAGGTCAAGGAATCGGGCGAATCGATGCAGGAACTCTCCCGCGAGAAGCGCAATTCCCTGTATCTGATCCTCGGATCCGTGTTCCTCTGGTTCATCGGCTATAACGCCGTCACCACGAAACTGTCCGACTATGCCCCGAAGGTCCTCGGCATGGGCTATTCGCTCCCGCTTTTGATCGCCCAGGGCGCCGCCCTCGTCGCCTTCGTCCCGATCGGCTTCCTCGCC
>Ga0265297_10003702_pt1 | contig 26997 bp, 33 predicted proteins | sample Munlanlwell13791_FD_192502 | JGI IMG/M metagenome (GOLD analysis project Ga0265297, IMG submission 192502) | Leachate microbial communities from a municipal landfill in Southern Ontario, Canada - Leachate well 137-91 | ecosystem: Engineered > Solid waste > Landfill > Unclassified | place...
CCATAACTCATTCCTTCCTATACATATAACGTAGAAACATAAAACGTAGAAACATAAAACGTAGAACTATTGTCGAATTTCTTCATAATGTAGTGACAAACGTAAGTCACCGTCGTTAAGAAGATCCAAATTATTCAGTTTTTTCGTAACATTGTGATAAACGGTCTCTTCAACTGTATGCGCAACACATACCAGTTTTTGGATAGCCTTTGTTTTTGCATCATCCCTCCAAATACGCCCTATAGCCTGTCTCATGTTGACAGGTGAATAGGAAGGAGAAATAAGAGATAACCGAGGATGTCCTCCGTGTAAATCATGAAGCGACAACCCACCGCCACCACTCATAACATTAACCAAAATAACTTGCTCTTCGTTGTTTTGAAATTTCTGCTTATTTAATTCTCGGGTAGAATCACCCACCTTCCCATCGAAAATACAAGAAATACCAAGACGATTCGCCAATGCGGTGATCGTATCGGTGAAATTGACGAACACCACAATTGAAAATCCTTCTTCTTTTGCTTCTTCGATCATGTCTATAAATAGCGGAACCTTAACCAGTTCAATCTGTTGACGATATCTTAGTTCCACAACAAGATGATTATGTTTGTTTAATTTTTGTAATTGCTGTAATTGTTTTAACTCCTTTTCCATGTCATCATAAATGGCATTTATTTTAGCTGTGTCTTCTTTTTCCATATCCAGAAGAACCGCAAACAAATCGCATTCTGGAAAGTTAGGTATGGTATCACGACGTAATCGAACTCCTCGATCAAGGAAAATATCCTTGTGTAACTTTTTGAGAACTTTTTGACGCAGTTTAGGGTCGGAAGTAAACTCCATCCCCCATGTTCCTTTATAACATCCATGCTCTTTAACCCATTGATACCACGTAGCAGCCGATTTTCCTTTAAACATTTTTAACGCATGACCAACTGTTCTCAGTTCGAGTGGATTGGTGGCATTCGTGGCTGAACAAAACAATTGCTTATATCCTTGTTCTGTCGCAGCAATACATGTTTTAGCATTTTTCGTTGTCCAATTTTTCAATTTCTGGGATTCATCCCAAATGATCAACGTGTCTTTCGGAACTTTCCATGTAAATGTTTTTCGTCGAGTACTTCGAGGGATAACATAAGAAGCCAAATTTGAGTTTGATTTCCCGATTCTAAGCTGCTCATAGTTGGTTATCGCAATCAATTGGTGATCCATGTGAAAATGATTGTGGATAACTTCTTTCCAAGAAGAAATAACTGCCTTGGGACATACCACCACCATTTTTAATCCCATGTCTCGTGCAACCGCACATGCCGTATAAGTATTATGAGTAATGGTGAAGTCTCCCAACAAAAACCGTCTATTTCCAGTTATTTCGAACCCATAATAATCTCCACGTCCAAGAGGAATAATCTCAAATCCAGAAACCAAAACCGATTTTATTTGTTCTCTCCGAGTTGATTTCTTTCGTTCAACTTGGCATGGGATATCATGCGCTCCCGAAATGTGAATTCTCCAATATTCCCCAGTAAAATTGAAATTATTGTTCTTGGCTAAAACTTTACGTTTTTTATAGGTTACTCCATAACCAAGGGAACGGGCCAGTTCAACAATATCCTCCTTAAGTCTATCCCATTTAGTAACAATCTCGTAACAACCATTGTTACATTTTGTTCCATCCGAATCAATAATCCCCGCCAATAAAGAACGTCGTTTATAGGATTCACAGATAAGATACTCTTTTGGAATAAACTTTTCCCGTGATTTAATCAGTCCATAGCTTCTGAATTCATTCAACAAACCATTATATCCATGTTCATAACCTCTGAAATAAAAAGTTATTGCCTTGCTTCCCGGTTTCATCCGAGACTTAACAACACGAGATCCCGTATATGGGGCATAATAATATAAAAACTTAATAATCTCTTTTTCATCTTCCGATGCAGTGATAGAGACCGAATTCCACGTTCCGTCCCCAATCCACAATCCAAGGAAATAGGGGGATATGCCAAGGTCACGATCTGGATACTCAACGGCAGTGCGAATAAGTTTCCATTCGGATTTGAATCTAGTAGATTTGGAACTTTTTTCTAAATACTCTTTAATCGAAAACTCTCCCAATTCCTTGGTTCTTGAATTATAAAGAACTAAAATATGCTCAGAATTGCATCCCCATTCCTCACCATATTTGGTTGGAACAATTCGGTAAAGATCATCTTCTCCACGGGCCAATGACTTTACTACTCTCGAATAGTTGTCGTCCCCCCGCAACCAGTCCCCAACCTTAACGTCTTCCACGTTTTTGGTACTTCCATCATACATTTTTACTTTCGTTCCTTTAGTTAGGCACTTTCCCACGCCTGTATCACTCCCATCAATTGCCGCACCCCATTCGTTTAGGGCCGAAACAATTCTTCCAGCCGCTACCGCTTGCCATGGACGAAGCCCGGTCTCATCGGTAATATCATAAACTGGTAATAGAAAATCTGATAGCGGCGGTGGTTCGTTGGCTTTTTTTGTGATGCCTATATTTTTGAACTGAAGCTGAGAGAGTTTGGTTTCTGAAAGAAACCATTCGTCATCTTCTTTGTACACACGAAATCCATCGGCCAGTAATTGAAATTTGGATTCTCTCCAGAAATCAAAGAATCCCGGCCTTGCATCTTTGGGAATTAGCCAATTTCGACGCCAATGATCTATTGTGCCGACTTTGACTTTATAAGGTTCGTTCCAAAGGATTTCCATATCATTCATATTTCCAGATAAATCCCTTATAAGTTTTTTGTTTCTCCCGAAGGCAGTTCGACAGACATTGTTTAGAAAAAGAAAGGATTTTCGCCGCCTCGGATGCAGATTTCCATTTCTTAATAAGATTACCGCTTTGATCAATTTGAATGATGGCTTTTGTAGGACGTTTAGATCTACTTTGAGACATTTTGTGTCTGGTTTCATCCGAAACAACTTTCCCATGATTTAGAAAAGACAGCCGTTTTTTAGTTTCTGGGGAGTGAACCAATCCTCGGGCATGGTTGTTTCCAAGAGCGGCGAATGATAACCTTTGGAGTGTTTGATAATCGTGGTGCTGTCCATAAAACGGATTTCGAATACCAGAATGTAACTGCCGCATGTATTGTTTCGTGGATTCTTTATGTTTATATCCACTCATTCCTCCCCCACCATCAGTCATATTACATAAAACCCCGGTGTGATTATTCAATCTTCCATATTTCAGGATTTCCTCGATTTCAAAAATCATTGCTTCTTGTTCTGTCAGATTTTCTTTTATTTTTAGACAATGAACTCGATTTCCACCTTTTAAGATATTTTGTATAGTCTTAAAAAGTAAAGGATTTTTGTCTCGACGATTGTTATTAATAACGTATCTTTCGTGTGAATACAATCTATTTTTTATGCCTTTTCCGACATAAAAAACTTCATCAGTAACAGGATTACGTAACTGATAAACGTAATATTCTCGGCGATTAAGATCCATACTCTGGCTTATTGAATACAAAGGCAGAGGTAATGTCACATCGCATCTTGCGCCCTTCACGAATAACACCTATGTTATATCGTTCAGCCATAGCACGAACAAAAGTAACGGAACCTCTATCGTCCTCACCGTGTCCACATGATTCCAAAAGAATCATAAACTCCTTTCGGGGTTGTCCGGATCGGGTTGACATACCTTCAAGGTATCTAACCGCCGAATCGTAATCGTTAAAAATTACGTCTCGAACGGGCTTTAGTGTAGTGTCTGTAATGTAAATTTGCATATCTGTATGTGTCCTTTCTGTCTATAAGTACAGAATAAACGCCATAACACATTTTGTTGCTTGCATTATGGCGTAAATCTGTCCAAAAATCAACTTATTTTATTTAGTTATTATATTATGCTTGAGGCACTTCTGGGTCTCGAACATTCTTTGGGTCGTTATCCAAATCTTTTACGGTCTTATGGGAACGACCTTGGACCTTATGATTTGACTCTTGAAGTTCATCTTCCTCTTTCTCCTTTTTTTCCGGAGCTTTTGGGGGACTTGGAGGGGTTGAGGTTTCTGGCTCCTCGGCTGAACTTTCTTCCCCTTCGGGTTCTTCGGGGATTTCTGGTTCTTCCATTCCCTTATGCATCTTCAGCAAAACAAGGATCGCTTGGGCCATTGCTTTCAACAAACGAATTTCTTCCTGTTCGTCATATTCGGTATGTTCATCATCACCCATATGAGCATCTGGGGATTCATCTTCTGAACCACCAAATGGTGGAGCATCGGCTTCTTGTTGAATGTGGCCTTTTTTCTTCATTGACCACGCAACAGCCCACGGATTATCCACACTGGATTTTTTCTTAAGAGCCTTCACCACATCTTCGCCACCGGGAGGAGCTACTTCATTGATTTCCGGTTCACTCTGAATCTGGCGGGCACGATTAACCTTTCCCGGTTGTTCTACCTGTGATTTCTTGCCTTGAATTTTGTACTGCGGGCCTGCCTCTTTAACACATTGGCGAACAACTTCGTTGACGAGTGCTTTAAGTTCAGATTTCTTCATAGTATTTTCTTTCACCGAGTTGGACTTTGGAGGAGCGTCTACAAAATATTCATGTAAACACTCCATCACGAGTCTTTCAAGATCCTGTTTTGTCATGGCTATAAATATCAGCTAGTGTATCCAATGTCACTCTTTATTTTACTTACCATGTCCTTTTCATCCTTATCCATAGATTTAGATAATTCTGTTAGGAGTTCATCAATAGTAAATTTCTTCGTTGGGTCTTTCTTTTGGATTTGTTTGAGAGCTTCAATGTTATCAACCATCTTAACCATTGTATCACGGTATTTATTGGCTACTGTCGTAGCAGTGTTTCCGGCAACTTCTAATGCCTTGGGTGCTAACACTTTAATGACATTGATCACCCAACTCATCATTGTATCGAAAATTGAAAAAATAGATGCAGCCAGCGGGTTTGACATGGACGCAAACCGAAGAACCAAATAAAGAATTGAGCCGATTCCCAGTATCCATGCCATGCGTGTAATGAGCCGTTTAAATCCATACCAAATGGCTCCCAATCCAAAAAAACTATTCATTTTATCTAACTGCGTCTGTATTGCATCGGCACGAGCAGCCGTATCAGCCGCAATTTTCATATACTTCCGAATTTCCGCATCTTTGGCCTCTACAAGCATTTTTGATTCCAATTGAATAGCAGAGATTTCAGCATCCTTATTTTCGAGTGCTTTTGTTCCACGTTCTTTTTCGTCGGCTAACTGAGAAGTCAAGTCATCAATCATTTGTTGCATTTTCTTCATTTCTTCAACCGTGGGGGCTCCAGATAATGACATAGAACGAGAATTTAAATCCTTTGCCACTTGAATGTTTTTTGAGGGGACGGCTTCCTTACTCAGGGCATAATCCACACCATAGTTCAGGTTTGCAATCTCATTGATCTTATCCTTGAGATTGGCTCCTATTAATGTCTCCACATTTTCTACCTTGGCTCTAGCCGATTCTTCCCGGTTGGCATTTTTATTTTTTCCACCACCAAAAATAGCACATCCCGTGGTATAATACATTATTGCCACCAAAAGCAAGCCAAGAGTAAGTTTGTTGAAGTATCTCATACTAACCTATAAGTAGATATTTATATCCTTAACCATGCAAAATTTGTTTCTTGCGCATCGCTTCAGTGTAAGGATAGTTCGGACCATATCCCTCCGAAGTTGTTGAATTATCAACAAGACCAAGCTTTTGTTTAAGCAATGCCAATGCCGCCAAAGGATTCATTCTACCCGCATTAAATCCAATAATACCATGTTCTCGACAGAATTCTTCAAGCCTTTTTATATCGGAGTCCGGCCATTTTTGAACCGGAGAATCAATGGCGGATTCTCCCTTATTTTGTTGCTGGCGACTTACCATTAACGCATATGGGTCGAGTTTCGGTTTAGGACTTCTCAGTTGCCCATTTAAGTTGCATGTTTTGTCAGCAATGCGTTGCTGAAGCATGGATCTCAACACGGCGTCCGGAATAGTTGGAACATTTTCACTCATACCCTTCGAGGAAAATAAAAGATTTTTGGATTATTAAACGTTTTGTTTAGTGACTGAATCAGTTCCGGAGGGACGTTTTTTTTCAGATTTCCCGTGATTTCCATTTTTCCAAACTCCGGAATCGTTAAACTAAGTTCCCCAGTAACTTTGTCGTATCGCCCCCGAAAAGCTTTATATACTTCTGGCCCAAAATTGGTCATATGGTGACCGCCTTCGGCGGCACGAAGTCTTTTCTCTTGTGGATTCCAAAACCAACAAACATGGTTTTTGTCAGGACCAAAAAAACCTATTTCATAGTATTTTTCGTTTTTCTTTTGATCTTTACTTTGGCCACGAAGAAAAGCCTTTAGCCATTGAGAATAAAGTTGATTTCGGGTTTGAGGGGTTTCGCATAGTTCAGCAATCCTCTCATGAATAAGCCTCTTTACTTCTTTAATCATATTTGGCTGATTTTCCCAATTTCCACGATTGTTCACGGTGTCCACAAATCGTTCAATACACAATTCAACATTCCGAGATAACTCTTCTATGAAATCTTCGGGCTGCATATCTCCGGAAGTTCTTTCTCGATGATAACTGGAAAGAGTTTGACGCTTGACAATATCAAACAACATTCTCTTTATGGTTTTTTGAAGGTCGTTTGGATTATTGATTACCAAGTTTTCATTTATAGTCCCATATCTATTTTCATCCTGCCAATCACGAAAAAGAATGTTCCCAAGCAGATATGCTTCCATTTCTCGTTTTCGGAGAACGGGATCTTTTTGAGCATAATGAGCCTGCTCTCCTCGGCCATTCGAAGAAGGAAGGGCTCCATGTTCATTTTGCCAATGATGAATTAATTCATGAGCAAAACTACGAAGAATATCGGTTGGATGGCGTTCGGTGACATATACTTTCACCGATCTATCGTTTTGGTTATAGAACGCTGTTAACCCAAATGGTTTTTTAGCATTGGATGGACTGTGAGCAAAAATAACTCGTGGTGTTTGCTTGATGCCAAGCCTTCTCGCCATGTGCTCATACAATCCCGCCAGCCGTTGCTTTAACTGCGGGTCCGTATGAGTGGACTTCGTATTTGGGGCATCCATGATAACACATTATTGCTTCTGTTTTGTATCGATTTCCGCAAGATATTTTTGGGCTTTAGCCAACAATGGAGTTACGGTTCCTTTGGAATTCAACCGACCAACAAGTTCTCGAAGTTCAGACAATGCACCCGCCTCATTATTGATATTAGCAAGTTGTTGGAATCTATCTTTCATAGTTCCACCTTCTCGCATAGTTCCCGCAATGAACTGTTCCACGGGTTGACCGTTTACAAGACCACTTGGGTCGATTTCTCCGGAGTATCTAACAATACCGATTTTCTTTTGAACCACAATGACCACTTGTTCGCCCATGTTTCCACCCTCGGCATCTGGTTCGGCGGGGAATGTGCTTACTTCACGGAATCCCTTTTTTGTGAGTAAAGCCAATGCTCTCTGTTGCTCGGGCGTATATTCTCCCATTGCCCATCCTTCTCCCATGGGATGCATTGTATTGGGTTTCCCACAACCACACGTAGCACATTCTTTAGCTACAGTGGCTTTGGCCGCATCCAAAGTTTCCTTGATATCAATACTGACATCTTTTCCTTCTTCGTCGTCTTTTTCTTTCTCTTCTTCTTCCTCTTCGTCATCCATTTCAATTCCCCACGGACCTTTTCTGGGTTCTTCTTCCTTTTCGGGAGTGGAGTCTGGAGTTTCTTCTGGTTCTGTCGTTGGAACGTCGTTGGTTGTAGCATGAGGATGTTGTTCGGGTTCGGAATCCGGAGCAGACCCTCCTTCTATTCCAGCCGTGGCAGCAGGAGGAGATTTTTCTCCGTCTCGGGTAGTGCCGTCATCTTCAAATGGCTCATTTCCTAATTGTTGAGTTTGGAAAGGATGAATAGCATCGTCTCCTTTTTTCGATGTTTTCGGAGTTTTTCCCTTGGTAATCTCGGGGTTCTCGGGGGTATAATGCCCACCCTTGGCTTTGATTTCATCGGAGGCAGGAGTGTCTGAAATCGCACCTTGGGAATTGGGTTTAAGATTTGTTACTCTTTCAAGCCCACCCAAACGAGCTTTCTCTGGGTCTCCCACGACGCCCCCCTGTGGCAACACTTTCATTTTTTCCCACCCGCCCAAACGGGCCTTTTCGGGGTCATCTACTCTCCCACCAGCCGGGAGCCCACCAGACCTTGTTCCCCTTACTCCAACCGCAATTACAGGAGTTGGCATAATGGCTGTAGGCGAGATGAGCTTAGACATCATTGGGGTTTTGGGTGCCGCTTCTCCAAGCTTACCTCCTTGAAGTTCGTCGGCAATACCAGCATCCTTTAGCTTAGTATAATACTGCGGGTCTTCGGTGAGATGGTCCATCGCAATTTCCCTCGCCAAATTGGGGTCTTTCGTATGCTCCATCTCCACCTTGATACCCATTTCCAATTGATTCTTATCGACTTGTTTGGTTGTGGTTTCATCGCCTTTTCCTCCCGGTAAAGAGTCCTCACGCAAACCTAACGATTTCAAATAATAGCTTCTGTAATTGCTCATATGGATATAAATATCGATGGCAACTACAAAAAGGCGATTTAATCAAGTCAAAACTGCCATGAAATCATCTCCCATTTGCTCGACCGAACGTTCCAATCGCATATGCTCATATGCTTTTTTATCTTTATTGGTTCAGGGTGGTAATCGGCCAGAAGACCTTCCAATTCCTTTTAATATGAGTTGTAATCGGTCGTGGCTACACGTAGAAAATTATCCCAGTGAGCCAATTCATCTTTTAGTCCATTTTCCCACAATATTAATCGGTCCATTTGCATGTTTTAAGTTTTTCTCTGGTCCCATCGAACCGGGAATCAATTCCCGTAAAATGATAAACGTATTTGTTCATGGTATCTGGAAACAAATCCGGAGAAGTTAAAGTGTTCCACGTATGGTCAATGAGTTGCACTTTCTTATTTATTCTCCAAATATAGTTCCACAAGGCTTGTTCATATCGGCCACCATATATCTCCTTCTCGGGAACATTAGTAATGAATCGTTCTATTTCAATAATACTATTGTTAGGATAGAACAAGAAAACGCCAGCATTGAAAAACCATTGCACTCGATTCTCAATTTCTTCTCTTGTCAACCCCCATTTGTGTTTCGTCTCAAGCATTTGAATCCAGGGGCAAGTGACTTCCTTAAGAATACATTGATAGGGTCTGCTATTGATATCCCACCGGGAATGATCACAATCTGTTACCGCATAGAGTTTTGTTCGGTCCAAAAAAATCTCAAACGGGTTGGGACAAGATTGATGTATAAGAATGTCGGCATCTAAATACAACACTCCATCTAGTTCTGGGATTTCTCGTCTTAACCTATCGATTCCAAACACTTTATTGTAGCATACATCCAGTTCTCCGACAAGATTTGTATCGATTTCTACTACTTGTGCTCCCCATCTACGAGCCGCATCTTGAACGGAGGCACGGGGGTTGGCGTGCCATACATTTCCAATATTCAAAACAACAATGCTATCCATAGAACATCCTATAGTGTTCAGCTATCATTTGTAGTCGTTTTTCCATTGTAAGTGTGGCGAAATGTAGAAATTGTGTAGTCGGCAGGACAGTATTTGGATATGCTGGTTCCCCAACATATCCTACTGGGAATGTTGTTAGCGGAACATTAAAAAAACGACGCAATGCTTTCAACGCATTTTGTTCCCACTTAACCCCAATTCCAAATTGTGTTTCATCGGTTACATCTCCGAGAAACAACAGGGTTTCCAATAACTGGCGGTTATATTTGGTATTTTTTAATAGCATATGGCTCGAACAAATCCCATTGGCATCCGAAGAAATAACGAAATCAGAAGAATAATCCCACCAAGTTCCTCCACCAATAAACAAGGAATCCGCATCGGCCCAAAAAACCCAGTCATATCCCTTTGTAAAACATTGTATTACGGCATGAATCTTATTCCACGGCGGGGCCATTTTTTGGGTAATCAACTGATCAAAATAACGTGGCTTAAAATCATATGTTTCCGCAAAGATATCAAATGACTTCAAAACATATGGAATAAACGACTTGAAGTTATCGTCATACAATGTGCATATACAATTCATATCCAATTCTTGGTCCAATGATGAACCGAATAAGCATCCGGACAGGTAACTCTGAAATCCTCATGCCGTCTATGCGTCTCTGTTATCCAATATGGGTAGAAATATTGAGGAGGGAAGAAGGTATATTCATTTTGTCTCTTGTATGATTCGCACATTCTATCAAAGAATGCGGGTCCGGTATATTGGTCAACATGGACCACCGGGAGGTTTCGTTTGAGTTGAATTTCGATATTAGAAACTACTTCGTTACACACATCTACAATCAAAGGACACTCCGGTTCGGCACCGAAAATACCAATAGCAACTTCTCCGTTGTTCTGAATGCCGCCAAAGAATTTCCTTTCCAATATATTGTCTTCCCACCGTTTTAATGGTTCTGTATCCACATCAATGTAAACACCACCCAGTTTTCGAATGATTTCATATCTTAATAAATCGGCTTTGAGAGCAATGGGATAAAAATCCGATTGATAATAGGGGTGTTTGTCTGGAGGAAGAATTCTTTCTTTTTCAACTTGCCCGTGGTCCCAAAAGACATGCGTGTAATCGGGATACATCTCCCGCCACATTTGAACAAATTTCGAATGTTCATCTGAAAGGAGTTTATCACCTATCCATATTTGATGAATAATCTTTGGTATCACAACTTAAAACTCATCGTTGGCTGAAACAACGAACTCAACTCTTTAATTTCTACGGATATGTTCATTATACCCATATTCAAAATAATGCGTTTTAAACACAATCCCAACGGTCGATCATCCGTGGTTTTTTTATCCACCTGAGAAGGAATGAAGATTTTTTCTAATTTCCCTTCAATTTTTTCATAGCCTTTCACGGGGATATCTAAAGAATGTTCACCAATACTTAATTGATGCCTAATTATTTTTTCACCCAAAAAAAACTCCACCACGTTTTCCATTGGAGTACTACAAACCAGGGTCATAGAATCTATTTTGGGCGGTGTTTTAATGACAAAATTATTTTTACTCCATCTCCAATTCTCTTTCTTGTCGATTTCAAGGGAATACCATCCGTCAATTAAACTCAATCCCGTAAGAAGTTCTTTTTTGCAGCCATAGATGTCATTTTTCCAGTCATACACCAAAGAAGTCCAAACCGAATCCGCAACATTGAGATAACTTCGTTGAGATACCAAAGATGGGTCGAAAACATAGTATCGAATTTTGGGAAGCAGTCGGTGAATGATGGTCAAGTCAATGTTAGATTGAAATGGCATCATACATGCAATAAGATCATCCAAAATACTCTTTTTTACCAAATAAGCATGCGTGGCAGATGGTATGCGAATACTGATGCTATCACTTATAACTACCGGGGAAATATCTTTACCATAACGAATCCAACCGACATAGGCCATTTGCCAATCAGTTGGAAGCTGAGCGTATGCTTTTTGAAACCGTTCAGCAAAGTCTTCTGGTATGATTGCGTCGTCCTCAAAAATGAGGAATTCTTCGTCGGGCAGATGCTTTAAAACATGCCACAAGATAAAATGAGATAAATTGCATCCCAGTGCTTGCTCATTCATAAAAACGGAAGAACCGGGAGATTCAATTTCGTCACGGAACTTGGGAACTATACCCGAGCGAGATCCAAGAATACCATAAAACGGCGTTACCTCAAGTCCAGCGGCTTGAGCCAAATCCATAAATCCTCTTGTTCGAAGCGGGGTTTCTTTAAGAGTAACACAAAACGTACGTGGAATCTTATTCATACTACCATTGTAACAAATTCATCGAGTTAAAACAAGTTATTTTAACGATTGGTATAGCGAGCCACTTTTCTTGCTTTAGTATCTGCCAATGCATCTTTGATACTTTGAGGAGTTGGCGTTTTTTTGGTTTTGGCTTCCATCATTTGATTGAGCAATTTTATTCGCTCATTCATTTGTTCCGCAGGTGTTGGATTTACTTTCATCATTTCTTTATCATCGATGTTGAGCATTCCTAGTTTTCCATAGTAATGCGGATCTTGTTTGAGATTGTTGAGCACAAGTTCCTTGGCTCTGGCCTTATCCTTTTTAATCATGTTTTGGAGTTCATATTTGAGCCCGGTAATGACTTCATCTGGGGAAGGCGTAACTTCTTTACTATAAATTTGATCAATTGCAGCATTATTATCCGTCGGAGAGGAGGGCGCACTTGCTGCGGTATTACTATGATTGCCAAGTGATTTGGATTTTGTGAATTCCGCAGGATCTTGACTCACATCGGGAGAAGCAGGAGTTCCAAACCCCGCAGAATAATCCATTGCTCCTGTCGTCCCGGCAATGCCCATATCAAAAGCGTTTTCTTTTGTGGGCGTGGCAGTTTTCTTTTCTTCGCTCATGGATATAAATATCACCGGACTTACCAATCGTTGTTTTTTTCGTATCCTAAACGAACCAGAACATCCCCGAATTTTTCCTTAAAATTTGCCTTGTGGGCAGTAGTAAAGTGATCTTTCCATTGACCCGGTTTTCCTGATCGAAGATGAGACCCAATTTGTTCTTCTCCAATTTTTCTCCCGGCGAGGCGAGTCATATGATATCTTTTGGCAATTTCAAGACACTGTTCCAGATGTTCGGGCAAGACGCCCCAATGACGAAATAACCGCAAAAACGTTTCCTCGTGGTTCGCTATCAAATCTTCATAGTGAAATTCCAAAACCTTCGGATTAGAATAGTCCCATCGAGACATGACCCCTATAACTAATGAACTAATGAACTAAAATGGTTCATTTCAAACATGATACCCTCTTCTACAGAAAGAGTGTTGAGTTTTTCTTGATATGTCGCCCCCTCAAACTCGTCTTCTTTCTCATAAAACGCCGCCGATACAATAACGTCTCTCGGATCTCGAACCATATGTGAGGCGATGTAGTTAGGATGATCAAATGTAACTTCGGAAGTATAGGAATTCAAAAAATCCGCACCAGTGTAGTAAGAGATGTCCCAATATTTGTAGAACGACTTCATTCTTAGTCCAAATTCCTTACAAATAGCAGAGATGATATATGCCAACCACGTCGAACCCGATTTGTGGTGCCCACAGTGAACGACAATGTTGGCATGGTCTAAAAGTTTCATAAAGTGTAAATAGCGACATTATGTTCCTCGGGTTCTCCCTCTGGTTGGAACGGTATGCGGGTTGCGCCATGGAGAAAGACACTTGGAGTCAATCCGTTTTCCTGTAAAATAGTCCACGTGCTTCTACCCTTATTGGGATCATCATTTATTCGTCTTCCCGCAACCATAAGGTTTTTGGTCATATTCTTGAAGTCGGCAATGTATTGAGACAGAGCATCTTCATAAATATGTTGAAGTACTAAACAGCATACAATGTTATCAAACTTCTGTGTCTTAACCACTTCCCAGTCCGACGAAAAATGAACGTTGGGCGGAATAGGCGGGGAATAATGCAACTTGTAGTATTCCTCGCAATGACTTAACATATCGGCATTATCATATCCCGTAACCGTCCAAGTGGGAGAATGGGATGCCATTCCAAAAGTGTTCCTTCCCACACCACATCCAAAATCCAAGATGGTTCGAGTGTCGTTTGGAGACCCGAGTTGGGAAACAATCCACATATCGGGTTTTGCTTCCGCCGCTTTACGACCCGTGAGAATGTAGTCCATCACCGTGTCCAACTTTGAGGTTCCAATGTTACTCCATCCATTAAATGTTTGGTTCATTTGCATGAAATATCTATACCTCCTATGGACCGAATGCCTTGCACATAATAATCCAGAACCCGTTGTGGAAGCAGGTTGGAGTCGTCGAGCATACTATGCTCTTCCCATAACTTCCTTCCATTATTGGCAATGACTTCCGCTTCATCAACATGCTCCAAGTAGTATCTTGCCTTTTCGACAACATCTGACCCATCCCATTCAATTTCAACATAGTGAACGCCGGGATCTCCATGCCCATAAAACTCGGCATCCTCTTTGAATCTTGTTGTGAAAACTAACCCGCCCGACGCTTGCCCCTCAAAAAATCGGTTAACGGTATGATAGTTCCCCCGAATTGCCAAAACAATCATACTAGTACTCATTTCTTTGATGAAATCGGGGCGGTCTAAAGCGGTTGTTTTATGTGCCTCTGGAACGTTCTTATCAAAAAACTCCTTCCATTGAGGATTATGATTATGCAATCGATATACACATGGCACACCAGCGTTTATGAGAGCCATGGGAATTTTTATTCGGGCCAACTCTCTTTCTCGATTTCCGTCTTCCGAGAATCCCGTCAAGCTTCCCGTAAAAATGGCTCGTTTCTGTTTTTCCTTGAAAGGAACAATCACATTCTTGAAATCTTGACTGTTTGTGATATAACAAGTCGATAGAAACATTTTATGCCAAATGGCGGGATGATAAAAACTCTTATTTTTGAATAAAGTGTTCCTCATAAATAAGTTTGTCTTTTCAACGACTTTCATTGAAGTCCTCTCTATCAAAAATCCTGCGCCATCACCTTCACCAATACAAATCATCCGTCCGGAAAATCGTTCCATTTGTTCCACGAGCGGAGAAACAGGAGAACTCCAAGAAGTCAGGTCGTATATCCACAAATTGTACTTGCTCAAATCGGTTAACTCTGTAATGACGTTGAGGTTTCCGTTATACAACGGCAAATGATGTTCGGGCATTTTTACTTCCCCTGCGTCATAGTAATCAATCTGATGCCCGAAGTGCTTGAGTGTGTTAATGACATCCCTAAAATGTAATGCTACACGACCATCTTCAAATGTTAACAATATTCTCATAGTTGCACGTTTCCAAATTTACAGCATTCCTTCCCACAGACGAAATGAGGACTCTCAAAGTCAAGGTCGAACTCTACTGCCATTTTCTTGAGATGGGAGAAGGTATAGTAGTCATCCGAAAAACCCCGACACATCTCCTTCATTTCCTTCTTGAATGTCTCGTCTTTTTCGATGCGGAGTTTTCGAATTAACTCATTCGAGGTAATGACTTTATGCTTACGCTGAAATGCTTTAAGCGCAAGGTAATCCGGATGACTCATAATGGTTGCCATCTTTTCTGCTGTTGAAATATCAAGATGTACCAGTGGGTTTGTGTATCCTGCCAATGCGACTCCTTGGGGACGCTGGATTAGCGACTTCATATGATGAAGGATGAACGGCATGTATGTTTCGGATCTGACTTCATTATCAAATTCCTCATGAGCACCGAAATTACTCGTGACCCGAATTCCTCTCTTTTTCTTTATGATATTCCTCGGACAATACATTCCTTGACCTTTGGACATGAGTTCATCCCAGTCCTTTGGAATGAAGGAGGGAGGATAATACACGCCGTTCAAATGCTCTGCGCAAACGGGACGAATATGATCATTTCCGTTTTTCTCTGCTAATTCAATTCTGTCATCGAGATTCTCCAAAAATGCCTGTGACGGGCGATGATCGGCATCTAACCACACAAACCATTCATCCCACGGAACGGACCATGCCATTGCCCTACGGGCAGATTCAATTTCAAGAAACCAATTCAACTGCTCTATTTCTGCCGAAAGCGGCAGCGCATCCCGAAGTTTTTGATAGAATTCCGATGGACCAGAATTGATTACTCGAACCGTATCAAAGTATGGCAAGCAGACCTTGACAGTATCTACTGTCAATTGAAATCTATCGTCGCAACCGTAAAGTATCCTTAGATGTTTCCTTGCCATAATACATTGTAAGCGTTGTGGAGATAAATGTCGTCAATAAACAACGTTGCTATCCTCGTATAGTTGTATTTCGTCATCAACTCAAGCAACTCTTTTGCCTGTGCTGGCGTGTGCCTCTCCACACTCAAAGTAATTATCCGATGTCGAAGAAACCCTTTGTTCGCTTCCTCTTCCTCAAAAAACTTTTTCAGAATCAAGTTCTCACTATCTTCCGTATCCACCGACATATAATGAATCAAAGATGGACAACGTAATTTCTCTAAAATAGTGAATAGGGTTTCACATGGTTTTCTGATGGTCTGAAATGGGTTTTTCAACTGAGGCGTAGTAATCGAAGAGAAATATTCGGAAAAACCAGCGGTGTGGGAAAACTGATGAAAATCCACTTCCCCGTTGTAATCCATCACCACTCTGTCGGACAAGGCACATGCCCGTTTTTCTTTCAATTGGGCAAAGGATTCGGGATGGGGTTCAATACAAATGCCCTCCCATCGAAATTCCTTTTCCATTACCCATGTATTGGAAAGTAACTCACCATTCCCCGCACCAACATCTACGAAAAATCCGTACTGCATGTTGTGGAAGATATTTTCTAATATCCACTGGTCTTGACCGCATTGTGATTTGTAATCCATATCAGTTGGTGAATACGTATATCCCGTGGTTGTCTTCAATGTTGACTTCGTTCAAATAGGCGTCATAGCATTTCTTATACATACGCCCAACTTTTCGAATCGTCTCTCGCCCTTTCGCCTCATCCTTGAACCAAAACGGGTGGAGACTGATGTAGAGAACTGGTTTCTGTTCTTCAAAAAACACTGTGTTTTCAAAAATGACTTCCTCTGCCCCCTCGACATCGACTTTTATAAATCCAAGGTCGGCAACATTATTATCACGAACAAACGTCTTAAACGTGCGACACTGAATCGGGAATTGATGTGCCGTTTGACTTATACGGGTAATCGTGTTTCCATAGTCGTTCTCATTTCCAAGAGACACTACGCCATCATAGTTCATTATCGCCTCTTGAAACGTGGTGACGTTAGGTAGTGAATTGGCGGCAAGGTTGTCGCAAAGTCCTTTATATGCCACCGGGTCGGGTTCAATAGCATAGACATGCTTACATAGATGGGATGCATACATAGCAAATGGACCCATCCACGCTCCTACATCCAAACAGGTCTTTTCTTTATCCAAGAATCGATCCATGATTGTGAACGTATAAGATTCCCACTCTCCATTTTCAACACTGGTCCAAAAAGACCCCCATGCTGTCGGTGCGATATTGAACTGGTATCCGTTTTTTGTACACGTCATCATAATCCTGCAACCCGTCTCATAATAGCAACAGCGTGGTCAATACTTGGTTCGGCCCACTGTTGCTTACCTTGCATGTAGTATCCATGAGTAAATCCTTCCATGTTCTTGACGTCTACCAAGTCATAACTCACAATGCCAGCATAGTTTTCCCCCAAATAATCTATCTGACCACCATATCCCGGCACAATTATTTTTCGTCCATAATGGAAGGAATCAAAAATTGTTAATCCAAACGCCTCCGAACGAGTCATAGACACATAGCAATCCCCAAGAGAATGTAATGCTAACATTTCAAGCTCCGATAAATTTCGAGCCAAAAGATAAACCGGAGCATGATCTTTATATTCTCGAAGAATATTGTTTATCTTACTTATACAATACGTAATGTTATCTGCATTATAGTTTTTGTAGTGAACTTTTAAAATAAGACGAACCGCATCTTTGGCTGTAAATGCCTTGCAATATGCCTCGATCAATGCAGAAATGTTCTTTCTCTCGTTGAGTTCACTGATATTGTAAAAAGTTACCACGTTCGAATCAGCAGTCAAAACATTTCCGGCACAAACATTTAAGGTAATGTATTCTCGCTTTGGAAGCTCGCAACGAAGAAAAACATGGGGAACGACCCGAATTGGAATAGTTACCCCTGAACTTTTAAACACTTGCTCGTTATAGCGTGAAGGACACCACACTTCTCGAACATTTTCATTGATGAATCCCGGCCACGTTTCCGGCAAGGCACTGGTTTCCCATACGGTATAACCAATAACATTTTTTTGATTAAAAGTATTAATGTTATCGGCTTTGTACTTTGGCCATAAATCGGCGGTGCAATGCAAAACAATCGTTCCAATATCGGGAATTTGTTTATTCATTGCGGTTTTAGCCAGAACGTTGTAGTAATTATCGTCCGTCGTTTCGGAGTCATCAAACTTCAACGGCGTCCAAGTAAGAGGAACCCCTTTCATAATGAAATCACAAATGTATCCTCTGGCGGCAACCGCATAACCACTAGTACCGTATTGCCCCACATACATAACTCCACGTTCTCTTAAAGGATCACGAACTTTTATGTCAACCAAATCAAACTCGCTCATATTTGTAAATAGAGTATTACGTAACTTTCCGAAAAGCAACTTATTATAATAGAAAACCGCCAGTAAAACAGTACTGGCGGTCAACGGCGGCTAACCCAAGGAGAAAGGAGGACTCCTATAACTGTCGCCGTTTTAATCTTCGTTCTTCCAGTCATCACCTTCATTGGCATCCGGAAGCTTTTTATCCAGAAACTTCATCATCTTTTCCGTTGGCGCTTCGGCTTTCGGTCTGAAGTACCATCCAACAATGCTATTTGTCAAAATGACAACCGTTGGGGCCAGTTGAATATAAAAAGTCTTATCTTCTATCCCGGCCTTTATGGCGTCTGCCAATATTTTGTTGTATTTGTCCATGTCGCTTGATTTAAGCGCAAACGGAACGAAATTTCCGTTCAATAGGACGATCAACTCCACGAATTCTTCTTTCATGTTTTCCTGCTTTCAAACCGACGCATTGCTTCCACAACATCCATGGTCTCATTCAACTTTTCATCGATGTACACAATGGGTATATTGAGTTTATCGGCCAGATCTATTTCCGCATTTACTCCTACCGATACCGTCCATCCCTCTAACATTAAAACATAGAGTTTGGTGCATCGAGACACCATTACTGTGTCGTATCCTTTCCAATATTCCCATCCACGAGGCAACGTGCCTGCGTCTGCAATGGGGTGGGTGTGGGAAATCGGGGAGAACACATATTCTCCCCGAGCCATTATTTTGGCCGCAACCGCATTGATTCGATTAAATCGATCTACCATAATCGCTCTATCGGCATGAGTATATGGTGCCGCCAAGTATATAAGTTTTCCGGTCATATTTTAGGACAGGTAAGATTTATAATCCCACGGATTTTTACCTTCTTGGACGACTTGTGCGGTTTTTCCAATGTTGTAAAAAAATGCAAGAACAAATCCAATCAAGTGAGCCCAAAACCAACCGTTTCCTGTTCCAAGACAAGTTGCGATATAAATTGTCATCAACAAACGTGGAAGGAGAACAGCCAAAAAAACATCTCCTACAAACGGAATTGTATTATAAGGAATTTGATTTCCAAACCACGCAATTACTAACCCGATTCGTGGAAAGAATAAGGTTAAAACCAATAACCACATTTCAATATTATGTTCCATAACTTTTTTGTGTGTAACTAACGTTTACTACCTTAAATCTTTTTTCAAAAGATGCCAACGATCTGATGATAGTTTAATAATACCATCATCTATGGCTTTGATCGTTTCGACCGCCTCTTCAATAGAACCATAAATATATTTATGAGGCATAACTCCAAAAAACCAAAGCGGACAAGCCGCTTTTCCTTTGGGGTCATCAACAATTAAAAATAAAGGTTTTTTCTCTTTTATGGCTGTTGGAATTTCTTCCCCGCTCCCCCAAGATGCTATTTTAGGATGCACCATTGCGATCAACCAGTCGGAAATGTCAATGCATCTCAGGTCGTCTGATCTTATATTTTTTAATTTTTGAGAAAGCAAATCGTATTGTCCGGTTTCTCTCCAATGAAGCATTTCTTGCCGACTTACTTCATCCTCCGGCGTATTATTCATAAAAGGCTTATCGTAAGGATCAAGAAAACGTATTCCCCTACCATCTAAACTTTTCTTGATTTTCTGTCTCCAGTTCCTTCCATCAATATTCTCCATTCCTCCAATCATGTACGCTCTAGTTTTTTGTAAAATGTTTTTCATATATTAGTTTACAATAATTCAAAAATTCTTTCATTGAATAATCTTGTTTCATATTGTTAATGTCTTTATGAACCCATTGAACATTTCCTATTATATATCCATTCAAAGAATTTATCCTATCTAATCTTCGGCAAATCCTATTTTATCGTATGTAACCTAATTGTTTTTTTGCCCACCGCAACCATTCATAGGCGTTTATAACTTCTGTGCCATCTGGCAATTCACTTGGGATTGCATTAACAAATGCTTGATAATTAGTAACCATTGAGGCATAATTATTACGCTCTTCGAGAACTTTACGAAACCGATCTTCAAGTTCCGAAATTCGTGCTATCGCAGCTTTTTCGTCCATTTATTCCCTCGGGTTGCCATCTTGATCAACCTCTTGCAAATATACTGCCAATCCATGCTTTTCGGCTAATGCCAAAACCTCTTTCAACATGAGGAGTGGCCTATAATTGCAGTTGATAACTAAAGTTCTGGCCATCTTCACGGGATGTGCTTCCACAATCTTCGCACCACGAAACCATTCCTGATAAGCGGTAGGATTCTTGTTTCCATCGAAGGCAGTTGCAAAAGACCGATACACTTCGGCCAGAATTTTGCGTTCTACTTCATTTTTCCAAACAGGACCTTGATCCATATATGTTCCTTTCTTAATTTTTGAGCAGCGTCTTTTTGCTGATCAATAAATTGTAAATTTCTTCGGCTTCTTTTTCTACAAACTCTATCGTGGCCCCATCAACAACGACCATCAGGGTTGAGTGTGTTGGAAAAATACTTCCGTGTTTCTTCCGAAACTCTTTGAGTTCTTTCTCTTGAGACACTTGGCTATTGTAATGCCAGAATGATACTCGATCTAAGTCGAGCCACTTAGTCTTGTCCCGATTACACCACGTCATACTAATACCTTAAGTAGTTTCTGCATCATTGCGACAAAGGTTATTTCTTTTTCGAAAACCAGCGAGGACTGGTACACCGCATCTGCCAATTCGAGGATGACGGTTGCTTCCTTTCCCTTGGCATAGTCGTTCACCTTATCAAACAGGTGGCGGTAAATCTCATCGTAATTCGAGAAGCTTGCGTCGGCAACCAACTGGCGGATTTCTCCAAAAACCCCTGCTTTCTTGGGAGTTTTGAGCAAAGAAATCAATCGCTCCTTATAGTCGGTTTGTTCCACGCTATCTGCCGCAATTTCCAACTTGCCCTTCGCCACGTTCTGTTGAGCAAAGTTAATGATTTGACGAATGTCGGGAAAGTAGGACTTGACGATGAATTCGATCTCTTCCAACTTGTAAGAAATCTTCTCGTTTTCGAGAATAGCGCAAAGAAGTGCCGCCGCATCCGCCATGTCGGGAGGTTGAATTTTCATCCCGCCGCCACAGCGGGACACGATTGGACTGGTCATCCGTTCGATATAGTTGCAAGTTAGAATGAACCGAGAATGCAAGGCATAAGTTTCCATGACGTTACGCAATGCCGCCTGAGAAAGAGCGGGGAGATAGTCGGCTTCATCGAGGATCACCACCCGTAAAGGTTCAAACGACACCGTTGCTGCAAACTGTGCAATTTTCTCACGAATGGTATCAATGGTGCGCTCATCTGATGCGTTAATATAAAGCGAATCGCAAGGAATCGCCTTCACCAATAATTTTGCTAGGGAAGTCTTTCCACCACCTGCGGTTCCATAAAGGAGCAAGTGAGGGAGGTCTTTCTGATCAATAAAACTTTTGAGTTTCGTTTTGACGCCTTCGTTGCCAATGAACTCATTTAAACTGCGGGGTCTATAGCGTTCGGCCCACATAAAATGTGAGGTTCTTCGCTCCAGTATTTTAGTATTTTCGTCAACACTCATAAAACTTATTTTCTCGTTCGTTGTATCTAAAAAATTGGCAACCCAGATGATTTTTAATCTCGGTCATCCGATTTACATCTCTTTCTTTGAGAAATCCATCTACACCATAATGCTTGGGTTCATCATATTCGAATATAATATTTCGTTTTTGATCGAATCCATCGACCCAAAATCCCAAATCTGAAATAAAATACTCTCCACCGTTTAGGGCATGTTTCAAGTTCCAGCCGTGTTTTTGATTTAAACCATCAATATATTTACAAGCACGTGGGTTGAACGTTGGTCTTAAATCGGTACCTATATTTTCCCGTATATGTTTTAATACACTTAATCGTATTTTTCTACGAACATCGGGTCGTTTTGCGGGATTTTTATTTCCATTGGTAGCACCGTTTTTTCTATGTGTCTTACTCATTTGTAGGCGACTTTTTAACGAATGTTTCTCCACACTTCCACGAGAAATTCCATATTTTGGATGACGGGCTCCGTATAACCCAAACATTGGGTTATTTTCACCAGAAAACGCCGCCGACAGTTTTAATCGATGCTTATCAGATAAATGTTTCCCAAAAAACGGGTTATTACAACCCACGGTTCGGCATTTAGGACATTTTCTGTTTTTCCGTCTAGCCAAAAGATATGCATTCATATCCGAATGATACATCAAATTTAAACAATGATTACATTTTCGTATCCAATGTTTTTTTCCGCCAATAATAATCCATTCGTGCCCTCTTACACTTTTCCCGGTTTTTAAAGTAATAATCTCGTCTCCATTTACGACTGGCTTCTTTACGTTGTTCTTCGGTTTCATATTTTCTTTTTCTTCCCATAAAAGATTTAACTATACATATAAACCAAACAACATAAAACTCCAAACAATAGTTATTTTATTCGATAACACGAGTTGGGAACATGAAGTAAGTGGACTTGAAACTCGGGTCTTCAAATCCAATGATTGCAATGCCACGACTAGACACCTTCAGAATGGGAACGCCAGCGGTATCATTAGCATTGAGAATTGCCTTGAAAACAGGCGTAGCGAATCCCATAGAAGTATCCAATTTGTCTTTACCGGGAACAGTAGGAACTGGAAAACGAATACGATTGGTGTTCGTATCCTCGAAATTGATAATCATATCCAAACCGCCCTTCTTATTGTTTTTCAATACGAAGTCTTTCGCTTCATTAAGAGCGGCGATACTCTTCATCATTTTGGCAATAAATTCCTCGGTCAGTTGCATTTCTACATCAAACTCTGTGGGAATATTCACCGTATCGGAATCCACGTCCAAGGTTTCCGGAAAAGCATCATATTCAGCAACAGTGCAAATAGCCTCACAATCATTATCGGAAATCGTAAAGTTTGCAACCCGATCACGAACCTTGTTCAAAGAGATAACCACGTCATCTCCGATGGGACCAAGCATAGATTTGACCTTGGTGGAACTTGGAAGAGCAAGTTGGCAAGTTTCCACACCTTTCCAATCCTTCATTACGACTTTGAGAATAACGGTTTTGGTTTCAGTGTGGGCTCTGGCGGTGAGCGTTTGTTTTTCAGCATCACTATACCAGTGTGCTGCTTCACAGATGCCGCCCAGACTATACCGCTTGATGAAATTTTCAAGTGCGCTTTTCTGCATAACTTTGATAGTAACTATACCATATTTTCAGGTTTTGTAAACTTATTATATCATCAATCTTCTGGTATTGGAACTAACACGATTTCTTCTTCATCTTCATCATTCACCGTGGAAAGAGACGGGGGTTCTTCTTTCTTTTTGAAGAAAGAATCAGCAATTCTAGCCGTAATACAAGGATATACCCACCGCATCACGGCATAGAACTTCATGATCTTGGTTTTCAATTCCTTCTCATACATGGCCCTGCGGTCTACATAAGTATTGATAATTTCCAAAATCTCATCGGGGTCGGTTCCATCGGCCTTGATTGCCAAATAGTCCAATGCATGGGGATTTTCTTTAAGATATACCCACTTTATTTTTTGACTGTTGTGAATGGGCTCGAATTGTCTCTGCAATCCAAATTTCCTCAACATATCATTGTACATGAGAGCCGCCCCTACCTGTGGAGGAGTTTTTGGTGTGGGAATCGTAAACATTTTCCTACCGACCGGATTATAATTCGAATCTCCCTTTCGACTGATAAAATTTACAGAGGTATTTTTCGCCACATCTTCAACCGGAAGTGTTTTAATTTCCGTTTCCATTTGCAGGATTCGATCATCAATTGCATCCTTGGGATGCTTTCGCAAAATCATGTTTAGAAGCTCTCCGGAAAATTTACGGAACCGTGCCGGAAATGACGTTCGAACCACGTCAATACCTTTAACTGCCAACTGGCCAAGCGTTTTTCCATCCTTATCAAACACCTTGCGCTTCTTTTCCATATCATATACTTTCATCATGGCATAGCGTTTCTTCTTGACCCATAACGAAGTACTGGTTATGACATCTGGAGTAATCTTGATGCGGTGCTTGGAGAGGTTGAACATCGACGGAATGGCAAACTCGTAAAACTCATTAATGCCCTTGGCAACCTGACTAGACAGGTCAATGACATATTGAATGTTTTCATCCGTCACTTCAATGGAACGTCCATCGAGTTGCATTAACGGCCACGCCGACATATACACAGAATCGGTGTCAATATAAATGACGAAATCCGTGTGAACCTGTTTGCCCTTGGCGGCGAATCTATCCGTATAGAACATATTCACAAACTTCTCGGTCATCTTGATGATATGCTGACCGGAAACCGTAGTCGCTTCGGCGTTATCTCTATCATAGAATCGGAAAATGGGAAGCCCCAGTGTTCCGTAAACCGAATTCAAGAAGATTTTTTGACGGAGTTGACGCCTATCATAGAAAGATTCTTTGACCTTATCACCCTGTTCCTTGAACTGAGCAGCCAATTTACGATACTCAACTCGCTCAGCAAACCACATGTCCAGAATGGCCGGAACTACGCCTATTTTATCCTGACGATATACGACGCCATTGGAACTGATGCTCATCTTGCCGTCTTTGATGTATTCCTTGAACTCTTCGGCGGTATATTGAGTGGTTCCTATGGTAACCGCACCTACTTGCCCATTAACAAATTTTTCGGTGTCCCAATTGTCAATTTTCGCAACCTTGGTTTCGGGCGAAATGTTTAGGGACATGATCACGCTTGGATACAGTGACGTAACGTCGGAAGAATATACCCAATCATATAGCCCCGGTATTGGATCTTTGACGTAGGCACCTTCAAACCCCTCTTCGCCCTGTTCTTTCATTGCCTCATATGCTTCCTTGCCGCCTTCTGGCTTATTTGGCGCAATGAGTTTATTGCGATGGAGATATGTCAGCAACGCACCATCAATCCAACGAGAGGAATACATGTACCATTCATAAGGAACATGTCCTTTGTGACAAACAGAACGGGCAAGGTGAATAAAATCTAACTTCTTGTCCAATGCCGCCACAATTTTCACGTCGGTTAGGTTATATTCCACATATTTGTCCAAGTCCTGTTTGTACAGCGTTACCAAACTTCCACGAAATTGAACCTTCCCAATTTCCACTTCCTCTTGACCAATGTAACCCAATGTAAAACTCGGCTGGTCCTTGCCAATGAATTTTCGATACAATTGATTGTAATCCAAACAAGAAATACCAGCGATTCGCATTGTTTTGGTAAACTGATGCATGTAACACATTCGAATCGAAGAAAGCTGATAACCCGCTTTCTTCCCCAAAACTTCTCGAATGCGGTTGTAGATATAGGGCAAGTCAAATCCGTTGCTGTTCCATCCGGTGATAATTGAGAAGTTGCATTCTTCCCATTTATGGAGAAATGCTCTCAACATGACATCTTCTTTTGTAAAAGATTTGATAACCCATTCGTAATCTTTGGTGTCGGTTGGCTTAAATTTCGTCCGCTCGGTTCGAGAAATGATTTTCTTTTCGGGGTCGAGAACAAACGAAGTAAATGTCTCTGTGGCTCCATCGTAAAGAGCAATACAAGTAATAGTTTTGTCTCCCGTTTCAATATTTGGAAAACCACCAGTAGAATCGACCTCAATGTCGATTATACCGATCCTATGACCCTCACTAACATCATCTGAATCTTCGTAAATCTTGCTAAGAGTTTTTACTTCCGCCGATACATCTGACTCGAACAAAGACCTATCACCATCCTGATAATACATGACCTCTTCAAGTTGATCTCCGTACAAAGATTTATATTCCCCTCCCGCCTTTGGACGGTAAGCGTATCGAACGGCGTCAAGAGGAAAACTCACATGCCCACGGGTATCATCCCATATGTGCATTACTCCGTTTCGCCTATCACAGAATATATTCTGGTACAATTTCTACCTCATCTTCCCAAACTCGAATAATGCGAAAACCATTATCACGAGCAATTTGATTTTTTCGTTCATCGTTTTTTCTGGCTTTACGTTGACCAGAAGTCATTTCTTCCCATGTTAAACCTTTTGCGTGCCAATATACACCATCCACTTCCAAAAGCAAGTTTTTATCTTCCAAAAAGAAATCATATATTTTACCTCCAAGTGGAAATCCATATTGATATGGGATATGTAACCCATCGAGGATTTCAGCCACTCTCTTCTCGGGCGTGCTTTGTCGATTGTAATTGAACCCATAATTATCTTTCCACGCACATTCGTAGCAACAATATCTCGACGCCTTTCGACTTTGAATTACCTCATAAGAATCGCCACACCATTTGCACGTTTTACGCAACTTGGGCGGGTTGTGACCCAGTTGTTTGAACCTGTAAGAACATTTTAATTGACGAGAGGATAATTCGTTTCGATGTTGTTGCGAATGATGCCTACCATAAAACGGATTTCCCTCTCCACTGTTTTTACAACTATAACATATTCGGTTTAACTTTACCGCAGTCCAAATCGCACTTCTCGAACCATAAGTTTGTTCTCCCCCGCAGGATGGACATGATTTATACCAAATCTTTCTTCCGCCTTCTATTCTCCACGGATATTTTCTTCTCGGACCAATATCTCCGCATTCGTTCTCGTTTGATTTCATCGCTATGTCGCTCATAATACCTTTTGGCACGAATCCGATTCT
>Ga0265297_10003703_pt1 | contig 26991 bp, 24 predicted proteins | sample Munlanlwell13791_FD_192502 | JGI IMG/M metagenome (GOLD analysis project Ga0265297, IMG submission 192502) | Leachate microbial communities from a municipal landfill in Southern Ontario, Canada - Leachate well 137-91 | ecosystem: Engineered > Solid waste > Landfill > Unclassified | place...
TGGGGCGGAGTAGAGCGTGTACATGTGGCTAGCTGGTGGCTGAAGCAGCCATCAGTTCGGCGATGATCTCTGCCTCTTCATCCCGAAGCTCCTGTGTCTTGCGGTCGACCTTGTTGGGCTGCTTCGGCTTCTTGACCTTCTTGGCCTTAGCCAGCTCGCGCCGGGCAGTGGCCAGGTCGGTCTCAGCGCGGGCCTCAACGCGGGCTGCCTCGACAGCCTTGTCATGAGCAAGCCGCATTGCTTCCGGTTCGTTGATCGAGGTCCCCGTGTAGGCCTGTTCGGCCTCGGCTCTTGCATGGCGGGCCTCGGTCAGCTTGGCATCGGCGTCGCGAAGTGCTTCTTCGAGCTTCTTGAGCTTCGCCATCGTCAGTGACCCCCATTCTGGAGACGTGACGCGTGGTTGAGGCCGAGGCGCTCCAGGCCGTTGATCTGTCGGCTATGCCGGCCGACCTCGGTCTCGAGGGCGGTGAACCGGGCATTGGTAGCGCCCGGCCGCCAAGCCGGCTTGACTCGCCAGCCATTCGGCGAGCGAATCTCGGCCAGCGGTCGGCCGCTCGTGCCGCCGGTCTGCCGGACGATCTGACTCATCGTCCGGTTCTCGCTGCCCATCACCACGATGATCGTGATCACGGCTGCGAGAATCGCGGCGCCGAACAGTGTGACGAGCACGATCTCCATCGGGGTCATATGACCCCTCCTTACATCGGAAGGGACTTTGTCCCCGTCGTTATCGGCCGCAATGCGGCCGTCGGTGTAGTGCATTGCCATTCGAAGGGTAAGATCGTTACCCTCGTCGGAGTATTGCTTGGCCTCCTGCAGTACACGATCGGCCTCCCGCCGGGCGAAGGCATGAGACTCTTGCCTTGTTGCGCGGCTATGCGGACGGTATGTGCCATCCTCATAACCTATGACGGTACCGTCGCCGATACCATTCTGCCAGCCCTCTCGGGCCCACGGGGAAGGAATCTCCGAATCTGGGGTTCCAGCCCAGCTGGTGGCCGCCATCGCCCCAAGGGCGAGAACGGCCACCATGGCGACGAGCATCTTTCGAGTGTGCGTCATTCCGATCCGTCCTTTCACAGACGATGGCGGCCATGGTGGAGCTGCCTAACCTCCTCAACCAACCGCGATGCGGTCGATGTGAGGTAGGGGCTTGGTATGTCAGGGTTCTCGCCTTAGGTGGTAGTATTAGTTCTTTTCCCACCTCCAGCGTAGCGCCAAACTATACCACGTAATTATCGATTTGTCAATAGATAGGGATTAAATTGCCGATATTGTCAACCGGAATGCTTAATACTTTGGTATAATTAAATCAAGCTAAGGAGGGTAGCGCTTGAAAAGAAATTATCATCTAAAACAGCGCACCAAGTTTATATTTGGTATTGGCGGAATAATTCTGTCATTGTTTGCTGTAATCGTTCCAGTATCGCTTAATAATCTTAAAATCAGCGCTCAATCGACCACGGCCACCTCCGTCGGAAGTACTGCCAGCACCGAAGCGGTTGGTGATGTGGTCGGCTCTTCGAAAATTACCAAATCTTCTGATGGTAGTCTTCAGTTTGAGGTGACTATTCCAAAGTCCGATGTTACAGGAATTAAAGAGGGATCGGAAGATTATTTTAAACCGAGCCTGGCTAATTCATCTGATGTGACGGTTCGGATGACTAATACGCCTGATTTAGCCGGTGATTATGTAGCGACTTTTAGCCTAACTCCAGAGCAGGCAACTAAACTTACTGATGTCAGTAAGCTGCGATTACAGGTCGATACAATATCCGGCGAAACCACTAAATCCACCCAAAACTTCGCTTTAAATATTACCGGCGCTGAGGTTAAGGAGCTGATGACCGGTTTGAAAGCCGGTGATGAGGCCAAGAAAGTTGATGTTTCTAAGCCTGAAGAAACTGAAACGGCGGCTAGCGCCTCGGCTGACATGTTTGAAAAATGTAAGGAAAACTTCGGTGATATTAAGTGGATAGGTAGTCTGTTGTGCAGTGTATCAAAGTGGATTGGCGATCAGATTACAAAGGTATTAACAAAAGTGTTCACGGTCGATACTATTATCGGAATACACAAGGAAAAATTAATTAATGTTTTAACCTGGGCTTATCCGCTCTGGAAAGCGATGATCCGGATTGCCGATATCGTCGCGATTATCGGGTTAATAGTCATAGCTTTTGCCAATATTCTCCATATTAATCTGAATGTTTATGCGGTTAAAAAAATACTACCAACCCTGATTTTTGCTCTGATATTTGCTAATCTCAGTTGGTTTATCGGCAGCGCGATGTATGCCTTTGCTAATGCCCTTGTCGATCCGGTGGCATCGACTGCCGTCAAAACGGTGATTGGTGAAATGTCGGGGACAATGGGCGAAGCGTTAGCGATTAATTTATTGATTGTCTGGGTACAACCTCTGATAGCGATCTTTATGGGGGTAATATTAATTGCGCTTTTTATCGTTTATCTGGTCCTGGGAATACTATTAACCGTTCAACCGGTTATTGTGGCTTTATTGTTGGCCGTAGCGCCGGCAGCCATTGTCTGTATGCCGTTTAGTCAAACGGCAACAGTTTTTCAACGATGGTTAAAAATGATTCTTAATTGGATATTTATGTGGACGGCAACAGTTCTGATTTTTTGGATGTTGTCGTTTATTATTAAAACTACCGGCGAAACATCGATGGGCAATATCTTAGTGGTTATCAAGGAATTGCTGGTTGCGTCAGTATCCGGTGAAACCACTTTAGGTGAAGCAATATCGAGCAGTTTTGTTAAACTGCTACCGCTACTGATAGCCGTGGCCGGAATGGCTTTTGCGATTCGGATGCCCTTTACACTCGGCAAAGACGCTTTGGCGTTAATCGAGGCCGGCAAAAACGGCATTGGTCAGATGAGGAAACTAGGCCAATCGACGGTGGCAACTGCGGGTACGGTGTACCAGGCCGGCAAACGATCGCGAGATGCTCTTGGCCGGACAATGGAGGGTAGCGTCAAGCGAAATATTCAGGCCAATTATAAAAAAGCTAAAGAGGCCGATCCTGACTTAAAAATGAAGGACTTTTTGGAGCGGCAAAGTCGCCGCCCAATGGGCTGGGTTGAGCAAGGGATGAATGTCTTAGGGGGCGGATATCGCAATCGAGCCAGACAAAGCGCGCTTGTCGAGGACTGGGAAGACCAGAAAGCCCAAGCAGTCAGTCAGGCAAAGGCAGCCGCCGAATATAAATGGTTCGTGGCTAGCGGAAGAGATTTTGATGCTCCTCTAACCAGCCGAGATTCCGAGGATTTGCACCGGCACGTAATGGCGGCGGCGGCTGATAAGGAGAGGGAATATGATTATAACGCTTTACTAAAATCGGAATTTGAAAAAGAAGCCAGAAGGCGAGGGGAAACCGTTGATCGGGTAAAAGCTGATGCAGCTGCATCAGCAGCCGTGAAGGAAGCGGCTGATGCGGCCTGGGCGGGTACAGGTATTGGATATACGCCAGAAGATCTCAAAGGCAAAAAGCCGACTTTGATTAGACAAATATGGCAAGGCGCGATTGAAACCGGAGAAAACGACAGTGAGGCTAAGAAGACGGGTAAAAGATTATTAAATAACATATTAAAACAGTTACAGCTTGATCGCCAACTGGCAAAAATGGAATTCGGATTAGATTGGCCGGCTAAGCAGGCTGAGTTTTTAAAAGGCTTACGCCAGGAAACATTTTTTGGAACCAGAACTTTTGAACGTCTGGCCGGGCCGGACTTAGCGAGTAAACAAGTAATTACCGAATATACGGCCAAATACCAGGGCTGGCAGTTTCAGGATTTACTGGACGCGGTTAAACAGCTGGGTCATAATTTATCGCCGGAGCAAATTGGGGAAATTACCCGCCTGTCCGGCCGTAAAGCTTATCCGAAGGCACTAGAAATGGGTTATACCGGCAGTCTGGATGATCTGGCAAAACTCTATAATGCCGCTCGGGAAATGCAAAGCGCCGGTCGCAGGCGTAGTGCCGGTTTTACGCTTGAAAATATGATCAGGGAGGGACGGCCAGGGCGTGATCGAAATATCGAAAGTGGCGGAGCATTAACCGGAAGCGGAACAGCTAATCGTCCAATGCAAGTCGAAGTAACACCGCGCTCCGGCAAGAAACTTTCGGAACGACTGGGCGGGGAGATTAGCCGCGAGTTGGCTGATGCACTTGATTCCTTGGGCGATGATATTGCCGCCATGCCAGCGCCGCAATTACAAACCAGAATCCAACAGATAACGAATTCCGATATGACTATTGATGCTAAAATTAACGAGATTTTACATGCCAGTTCGCAGATTACGCCCACGAGATCAGACTTAAGCACACCTCGTCAGGATGCAACAGCGGCGGCTAAAGCTTATCAATTATTTGTTCATGAACGTGGCGGTCAACCAATAACGCTTGATCAAGCCCAGAAGGATTTGGCTAGAAAAGCTTTTCCCCCGCTCCGTCCGCAAGCGGGGCAGGGCCAGTCACCGTCACCCTACCGACCGACACCGCCGGTTAATCCACCGCGAAATATTCCGCCAGTATCATAGGAGTAATAATGCCTGGAGCCGATGAAAGTTTGTCACAAATAAGCGAGGAGCAGCTGGTTGAAGACTATAAACAGTCGATTATTAGCTATTATTTAATAGCGGCGCAAATCGCCACTGATGGCAATTTTCAAACAGTGATTATGCTGACTATTGATCATATTAGCAAGATTCCGCTTGAAGAAATTCAGTCAGCGGTGAAACCGGTTAAAAACTTATTAGCGGTATTGAGGCGAGGCGAGGTACAGATGAGCGACTCGGAAATTGATTCGGCTTATCTATTGCTCAAGCGATTCCATCCCGGACTCATGAAGATACCAGATAATGTTCCGGTGTTTTTAGATGAATTATTTAAAGCCTCAAACGTTGTATCGGCAAGCTTGGAGGTATTAAATGATGGTGAAGTTTGGAAATACATCAATAATACTCCCGTCGACCAGTTGGATAGGGCATGGCTTGGCTTAAAAATGGCCGAGAAATTATTTAATGCTCGGATGAAGGATGAGCAATGACGGAAACTTTATCCAAGCGTGACCAGATCAATGAAGATATTTCGTATCCCGACCTGAGCGGTTTATTGTCTGTAGAGGATTTGTCTGCTTTGACGGCGTTAGCTTCTGATAATATATCGCTCGATGAACTAGCGATGCGAATAGCTGACTTAAGATTGGAGAAAGGTATTGCGATACCGACTATAGATTCTCGCTGGGGCATTTTTTCCGATGAGAGTGATCAGGAATATCGCGCATGGGACCTGAGACAGGCGGAAAAGCTATTGCAAACGACTCGTCAGTCGCCTGAATCAGAAACGGTTGAATACGACCTGGACTCAATTGTTGAATATGAATATGAAGCGACGGAGCCCCAACGTCAGAAATTAAATGAATCCCTGAGGGTCGTGAGTCGAAGTTGGCATTTACCAGAATCGGTTATGGCTGGTTTTTTCGGAGGCAGGATTTTAGTCCAACCGAGCGGTCCATCAAGCCAGGTATTAGGAAATTGGCGATCAAACGACAGTGGCGTAGCTTTAACGGTTACCGAGCATGCTTTAAGAGACTGCAATGAAGAACAGTTGTGTTATGTGGTAGCTCATGAATTAGCCCATGGAATCGGAGAGATGGCAATAATGCCGGACGATAAGGCCATGCAATCCGGCGAAATTGATCGGCACGTGCTTTCGTATTTGCGTCATTCAGGGGCACATATTCTGGAGAGCCCATTTTTTACGAAGCGAATTAAAAAAGATCTTGATAGCGATATGGATGATGCCGAACTAATCGAGAAATATGGGGCGGAAATATATACGGAACGATTAAGGGTGTTTATGGAGTCTGGTGGCGGAACTATTGAAGATTATATTAGTAAAAGATATTCCGGGGATCAGATGGAGGAATATCTAAGCGTAAAAGCCGGCATTGATTTGAACGATAAGGAAATATTTTATGATTTAGTTCAGGAAAAATATGGAATCGATGTAGCGAGTAGCTCCACTCCTATGGAAATTCTTCAGATATTGGGGGCAAATGGAGGACCGCTAGAAGAGTTATGGCAAGATGCCAATTATTGGTACGAACATTTTCACTCAATAATGCCTCAAGATCGTTCAACGTGGAATCAGTGGTTTATTTCCAAGCAAGCAGATTATTCAGCCGAGGAGAATATAATTTCTTTCGAAGATGATTGGGAAATGGATGATTGGGAGGATTACTCAAATTATAGTTATGATACTGGAGCAACAGCCGGGTTTGGTGGTGAATCTAACAAAAAACCTCTCAAAAATATTTGGGACTCATTATTCAGTCTGTTAATGCCGAAAACTGAATCGGAATCAGCCAGGCGTTAATCTGTTAGAATAAATTTAAGAGGAAGTTTCGCTGCTGGTCTCTTCGCTGCAGCGAATAGTTCCTGATGGACTCGTGCCAGAACCGGAAGAAGTGACCACTTTTGCGATATCACCAATTAATTGCTGAGCTTTACCGGTGGTTGAATTGCTGGTTTTAACCAGGATTGCGATGTAGTAAGTATTTTCTCCGTTAGTAACAATGGCAATATCGTTTCGTGCTCCCTCATTCAAGCCCTGTCCTGATTTGCTCATGACGTTTTGACCGCTTAGGGCGTTGCGAATATAGTCCTGACCGGAACCCGTATCACCTATTCCAAGAAGGCCGAGGGCGTAAGATCGTTTATAATCAGGGGTAGATAAATTATTAATCGCCTCAAGAACTTGAATAGCGCCGTTGGCGGTCATCATATTATCGGTTGAACTGGACGCACCAAATGAGCGATTTAGCTCGACGCCGCTAATACCCAGTGATGATAAGGTCGAATTGACCGCATCGCGACCACCAATTCTTGATACGACGGCATTGGCTTGAGAATTATTACTGTCACGGATCATTTGGGTCAAAGCCTTATCGTCGGACGAATCTTCGTCGGGGACGCCGTATTTTGTCAAATAAGCTAATAAAATTGCCGATTTTATCGAAGATGCTGATGCAAAACTGGTATCGGCGTTATGTTGGATAGTTGTTGGCCCTTTAGTGGCAATGGCCACGTCAGTTAGCTGAAAGCCGGCATTGGTGATGAGATCGGTAATCGATGTTGGGGTCGCCGGTGCGCCGGCAACACTACCGGTGGTCGCTATACTACAGCCAGCCGTAGTCTGGAGCTGTTCAATCCATTTACCGATAGTCGAGGCATAACTCTGTGGATTGCCGGTCATATACCTCGATGCAATTTTAAGTAAAGTATTTAAGCCATGCTCGGAAATATAATGGTTGATTAAATTGCCATGCGCCATGAAAAAAGTTTGATAATCGGGATAAATAATATACCGATCACCTTCCGGAGAAATTGGTCCTGGCGTACCGAATGGGGATGTTAAGGTACCATATTTATGACCGCTCGGATTATGTGATTCGGGGTGGCTTTTCGCATATCCGGTTGTAGCAAATTGACTCTCCATTCTTGATTGAGCGGCAATAAATAATGGATTGAGGCCATATTGTTTACCAGCATTGACAAAAAGCTGGCCTTGACCCGATAAAGGTGATGTTCCCGCTTTCCCAGCCTCAATAAAGTCATTAATAGTTTGAGCCATAACTTCCTCAGAACAACCGGTAGGATATAAGAGTATGCCCTCAGCTTGCCCGTTTAAAGCATAACTGACGGTAGCGGTAGAAGCGGAATTAATCTTGCCCATTTGCATACCGATGATAAAACCAATCCCAAACAAAACGATCGCTATAATAATAAAAACTATCACTACAATAACTATTACCCACCAAGCAGCAACTCCGACTTCGACGCCGGTAGCGGTAACTTCGGCTGCACCCTCAACAGCTGCGGCTCCACCTTCTACAGCCGCTTCTCCGGCAGTTGCCGCCTCACCAACTGCTTCTGTACCAGCCTGAGCTGCTCCGGCCCCTGGCTTGACTGGCGGTTTGCGGAATGTGACATTGCCCTCTATTGGCTTGACTTCACTAGGCGGTACTTCACCAACTTCCGGTTCGGTTACACTCGGTTTTTCTTCCGGTGCTTCTTGTCTGGCTCGAGATCGTCTTTCTTCTAATTTATCCCTTTCTTCTTTAATACGATCATAAATATCCTGAGCATCATCAATTCTATCGCCAAGGCTCGGCTTATCTTCATCCGGCTCCTCATCTTCTTCTTGGGTATCGTCTAAAAGTTCGTCAATCAAATCCTGATCGTCTTCTTTATGATATTGGTCTGGAGGGGCCATATTCGCCATTATTTAACTTTCACCCCAAGGGTCAATCGTTGGATAAATTGTAATTGTGTCGTTGATAAATTCTAATTTACCGTTAATTGTCACATCGCCCTCGGAGTACTTTTTAACTAAGGCCGACGTTAGAGTCTCGAGGTTCATAATATAGATGGAATTGCTGCGCCAATAGGCAATGTGTGTGAGATCTTTGGTCCAGGCGGTGGTATCCAAATTAAAGTGATAGGGTAATTGCTTTGTGAACTGATTTTCCGGCATAGAATACAACCAATTCGACATATTGTCATTGACGTACCGTTCGACGATCAGCATTGTTTGATCAGAAGCTACTTTTACATTCACGACTGTTTGATCCGAGATGATTGAGGTCAACTGATCGGTACTAATGGAGTAGCGATATAAATTTTGGCCGGATGGCTGGGTTGGTTCTCCCCAGACTAAAAGGGTATCATCGTCTAGTGTCGCAAAACCAACATATTCAGAAGTAAGCTCAGTATTATCAATTAATAATTGCTCATTTGATCGATCATATTTTCCCTTATAGACATTGCCGTAAGCGAAATAGATTAAAGTTCCGTCATTATTGACCTTGGCGACAGACTCGATAGCCGCGTTAAGAGGGAGTGGATTGCCATCGGGCTGCAATAAATAATAACTTATATTGTCGTTCTCGATTTCGAAAAACTGACCGATGGCATAATTACCATTTCCGGAAGTGAGTATTCCTGGTAGAGGCTGGGGGAGGTTAGCTAAATAGAATTTATTATTATCAGTGACAATATTATTTTCCTCTATCGTGATCTCAGTTCCATTTTCGAGAATATTGCTATTGGCTACATCATCTTTGAGGGGAAATTGTTTCAACTCGGTGGCGTCAACAATATCGGTTTCAGAGGATTTATTGGCTGATTTATTCAGCCGAGTAATAAAAAATATCGATAGTATAATCACTATAACCAAGCTAACAATTAGGGCAATTTTCCATTTATATGAAAGTTGAATATTCATATTACCTTCCTGGTAAACGTCCAAAATAAAAATCCTTCATTAAACGAGGACTATCAGCCGTTACTCCGCGATTACCCCTAACAAATCCCTGGTTACCGCCAAAGCAGTTAAATGAATTCGGGCCGGTTACGTTATAAACCATACAGGTGTGCGAACCATCTCGACGCATAGCTACATCGCCGGGTTGGGGAGTTTCGCCATCGGCTAATAAACGCCAGCCGTCCTCTCCGCTGCGGAATTTATTGATCCAGCCATTGGTGTGGGAATACCAGAAATCTCTGACATCGTAACCCATTTGTTCGACAATAAATGAAGTAAAGTCGGCACACCAGAGATTGTCATTGAATCTCAGGCCGACGGCTGTCATGATGGCTCTCATTTCGCCTTCTCGTTTACCGAGGTATTTTTGAACCAGCTGTAGAAAATCGCCGCAAGCGCCGGCATAATAGCTGGAAGAACTGTTAGATGAATAAGAACTGTTACAGTATTCGTCAAAGGTTTTATCGGCAATTAAATCGGCAATTAAAGTCGGTACCGGTGCAACTACGGTACGGACCGCAGTTAAATATGGGTTATTTCGATATTTGGTGTAAGTTTCACAGACGGACATAATAAAGGCCATACCAAAAATAATGCCAAGTATAAGCGGGGCGATACAGCAACCACAAGTACCAGCTGTAAGCCAACCAATCATTTTTCGGTTCTTTTTATCGCTAAGAAACTTTGCGGTTTTAAGTGGTTGTACAGTGGCAGATACGGCTGGATTTGAGGCTAAGGCTGAATCTATACCTTTTTCAATACCTTCTTTGGCGAGGTCTTTAGCTGTCTCACCACCCGAAGAACCCTTTGGTGTCGAAGGAGCATCGGGTGTTGGGATATCGGGTGATTTGGAAGCCATTAACCCCCTATAATCCACCGGTTTGGGTACCGGTAATGGTCGCTAATGAATCTGCTTTGTCGGACGCAATTTTAGCTTTATCGTCATTGCCTGACTTAGTGTAGATTTGAGCCAGGATAGTATAACTTGGCGGATAAATCGGGTCGAGAGCGACTGCCGCTTCGGCAGCGGTTAAGGCCTTTTCAGTGTTATTTTGGGCCAGGCGAACGGCCGCTAAAAGGAGATTGGCATCGCGCCAGTTTGGCCTCATTTCAACTCCCTTTTCGCAAGCCACAACAGCGGCTTTTAAATCTTTGGCCTCAATTTTCTGCTGACAAATTGATAAAGCATCTTCCGGCGAAGAAATTTGAGCGACGACGGTTTCTTTAATCTTAGTTTCTTCTTGGGCTTGAGCATTAATAGCCTCAGCCTCCATGGCAGCAATTTTTTCTTGGCGATTACTTTTTATTCCGGTTACGGCTGAAAACAGACCGTATGCGAAAAGAGGAATAGCGATAATTACTCCGACTTGCCAGAGAGGAATTCTGGGCAGATGAATCGGCATTTTTACCGGATGATAACGCTTTCTAGCCGGCGCTTTCATATCTAAAGTACGCGACGATGACTGTGTCTTATGTAAATCGTTTTTGTTTGGACAATAGATATAATCCAATTCCCACTCCTTGTTTGACTATCAATTATTTAGGCCATGCAGACAGCATCAAATACTTGTCTTGGCGTGTCGAAAAAGGCAGTTGTTGCCAAATGGCTTCGGTTACGAAAGGCATAAACGGGTGTAAGGCTTTAAGCAATTTGATGGTATGTTGCCATAACACGAAGCTAGCAGCATCCTTTGACTCTTCGGCCTCAAGCCGAGACTTATTCCTTTCTATTATAACATCTGCGAATGTATGCCAAAAGTAATGATACAAATCGTCTCCAGCTTGAGAAAAGTTGCATTTTGAAAGGTTTTTAGTAGCCGAGGCAATAACTTTATCAAGTTGTTTTAGATCGGCTTTATCGTCGTCGGTTAAGTGAACGTCTTGAACCGTCTTGACGGCGATACTTTCAACCTCGACTCTTGATAATACAAAACGGCTGGCATTCCAAATTTTATTGGCAAAATTCCGATAACCCTTCGCTCGGCTTTCTGAAAAATTGACATCATTGCCGGGAGAGGTACCAATTACGAGCGCCATTCGTACCGCGTCGCAACCCCAACGTTCAATCAGTTCAATCGGCTCAACGACATTACCAAGGGATTTTGACATTTTTCGGCCGTGCTCATCGCGAACCAGGCCATGTAAATATACATTTTTGAAGGGAACCTGATTAGTCAACTCGAGGCTGAGCATAATCATTTTTGCGGTCCAGAAAAATAAGATATCATATCCGGTTTCGTGATCCGAGTTGGGAAAGAAACGTTTATAGTCGGGTGAAGATTCGTTCGGCCAGCCGAGGGTGGAGTACGGCCACAGCGCACTTGAAAACCAAGTGTCTAAGACATCTTCTTCTCTGACCCAACCATCGCCTTCGGGTGGGATTAAATCAACATAAATCTCTTCGCCTCGATGCCAGACCGGAATTTGATGACCCCACCATAATTGACGCGAAATACACCAGTCACGAATATTGTTGAGCCAGTGAAAGTATATTTTTTCAAACCGTTTAGGTTGAATATTTATTTTTCCAGATTTGACGGCTTCAAGAGCTTTCTTGGCCATCGAGCCCATCTTAACGAACCATTGTTTGGAGACTAAGGGTTCAACTACATCGCCATGACGCTGGCTGATTCCGACCCGGTGTTTGATTGTCTCAATTTTTTCAATTAATGATTGGGAATCGAGGTCGGAGACTACTTTTTCACGGGCTTCGGCGACCTTGAGTCCGCGATAGGCTTCCGGTGCTTGATTGTTCATACGACCGTACTGGTCAATAATGTTAATTAGTTCCAAATTATGGCGAAGACGGATTTCCCAGTCATTGCGGTCATGGGCCGGAGTGACCTTAACTGCCCCGGTACCAAATTTAATATCAACAATCTTGTCGGCCACGATCGGAATTGAACGATCGGTAAGAGGTAGCTTAATGAACTGCCCAATATAGGATTGATAGCGTTTATCGTCAGGATGAACGGCCACGGCGGTATCACCCAGCATAGTCTCGGGACGGGTTGTGGCGACAGTAATATATTTGTCCGGTTGGTCTTTTAGAGGATATTTTACATACCAAAGCTGACCGTCACGGTCCTCGTACTCAACTTCTTCATCGCTAATAGCGGTTTGGCCTTTGACTGACCAATTTACTAAATAATTGCCTTGATAAATTAAACCTCGATCATATAAGGTTTTGAAGGCAGTATTGACGGCTAAATAACGTGCTTCATCTAATGTGTAGACCTCGCGACTCCAGTCGGCCGATACACCAAGTGCCCGCAATTGGCCGGTAATTCGATCGTGATATTGCTCTTTCCAGCTTTCAACCTCTTTAACAAACTTTTCTCGGCCTAAATCCTGTCGACGAATATTTTGTTTGGCCAAGTGTTTTTCAACGACGGCTTGAGTGGCAATACCGGCATGATCAGTTCCCGGCAGGTACAGAGTATTATGACCGAGCATTCTATGGTATCGAGTCATAATATCCTGGATTGTTGCACCCAGTGCGTGACCGATATGAAGAGTGCCAGTGACATTTGGCGGAGGCATCATCAGTGAAAATGTATCTGCATCGGGATTATCAATTGGTGAAAAAACGCCATCAGCTTCCCACGAGGAATATATTTTTTGCTCGTATAATTTTGATTGATATTCTTTTGGTAGCTCGATCATATATCTATTATTAAACCTGAAAAATCGTTTTCAGACAAGCCCGCAATTTATCGTTCGAGCTTAGAGCGAGAACTCAAAGGCTTGAAAGTGTGTCAAGCTTGATAGTTCTCGGTCCGCCGGGGGCGGAACTTCGAACAATAAAGCAAGGCCATCGAACGATAAATAATTTAAAGGTGGAGATTGGCGTTGGCCTCAATATCACGCCAAGCAGAAAATCGTGATTGATTGAAATATTGATGTGCTGCTCCGGCCATCGATAGAGCGTTATCGGTTGCTAGTTGAACTGGAGCCATGTGAAGCTGGAAATGATTCTGATTGGCAGCAGTAATTAAGTTCTGTCTTAAGGCTCCATTGGCAATCACTCCTCCGCCAACGACGACAGTTGATAGTCGAGCTTCTAAGGCGGCCGTGACAGTTTTATTAACCAGACTTGAGATAACGGCTTTTTGGAAAGAGGCGGCAATATCAGCTCGCGTCGAATCATCCGTCGCAGTATTATCTATCGGTTCGGCTTTGGCGTTGACTAAACCTAAAGATTTTAATTTATAAAACACGGCGGTTTTTAGTCCACTAAAGGAAAAATTTAAATTACCCTTGGTATTTAAAGCGATGGGGAATTGGAATTTATTAGAATCGCCACTGGCGGCCAGTTTCTCAAGGCTTGGACCGCCCGGATATGGCAAATTAAGCATTCTTGCAACTTTATCGTAGGCCTCGCCGGCGGCATCGTCGAGGGTAGAGCCGATAATTTCATACTGTAAGTGATCAACCATTTTTATTAGTAGGGTATGTCCGCCTGATACAACGAGGGCGAGCAACGGAAAGTGAGGTTGACCATCTTCAATGAAATTGGCATAGATATGACCCTCGAGGTGATTAAGGGCGATTAATGGCTTTTTGGTTGCCATTGCTATTGTTCGGGCGAATTCGACTCCGACTATCAGTGATCCGATTAAGCCCGGGCCGGCCGTGACGGCGATGGCATCAATTTGATCTAGGGTGATATTAGCTCGTTTTAAAGCTTCTTCTACAACTGGTCGGATTTTAATGCTGTGCATTCGACTGGCAATTTCCGGAAAGACACCGCCATATTGACGATGTAGATCGATCTGGCTTGACACGACTGAAGCTAGGACTTCAATTGATTTATTGGGTTTTATACGTGTAATTGCTGCGGCGGTCTCGTCGCAGCTCGATTCAATGGTTAAAATGGTTGGTGAATTATTCATAAATATTTTGATTATTCAGAGCTACCTGACGGCCAGAGCTAGCGCCGCTATGCACGTCTTTTCCCATTGTTCGAGCAGAAAGCGAGAACTCTCATCGCTCAAACACAGATAATGAGTTTGGCAGTTCTCGGTTCGGAAGCCTCGAACTATAAGGTCAATCTAGGACGCTGCGGACTTAATTTTGTTGAATCGATCCTTATCATTCGACTCGCAATTTTTTCTTTCGTTTCTCTCGGTATTGGAGTATGATGATACTGCTCAACTTGAGATAATTACAATTATTAAGTCTGGCTTATTATAGTATAGGACATATGTATAAATCAATCTTACAAACTAAACATTGGGCTACACTGAAAAGCAAATACGGACAAAAAGTTCATTGGCTGAGCGATGTGTTGGTCTTGGAGCATTCATTGCCGCTCGGCGGAACGTTTTTATATATTCCGGAAGTAGACCAGGTTCAAGTTCACGATATGGATATGGCAAAACTGGATGAATTGGCTCGGAGCCGTAAGGCGGCCTTTGTGCGAATTGAAATTGTCAATCCAATCACCGAACGACAATCCTATTTAGATAAAAGTCTTGAGGGATTTGACAAAGCCTTTGAGGATGTTCAGCCGGAACACCGCCGGATAATAGACTTAAGACAGAGTGAAGCTAAGATTCTGGAACAAATGAAACCGAAGGGTCGCTATAATATCAAAGTCGCGGTTAAACACAATGTAAAAGTTGTAAATCATAAAGTTGTAACTGGCGCTCACCGCGTAAGTAATATCGGCCACGAAATGGCTTTCTGGGGTAATTCGGAAAATCATAAATCAAAATCTATTACGAATGCGTATAATACCCAAAAATCGCCAGTTGATATTTTTTACGATTTATATTCGGAAACGGTAGCCAGAGAAAAGATTACCGGTCGCTCACTCGATTATTTTCATGATTTGGCCGATATCCTTGGTGCTGATGATTTAGTAAGAGTCTTTATCGCTAAAGTTGATGATGTGCCGGTGGCTGGCGCTGTGATTACATTCTATGACGGAGTCGCCAGCTATCTTTATGGCGGCTCGAGTCGTGAACGACGTGAAGTAATGGCGCCGTACGCATTGCACTGGGGCATAATGATGTTTGCCAAAAGAAACGGTTTTCGTAGCTATGACTTATTGGGCGTTGCGCCGGAGGGAGCCGGAGAGGAACATAAATGGTCTGGGGTGACTCGCTTTAAAGAAAACTTTGGCGGTCAGTCGGTAGCCGTCATTGGCAGTTACGATAAGATTTATCGACCGATTTATTATCGAGCTTATAAACGGGCTGCTCAAATCAGACGTAAACGCTAAATTATGTCGATCAAACAAAAAGTTAAAAAAATCGTGCCCAAAGGCAGTATCAAATTCTATCATCTTGGCCGGGCAATTATGGCCAATTTGGCTTATGGTTTCCCATCTCAGCCGATGCGGATCATTGGCATTACCGGTACTAATGGCAAGACAACATCTTCCTTTTTAGTGAAATCAATCTTAAAAGCCGCCGGACGAAAAGTTGGCATGCTGACCACGGTGAGTTTTGAGATCGATGGCAAAAGTGAGCGCAACGCTTTAAATATGACGACTGTGAATCCCTTTTTATTGCAAAAGTACTTACGCAAGATGAAGCAGGCCGGTTGTCAGGACGTTATCGTCGAAACAACCAGTCACGCGATCGATCAGTATCGGATTTGGGGGATTGAGTATTACGTAGTGGCCGTAACTAACGTGACTCACGATCACTTAGACTATCATGGAACCTTTAAAGACTATCTGGCCACCAAACAAAAGCTTTTTGCCTTACCGCATCAGATTTCGGTAGTTAATGCTGACGACGAATATTTTGAATCCTTTTGGAATTATCCGGCTAAACGGAAAATTAGTTATGGACTGAAAGCCACAAAAACGGACGTGACTGCCCGGAAATTATTATCTGAAACAGATAGTTCGCTGTTTACTTTAATCACACCTGAGGCGCAGACAGTAGTAAAACTGCCATTGCCTGGTGAATTCAATGTTTATAACGCTCTAACGGCGGCGTCCATAGCTACGGGATTGGGAATCAAAATTGAGACGATTAAAAAGGGACTTGAAGCCGCAGAGCCGGTACCCGGCCGGATGGAGCCGGTGACAGTCGAGAAAATAAACACGCCATACACGATAATAATCGATTATGCTCATACGCCAGATGCTCTTGAAAAAGCGATGCAAAGTGTTAAGCAAGCGGGCAAGGGACGTTTGATCGCAGTGTATGGTGCCTGCGGTGATCGCGACAAAACCAAGCGGCCGATACTCGGTGCTATCGGTGGGCGATTGGCTGATATTGTTATTATTACCGACGAAGAAGCATACACTGAGAGCCCTAAGGCGATTATTGAAGAGGTGGCAGCTGGTGTCGAACGGGGCGCTGCTAAAGATAATCCAAAAGTATTAAATCAAAATTATTTTATTATTAATGATCGCCGTGAAGCGATTGCGAAGGCGATTGATTTAGCGAAATTGGGAGATTGCATTTTAGTGACCGGAATGGGTGATCAGAGTTACAAGGTCGTAGGAACTGAACATATCCCGTGGAGCGATCGTGATGTGATTCGCGAGTTAATTAGAGCTCGAAGTAAATAAAAAAGCAGGAGGGTTACTCCTGCTGGGTGAGACGTGGGTAGTCGGCCGCTAGTCATTGGGGCCGAACCTGGGCGGTGTGACGAGGAGAGATGTTCGAGAGATGTCAGTGGCATGCGCGTGGAGGAAGTCCAACGCGGCTGACTGTGGCAAACGCGTAATCAGCGTCGGCCATAGATCAGGGAAGACACCGAAGATCTGCTCGACGACGGTTGGTAGCTGCTCGGCCAGTGCGGCATCGAGGATATCCTCGACAAGTCCCGGGAACGACTTGGCCACATTCCCGGCTTTGTCCGGAACGGCCATGGCTATCAGACAGGCTGATGTTCGTGGCGTGACGGCGAGGATGTCATCGATCAGTTCCGGGAACCGCTTGGCGACATCTCCGGCCTCGTCCGGGTAGACCATGGCGTAGACGACCGCGTTGTTGTCGTCTAGCTCTAGCTTAGCGCAGCCCAGCTCGGAACGATGACGCCCGACGAACTCCTTGGCGTTGTCTATGGAGAGATGGGTGATCACCGTCGGCCAGCAGGTCGGTTTTCGTTTGAAGAGCTCAGAAGCGACCTCGACGATATACCCCTCAGGGGTAGAGGCTATGAAGTCTTCGATCTCGCTGTCTCTGAGTGTCACGCCCTCGAGAGCGGCTACGATATCGCCGCCATCGGTGATGTGTTCTGACCCAAGCAAGGCCAGAAAGATCTCGCTGCGACAGGCGTCCGGACAGCGCTTGATGATCTCGCCGGTTGCGGACGGAACTGCTCCGACTACGGACGGGATGTACTCGCGGTCGTTGAGAGTCTCGGCAATAACCGCCGCTTGGTCCGGATACTCGCTGGCGATGTCGGCCGCTTTGTCGGGGTACATCTTGGCGAACTCGGCAGCCATGTGCTCTGGTACTTGGAACTCGTAGCCGGTCCCGATAACGATGACGGTTACCACGGCCAACCACCTCCCTTTTTGTTATGGTGCGACAGTAACTGCCACTTGCAGACTAACCAAATATTTAATTTTAGGCAAATAAAAAAACGGAAGACGTTGGGTGTTGTCCTCCGCTGGTGACGGTTGTGGCTGGTAGAGAGGCTAGACCGGGAACTCGGAGATGCCGAGTTTGGCGAATAGTGATGCGCGAGGCCGTACCTTAACCACCTTGTCGACGGTGCTGATCTTAGCCACGTGGTAGTCGGCCTCGGTGACAGACGAGGGATCGCCATAGCCTTCTAGGGCCTTGATGATATACGCGCCAATCGTTCCCGGGGTCAGCTGGATGGTGACTTTGGTAACGTCACGACCATCCTGACCGAGGAAAACGACTGTCCACAATCCTGAGATACTGGTTCGGTGCATCGCCGATCACTCCTCTCGTATGGGATCTTCCAAACAGAATCTTTGAACGGTAAATAGTACCGGATATTTGCCGAAAAGTCAATGATTTAATAGAATACATACATGACTAAACATCGCCCTATATTCCTGTTAGTTGATGGCAACGCTATTGTTCATCGCGCCTTTCATGCCTTACCGCCGACATTGACGGACAAGCAAGGCAACCCGACCAATGCTGTTTTTGGCTTTGGGCGGATATTACTGGCTTCTATCAAGCAATTTCACCCAGAATACATCACGGTGGCTTTTGATGTGGCCGGTCCGACGCACCGCGATAAACTATATGCCGAATATAAGGCTAAGCGAGTTAAGGCGCCGCAAAGTCTCTATGACCAGATCCCTGTTATTCAAGGTTTCTTGGACTGTCTGGAGATTCCCCATTTTGGTATTTCGGGTTATGAGGCAGATGATGTCATTGGCACATTAACACACCGGATTCAGGATGAGTTGAGCAGCGTTGAGACCATTATTTTGACCGGAGACAATGATACGTTGCAGTTAATTAATCAACACACTAAAGTCGCTTTACCGCAACGGGGTATTCAGCCGCCGCAAGTCTATGACGCCAACGCTGTAATGGGCAAATACGGTCTAACGCCAAAGCAGATAATTGACTTCAAAGCCTTGAGGGGCGATGCTTCGGATAATATTCCGGGCGTGAGCGGTATTGGTGAGAAAACGGCAGTTGCGCTGCTTAAAGAGTACAAAACACTCGCCGCTGTCTATCAAAATATTGAGCAGATTACTCCGGCCGGTGTCCGTGACAAATTGATTCACGGTCAAGACTCGGCATATCTCAGTCAGGAATTAGCAACGATTGATACGAAAGTGCCGCTTGATTTTAAACTCCATCGGGCTAAGGTGGCCGATTACGATCGCGTGAAAGCCGAAAAGTGGCTGGAAGCCATTGGGATAGTATCGCTAATCAAACAATTGCCGGACAGCCATCGTTCAAATGGTGACCAAACCGCATTATTTTAGTATGACAAATATTCATTTTTTTTATGGCGATGACAGCTTTCGGCTGCTAAAGGAACTAGACCAATTATTATCGACGATCGAGGTTGATGATTTTAATCGGGTCAGTATCGACAATCCCGATAAAATTGATCCGGCGGCGATTGCTACTCAAATCCTGACACCGCCTTTTTTAGGCCATCTTCGATTGGTAACCATAAAAAACATGGCTTCGAATCTAAGCGATAAACAGGCGGAGGCACTTTCCGGTCTTCTCGATTCGGTGCCGAGCACAACTATTTTAATCATTACTGAAACCGACAAGGTACCCAAAAATAGCTTTATCGACAAATTAAAAAAACGAGCCGAGAATCATAGTTGTGCAAAATTAAAAGGGGCTGAGTGGCAAAAATTTATTGATAGCGAACTATCTCGACGGTCGCTTAAGCTAGAGCCATCGGCGAGAGAGGTTTTTTTAACCGAATATACGGGTAATACATGGGGGGTAAATAATATCTTTGACCAATTAGCTAATTATAAGGGTGGTGCCCTTATTCACTACGAGGATATCGGCTTATTTGGTCGTATCGGTTTTAAGGGCGATGTTTTTAAATTGATTGATTTTATTTTAGCCGGCAATACGGTTTCGGCGCTAAAACATATTAAAAGTCTCTGGCGCCGTTTTGAAAATCCGCTTTGGGTGCTCAGCGAGACGGTATCAATGTATCGAGCACTTATGTTAATTAAAATCGCCCAGACCTCTAATCAATCAACCCAAATCATTAATGATATTGGGGTATACACTAATCCTAAGCGCTCGGTTTTCCCATTCATTTTAAACAAATATATTGCCTATTGCAGAAAGACATCAAGAGACGAGATCGAGGCAATGTATGAATATATCGGCCAAATTGATGTGATGGTGAAAAATGGTACAATGAAACCTGAAGAAGCACTAGAAATCATGACGTATAATTTATCCCGTCGTAATGCGGGTCAGGTTCACGATATGGTTGGCGTAATGGTGGGTTGAACGGAAAGCCGAAAGGAGGCGAGTGTCTCGACGAAAAAGTATTTGGCGAGAAGCGTTTAAAGACGTTCACTTTTTGTGGCGTAAATCGATATTTTTTATGGTTTTAGCGGTGGTGGTTTTTGGCGGCCTGCGTTTTTTTAATGTGAATTTGTTTAAGTCGAATACTGGTAATAATCTCTCAAGTTTTGAAGTCAGTGCCTCATTGGAGGACAATATATCGACGAATAGTACCGGTAATGGCGGGGTATTTAAGCTTGATATTTATTTAGCTTCGGACGGAACAATGACTGTTAATGGTAAAGCCGTTGAAGAGAAAGTATCTGCTCAAGCCGATTATGATGAATTGCGCTATTTGATCATGGATGGCAGTCAAACCGATTCACCGAATGCCGGTTTTTATGACCGAGCTCAAATCTATGTCCACCTACCTAACGAAATTGAGGCTAGTGCCTTACCAGAGGCTAATCGTCGTCTGATTGGCGCTCATGGAGCTGACACTTCAACGGTACCGAGCCGATTTTTAGACCAAAAAACAATTTTACTGACTGCCACCGATATTCAGCCGACAGCAATATTAACCTTATATTTAGCGTTGCCACAGGGATATCTTGATCTCGGAACTGGTGGAGAGGTTAATCGCTGGATGGAAAATATTTCAGGTATTGCATGGCTGATTATTAGTGGAGTAATGCTGATAATAACCATTGTTATTTTACTTGTCTTATATTTAAAAACTACCGGCGAAAGAACCGATCGAGCGGTTGGCTATATGTATGATCGTCCACCTAATGATCTGCCACCGATTGTGGTTGGAGTCCTTTATAACGGTCGAATACGGGCTAAAGATTTAATGGCTTTAGTGGTCGATTTAGCTCGGCGCGGTTTTATCGGTATTGAAGGTAAAGATGGAGAGCTGATGCTTTATAAGAGACAAGTTCACGATGAAGTCTTATGGCATACGCTTCGGACTTTTGAACAAGTATTGTTGAGTGAGTTATTTGCCGATAATAAACCGACATTGTCTACCGCTGATGAGATCAAAGAAAGAACTGGTCGTGATTTATTTAGCCAGAGAATTACTAAAGTGTATGCTGAAATCTATAATGAAGTGACTCGTCATGGTTTTTTTGACCAAAATCCGGCTCGAGTTCATTTGAAATATAAAATCTATGGTATGGGAGCATTTGCCTTTAGCTTAATCGGTTTCGGATATTCAATATTCGCGTCCCCCGACCCGAAATTTACTCTTTTTATCTGGGCGGCTATGGTGGCAGTAAGTTTTCTGGGAATATTTTTTGCGACAAAGATTTCAACACGCACTAAACTTGGAAAACGCCATTTAGAGGATTGGATCGGATTTAGGAACTATTTAATACTGGGTAAAAAAATTGACTATGAATCGGCTATTGAAGGTAAGTTTGAACAGTATTTGCCCTATGCGATCGCTCTTGACTCTGAGGAGGAGTGGGCTTGGCGCTTCTCTGAAGTCGATTTTCATTTACCAAGTTGGTACGGGGCCAGTAGTACGATACTTGACGTTCAGGGCTTTACCAATAGTTTTTATCCCTTAGTTAGTAAAATGACCGAACAGCTGTCATTTTTGAAAGAACCGGTTTTGGATTAATTGGCGTTTAATGCTGGTTATGTTTGATAGTTCTCGTCGTATTAACTCCTCGAACGATAAAACCATTAGGGTTATTGTTCGAGGGCTATACCGGATGGTATAGCCCGAGAACTCTAAGGCTAAACATGCTAATAAGTTCGATAGTTCTCATCCTATACCGGATGGTATAGGATTCGAACAATAAAAACCCATGTTCTGGTTCGAAGTTCAGCTAAATGACGAACTGAGAGCTATAAGCTATTTTGCAGAACCAAGATCATATGGCGGAGTTGAGATGAATTGAAAGTGACTAAACGGGAATAGAACCATTTTAACTGGTCCGATCATATCAGATCGCTTGGCCACACCCCAATGCCTCGAATCACTTGAATTATTGCGATTATCACCGACTAAAAAGTACTCATCATCTCCAAGCTTCCAGATAGTTTGACTGTTAGCTGGTTTGGTGTAGATATCATCAGCGATGTAACTCTCGACCAATAACTCACCATTAATGTAAAAATGTCCATCCTTTAACTCAACAGTATCCCCAGGCAGACCAATTAGTCGTTTGATGTATTTTTTATGCTCGGGATCACCGGGAAATTTCAATACCATTGGTTCGCCACGATCGAAGTTATTAGTAAAGAGATTGAAGCGATTAATAAGCACAACCTGTTTATCAAGAAAATTCGGTGACATACTGGGACCCGATACTACGAAGACGGTAAAAGCGAAATAATGAATCAAAACTAATAGTATTATTACAACAATAAAAACACGGCCGAGTTCATATATTACTCCGCCGCCGTAAATTAATTTACGCAAAAAGCCCATTTCCCTCCTTATGGGTAGAACTACTTAGTCTTTTTTGTAGTAGCTTTAACTTTTTTAGTTCCGGTTTTTGCCGATTTAACAGGTGCAACTGTTTTTTTAGCTTCAGCCTTAGGAGTTGAACCGATTTTCTTAGCGAGTCGTGATTTTAAGCGAGCGGCTTTATTGGGATGAATTAAACCGGTTTTGGCCGCTTTATCAACCAGGGACATGGTAGAGTTGACACTTTTAGCCTCAGCTTTTTTTAAGCTGGTCTTGAGGCGTTTCATTTGTATGGCATTGCGGGACTGTTTGGCGCGAGAATTTCGAAGCGCCTTTTTGGAAGCTTTGAGTATAGGCATTGCAATTAACCTTGAATTATTGTATATTTTATTGTTCTGACGTTAAGAATATACCATATTTGCCGTCTTGACAAGGGTATAAGCATTGAGATACGATTTTACTTCATTGGCGACTATTGGCTTAGAGATGGTATGGCGCAAACAGAACGGGAGGGTTAATATAAAGGTGAAACAATAAACTTATGGAATTATCACCCAAACAACAGGCCGTCGAGTTACTCAAAGGCGCTCAAAGAGTTCTGGTTGTGGCTCATCAGAATCCTGATGGGGATGCAATTGGCAGTACCCTAGCTCTTACTTTGGCCCTTTCAAAATTAGGTATGGAAGTAACGGCGGCGATATCTGATGCTATTCCGTCGATTTTTGAATATTTACCGCGATTGGAGACGATTTCTCGTCAGATTTCAGGCGGTAAGGAATTTTCGATTTCAATTGATATTAAAGATACGGTAATTGATAAATTAGGCTATAAAACTAATCAGGAAGAGAACAAGCTTAATATCATTATCACAACCAAACAAGGCACAATTGAGCCAAGCCAGGTTAATATCGGAGTCAGTTCCAGCCCGTACGATGCCATTGTGGTGCTTGATACCACTGATTTAGATCGTTTAGGTCAGATTTACGACCAAGATCCTGATTTATTTTTTAATGTTCCTGTTGTTAATATTGATCATCATCCCTCTAATGAGTATTTTGGCAAAATTAACTGGATTGATGTTACGGCCACTAGCACATCGGAAATGCTGGTATCTTTAATCGAAGCCGTTGGCTCAAGTATGTCTCAGGGTGCTAAGTCGGCAGTCGAACTGATTGATGGGGATATTGCAACGGCTCTTTTAACCGGTATAACAACCGACACCGGCAGTTTTCAAAATGCCAATACCACGCCAAAAAGCTTAACTGTGGCAGCACAGTTAGTAGCTAATGGTGCCCGCCAGCAAGAAATAATTAGACATGTTTTCAAGACCAAATCCTTAAGTACCTTACGGCTTTGGGGTAAGGCATTGACTAAAATTCAAGTTGTTCCGGAAGCTAATTTTATTTACTCAACTTTATTGAATTCAGATTTCAACGATGCCAAGGCAATGGAGGAGGAATCAAGCGGGGTGATTGATGAGTTAATGAAATCAGCCAGCGGCATCGATTTTGCACTTTTGGTAGTCGAACGGTCTGGCGGTGTTCATGGTTCATTACGAGCGGCTCAAAAAGGAATTGACGTATCGGTTATTGCTCGAATATTTGGCGGCGGCGGACATGACATGGCAGCCGCATTTCATCTGGAAAATACGAATATTGATCGAGAGATTAACCGAATTGTAAGCAAGATCAAAGAATATCAGATCAAACAGAACGAACTTAAAACCAAACAGAGTGCCGTGCCGGTAATTGATGATGTCTATGAGGATAATAAGCCGGATGAGAAGACAATGTCTGATCTACCGATTGAAAAATCTCCAGAAGATGAATCTCAGCCCGAGCTCACGTCAACGGCCGATATCGAAGTTGAAGCAAAGAAAGAAGAACCGACAGAGTCAAATCCTGAAAAATCCGATTCATCAACAAGCAAGTGGTAAATAAAGGTTTACATCTGACTAAATATCTGATATTTATATTAGAGTAGGAGAAATGAATGCCATCTAAACCAACCAAATCAACAATCAAGAAAACAACCAAGACAGTAGCTCCCAAGAAGGAGACTATTGTTAAGAAAGTTGCAAAGCCAGTCAAGGCCAAGGTAGCTGTTGAAGCCGAGAAAGTAAAAAAGCCAACAGCTAAGCCGGTAGCTTCTGAATTAGTAAAAAAATACCGCAATAATGCCGAGGATACCGGTTCGATTGCTGTCCAGATCAGCCGTTTGACCGAGCGGATTCAGGATTTATCTAAGCATTTAGCCAAACATATCCATGATTTTGACTCAAAGAGAGGTCTACTGATCCTCGTTGGTAAACGTCGTCGCCTACTGAACTATATGCGAGAACACGACGAAAAGAACTATTCCAAACTCATTCAAGACCTCAAACTTAAAAAATAGATTTAATTGCCAAGGGCTTGATTAGAGCAGTCTTCGATCTGACCCTGAATCAATACGTCTGATAGAATCTGGTCATAGCTGGCGCTGGCCAGATTTTTGTTAAGTCTTGCGACGATATCAAGAGTGCATTTGGCGGTTGAAATATTATTGTGTAGTCTTACTGCGCCTATTGATTCAATGGTGGCCTGATCATATTTTGAAAAGATTGCCGCAATTGCCGTAGAAGTAGTGTTGATGTCGATCGTGTCGGTACCGGGGATGGTTATGGCTGAATTAGTTATGATGCCATTATCAATGTCGTAAATCGTAATTTTATCGGGCTTATCGGCATAAACCTCAATAGTAAAACTGCCATCCTCGTTGATAATTATCGGACCGTCGACATTGCTCGAAGCCGATAGGATCGAACTATGGTTAACTGGAGTAAGTTGACCACTGACGGTTCGTGTCGCGTCGGTTGTTACCTGAGAGGCCTCTTCAATCGAAGCATTGATTAAAATACTATTACGATTGCTGATGGCATAAAATAGTCCGCCACCGATTAATAAGACCGATGCAATAATTGCCGTGGTATAAGTTAAGGGTTTGATTCCTGACTGTTTTTGTTTATCAACGAGATTGAGCGCGGAGTCGATATAATCTTGATTCCAGCCGGCTTTTTTAAGTTCACTAATAATTGTCGCATCTTTTTTGCCCTTGGATCGGTTGGCGGTGATATAACTTACAATTATTTCACTAATAGCCATGAATTTATTATACCGCTAATAGCGTGAAACGATAAAAGCGACTAGAAATCCGAGGACGGTTGGCAACCCGACGGAGTAGCCACCATCTTCATAGGCCTCGGGCATCATATTACTCGCCAACATTGCCAACATTGAGCCGGCAGCAAAGGCCTCGATAACCCCAATATTATTTGGAGAGATGTCTTTCAGTAAAACATAACTAATCATAACAGTACCGGTTACGATCATACTGACACCAAACCATAACCAACAAATTTTCCGATTATTGAACCCCTCTTTTTTCAGGCCGGTTAGCGAAGCAATGCTTTCAGGGAAGTTGGATAATAAGATGGCAACGGCGATTAAAAGTCCTTGACTATGACCGGAGGCAAGGGCTAACCCGAGAGCGATCGATTCGGGCACGCCATCCATAACCGATCCGATTATTATCATTGAGCCGCTACTTTCCGATTGCCGACCGTATGGTTGATGATAACGATGTCTTCGACCTCCAAAACGATGCAGTAAATAGTCAATAACAATAAAGGTTACTCCGCCGGTTAAAAATCCGATAATAACCGCATCGAAACCGCCGTGCTGGAACGACTCTTCCATTAGGCCAAAAGTTAATGCGCAGATTAGAACCCCGGCACCAAAAGCCATAATTCCGGCGACGGTTTTTTGTTTAAGTTTAAAAGTGATACCAAAAAGCGCTCCCCCTAAAAGAGCAAAACCGCTAATGAAACTGTAAAGAATCAGCTGGGTCATCTTATTCTATTACCAATTTATCACTATTTATGGTATATGTATGCAATATGTCGAGTATATGGCAGAAGCTGCCAAAACCATTTATTGCTTTAGCCCCGATGGACGATGTGACTGACGTCGTTTTTCGTCGTACTGTTGCCAGCGTGGCTCGTCCCGATATATTTTTTACTGAGTTTGTTTCGGTTGATGCTTTGGCTCATAGTCGTGGCCGAGTGACCGCTTTAAATAAATTAAAATTTGATAAAAAGGAAAGACCAATCATTGCTCAGATTTGGGGTGTCGAAGTAAATCATTATGAAATTGCAGCTCGTATGATTGCTGAAATGGGCTTTGATGGCATTGATATTAATATGGGTTGTCCGCAAAAGAAAGAAGTAAAAATGGGGGCTGGTGCAGCTTTAATCACAAATCCGGATAAGGCAGCGAAAATT
>Ga0265297_10003705_pt1 | contig 26967 bp, 33 predicted proteins | sample Munlanlwell13791_FD_192502 | JGI IMG/M metagenome (GOLD analysis project Ga0265297, IMG submission 192502) | Leachate microbial communities from a municipal landfill in Southern Ontario, Canada - Leachate well 137-91 | ecosystem: Engineered > Solid waste > Landfill > Unclassified | place...
AGCCATTAGTCTTCCTCCCCTTCATGGACGCCATATTCGTGGTCCAGGTTGTTCATGTAGTGGGCGTAATACCAGATGATCGCGACGTAAATGATCAACGAGCCCTGCGCCGACATGTAGAAGCCCAATGGGCCGAGGAAAGTGATGCTGTTGAGTTCGCGGGCAAACCAGCCCATGACGAACGTGGCCACGAACCAGAGGACAAGCAGGATGGTGCTTATCTTCAGGTTGATGTTCCAGTACTGCTTGTGCTTCTCAGTGAGTTGCATCTAGCACTCCTCCTTTTTGGCTTTGCGGCGAACCGGAACAGTTCGCCGTTCCTGAGACGCGCCCCGGGATTCCCCTTGTGTCGCGCGCCTACCGTATCCCCGGAGCAGTACGAACGTCATAGATCGACGCCAAGTGCCCCAAGATGCCGCCATTGTTGTCCGGAAATCCTGACGGGAAGCTTACAGATTGCCTTACAGGCCGATCGGGAAACTTCCCGAAACCGGCCTGCTCTGGCTCGGCGGACTGTCTGCGGCCTCCCAGTGGCGAGGGAAACTGACCCGGAACAGGCTGCCGCGGCCGTTGCTGCCGGGCAGCAAATCTATCCTGGCCTGATGCAGATCGGCGATCTCGGCGGCAATCGGCAGGCCCAGTCCGCTGCCTTCCGCGTCGGTGCCGAGCACCCGGTAAAAGCGCTCGAAGATGTGTGCGTGCTCTTCGAAGGGAATGCCGATGCCGTCGTCCTCCACCTCCAGCACGGCCAGGCGGCCGGCACGGGTGCGCGCCGTGACATGGCCCCCCCGGGGGGTGTACTTGATCGCGTTGTCCACCAGATTGTTGAGCAATTCCCTGAGAAGCAACGGCACGCCGTTGATCACCAGGCTGCGGCCGCTCTCCTCGAAGCCGAGGTCAATCTGCTTGGCCATGGCGCGCACCACCCATTCCTCGGTCACGCTGCGCACCAGGGCATCGAGATCCAGCGGCACCACGCTGTGCAGCTTTTCGTGGCTGGCCTCGGCACGGGCCAGCATCAGCAACTGGTTGATCAGGTGCGAAGCACGGTCGGTACTCTCGGCGATCAGTTGCAGCGCATGCCGCATCTGCGCCGGATCGGATTCCGAGAGTGCGATTTCGGTCTGAGTCTTGAGCCCGGTCAGCGGCGTGCGCATCTGGTGCGCTGCCTGGGCGATGAAGCGCTGCTGCGCCTGCAGGTTCTCTTCCAGCCGCCCCATCATCTGGTTGAAGGCGAATACCAGCGGGCGCACTTCGTCCGGAACGCGCCTCACCGGTATCGGCGACAAATCCGACGGACGGCGGCGATGAATGCGTTCCTGCAGCAGGCGCAGGGGCGCGATGCCGCGCATCAGCCCCATATAGACAAGGATCACCGCCAAAGGAATGATGGCGAATTGCGGCAGCAGGACGCCGGAAATGATGCTGGCAGACAGTGCCTCGCGCTTTTTCAGGGTTTCGGCCACCTGCACCACGGCAGGCGGCAGCCCGCTCCTGACCGGAATGAACGCGTAGGCGATGCGCACATTGTCGGCTTCGATGCGCTCGTCGCGGAACAGCACCTGGCCGGCGTCCGGCTTTGCCGGCAGCGTCGGCCACGGAATTTCGCGGTCGCCCTGAATCAGGTTGCTGGTGGGGCCGATCACCTGATAGTAGAGCGTGTCGATATCGTCCGCACGCAGCAGCATGCGGGTGGGCGCCGGCAGGTTGACCGTGACCCGGCCACCCTCGATCTTGACCAGGCGCACGATGGCCCTGACGTTGTCGGCCAAGGCCTGATCGTAGGGCTGGTTGGCGATATAGGCTGCAACGTGATTGGTGGCGGCAATCGAAACCGGCCACAGCAGGAGCAGCGGCGCCAGCATCCAGTCGAGAATCTCGCCGAACAGCGAATTCGGATACTCGTAATTTACGAAGGGATTGCTGCTCTTCGGGCCTGCCGCTGCGGCCGATTTTTCGGCCCCTTGCGGGCCTGCGTTTTGCGACCCGGCGTCAGGCTTTGCCATCTGCAGGATCTGCCGGTTTCTCCAGGCAATAGCCGAGGCCGCGCACCGTCGTGATACGGGCGCCGCCGGGCTCGAGCTTCTTGCGCAGACGGTGGATATAGACCTCGATCGCGTTGTTGCTGACTTCTTCACCCCAGCTGCACAACTGGTCGACCAATTGTTCCTTGGCCACCAGGCGTCCGGCGCGCAGCAGCAGGATTTCGAGCAAGGCCAACTCGCGCGCCGACAGCTCGACGATCTCGCCATTAAGACGGGCAATGCGCTCCGACTGGTCGTAGGACAAGGCACCGACCTCGATCCTCGTCGGATTGCCAGTGCCACGCCGAGTGAGCGCCCGCACCCGGGCAAACAGTTCCGGCAGGGCGAAAGGTTTGGTCAGGTAGTCATCGGCGCCGGCATCGAGGCCGCGCACCCGGTCTTCGACGCCGTCCTGTGCCGTCAGCACCAGCACCGGCATCGTCAGCTTGCGCGCGCGCAGACGTTTGAGTACCTCGATCCCCGACATGCGCGGCAAGCCGAGATCCAGGACGAGCAGATCGTACTGCTGGGAAAGCAGCGCCGTGTCGGCGTCGGCACCGTTATTGACGTGATCGACTGCATAACCGGATTTGCGCAGAGCGGCGATCAGCCCCTGGGAAATGATGCGGTCGTCTTCTGCAAGCAATACTCTCATGGCGGCGTCGTGACTACGGAAGAACGGAGGATACCTCCAAACCCCCGCCCCGCTGGCGACGGATCACGCCTGTGGCAAACGGGCGCTGACGCCCGCCCAGAATTCGTCGGCCTTTTTCCTGCCCCCCATACCCTGGACGACATCGCGGCATTTCTCAAGCCTGGCTCGGAGTTCTTCGACATTCTTGCACTTCTCGACAAGGGCGGTCAGATCGTCTGCCCCCGGGCCCAGAACGGTCACCAGGGTACGGCAGGCAAAGCGCGAGGCCGATTGCAGGGAAACCTCGACCGCCGGAGCCGGAGCCGCTGAAGCTGCCGGTGCAGCCACTGCAGCTGCCGCAGCGGTGGCTGCAGGCGCGGCGGCCGCTGCGGGAGCTGCGGCCGCGGCCGCAGCTCCATTGACGATCTCGATATAGCCATCCGCCAGCAGGTTGTTGAGAATGCCTTCGCTGGTCGGGTGGGCGTTTTTCACCAACAGCTCGCGGCGAGTGCTCTTGTCGTCCACCATGATCAGCATGGTTCGCTCCCGCAGGCCGAGCTTGTTGGCGCGGGTCGCGATCTCGGCACGTCCCTTTTCCGTCTTGCGATAGATGCCTTCGGTGCCCATGGATACCCCCTTAGTAATACTGATTTCGGGGAAATGATAACGTGTCCCGTATCGGATCGGGTATTAGTTTTACAAATGAAATATCAAGTTGCCACGGATCAGAGAATTTTGTGCGCCGCCGCAAGCCGGGCCTGCATCCGGGCCATATTTCCGCGCAGGATAAAACAAAAAACCCGGCCATGGAGACCGGGTTTTAGTGGGGCATTCCCAGCAGGAAGGTGGGTAACGGGAGGAAACCTTGGTTTCCTCCTGTTCCTTCCACTGGATATGAAATCGACTGCGTCGATTACATATCCATGCCGCCCATACCGCCCATGCCGCCCATGCCGCCCATGCCCATGCCGCCACCGCCGGCCGGCTTGTCTTCGACCAGCTCGGCCACCATGCAATCGGTGGTCAGCATCAGGCCGGCAACGGAGGCCGCGTTTTGCAGCGCAGTGCGGGTGACCTTGGTCGGGTCCAGCACGCCCATCGCCACCATGTCGCCGTACTCGCCGGTCGCGGCGTTGTAGCCGAAGTTGCCCTTGCCTTCCAGCACCTTGTTGACCACCACGCTCGGCTCGTCGCCGGCATTCGCGGCGATTTCGCGCAGCGGCTGCTCGAGGGCGCGCAGCACGATCTTGATGCCGGCTTCCTGCTCGTGGTTGTCGCCCTTCAGCTTGATTGCAGCGCGGGCGCGCAGCAGAGCGACGCCGCCGCCAGCCACGATGCCTTCTTCAACGGCGGCACGCGTAGCGTGCAGCGCATCTTCGACGCGAGCCTTCTTTTCCTTCATTTCCATTTCGGTCGCGGCACCGACCTTGATCAGCGCAACACCGCCGGCCAGCTTGGCCACGCGCTCCTGCAGCTTTTCCTTGTCGTAGTCGCTGGTGGCTTCTTCGATCTGGGCGCGAATCTGGGTGACGCGGCCCTTGATCGTGTCCTCGGAACCGGCGCCGTCGATCAGCGTGGTGTTTTCCTTGGCGACTTCGACGCGCTTGGCCTGGCCCAGATCCTTCAGCGTGGCTTTTTCCAGCGTGAGGCCGACTTCCTCGGCGATCACCGTGCCGCCCGTCAGGATGGCGATGTCTTCCAGCATGGCCTTGCGACGATCGCCAAAGCCCGGCGCCTTGACGGCGACGGTCTTGAGGATGCCGCGGATGTTGTTCACCACCAGGGTGGCCAGCGCTTCGCCATCGACGTCTTCGGCGATGATCAGCAGCGGACGGCCGGCCTTGGCGACCTGTTCGAGTACGGGCAGCAGGTCGCGGATGTTGGAGATCTTCTTGTCGTGCAGCAGGACGAAGGGATTGTCCAGAATCGCGATTTGCTTGTCCGGATTGTTGATGAAGTAGGGCGACAGGTAGCCACGGTCGAACTGCATGCCTTCGACCACTTCGAGCTCGCTTTCCAGCGACTTGCCGTCTTCGACGGTGATCACGCCTTCCTTGCCGACCTTGTCCATCGCATCGGCGATGATCTTGCCGATGTCGGAGTCGGCGTTTGCCGAAATCGATCCGACCTGGGCGATTTCCTGGGTCGTGGTGCAGGGCTTCGAAATCTTCTTCAGTTCTTCGACGACGGCGATAACCGCCTTGTCGATGCCGCGCTTGAGGTCCATCGGGTTCATGCCGGCGGCAACGAACTTCATGCCTTCGCGGACGATCGACTGGGCCAGTACGGTGGCGGTGGTGGTGCCGTCACCGGCCACATCGGAGGTCTTGGAGGCGACTTCCTTGACCATCTGCGCGCCCATATTCTCGAACTTGTCCTTCAGTTCGATTTCCTTGGCGACGGAAACGCCGTCCTTGGTCACGGTCGGGGCGCCGAAGGAACGCTCCAGAACCACGTTGCGGCCCTTGGGGCCGAGGGTGACCTTGACGGCGTCGGCCAGGATGTTGACGCCATTAACCATGCGCTGACGCGCGGAATCGCCGAAGCGAACTTCTTTAGCTGCCATTGTCTATATCTCCTGTAATTCTGTAGTGATTAGAGCTCAACTACGCCCATGATGTCTTCTTCGCGCATGACCAGCAGCTCGTCGCCATCGACCTTGACGGTCTGGCCGGAGTACTTGCCGAATAGCACGCGGTCACCAACCTTGAGCGACATGGGACGGACCTTGCCGTCGTCCTGGATCTTGCCGGAGCCGACGGACAGAACTTCACCCTGATCGGGCTTCTCGGCGGCGTTGTCGGGAATGACGATTCCGGAAGCGGTTTTCTTCTCTTCTTCGAGACGCTTGACGATAACGCGGTCGTGCAAAGGACGGATTTTCATGGGGTTGATCTCCTCTTAAACTGGGTTGTTACAGAAAAAAGCCGGTGCGGGCGGGCCGCAGGTCTGAGTCGGGCGAAGGGCAAACGATTAGCACTCATCGCAGACGAGTGCTAATAATAGTGCCTAAAGGCCCGTTCTTCAAGAGGAGCCTGAAAAAATGGATCAAACCAGCTGGTTATCGCGATAGTCGGCAATGGCCTGCTCGATTTCCTCGCGGGTATTCATCACGAAGGGACCGTACTGGACTACCGGCTCGCGCAAAGGCCGGGCCGCCAGCAGGAGAAAGCTGGCCGGACCATCGTCTGCGTGGATTTCCACCGATTCGCCGCTGGAGAGAACACCCGCGTCCTGCGCCGACAAACGAGGGGAATCGCCTTCCTGGCCGATCCTTACGCTACCCTCGTAGGCATAGAGGAAGGCGTTATGGCCGTCCGGCACGGCATGGGCGAAATTTCCGCCCGCGGGCAGACGCACGTCGAGGTAGAGCGCCTCGGTCGATAGACCCTGCACCGGCCCGGCGACCTCGCGGCCGTCCACGACGATGTTGCCGGCGATCACCCTGGCCTCGCCGCCGCCGGGCAGGACTGTCTGCGGAATCTCCTCGGGCCGGATGTCGCGATAGTGCGCCGGCTTCATCTTTTCCGCGGCCGGCAGGTTGATCCAGAGCTGGAAGCCGCGCATGCGGCCGCTTTCCTGCTGCGGCATTTCGGAATGGATGATGCCGCGCCCGGCCGTCATCCACTGTGCGCCGCCGGGAAGCAGATCGCCGCGATTGCCCAAGTGGTCTTCGTGCAGCATGTGGCCGTCGAGCATGTAGGTGACAGTCTCGAAGCCTCGATGCGGATGCGGCGGGAAGCCGGCGATGTAATCGTCTGGATCGTCCGACGAAAACTCGTCGAGCATCAGAAAGGGATCGACGCGCGTCGATGGCGACTGGCCCAAGCTGCGGCGCAGGCTGACGCCGGCGCCATCCGAGGTGGCGACGGAGCGAATGATTTGTTGCAGGCGGCGAATGGTCATGGCGACTCTCCTGATCAAGATGCTGCCAAGGTGGGCCCGGAAGGTTTAAATCGCAAGTATCATCGCAGCACTTCACTGTTGCAGAAAGAGTCGCAATGAGCTTTTTGATCCTCGGCCTGGTACTGTTTCTCGGCGCCCATTCGGTGCGCATCTATGCCGGCTGCTGGCGCGAAGCGCAGATTGCCCGGCTCGGTGAGATGCGCTGGAAGGGCGTGTACTCACTCTTGTCCGCCGTTGGCTTGGGGCTGATCATCTGGGGCTATGGCATGGCTCGCGTGGACTCGCCCATGCTGTGGCCGACGCCGCCCTGGACGCGGCATCTGGCGGCCCTGCTGACCCTGCCGGTATTCATTCTGCTGGTGGCGGCCTACCTGCCGGGCAGCCACATCAAGGCCGTCGTCGGCCACCCGATGGTGGCTGGCGTCAAGTTGTGGGCCGTGGCCCATTTGCTCGCCAACGGCAATCTCTCCGATGCGGCGCTGTTCGGTGCTTTCCTGATCTGGGCGGTGCTCGACTTCATTGCCGCCCGACGGCGCGACCGGCTGGCGGACCGCACTTATCCGGTACTCGGCTGGTCACGCGATGCGATGGCGATTGCGATCGGCCTCGTTGTCTGGGTGCTGTTCGCCTTTTATGGCCACGCGTGGCTGATCGGGGTGCGACCCTTCGGCGGCTAAGTCTTCCGAGCTTCGAAGGAGTCGCCGGTGGCGAAGAAAGTGCCGCCGGATAAATAGTCGATGCTGCGCTGCTGCTGGTCCGGAAAGTGCCAGCGACCATCGGAAAAAGCCGCCGGATCCGCCCAGGCCGCGACCACTTCGCCGAGGAACAGATCGTAGGCTTGCTGGATGTGCGGCTCGGGAATCACGCGGCATTCGAGCCAGGCCAGGCAACCCTCGATCAGCGGTGCGCCGACGATTGCCGCCGGCGTATTACCAACGCCGACTATTGAAAACTTGTCGGCCTCCCGCCCTGACTTCGTGCCGACCGCCAGCGTCAGCGCCGCCTGCAGCCGCGACGGCACATTGAGCGCGAACGCGCCCGAAGCCTCGACCAGTTCGCGCGTCAGGGTGGATTTGTCGATCACCACCGCCACCTTGGGCGGATCGAAATCGAGCGCCATGTTCCAGGCCGCCGCCATCACGTTGCGTCTCTCGCCGTGGGCGCTGGAAACGAGGACCGTCGGCCCGTGGTTGAGCAGCCGATAGGCCTTGGGCAGCGGCACTGCAATTCGTGCGTTCATGCGACATGCTCCGCCGCCGCGCGCTTTGCGGCAAAGTCGACGAACCACTGCAAGCTGCCGGGATTGGCCATCGCGTCGGGATTGGCGATCTTGTCGAGGGCGTGGCCAAGCAGCAGCTTCTTGACCGGCAGTTCCATCTTCTTGCCCGACAGCGTGCGCGGAATCTCGGCCACCTGGAAAATCTCGTTCGGCACATGCCGTGGCGACAGTGCCGCCTTGATCCGCTCGCGCAGCGTGGCTTCGAGTTGCGGCGTCAGTTCATGGCCAGGGCGCAGGACGACGAACAGCGGCATGTACGATTCGCGGCCGAGGAACTCGAGATCGACTACCAGGCTGTCGAGTATTTCGGGCAATTCCTCGACAGCGCGATACAGTTCGCTGGTGCCCATGCGGATGCCGTGGCGGTTGATGGTCGCATCGGAACGGCCGTAGATGATGGCGCCGCCGCGCGGCGTGATGCGCAGCCAGTCGCCGTGGCGCCAGATGCCGGGATACATGTCGAAGTAGCTCTCGCGGTAACGGCGGTCTTCAGGATCGTTCCAGAATTTGAGCGGCATCGAGGGCATCGGCGCGCTGCACACCAGTTCGCCGACTTCGTCGATAAGGGCGCGGCCGGCTTCGTCGAAGGCTTCCACTTTCGCGCCGAGGCAGCGGCATTGCATCTCCCCCAGATACACCGGCAGCGTCGGCACGCCGCCGACGAAGCAGCCGGCGAAATCGGTGCCGCCGGAAATCGGGTTGATCCAGATGTCCCGCCGCACGTGCTCGTAAATCCACTGGTAGCCCTCGGCCGGCAGCGGCGAGCCGGTGGAGCCGACGGCGCGCAAGGCAGACAGATCGGCGACCTGATTCGGCTCGACATGGGCCTTCAGGCAGGACAGGAAGAAGGCCGCGCCGGCGCCGAAGAAGCTCACGCGGGTTTCGCCGACGAAGCGCCACAGGGCATTCCAGTCGGGCCAGCCCGGGTTGCCGTCGTAGATGCAGATGGTGCTGCCCATCAGCAGGCCCATGAGCTGGCAGTTCCACATGATCCAGCCGCTGCTCGAATACCAGTGGAAGCGGTCTTCGGGGCCGAGATCGAGATGAAAGGCGCCGAGCTTGACCTGCTCGACGACGATGCCGCCGTGCGAATGCACGATGGGCTTGGGCAGGCCCGTGGTGCCCGAGGAATACACCACCCAGAGCGGATGGTCGAAGGGAACGTCCTCGACCTCCACGGCTGCATCGCCGGCAATCGCGGCGGCCCAGGTCGTGCAGTGGGTGAATTCCGCAGCATCGGCCTGCGGGCCCAGGCAGGGCAGCAGCACCATGTGATCGATGCTGGGCAGTTCGGCCAGCAACTCATGGATCAGTTCGCGACGGTCGTGCGGCTTGCCGCCATAGCGGTAGCCATCGGCCGCGATCAGCACCTTAGGTGCGATCTGGCGGAAACGGTCGAGCACGGCGATGCGCCCCATGTCGGGCGAGCAGACCGACCAGATGGCACCGCCGCTGGCGACCGAGAGGAAGGCCACGATGGTTTCGGGAACGTTGGGCAGATAGGCCGCCACGCGGTCGCCGCGCCTGACGCCCATGCCGCGCAATGTCGCGGCCAGCGCAGCGACCTGACGCTGCAGTTCGGACCAGCTCAGATCGCGATCGTCACCGGCCTCGTTGCGCGACACGACAGCCGGGCGATCTGCCGTGGCATGGCGAAAGATCTGGTCGACGTAGTTCATCGTCACCCCGGGAAACCATTGCGCGCCGGGCATCCGCGCATCGGCCAGGGCCCGCGTGCGCGGCGTCGCGGAGGGAATCGCGAAGTAATCCCAAACGGCACCCCAGAAACCTTCGAGATCCTCCACCGACCAGCGCCACAGCGCATCGTAGTCGGCGAATTGCATGCCGCGCTCGGCCGCCAGCCAGTCGGTGAATGCGGTGATTTTCGCCGCACGTATCGCCGCGGCCGATGGCTGCCACGCCGGTTGCACGGCGTTTGCCGGATTTCCCATGCCTGATCTTCTCCTCGTTCTTTCGGCCGATTCTATAAGATGTGAACATGCGGAACGTATTCCTCTCCCTGCTCTTCCTGTGGACGCTGCAGGCAGGCGCAAATGATCTGCCGGCCCCGGTGGCGCAGGCGCTCAAGGGCGCCGGCATTCCCGTGGCGGCGACCGCCGTCTGGGTCAGGGAGGTGGATGCAAACCGGCCGCTCGTCGCGGTCAATCCGCGTGCCGCGATGAATCCGGCATCGACCATGAAGCTGGTCACCACCTACGCCGCCCTCGACCTGCTGGGACCGGCCTATGTCTGGAAAACCGAGGCCTTCGCCAGCGGGGCGCTGAGCGATGGCGTGCTGAGCGGCGACCTGCACCTGAAGGGCGGCGGCGACCCCAAGCTGACCTACGACCAGTTCGAGCGCCTGCTGCGGCAGATACGCGCCCGCGGCATCAGGGAGATTCGCGGCGACCTGGTACTCGATCGCAGCGCGTTTGCGATCAACGGCGCCGACCCCGGACGCTTCGATGCCCAGCCGATGCGTCCCTACAACGTCGCCCCCGATGCCTTGCTGGTCAACTTCAAGGCGGTCACGCTGCAGCTGATTCCCGATCCGGTGCAGAAGGCACTGACGGTCAGCATGGAACCGGCGCCGGTCAATCTCGACCTGATCAACAAGATCACGCTGGGCAACGGCAACGGTCACGGCAATGGCTGCGGCGACTGGCGGGAGCGGCTGCGTGCCGACACCTTCAGCCACGGCCTGACGACGAGGCTGGTGCTCACCGGCGTCTTCCCCCAAAGCTGCGGCGAACAGCGCTGGAACATCGCCGTGCAGGAACACCCGCAATTCGTGCTCGGCGTTTTCCAGCAACTCTGGGCGGAACTCGGCGGCGCACTGACGGGCGGCGTCCGCGAGGGCGCGGTGCCGGCCGATGCCCGTGCAATCGGCGTGCTGCCATCGCCGACTCTTGGCGAAGTGGTGCGCGATATCAACAAATTCTCCAACAACGTCATGGCGCGCCAGCTGTTTCTGACCCTCGGCATGGAGGCCGGACGCCGGCCCGCCAGCGCCGCCGACGCGGATGCGGCGATCCGCTCCTGGCTCGATTTACGCGGCCTCAACATGCCGGAACTGGTACTGGAAAACGGCTCGGGCCTGTCGCGCCGCGAGCGGATTACCGCGGAAGGCTTGGGGCGCCTGCTGCAGGCCGCCTGGCGCAGTTCGGTGATGCCCGAGCTGATGGCGTCCCTGCCGGTGACCGCAACCGACGGCACGATGAAGAAGCGCCTCAAGCAGAACGGCGTTGCCGGCCAGGCGCACATCAAGACCGGCTCGCTGGAAGGCGTGCGCAGCCTCGCCGGTTATGTACTGGACAAAGGGGGACGGCGCTGGATCGTGGTGTTCTTCGTCAATCACCCCAACGCCGGAGCGGCGCAGCCGGCGCAGGATGCCCTGCTGGACTGGGTTTACGAGCGGGGCGGAGCATGAAACGCGCCGCGCTGCTGGTCGCCGCCTTCGGCTACATGGTGCTGCTGATCGAAGCCATCCGCGCCGCCGTGGCCTGGTGGAAGGGCGAACTGACGCAACCGGGCTGGATCGACATCGCACTGATCGCCCTGCTGCCGGTGCTGGCGTGGATCTGGTGGCGCTACATTTCGCCCTTCGGCCGCCCCGACTGCCAGAAGTGCGCCCTGCCGCCCGAGCCCGGAAAGCACCCCTGAGCTGCAGCCGCCGGTGAAATCGAAGCCCCCGGAACCCTGTCCCTGCGGCCGTCCGCAGGCCTACACCGCATGTTGCGGCCGCTACCATGCCGGAAGCCCGGCACCTGATGCCGAGTCGCTGATGCGCTCGCGCTACAGCGCCTATGTGCTTGGACTGGAGGACTATCTGCTCGCCACCTGGCATGCGTCCACCCGCTCCGCCGCCCTGGACCTCGGCGCCGGACCGCCGGTGAAATGGCTGGGGCTGGAGGTCAAGGCGCAGACGGAAACGGCGGACAGCGCCACCGTCGAGTTCGTCGCCCGCTACCGCATCGGCGGGCGCGCGCAGCGGCTGCACGAAACGAGCCGCTTCCTGCGCGAGGATGGCCGCTGGTACTACGTGGATGGCGTGATCGATTGAGCAGTGCAACAACTTGTTGCAATTCGCGGTTGAACCAATCGGCGCCGGCCCCATCTATAAAAGCATACGAACAACCCGAACGACAGCGGAGATCAATATGCAGTCAGATGTCATCCTGAAATTCCTTGCCGATTCGCGCCGCTACCTCGACCGGTAGGTTCCAGTTTCCCCCGGCGGCTGGTTTCCTCCTCCTTCCAGTCGCCCGAAGGCCCCGCAAACACGGGGCCTTCACCCGTTAACGAGGACGTGACCCTGGACATCGCAATTCCAGCCATTGCATCCCAGCAACACAGGAGCCTCACATGACCCGCCGCGCCATGAGCCTTATGGACGTTCTCGTGCCCCCCGGAAACGACTGGTTGAAGGAGATTTCCCGCCGCAAGACCGATTTGCCGCCCGGGGTACATATCGTGCGCTTCGGCGACGGCGACGATGAATCGGCGATCGACGACGAGAGCACCGGCGCCAAGGCCCGGCGCAGGAAGTAGATCGCTGCCTGAGGATTCCGCTCCCGGCGCAAGGCCGGCAAGCGGAATCTGTCCGCAGTGCTCAGGGAGCCTTGCCGACGGCGCCCTGCACGGTGTAATTCAGCTGCTTGAGGTCGAAACCCTGCGTTGTCGTAGCCTTGAGCGCCTCTTCGAGCAGCTTTTTGTCGAGTTGCGGGGTCCGCGACAGGATCCAGAGGTATTTCCGGTTCGGATTGCCCACCACCGCCCAGCGATAGTCGGGATCGAGCCCGATCACCCAGTAATCCGAGCGAAAGGGCCAGAAGAAGGACACCTTGAGGCGCGCGTTGTTGCCGTCCGCCGCAGCCCAGGCCTTGCCTCGCGCCTCATCGAAGCCGCCGGCAGTACGGCAACGATTGGTGACCGACACCTCTCCGTCCGGCGTCAGCGCATATTCGGCGGTGGTGTCGCCAACGCAGTTGCGCTGGAAAAACATAGGGAAACTGGCGATCTCGTACCACTTGCCGACGTAGCGCGCGAGATCCACTGCCGCCACACTCGCCACCGGCGTCTCGGCACGAACCGACAGCGCCAGACAGGCGAGGCACGCGACGAAGATGCGGAGCAGGAAAAGACGAATCAAGGAGGCCCGATCAGAGCAGTTGTTCGATGTCGCCCGCCATGTCTTCGGGCTTGTGCGCCGACGCATAACGATCGACGACCTTGCCGTCGCGGTCGACCAGAAACTTGGTGAAGTTCCATTTGATGCCTTCCGTGCCCAGCACGCCGGGCGCACCCGCCTTGAGGAAGGCGAAGATCGGATGCGTATCCTCGCCATTCACATTCACTTTGGCGAACATCGGGAAAGTCACGTCATAGGTCAGGCTGCAGAACTCACCGATCGCGGCTTCGTCGCCCGGCTCCTGCGCGCCGAACTGGTTGCACGGAAAACCCAGCACCACCAGTCCGCGCTTTCCATACTTCTGCCACAGCGCTTCGAGCCCGGCGTACTGCGGCGTGAAGCCGCAGCCACTGGCCGTATTGACGATCAGCAGGACCTTGCCCTTGTAATCCTTCATCGACTGCTTGCTGCCGTCGAGGCGGCGGGCAGACAGCTTGTAGAGCGCGCTCATCATTTTTCCTGGTCGAGTTTTGCGGCGTAGCGCTTGAGGTCGGCAAGGCGCACGACTTCGAGCGCCGCGGCGGATGTCGATTCAAGCACCACCTGGGGCGCCTTGCCGGCCTCCAGGGCCTCCTGCCAGCGCGCGGAACAGAGGCACCAGCGATCCCCCGGCTTCACGCCGGGAAATTCGAACTCGGGATGCGGGGTGGATAGATCGTTGCCACGCGACTTCGAAAAGGCCAGAAACTCCGCGCTGGCGATGATGCAAACGCCATGGTTGCCGACGTCTTCCTCGGTCACCTGGCAATCGCCGGTGCGAAAGAATCCCGTCATCGGGTCAGTGCTGCACGGCTGCAGGATGCCGCCCAAAACATTCTTTGCCAGATCATGCATGTTGTTCTCCACCGCTTTGCGCGCCGGGGATTCCGCTTTATGTCCCGAAGGGACGGTATCCCCTTGCGGGACGCGGGCCGGCGTCTCTTGAGGATTATTGACCATCGGCAGCGCTGCATGGTTGCGGAACGCAAAAAAAAATGGCCCGCGAACGGGCCATTTTCCTTGCTGAGAGAATGGGCTTACAGACCGGCGTCGGCCCTCAGCGCCGCAGCCTTGTCCGTGTTCTCCCACGTAAACTCAGGCTCGTCACGCCCGAAGTGCCCGTAGGCGGCGGTCTTCTCGTAGATCGGACGCAGCAGGTCGAGCATCTGCACGATGCCCTTCGGCCGCAGGTCGAAGTGCTTCTTCACCAGTTCGGCGATGGTGGCGTCGGCGACCTTGCCGGTACCTTGCGTCGTAACCCAGACCGAGGTCGGCTCGGCGACGCCGATGGCGTAGGAAATCTGCACCAGGCACTTGCTCGCCAGGCCGGCGGCAACGATGTTTTTCGCCACGTAGCGCCCGGCATAGGCGGCGGAACGGTCGACCTTCGACGGGTCCTTGCCGGAGAATGCGCCGCCGCCGTGGGGGGCTGCACCGCCGTAGGTGTCGACGATGATCTTGCGCCCGGTGAGGCCGCAGTCGCCCTGCGGGCCGCCGACGACGAAGCGTCCGGTGGGGTTCACCAGATACTTGATCTCGCCCTTGATCAACTCTTTGGGCAGCATCGGCTTGATGATTTCCTCGATGACCGCTTCGCGGATCTGCGACAACTCGATGTCCGGCGCATGCTGGGTGGAGATGACGACGGTATCGATCGAGTGCGCCTTGCCGTCCCGGTACTTGATCGTGACCTGCGACTTGGCGTCCGGGCGCAGCCAGGGCAGGCGGCCGTCGCGGCGCAGCATGGCCTGGCGCTCGACCAGACGGTGCGAAAGATAGATCGGCAGCGGCATCAGCACCGGTGTCTCGTCGCAGGCGTAGCCGAACATCAGGCCCTGGTCGCCGGCGCCCTGGTTCAGGTTGTCGTCGTAGGCCTTGTTCACGCCCTGGGCGATGTCGGGGCTCTGCTTGTCGTAGGCCACCAGCACCGCGCAGCCCTTGTAGTCGATGCCGGATTCGGTGTTGTCGTAGCCGATGCGTTTCAGGACATTGCGCGCCACGCCGATGTAATCGACCACGGCGTTGGTGGTGATTTCGCCGGCGAGGACCACGAGACCGGTGTTGCACAGGGTTTCGGCCGCAACGCGGGAATGCGGATCCTGCGCGAGAATCGCGTCGAGGATGGCATCGGAAATCTGGTCGGCGACCTTGTCCGGGTGGCCTTCCGAAACCGATTCGGAAGTGAAGAAATAGTCTTGCGCCAGGTTTGCCATAGTGTTCTGCTCCACAAAAACAAAACGCCCCACAACATGGCGAGGCCAGCTATGGGGCGGAAGCAGGCGACGCTTTAGCGATATTTTTTTTCCGACCGCCGCTATTCCCGGGGGTCTTCTCCGCCTCGCAAGTTGTCTTTTTAACTCGGCGGAACAAGCGCTATTATAAATCAGCGCGTCGGGTGTGCAAAGCCCCGCGCCTTGTCCTGCAATGACCCTTCGATGAAGGTGGCCAGTTCGGCAACTGCAGCCCCGTCCATCGCCCGCATCTGTTGCAGCGCCTCGTTCAACGGCACGCGGCCGTAGAGCAGGCGGTAGGCCTCTTTCAGCGCCTTGATCTCGTCCTTGCCGAAACCATTGCGGCGCAGGCCGACGAGGTTCAGGCCGCGGGCGCGGCCCGGGTTGCCGTCGGTGATGCAGAAGGGCAGCGCGTCCTGCACGATCTTCGCCGAGAGGCCGATCATCGCGTTCCTGCCGATGCGGCAGAACTGGTGCACCGTGACGGCGGCCGAGATGAAGGCGCGGTCATGCACCACCACTTCGCCGGCGATGCCGGCCGTATTGGCCATCACGACGTAGTTGCCGACCGCGCAGTCGTGGGCGACATGGCTGTAGGCCATCAGGAAGCAGCCGTTGCCGAGCCGCGTCACGCTGCCATCGCGCGAGCCGCGGTGCACCGTGACGCCCTCGCGCAGCCAGTTGTCGTCGCCGATTTCGGTATAGGACAGGCAATCCGGCTTGAACTTGAAGTCCTGCGGATCGCCGCCGATCACCGCATGTTCGGCGATGCGGTTCCTGGCGCCCATGCGGGTGTGATGCTTGATCACAGCGTGGGCGGCGATCTCGCAATCGTCGCCGAGCACGACGTCCTCCTCGATCACTGCAAAGGGACCGATGCGAACCCCGGCGCCCAGCCTGGCATCCTTGGCGATAACGGCCGTGGGGTGGACGCTCATGCCATTGCCTGCCTAATCACCCCGGTAATGTGCCTGATCTGCTCTTCCTTCAGCATCGGCGAGATCGGCAGCGACAGGCAGCGCTGTGCGATGCGCTCGGTCACCGGCAGCGTGACCTGGCCGTGCGTCGCGGCGAACATTTCCTGTTTGTGCAGCGGCACCGGGTAATACACGGCGCAGGCAATTCTCGCGTCGGTCAGCACTTTCTGGATCGCGTCGCGACGGTCGGACAGAATCGTATATTGGTGATAGACGTGGCGGCCATGGCCGTCGGCGAACGGCGTCTCGACCAGGCCCGCCAGCTCATGGTTGTAAGAGTCGGCGATGGCGCGACGGCGATCGTTGAAATGGTCGAGGCGCTTCAGCTTCACGCGCAGGATTACGGCCTGGATTTCGTCGAGCCGCGAGTTGTAGCCCAGCACGTGGTGGTGGTAGCGCACCCGCGAACCGTGGCTGGCCAGCACACGCAGTTCGGCGGCGAGCTTGTCGTCGTCGGTGATCATCAGGCCGCCGTCGCCGAAGGCCGAAAGATTCTTCGACGGATAGAAGGAGGTGCAGCCGATGTCGCCATAGGCGCCCGACTTGCGTCCCGCGTAGTCGGCGCCGAAGGACTGCGCGGCATCCTCGATCAGCTTCAGCCCGTGCTTGTCGCACAGCGCCTTCAGCGGTTCCAGATGCACCGGCTGGCCGAACAGGTGCACCGGAACGATGGCCTTGGTACGCGGCGTGATGGCGGCCTCGACCTGGTTCAGGTCGAGGTTGAAGGTGCGCGGATCGATATCGACGAAGACAGGCTTGCCGCCGCACATGACCACCGTCGATGCGGTGGCGACGAAGGTAAAGGCCGTCGTGATGACCTCGTCGCCCGGGCCGAGGCCGATGGCGCGCAGGGCGATCAGCAGCGCGTCGGTGCCCGAGGCGCAGGAAATCGCGTGCTTGACGCCGGCATAGGCGGCGGCTTCGGCCTCGAAGGCCTTGACGTTGGGGCCGCCGATGTACTGGCAGGCGGCCAGCGCCTCGGCCACGGCGGGTTCGATTTCATCGCGCAGCAAGGCATATTCGGCCTTGAGATCGAGCATGGGAATGTTCATGGGCGTGGGCTTCAGGAAAGTAAATTCTGGCGAGCGGCGATCATGCGGTCGATCTCCAGCGCGATGGCCAGCGCGTCGCGGCCCTCGCGGCCGCTGACCACGGGCGGGGTACCGTCGCGCACGGCGGCGACGAAAGCGACGATTTCCGTCATCAGCGCATCGCCGGGCGGTTGCTGGATGGTCTCGGTGTCGATCGGTTCCTCATTTTTGTCACCTGCGTCGACAAGAGCGTCGCGCTTCCTGCTGATGCCGATGCGGCGGTCGCCGAAATCGACGGAAATGTATTCGTGGTGCTGGAACACGCGCAGCCGGCGCAGGCTGGCGGTCGAGGTGCGACTGGCGGTCAGGTTGGCGACGCAGCCGTTGGCGAATTCGATGCGCGCGTTGGCGATGTCGATGCCGTCGGTCAGCACCGAGACGCCCGAGGCGCGCAGATCGGCCACCGGGCTGCCGACCAGCGGCAGGATCAGGTCGAGGTCGTGGATCATCAGGTCGAGCACCACCGAAACATCGATGCCGCGCGCCTTGAACGGCGCCATGCGGTGGGCTTCGATGAACACCGGGCGCTTTATCTTGTCCTTCACCGCGAGCCAGGCCGGATTGAAGCGTTCGAGGTGGCCAACCTGCAGCACGAGTTTCTTCGCATCGGCCAGCGCAATCAGTTCGTCGGCCTGCGCCACGGTGACCGTGATCGGCTTTTCCGCCAGCACATGTACGCCGGCGGTCAGGCAATCGCGCGCCACGGCATGATGGGTTTCGGTGGTGCTGGCGACCGAGACCAGATCCACTTTGGGGCTGGCGCCGAGCAGTTCGCGGTAATCGGTGAAGGCCGCCACGCCCAGCTCTTTGGCCACGCGCTGCGCCGTTTCCGGATGCGCGTCGACCACGCCGACCAGTTCCACACCACTGAGGGCGGCATACTTCTGGGCATGAAAGCGGCCCAGGTAGCCGACGCCGATTACGGCAGCACGGAGCTTTTTGGTCATGACGGGGAAATCGGAAGAATGGTCTGTGGAACGAACAGTAGGCGATAATTCTACTTGCTTTGGCACCTTCCCATTCTTCGATGCCCTCCCTGTTCCCCGTCGTATTCAAAGTGCTGGCTAGATTGCCGCTGCCGCTACTGCACAACCTCGGCGCGCTCGCCGGCTGGCTGGCGTGGGTGCTGTCGGGCACCTACCGGCGCAATTTTTCCACCCATATTGAACAGGCCGGGATGACGCAGGCGAAGACGGCGGCGATCGCCGAGGCCGGCAAGGCGCTGCTGGAACTGCCGAAGATCTGGCTGCGGCCGCAGGACGAAGTCGTCGCGCGCGTGGCCAGGGTCTCGGGTTGGCAACTGGTCGAGGAGGCATGGTCGACCGGGCGCGGCATCCTGTTCCTGACGCCGCATCTGGGCTGCTTCGAGATCACCGCGCAGTACTATGCAGCGCGAAAGCCGATGACCGTGCTCTATCGCCGGCCCAAGCAGGACTGGCTGGCGCCGCTGATCGAGGAGGGGCGCGGCGCCAATCTCAAACTGGCCCCCGCCGACCTGTCCGGCGTACGGCGCCTGCTGAAGGCGCTGAAAAGCGGCGAGGCCGTCGGCATGCTGCCCGACCAGGTACCGGGCAAGGGCGAAGGCGCCTGGCTGCCCTTCTTCGGCCGCCCGGCCTACACCATGACCCTGGCGGCGCGGCTCGCCGAAACCGGAGCCACGGTACTGCTCGCCTATGCCGAGCGCCTGCATTACGGCGCCGGCTATCACCTCAAGCTGTTCCCTCTTTCAGCGCCGCTGGCAGGCGATCTCATGCAGCGCGCGGCGCAACTCAACCGCGAACTCGAAGCGCTGATTCGCCAGTGCCCCGAGCAGTATCTGTGGGGCTACAACCGTTACAAGGTACCCGCCGGAGCTGAGCCACCACCATGACGAGGATTGTTCTCGCCATGATGTGGCTGTTGCACTGGCTGCCGCTGCCGCTGCTGGCCGCGCTCGGACGTGGACTCGGGCTGGCGCTCTATGCGCTGGTGAGCGAACGCCGTCACGTCACGCTGACCAATGTCGGTCTGTGCTTCCCGCGTCTGTCGCCTGCCGAAAAGTCGGCGCTGGCGCGACGCCACTTCATGGCCTTCGGCCGCAGCTTCCTTGAGCTCGGCCTCTGGTGGTGGGCGTCGCCGGCGCGCATGCGACGCCTGGTGCGACTCGAAGGCGGCGAGAAGCTGGCCGCCTTCAAGGGCAAACCGGTGATCCTGCTGGTGCCGCATTTCGTCGGCATCGACGCCGGTGGCATGCGCCTGGCTCTGGAGCTGGAGCGGGGACTGGTGGCGATGTACACCCACCAGAAGAATCGCGTCTTCGAAGCGGCGATGAACGATGGCCGCCGGCGCTTCGGCAACTTCGAAATGGTTTCGCGCCAGGAAGGCACGCGCAAGGCACTCAAGGCGGTGAAGGCCGGCCGCGTTTTCCACTACTCGCCGGACATGGATTACGGTCCGAAGGAATCGGTCTTCGTGCCCTTCTTCGGCGTGCCGACCGCCACCATCACCGGCCTCGCCCGGTTGGCCCGGCTGACCGGCGCGACGGTGATCCCGCTGGTGACGCGCATGGAGAGCGGCGGTTACGTCGCGACCGTCGGCGAACCATGGGCGGACTTTCCCGGATCCGACGAGACGGCGGATGCGCGGCGCCTGAATGCCTTCATCGAGGCCGAAGTGCTGAAGTCGCCCGAGCAGTACTACTGGCTGCACAAACGCTTCAAGACGCGGCCGCCGGGCGAAAAAGGGCTTTATTGACCCCTCAATTGCCGAAAGTCGGCGCTGGCGCTACGGCGTATCCTTGAGTTATGAAAATCCGTTTCACCAAAATGCACGGCCTCGGCAATGATTTCGTCGTGCTCGACGCGATCAACCAGAATTTCGTGCCGACGCCGACGCAGGCGCGCTTCCTCGCTGACCGCCATTTCGGCATCGGCTGCGACCAGATCCTGGTGGTCGAGCGCACCGCCACGCCCGGCGTCGATTTCCGCTATCGCATTTTCAACGCCGACGGCGGCGAGGTGGAACAGTGCGGCAACGGCGCGCGCTGCTTCGTGCGCTTCGTGCATGAGCAGGGGCTGACGGACAAGCGCGAGATCCGGGTCGAGACCAAATGCGGGGTGATCGCGCCGCGGCTCGAAAGCGACGGCCAGGTCACGGTGGACATGGGCGCGCCGCGCTTCCTCCCCGCCGAGATTCCCTTCGACAGCGAGACGGATGCCATCGTGCAGCCGCTCAGGGTGGACGGAGAGCAACTCGACATCAGCGTCGTCTCGATGGGCAACCCGCATGCCGTGCAGGTGGTGGCCGACGTCGATGCCGCGCCGGTCGCCCGGCTCGGCCCGCTGATCGAATCGCATCCGCGATTTCCGCGACGGGTCAATGCCGGCTTCATGCAGATCGTCGACCGCCACGCCATCCGTCTGCGCGTGTACGAGCGCGGCGCCGGCGAGACCCTGGCCTGCGGCACCGGCGCCTGCGCCGCCGTGGTCGCCGGCATCCGCCGCGGCCTGCTGGATTCTCCGGTGCGCGTCACGACGCGCGGCGGCGACCTGTCCATCGCCTGGGGCGGAACCGCGGGCAACGCAAGCTCGCCGGTCATGATGACCGGCCCGGCGACCACCGTCTTCAGCGCAGAAATCGAACTCCCGAGCAACCTGACATGAGACCCGACATGAAATCCGAAGACATCGCCCACTACCTCCAGGATCACCCGGAATTCTTCGACCAGCACGCCGAGATGCTGGCCCTGATCACCCTGTCCGATCCGCACAGCGGCAGGGCCGTCTCGATCACCGAAAGGCAGCTGTTCAACCTGCGCGACAAGGTGCGCGCGCTCGAGGCCAAGCTGGTCGAACTGATCGGCTTCGGCGAAGAGAACGATGCCATTTCGGAAAAAGTGCATGGGCTCGCCGTTGCGCTGGTCGCGGCCACCGATCGGGCGGGCGTGGTGCGCGCGCTGTATTCGCATCTGGGCGGAGCCTTCGCCGTGCCGCACGTCGCGCTGCGACTGTGGGGCGCCGGACAGGGCGACGGCCACGAATTCGATGCGGTCAACGATGCGGTCAAGGCCTTCGCGTCCGGCCTGCAGCGGCCATACTGCGGCACCGTAACCGGGCAGGAATCGCTGGCCTGGTTCGGCGACGCCGCGGCCGGTCTGCAGTCGATGACGCAACTGCCGCTGCGCGAATCCGGCGGCGCCTGCTTCGGCCTGCTGGTGATGGCGAGCGAGGACCCGCAGCGCTTCCACGCGGAACTCGGCACCCTGTATCTGGAACGCATCGCCGAGATGGCGTCGGCGGCCCTGCTGAGAGTGTCCGTCTAGCGTCATGGATGCCTCGGTCGAGAGTTTTCTTGCCGAGCTCGAAATACAGCGCCGCGCCAGCCCCCACACGCTCGACGCCTACCGCCGCGATCTGGCGCGCCTGACTGCTCTGGCGGCCGGCACCGACCTGGCGGCACTGAAGCCCGTGCAACTGCGCCGCGGCCTGATGCAACTTCACGCACAGGAGCTCGCGCCGCGTTCCATCGCCCGCACGCTGTCGGCCTGGCGCAGCTATTACGCGTGGCTCGCGCGGCGCGGCGTGATCGCTCTGAATCCGGCCGACGGCCTGCGTGCGCCGAAGCGTGCGCGCACCCTGCCCAAGGCGCTGGGCATCGATCAGGCGGCCGCCTTGCTCGACGGTGCGGCAGCGAATCAGGCCACGGGTTTGGCCAACGATCCGCTGCACGTGCGCGACGCGGCGATGTTTGAACTCTTGTATTCCTCTGGCCTACGCCTGGCCGAACTGGTGAGCCTCGACTGGCCCGGCGGACTCGACCTGGCGGGCGGCGAAGTCACCGTCACCGGCAAGCGGCGGAAGACCCGCACGGTGCCCGTCGGCGACCGGGCACGCACCGCGCTGGAAGCCTGGCTGGCGCTGCGTCCGCAATTTATCCGCGACGAGCAGCCCGCACTCTTCCTCGGCCGCAACGGCACGCGCCTGACGCCGCGGCAGGTGGAGAGCCGCCTCGCGCAGTGGGCGCAGCGCCAGGGCCTCGGCGTGCATGTGCATCCGCACATGCTGCGCCACTCCTTCGCCTCGCACGTGCTGCAGTCCTCCGGCGACCTGCGTGCCGTGCAGGAAATGCTCGGCCACGCCAGCATCGCGGCGACGCAGATTTATACCCACCTGGATTTCCAGCACCTGGCGAAAATCTACGACGCGGCACATCCACGCGCCAAGAAAGCCTGAAGAAATCCGGCGCGGCTAACCGCCGGACAGGGCCCGCACTCCGAGCAGCACCGCCATGCCGGCGATGAAGGGCAGCCACGGATTGCGCGACAGGATGGCAGCCGCAACGGCAGCGATGACGCCGGCCAGCTTGGGATTCAGCGGCACAAAATCGCCGCCGACCACCAGCACGTCCGGAACAACGATCGCCGCCAGCGCCGCGGCCGGCGCATAGCGCAGCGCGCGCAAGACCACCGAGGGCAGGCGCACGCGGCCGCCGAGGACGATGAAACTCGCCCGCGGCAAAGTGGTGGCGAGGCCGATCAGCACAAAGGTCAGCCACAGGCTTGCATCGGCGCTCATGCCGCTTCTTCCTTCCTGCTCCAGTGCTCTGCGGCAAAACCGGCGCCGATGCCGACTACGATGGCGACGATCAGCCCCAGGCGCAAGGGCATGCCGCGCAGAACCACCGCCGTCGCGCCGCTGCTGATCGCGGCAACCAGCATCGGCCGCTGTTTCGCCAGCGGGATCAGCAGCACCAGCAGGGCGATGGTGGCCATGAATTCCAGCGACCAGTGCTTCGGAATCGACCCGGCGGCGAACACCCCGATCAGGGCGAAGACCTGCCACAGCAACCAGGACCAGAGCGAGGGCGCCAGGTAGTAGCCGAGCCGCCAGCGCGGGTCATCGACCTTGAGCATCTTCTCGAAGCAGCAGGCGAAGACGCCATCGGTCAGCAGATGTCCCGAGTACCAGCGCAGCGGTGCGCCGATACCGCGAAAGCCCTGGGCGATGGCGGCACTGAAAATGACGAAGCGCAGGTTCAGCGCCAGCGCCGTGACCACGATCAGCCACAAGGGTACGCCGGCCACGATCAGCGGCAGCGTGCCGAGCTGGGCGGTGCCGGCGAAGACGATCAGATTCATGCCCATGGCCTGAAGCGGCGTGAAGCCGGCGCTGATCATGGCCATGCCCATGACCAGCGCCCATGGAATCAGGCCGACGGACATGGGCAGGAAGCTGAGGAAGCCCTCGCGGGCGCCCAGGCGGAACGACGAAGCGGACATGTTGGGGAATCGGTATCGAGTCCCTGCATTGTATGAAGATTCGTCGCCGTCCCGCCATCGCCGACTTTCGGCCATGGCGCTTTCGGCGCATCGCCGGCCCGGCGGTCAGGCGTGCGGCAGGTGGCCGGCTGCGAGCGCCAGGCGATAGATGCGCAGCGCGACCTGGGCGTCGTCGGCGGCGTACAGCATCTGGCGCTCGGTCAGGCGCGGATTGGCCCAGTTGGAGGTGGTGGTGCGTTTGGATTTCTGCATGCGCCGGCCGAGGTATCTGGCGACGGCGGTCTTCGCCCCCAGGGTCTGCCGCGGCTTGTCGGTGGGAAGCGCGCGCGAAAGGTCGAGCACATGTTGCGCCTCGATGCCGAGGCGCGCGCGCAACTGCGCAAGATCGCTGCCGAGGCCGAAACCCACTTTCAGAATCCGCCGCGATTCGAGGACCTCGCGCAGGCGGTGGTGATCCGTCTGGTGCCTGACCGGGAACAGGTAAACGCGGTCTGCCGTTGCCAGCTGGATCAGATGCGGCCCGCTGGAAACCTCGCCCTTGGCGAAGGTCGGCTTCGCCTCGGTGTCGAAGCCGAGAACGGTTTCCTCCAGCAGCGCGCGGTAGGCGTCATGCGCAGACGCCGGCGAGTCGACCAGCACGATGTCGGCGATCGTCACGCCCTCGTAGAGCGGCAGTTCCGGTTCGTCTGCGGCGGGTGGATGGATGGATTCAGGGAGCATGGTCGCAAGTCGGTCTACAATTGGCATACTTTACCGCTTGAGTCCCTTCGCATGGCTGAAACCGCATTCTGCTATCACTGCCGTCAGCATCACCCGAAATCGGAGATGCGCCAGATCGAAACCAAGGCCGGCAAGCGCTGGCGCTGCATTCGCAGCATCGAGGCCACCCGCCAGGGGCAGGCCGCGCGCGAAGCCTACGGCCGGCAGGTGTCCGAGATGAACAAGTCCGAAGCGCAAAGCCGGGCACGACTCAGCAAGCCGATCGTCACGCCCACCTGACGACTGCCGCTCATGCGCCGCGGGCTTGCCGTTCTCCTGCTTGCAGCACTCGCGGCCTGCGCGCCGCTGCCGCCGGGCCAGGGGCGCGGAGCACTCTGGCAACCCTCACCGAACTTCGACCAGCGCCGGCCCAATTTCGTCGTCCTGCACCAGACCACCAACGACAACGCAGCAACCGCCTTGGCGACGCTGACCGATCCGCACCGCAAGGTCAGCGCCCACTACCTGGTCGGGCGCGACGGCGCGGTCGTGCAACTGGTCGACGAAGCCTCGCGCGCCTGGCATGCGGGCGAATCCTGGTGGGGCGGTCTGACCGACCTCAATTCCGCCTCGATCGGCATCGAGCTCGACAACACCGGCGACGAAGCCTTCGCCGAAGCGCAAATCGTCGCCCTGCTCGCCTTGCTCGACGAGTTGCGTACGCGCTACTTCATTCCGGCGGCAAATTATCTGGCGCATGGCGATGTCGCTCCGGCGCGCAAGGTCGATCCGAGCCGCCTGTTCCCCTGGCAGCGGCTGGCGCAACAGGACTTCGGCCTCTGGTGCGAAACGCCGCCGCCTGCCGCCCCGGCCGGCTTCGATGCGATGCTGGGCCTGCAGGCGCTGGGCTATGACATCGCCGCCCCGGCCGCGGCGCGCGCGGCCTTCCGCCGCCATTTCGCGGGCAGCGATGCCGACACCGAGCTGGCACCCGACGAGCAGGCCTTGTTGCACTGCCTGCTGCAGAAGAAGCTGCTGCGCCAGCCGCGCACCCAAGCGACGCCCCCGAGCCCGGAGTAAGCCTTGATGAAGACGCGCTACGACGAGACACCCGTCTACGTCACCAAGGACGGGTCCGAGATTCGGGAACTGATGCATCCCTCGCTGCATGGCAATCGCCTGCAGAGCCTGGCCGAGGCCACCGTGGCGCCGGGAGCGCGCACCCACCTGCATCGCCATGCAGTGACCGAGGAGCTGTATCACGTCAGCGCCGGCAGCGGCATCATGACCCTGGGCGACGCCTGCTTCAAAGTCGGCGCTGGCGACACGGTGTTGATCCCGCCCGGCACGCCGCACCGGATCGAAGCCACCGGCACGGAGCCGCTGCGTATCCTCTGTTGCTGCAGTCCGCCCTATTCGCACGAGGACACCGAACTGCTGGAGGGCACCTGATGGCAGGCAATCTGTTTGCCGACCTGCCCAAGCTGCCCATGACACCCGAAGCGGCCGAGCGCCTGGAAACCCTGCTGGCCCGACCCGGCCTGCGCATCGAACGCATCGTTTCAACCGGCCAGGCGAGTCCGCCCGGATTCTGGTACGACCAGACCGATGCCGAATGGGTATTGCTGGTGAGCGGTGAAGCCCGGTTGCGCTTCGAGGATGAGACCGAAGCTCGCCATCTGCACCCGGGCGACTGGCTGCAGATCGATCCGCACCGGCGTCATCGCGTCGAATCGACCGCGGCCGATGCGCCGACGGTCTGGCTGGCAATTCACTTCGCGGAATAGCTCAGGCGCCGAATTTGCGCGCCAGCAGCCGGCGCAGCCAGGCCTTGCGACCTTCCTCGAACACCCACATCAGCGCGGCGCCGGCCAGCGCCAGCAGCCAGACCTCGCCGCCGATCGCTGCGGTGCCGAACAGCCAGTTGCCGGCCGGGGTGTAGATGATGAACAGGATCACGCCCAGTTCTGCTGCGAGCCCCATCAAGATGTAGCGATTGTCGAAGAGTCCGACGGAGAGCGAGGACTTGAACGGGTGGCGGCACAGGATCACATTCATCATCTGCATCACCACGATGGTCGCCAGGCAGGCCGAGGTCGCCTGCAGATACAGCGGATCGGCCCGGTCGAGGCTGACGCCGTAAGTCCAGCCGGCCGCATTGAGCACGACGAAGAATACGGCCATCGCCGCGGCCGCTTCCAGCACGCCGAGAAACAGGTAGGCGCGGACCAGCAGGCCCCATGACAACAGGCGCTCGTTGCGCGCCCTGGGCGGCCGCTGCATCACGGCGGGATCGGGCTTCTCGGCACCCAGCGCGAGTGCCGGCAGCATGTCGGTGCCGAGGTCGACGGCGAGGATCTGGATGATGGTCAGCGGCAGCGGAATGCGGAACAGCACGAAGGCGAGGTAGGGCACCATTTCCGGAATGTTCGAACTCAGGATGTAGGTGAGGAACTTGCGGAGATTGTCGAACACCGCGCGCCCCTCCTCGATTGCCGCGACGATGCTGGCGAAGTTGTCGTCGAGCAGGATCAGGTCGGCGGCCTCCTTGGCCACGTCGGTGCCGGCAATGCCCATGGCGATGCCGATGTCGGCGGTCTTCAGCGCCGGCGCGTCGTTCACGCCGTCACCGGTGACGGCGACGATCTCGCCTTTCTTCTGCAAGGCCTGGACGATCAGCATTTTCTGCTCGGCGGCGAC
>Ga0265297_10003706_pt1 | contig 26965 bp, 22 predicted proteins | sample Munlanlwell13791_FD_192502 | JGI IMG/M metagenome (GOLD analysis project Ga0265297, IMG submission 192502) | Leachate microbial communities from a municipal landfill in Southern Ontario, Canada - Leachate well 137-91 | ecosystem: Engineered > Solid waste > Landfill > Unclassified | place...
GGCCGCTCAAATCAAAAAAATTCATAAAGGAGCTCCAGAGGTTAAAGAGATGAAAAACAAGACCGTGACTTTCCAGGATCTGATAATGGGCCTCCAGAAGTACTGGGCCGGAAAGGGGTGCCTTCTTGCCCAGCCTTACGACATAGAAGTGGGCGCGGGGACATTCCACCCTCTGACCTTCCTGCGAAGCCTCGACAAGGAGCCCTGGAATGTCGCGTTCGTCCAGCCGTCGAGGCGCCCTACTGACGGGAGATACGCGGATAACCCCCTAAGGGCCCAGCATTATTACCAGTACCAGGTAGTGCTCAAGCCCGCGCCGGAGGACGTGCAGTCGCTATACCTCGAAAGCCTCGAGAGCCTCGGCATAGACCTCAAGAAGCATGACTTCAGGTTCGTGGAGGACGATTGGGAATCCCCGACGCTCGGGGCTTCAGGCCTCGGATGGGAAGTCTGGCTCGACAGCCTCGAGGTCACCCAGTTCACATATTTCCAGCAGGTCGGCGGCATCGAACTCGAGGTGATACCTTGCGAGATAACCTACGGGCTCGAGAGGATAGCGATGTTCATCCAGGGACAATACGATTTTTATAAGCTTAAATGGGACGACACTCATACATACGGCGATATACACAGGAACGACGAGATAGAGTGTTCGAGGTATAATTTCGAGGTTAGCGACCCGAAGATGCACATGGAACTCTTTACCCTGTATGAGAAAGAGGCGAAGAGGCTTCTTGCGGAGAAGCTGCTGGCCCCCGCATACGAGTTCATGCTCAAGACCTCACACGCGTTCAATATGATGGATGCGCGCGGCGCAGTCAGCACCACAGAACGCCCTACATATATAGCGAGGGTCAGGAACCTTGCAAAATCATGCGCTACGCTTTATCTGGAGAATACGGACAACAAATGAAAGAAAAGAAGGATACGCAAAGGGATCTCCTGCTTGAGATCGGCTGTGAAGAGCTTCCGGCAGGCTACATACCTCCGGCAAAGGACCAGCTCCGCGCGAACATAGAGTCAGGCCTTAAGGATGCCCGCATCGGTTTCAGCAGGATAACATCATACGCCACGCCGGTAAGGCTTATCGTGCTCGCGGAAAACATATCTTCAAGGCAGGAGTCGCAGAGGGAGAAGATCAGCGGCCCCTCGAAAGCGGCGGCGTTCGACAAGGACGGAAGGCCCACCCCGGCATGCCTGGGGTTCCTGAAATCGAAGGGGGCGGAAATAAGGGATATCAAGATAGAGAATACGCCGAGAGGGGAATACCTTTTTATCGAACGCGCGATGGAATCGCAGCCGGCAAAGAAGGTCCTCGCCGACATACTTCCCAAAGCGATCGGCTCGCTGAAATTCCCCAAGGTAATGAGATGGGAAACGGGAGGTGTCAAGTTCGCAAGGCCCGTAAGATATGTCCTCGCGCTGCTCGGAGATGAGACGATAGGATTCAAGTTCGGATCCCTCTTATCGTCCGATTTCATCCGCATGCCCAGGTACGAGAGCGCCGTCATGGGCCCGGTCAAGGTCAAGTCCGTAAAGGACTACTTCCTGAAGATGAAGAGATTCGGCATCGAACCCGACGGCGAAAAGAGAAGGGACGGGATATTGTCCCTGCTTAAGGCATCGGCAAAGGCTGAAGGCGCCTCCGGGGATTTCAATATGGCCCTGCTCGACACGGTCTCGTACCTGTCAGAGTCCCCTTCGGGATTTACCGGAAAGTTCTCGAAAGACTATCTCGGCCTTCCGGTAGAGGTGCTCGAAAGCTCAATGGCAAAGAACCAGAAGATATTCCTTCTCAAGGATAATAAGGGAAAGGCCCTGCCTGCCTTTGTCGGCGTCCTGAACGGCAAACGCAAGGATATCTCCGGCATACGCAGGACATTCGAGGCAATACTTAACGCGAAGCTGAAGGACAGCATGTTCTTCCTTAACGAAGACCTGAAGACTAAGCTGGAAGACAGGATAGACCTGCTCAAGGGCGTGGTATTCCAGGCAAGGCTTGGCACGATGCATGACCGCGTCGAAAGGCTCAGGGAATTGTCGCGCTATATCGCTGACGCCTTGAAACTTCCCGATGATGAAAAAAAGAAGCTGGAGATGGCGGTGTTGTTATGCAAGACGGACCTCGTGACCCAGATGGTAAAGGAGTTCCCGGACCTGCAGGGGATAGTCGGAAGGGAATACGCGATCCGGACAGGTGAAGACAGGGACGTGGCAAAGGCGATCCACGAGCATTACCTCCCTAAAGGCCCCAATGACCCGCTCCCGGCAGGCAATATCTCATGCGTTTTGGCGATAGCCGATAAGGTCGATGCGATAGTCGGGTTCTACTCCATAGGCATGATGCCGACGGGCAGCGAGGACCCTTACGGGATACGCAGGGCATCCCTCGGGCTGCTTAAGATCCTCTCGGAGAGGAAATATCCGGTGTCGCTGGACGGGCTCATAGACAAAGCGTCCGATCTTTACGGCAATACGCTAGCCTGCGACAGGAGGCTTGTAAAGTCGCAGATATTGGCTTTCCAGAAGGAACGGTTAAAGAATATTTTGCTGGACAAAAACTATAAAGATGATATCATAGATTCTGTTTTGTCGCCGGGAATCGGAAGGTTCGACAAGCTCGGCAAGAAATTAGACGATCTTTCCTCCATATCCCAAGCCAAGTATTTCCTGGAGGCCGCAAAAGTAGTCGAGCGGGTCTCCAATATACTTAAGGGCGCCAAGGACTATAAGGAAAATGACCCCAAGGTCAGGACGGAACTGTTCAAGGAACAGCTTGAGAGCGAGCTTTGGGATATTTACGGGAAGAACAAAGAAAAGATAGAGGAAAGGATAAGGTCGGGAGATTACGCAGCCGCGACAAAGCTGTACGCGGATGCTTTCTCGGGCCCTATACACCTCTTCTTCGAAAAAGTCGTCGTCAACGCGGACGACCAGGCGTTAAGATTCAACAGGTTGTCGCTGATGAAATGCATATATTCGGTCTATGTGAACGGCGCGGCCGACCTGTCAAAAATAAAGCTTCAATAAACCAACAATATTACAAAAGGAGCAACTGACGAAGATGGGGAGTAAAAATGTCTCTAAGAGGGCTAAGGGAAAGATGAAGTACGTCTATTCATTCGGCGGCGGGAAAGCCGACGGCAATGAGAGCATGAAGAACCTGCTGGGCGGCAAGGGCGCCAACCTGGCTGAAATGGCCGGGCATAAGGACCTCAAGCTTCCGGTTCCGCCCGGATTCAGCATAACTACGGAAGTATGCACCTACTACTATGACAATAAGAGGACGTATCCGCCGGTCCTTAAGGACCAGGTAAATAAGGCGCTGGCCCAGGTAGAGAAACTTATGGGGAGGAAGTTCGGAGACCCGTCCTGCCCGCTGCTCGTATCGGTCCGCTCGGGAGCGCGCAAGTCTATGCCGGGCATGATGGAGACCGTATTGAACGTAGGCACGACGGAGAAGACGATACCCGGCCTCATAAAGCAGAGTGGCGGCAACACGCGTTTCGTCTATGATGCATACCGCCGTCTAATAATGATGTATTCGGACGTTGTGATGGAAAAAGCCGCCGGCATAGAACCCGCCGACGATATGGGTATACGCAAGCAGCTTGAAAGGTTAATGGATAAGCTCAAGAAGGAAAAGGGCTATACCAGCGATACCGACATGAACGCGGACGACCTCAAGGTCCTCTGCAGCCAGTTCAAGGCCAAGATAAGGGAGACCCTGAAGAAGGAGTTCCCGGACGACCCTATGGAACAGCTCTGGGGCGGCATCGGCGCGGTATTCGCGTCGTGGAACGGCAAACGCGCCATCAGCTATCGCCGCATAGAGGGCATCCCGGACGAATGGGGCACCGCGGTAAATGTCCAGACGATGGTCTTCGGAAACATGGGCGAGGACTCAGCGACAGGCGTCGCGTTCACGCGCAACCCAGGCAACGGCGAGAACGGATTCTACGGAGAGTTCCTGATAAACGCGCAGGGCGAGGACGTTGTGGCGGGCATAAGGACGCCGGCGCCCCTGAATTCATACTCGAGGTCGGAGCATAACAAATCGCTCAAGACCCTCGAACAGGTCATGCCGAACATATATAAGGAGCTTGTTGATTTCCGCAGGCGCCTCGAGAAACATTACCATGACATGCAGGATATAGAGTTCACTATCGAAAAGGGCAGGCTCTTCATGCTGCAGTGCCGTTCCGGAAAACGCAACGGCCCGGCCGCGGTCCGCATGGCCGTCGATATGCTCAAAGAGAAACTGATAAATAAAGAGATGGCTGCGATGCGCGTAACGCCTTCACAGCTGGATGAGCTTTTGCATCCTGTCATCGACCCCAAGGTCGAAGCGGTGCACAAGCCGATGGCTAAAGGCCTCCCGGCTGGTCCCGGCGGCGCGTGCGGCCAGATAGTGTTTTCCGCCAATGATGCAGTTGAGTGGAAGAAACAGGGCAAGGATGTCATCCTCGTCCGCGAGGAGACCAATCCCGAGGACGTCGAAGGCATGAGGGCGGCCGAGGCTGTACTCACGGCAAGGGGCGGCATGACCTCGCACGCTGCGCTTGTCGCACGCGGCTGGGGCAAATGCTGCATAGTCGGCTGCGGCGGGCTGCATGTAGATTACCAGAAGAAAGAGGTCAGGTCTGAAGGCAAGACGCTAAAAGAGGGAGACTGGATAACCCTTAACGGGACCAAGGGAAACGTCTATGAAGGCAAACTGCCGATGATGGACGCTTCGGAGGAGAACCAGCTCTTGGACAGCTACCTGAAGGTCTGCGACTCAATAAAGAAGCTCGGCGTCAGGACGAATGCCGACACGCCTGAGGACGCGAGGAGAGCCCGGCTTTTCGGCGCGGAAGGCATTGGCCTCTTCAGGACAGAACATATGTTCTACGGGAAGGGCGCCGATGAACCGTTGTTCATTCTCAGGAAGATGATAGTCTCCAAGACGCTCGAAGAGAGGAAGAAAGCCATAAACGAGCTCTTCCCGTTCGTCAAGAAGGACATAAAAGGCACGATAGAGGCGATGGACGGATATCCGGTGGTCATAAGGCTGCTCGACCCGCCGCTCCATGAGTTCGTGCCGCGCGAGAAAGAGAAACTCGAACAGCTCGCGAAGGACCTCAATATATCCATGGACGAGCTTACGAGGCGCGCCGAAGGATTGCACGAATCCAACCCGATGATGGGCCACCGCGGCGTGCGACTCGGGATCACGTATCCCGAGGTAAGCGAGATGCAGATACGCGCGATACTTGAATCCGCCGCCGAGCTGGTCAAGGAAGGCAAAAAACCCTATCCTGAGATCATGGTACCGGTAGTCTGCGACGTGAAAGAGCTCGAAGACCAGCTGGCGATAGCCAAAAAGGTCTATGCCGAGGTGCTGGAGAAATATAACCTGAAATCCATCAAGCACATGTTCGGCACGATGATAGAGATACCCAGGGCCGCAATTGTCGCGGACAAGCTCGCGACGGTTGCGCAGTTCTTCTCGTTCGGGACCAATGATATGACCCAGATGGGGTTTGGTTTCTCGCGCGACGATATCGGCGGGTTCGTGCCGGAGTACCTGAAGAAGGGTATCCTGGCGGACGACCCGTTCCAGACGATAGACCAGCAGGGCATCGGCGAGATAATCAGGATAGGCATCGAGCGCGGAAGAAAAGGGCGCAAGGGCCTCGAGATCGGTATCTGCGGGGAGCACGGCGGAGATCCGCGTTCCATAGAATTCTGCCACAGGGCCGGTATGGACTATGTCAGCTGCTCGCCGTTCAGGGTCCCGATAGCGAGGCTTGCGGCGGCGCAGGCAGTATTGACAAATAAAAAATAACAACGAGGGAAAATGGAGCCGATCAAAGCGTATTTAAAGGAGATAGAGAGGGTGCCGCTATTGACCGCCGAGGAAGAGGTCGAGTTGGCCAAATTGGCCAAAAAGGGGGACCTAAAGGCGGAAAAGAGGATGATACAGGCAAACCTCCGTCTAGTCGTCAGTATCGCCAAGAAATACAGCTACTTCGGCGTTCCATTGCTCGATCTCATAGAAGAGGGCAATCTCGGCCTCATGAAGGCCGTCAAGAAGTTCAACCCGAGCAAGGGATTCAGGTTCTCCACCTATGCGGCATGGTGGATAAAACAGTTCATACTGCGCGCGGTGGCGAACCAGGGCAAGACGGTCAGGATCCCGGTTTACATGATGGAGCTCGCCGCGAAATGGAAGAAGGTCAACGAGAAGCTCTCTCAGAAGCTCGGGAAGAAGCCCACTACCGCGGAGATCGCGAAGTCCATGAAGATATCGGTCAAGAAAGCGCAGGAGCTTGACCGCGTCATGACGCAGACGACTTCCCTTGAGGCGCCTGTGGGCGAGGACGACAGCGGGACTATGATGGACCTCATTGAGGATACCAAGTCGGTATCTCCCACGGAAGAGCTTTCTAATTACCTGCGGCAGGAGAAGGTCACCGACCTGCTCGGAAAGATGAGCAAGAGGGAACAGGAGATACTCAACATGAGGTTCGGCCTTAAGGATGATACGGCTCATACCCTTGAGGAGGTCGCCGAGAAGTTCAAGATAACAAGGGAGAGGGTAAGGCAGATAGAGGAAGCCTCGCTAAGGAAATTAAGGAAGAACATGACCACCCAGGAGATGCAGTGATGGATATAAACGGCCAGGCGATAGACGAGCTCAAGAAGTCCATAAGGGATATACCTGATTTCCCAAAAAAAGGGATCATATTCAAGGATATAACGACCCTGCTAAAGGACGGCAAGAGGTTCCATAAAGCTATAGACGGAATGGCCGAAAGATACAGCGGCAAGAGGATAGATAAGGTTATATGCGTTGAGGCGAGGGGGTTCGTGTTCGGGAGCGCTATAGCGTACAAGCTGGGCGCCGGCGTGGTCCCCGTAAGGAAGAAAGGCAAACTTCCCCACGAGACCCATAAGATAGAATACGACCTTGAATACGGGAAGGATTGCCTCGAGATACATAAGGATGCGATAGGGCCGGACGATAACGTCCTGATAATCGACGACCTGCTGGCGACGGGCGGGACGATGAAGGCTGTCTGCGACCTTGTCGGCAAACTCGGCGGCAATGTTATCGAGGTCGCGTTCCTTATAGAATTGACTTTCCTGAAGGGCAGGGAGCGCCTTAAGGGGCAAAAAGTTTTCTCTTTGATAGAATTTTAGGATAAAAGGATTGGGCCTGTAGCTCATCTGGATAGAGCAGCGGTTTCCTAAACCGCGTGCGGGAGGTTCGAGTCCTCTCAGGCCCACCATAATATCATGATAGACTTCCACACACACACTTTATTGAGCGATGGCGCGCTGCTTCCCGCGGAACTCGTGAGGAGGGCGGCCGTTATCGGATACAAGGGGATAGGACTCGCCGACCATGTCGATGTGTCTAATATTGACCTCATCGTGCCCAGGATTGTCAAAGCCTCTAAGGCGCTGACCTCAGGCAAGATAAAGGTCGTCGCAGGCGTGGAGCTTACCCATGTGCCTCCGAAGGACATAGCCGGGCTCGTGAAGTACGCCAGGTATAACGGCATAAAGCTCATAATAGTGCACGGCGAGACTATCGTCGAGCCCGTGATACCGGGCACAAACGCGGCCGCGCTGGAATGCGATATCGATATCCTCGCCCATCCTGGCCTGATAACCCTCAAGGACGCCAGGACGGCGGCCGGACACGGCATCCACCTCGAAATAACCGCGAAAAAAGGGCATTCCCTGACAAATGGCCACGTTGCGAAGATCGCGACGCTATCAGGCGCAAAACTCGTTATCAACACTGATTCTCACGAGCCGGGCGACCTGATAACCGGCGAAGCGGCGCTTTCGGTGCTTCTTGGCAGCGGGCTGACCGCGGCACAGGCCGCGGGCGTTTTCAGGAATTCCGCCGCTTTACTGCGGAAATTCTAATTTTTTTATTGACAAGATACGAATAGCTGTGCTATATTTGCGGCAATGATATAAACCGAGAGGAGGTGACACAAAAGTTATGTTCAAGAACAACTTATGGAAGACGGTTTTGGTTCTCTTTGTCATATCATTGGTCATCGGAATGGCTGTACCTAGCTATGCCGCTAACGCGGGCACGAAGCTCCGCAGAGGTTTAGCGAATTTCGCGACAGGTTGGGTAGAAATACCGATCGAGATGGACAAGTCCATAAAGGAGAGCAACCCGGTTTTCGGAGTTATCGTTGGCGCCCTCAAGGGTACCGTAAAGGGTGTTTTCAGGACGGCATCCGGTCTGTTTGACACGGTGACGTTCCCGATCCCTCCGTACGAGAAAACTTGGTTGAACCCGGAGTTCATCGGACAGCCGACTCAGTAACATTAAGTAAACAAGGTTCTGTACAGGACATTACTATAAATAAAGGGGTGGAAGAAATTCTGCCCCTTTTTTTATTTTAATTTTGTAAGCGTAAACTTTTGCCCTTGACAACAATCCGGGCATATGGTATCGTTTCAACGAAAATGCTTAATACAGACTAAATATATTTCCAATAACGATATGGCTATAACGATAAAAGACATCGCAAAGGAACTTGGGGTCTCTCCGGCCGCGGTCTCCAAAGCCCTGAACAACCGCCCCGGAATAGGCCTGCCGCTTAAGCTCAAGATTGAGAAGGCCGCGCGAAGGCTTAATTATGCCCCGTATTTGAAAGCCCGCCAGACCGGAATGTACGAACGCTCGATGAAATACATAGCCGTAATATACGCGCGCGCAGGCGAGCACCTTGTATACGAAATAGAGGCCGGAATTAAGGACGCGATCAAAGACTCCGGGTTTTACGAGCTTCGGTATACCGTAGACACCTATAACGACCTTTACGATAACCAGCGCAAGGAAGTATTCCTAGATAAGATACTGCACGATAACGGCGTAGTCGGGCTGATATCGGCTTTCCTCGACCTTTCCGATTCCACGATAGCAAGGCTGCAAAAGAGCAATATTCCTGTGGTATTATTGAACAATTATTCGGATTACGGGCAGTGTGTCCTGATAGATAACGTAGAATCGAGCTTCGAGGCGACAAAGAGGATGCTCGAGCTGGGACGAAAGAAGATAGGCCTTATAATGCCCGAGGAGTCATCCGAATTCATCTGGCAGGACAGGCTGGAAGGGTACAAGAAGGCCCTGAAGGAGAAGAAGGTCCCCTACGACCCTTACCTGATCGTTTACGAGCATACCTTTTCCCTCAAGGAATCCGGCCTGGCAACCAAGGCGCTTATGGACAGGATGCCCGATACAGACGCGATAATTTACGGCAGCGACCTCCAGGCTTACGGGGGGCTAAAGATACTCCGTGAGATGGGCACGAGGGTGCCGGAGGATGTCGCCGTATTGGGTTTTGACGATATGCCTTTCAGCCGCATTACGGACCCGCCTCTCGCTTCCGTAAGACAGCCCATGAAGAAGATGGGGGAGATGGGCGCGAAGCTGCTGCTTGACGCAGTGACAAAAAAGAAATTTCCCAACAAGGTGGTAGTGCTGAAATCAGAGATAGTCCTCAGGAAGTCATGCCAGAAGGATATCCCGGAGGAAAAGTGGATCCCGTGAAATTATTACTTGACAGGGAACGGAAGGTAGGGTATATTTCACTGTATAAGAAAGCGCTTACAATATAAACTTCAAAAATGGCTAAAAACACCATAATGACAAGAAAAGGCAAGTTCCCGAGTATAGATGACGTCGCCGCGGAAGCCGGCGTGTCTATCGCTACCGTTTCCAGGGTCATAAACAATATCGGGAGCGTGAAGGAAAGGAATAAGCTGAAGGTCCTTGAAGCCATAGACAAGCTTAACTTCAAGCCCAATATCAGCGCCAGCAGGCTCGCGAGCAACAAGGTCAATTCGGTCGGGCTTATCATGCCGGTATATGACGACATGTTCGGCTCCTTCTTTTTTACCGAGCTGATGAAGGGGATACGGGATGTCGTTTTCCCGGCCCGCCGCGACCTGATACTCTTATATAATGTAAATGAGCCTGAGGACGACTTTTACAGGCGTATCCTTAACAAGACATACATAGGGGGCCTCATACTGGAGCTGGGCGCGCTCGAGATAAACCCGATACTGGGGAAGAGCGACATACCTTATGTGGTAGTTAACGGCACGTACGACGAACCCCGCATCAATTATATATCGGTCTCGAACAGGACAGGGGCCCATGACGCGGTCAAGTACCTTATCGGCATGGGACACAGCAGGATAGCCACGATACACGGCGCGCTGAACATTCAGTCCGGCAGGGAAAGGCTTGAAGGCTATACGCAGGCTTTAGAGGAGTCCGGTATACCCGTTTCCCGCGACCTGATTCTTGACGGCAACTTTTACAGAAAGACGGCTTATGAGAAGATGGCGGCCCTGTTGGGGACAAAGGAACCGCCCACGGCCGTATTTGTTGCGAGCGACGAGATGGCTCTCGGCGCTATAAAGGCAGTCAAGGACAAGGGGTTGAACGTCCCCGGAGATATTTCGCTTGTGGGTTTCGATGACAACCCTATGTGCTCCGAGCTTTCGCCGAAGCTTACGACCGTAAGGCAGCCTATCACGGAGATGGGCAGGCTCGCGGCCGAGACGATCATAAAGCTTATAGATAAGGATGAGAAGCCGGGGGTCAAGAAGACGCTGGCGACCGAGCTTATAACCAGGGACTCCTGCAGGAGGATCCCATAACGATTACGCGAAAGGAGGCCTTAAATGGCTAGGCTGCTAACAGGCGCTCTTTGTGTTATCTGTATATTTGCGGGGTTGGCTCAATTCGCTTCGGCAACCGAGGTCAGCGTACTCGAATACCCGAAGATGGTCGCACCCGGAGAGAACGTGAACGTGAAGGTAAACTGGAATGATGTCCCCCTGGATAAGGATTACGTAATAAGGGTCCAACTCGAGGACTGGGATGCGAAACCGCCCGTATGCTCATTCAAGGATTTCACGATAGACCAGGCAAGCGGCGAGATGGTCGCAAGCCTTCCGGTCGCGAGCAATGTCGGGGGCACAACATCGGGAAAGTTTGTTGTCGCGGCGCTCTCTAAATCAAAAGCATGGGATGACTGTATAGCGTCAAACGGCACAGACAAGGTCATAACAGTTAACTCGGCGTTCAAATTCGACATAGCGGAATCTCCCGTTGCGGTGAACAGGGGATCTGCGGCAAGGGTCAAGGTATCGTGGAAGGATGTCAAAATATCCCCTTCGAACTACAAGCTCGTCGTCCAAATAGAGAACTGGGAAGCAAAACCGGGATTCGCCTATGTAACCACAATAACGGACTTCAAGCCCGCGGAAGAAAGGGTAGTGGAGATAAAGATACCCGCTGACGCGCCTTCGGCAAAGAATTGCAGGTTCGTCGCGGCGTTCATCTCAGTCGCCACGGATTGGAAGGACGTATACGCCGTCGTGGCCACCCTTAAGGACATAGAGGTAAAATAAAACGTTTAATAGGATAAGGCTTGCTATAGCCATGTTGTTGGTCGCGTGCGGGGCCCTTGCGTGCGCGCAGGGCGCTCCTTCGGAGCAGCAGTATGCCGTAAGGTTCAACATCCCTCTGCCGGTAAGAGTCGAGGGCGCCGATGCGTCGTCAACCCAGCCCCCGGACAAGGAAAAGTCCGAGGATTTCTCAACGGACAACGCGATAGACGGAAAAGCAAATACGCGCTGGAGCAGCACTTTTGAGGAACCCCAGTGGCTGTTGCTCGACCTGGGCGATGAATACGATATTGATAAACTTATTATCTCGTGGGAATCAGCCTTCGCTTCATCCTACAGGATCAATATATCGAACGACAGGATATCCTGGAAAGAGGTCTTTTCGACCGCCTCAGGCAGGGGCGGGACGGAGACCGTCACTTTTCCGCTGTCCAGGGCAAGATACATTAAGATAGACCTTATCAAAAAGAACGGGGAGTGGGGTTTTTCCGTCTGGGAGATATCGGTCTTCGGAAAAAGAAAGCTGGTGCTATTTTAAAATGAAGAAAACCATGCTGATAGCGGCCGCGCTGATAGCGGCCGTATGGTTCGCGATGACTGCATCAACCGCGCAATCTGCCCAGAAGGAACCGCAGAAGGCGAAGGGTTGGCCGCAGGGTAACTATTTCAGGGTCGGACAGTCAGGCGGACGCGCTATCTTCATTGACCCGAAAGGCAGGCCGTTCTACTCCAGGGCCATGGTATATGCCTATGGCCCGGAAAACGGGCCCATGAAGGGAAAGGTTACGGCAGAGTTCGCGCTACAGGAACTCGAAATAATGAAGAAGCACGGGTTCAACACCCTCGACCTTTACGGCGACGCGTACCTGCAGGACATGCTTAAATGGTGCGATGATAATGAATTCGGCCTTTACTTCCGGACATCTTATACGAGCAAGGAATTCCCGGATTTCATGGATCCGGCCTTCAGGGATGAGGCAAAACATTCCTACGACACTTTTCTTGCCAACATAAAAGGCCATCCCTGCGTGCTCGCGGTAGATATGGACCAGCGCTGGTTATTTGAGCTTGATTGGACCGGCAGGAAGAGATACGGCATTCCGAAGCTCGGGCCCGAATCCGTCAAGAACCTTCCGGCCTGGCTGGAGGAAAAGTACAAGGACATCTCCGGTTTAAACAGGTTATGGGGGAAGGATTACTCATCCTTCGCGGATATACTCGCGGACAACGAAATAATCTCACAAGGCAAAATAGCCGATCTCGACAGGAAGCCGTGGCGCGTAGATATAGTGGAATACGCGTCCTGGGTTGTGAATGATTTCCTCAGGGACCTTACGGCATATATGCGCATCATCGACCCGGACCATATGATAACCTGCACGACCGAGCTGCCGGAGGTCGCGCCGTTCCCGATATCAACGAAGAAGAACAGCGGGATAGATTTCATATCGCCGGTGCATTACAACCTCGACCTGGACTACAACAGGGACTGGATAGCGAACGCCAAACTGATCTTCCAGACGAAGTTCCACAGCGACATGAGCGGGCTTCCCGTCTTCATCAACGAGAGCGGTTTCCGCACGACGTGGCTCGAGGCGACCCCGGAGAACATGGGTTATGCCGCGGCAAGGCTGGGCGACGAGGGGCAGATAGCCGAACTTTACCTGAGGCAGGGGGCCGTAACGGCCTCTTATCCGTGGATGCTCGGGTGGGGATGGTTCAAGTGGTACGACAAATTGTTTGAGGGAGATTTCGGGTATATAAGGGACGACAGGAGCTTCAAGCCGATATCGGACGCCGGGCAATATGCCACGGGGAAATTCGCGGTAAACATGGAGAAGGAGAAGAACCCGAAGGCGTGGGTCTATTATCCCGAATACGCGCTTGCGTCGCCGCTGGCTTCATTCCCGCAGGGCAAGACCCTTATGCTGCTGCTTGAGAACGACTACCTGAGCGAGTACGAGAAGGCGGTAAAGGAGATCATCCCCGAGCTGGCCAAGCCCGGCGGCAGTATCTCCGGGTCAAGGCTGGTCAATAACCTGCCCGACCTGTTCAACCAGAAATGGTACCCGTTCGCTTTCACGCCATCAATACCGGATGACCGGAACGTCATCCTGCTGGCGGGCGGCTCGCTCGAACAGCTTTCCATGGCGGACCGCGCGGCTCTCGCGGGCAGGAAGACCATAACGTTCGGGCCTGTAGGCCTTACGGACGAAAGATACAACAAGACGGAACCGTGGTATCTCGAGGTGGTCGGCATACCAAAGGACGTCTTCTCGGAAAAGGCGGTATGCGTGGGCCTGGGCAAGGCTTATAACGATGACGGAAAAGATATACCATACGACTTACAGGAGATGCCCGCCGCCGATAAGATCATCGAGTGCAGGGGCGGGGATACGGTATTCGCATTTCCCGAAAGAAGCGGCAACGGCATTAAGAATATCAAATGCGCCGGACAGGTTGTAGCCATACCAGAGGGTATATACTCCAACGTTAATTTCCTTATGGCTTCGGATGGCGGCGATATCGCGGCAAAGGTCATACTGATCTACAGCGACGGCAGCAGCGATGAACAGTATTTCGCTCCGTCTATAGCGGATTGGAGAAGCGTTCCCCATTTCGGGCATACCGCTGTCGGCACCGTAAGCGGCGGATATATGTCGCATCTTGCGGTCCCGGCCAGCCCGTCCAGGAATCTGACATCCATAAGGCTTCCCTACGCGCCGATCGTGCATATATTCGCCATCACGCTGACGGAGGGCGGGATCGCGAAGGACGTGACCGTGGAAGTCGAAAAGGGTAATATAAGCTCTTCGGGTATATGCTATTGGGCCCTTTCGGTACCTCAGGACAAAAATGCCCGGTACAAGGTGCTCGCAACTTTCAAGAACGGTAACCCTGCCATCGTACAGAGCAAGGACGGCAGGCATATAGCTTATCTCTATGACCCGTTGACCTGGGGCAATAAAGCGAACGAGATAAGCGCGGATATCGGAAACCAGTCCGAGATATTGAAGTCCCTATTAGGCAGATAAAGGCGGATAAAATGAATAGGAACATGCTGATCCTGCTGTTCGCGTCATCGATGGCCCTCTGCGGCATATCGCATGCGGCTTACGATCCCGCGTATATAAGGAACTGGTATATATGCGGGCCGTTCGCGGATTCAAAGCTCGAGACGGAAGCCATACCGGATGAGGCAAAGCTGGCGCCCAAGGCGGGCGACGCTTCCTCGGGAAAGATATGGAAGGAGTACGATTCCGTGGAAAACGCGGTGGATTTTGAGGATGAGACCGCCTTCGACCGTAACGAGCTTTCGGTGGCTTACGCGTATGTCGAGATAGATTCCCCGTCAGACCTGCGCGCGCGCATGCAGATCCACAGTGATGACGGCATTAAGATATGGCTTAACGGCGCGAACGTCCTGACAAATGATGTAGCAAGGGGGATGGCGGAAGAGGACAAGATCACCGTCATGTTAAAGAAGGGCAGGAACCGCCTATTGGTCAAGGTCAGCGACCTCTTCGCGGGCTGGATGTTCTCCGTGAGGATAACCGATGAGCGGGGAGATGCTGTCGCGGGCCTTAAATACAACCCTAAGCCTGTGCCGCTTGAAAGGCTTGCTGTAAGGAGGATATGGGCGTCGTCCGTCCAAGGCGGCGACTTCGTCCAGTTCAGCCCTAAATTCGCCGTAGACGAGGAGAAGAATACCCGTTGGAGCAGCGAACATTCCGTCCCCCAGGAACTTATACTGGATTTCGGGAGCGAGAAAGAGATAAAGAGGATAGACCTGTTGTGGGAGAACGCCTACTCCAAGTCATACAGGATAGACATCTCACCGGACAGGTCTTCGTGGAAGGAGATATTCTCAACCAAGGCCGGCAACGGCGGCAAGGATCTAATAGCCCTGCCCGAAACCCATAAAGGAAGGTTCCTGAAACTCTCATTGCTGGAGAAGGGGACCGAGTGGGGTAATTCGCTGTGGGATATCTCGGTCTACGGATTTGTGCAGGAAGACAGCGCGGACTCCGAACCTTTTGAGGCCGAGGTAGAGATGGCCAAACCCATGGAAGCCGCGGGGGCCGTAGCGTCGACCTTCCAGAAACCAAACGCGGAAAAGAATGAAACCTTCGACGCAAAGAACGTTATAGACAACAGCCGCAAGACCAGGTGGAGCAGCGCCTTTACAGACCCGCAATGGGTATATGTCGACCTCGGTAAGGTGAGGCGGGTTGACTCGATCACCCTGTATTGGGAAACGGCTTTCGCAAAAAAATATTCTATAGATATCTCGGATGATTCGGTAAGCTGGAAGAAGGTATATTCAAACGGATCCTCGAGCGGCGGACAGGAGAGTATTACGCTGGAAAGGCCGCAGAACACAAGGTATATAAGGGTGTATTGCGAAGAACGCGGACGAAAGGAATGGGGCTATTCCCTCTGGGAGATAGAGATCTTCGGGGAATAGGAAGGAGGTTAGGATGAAAAGGTGTCTCATATTCGCTGTTGTGTTATGCCTGTTGACGGCATGGTCGGGCCCATCATTATGGGCGGATATCATAATTATGAACGACGGCAGGAAGATAGAAGGGGTCGTGACCTCCGAGGGAGCCGATTATTACGATGTTAAGATCAAGATCGGCACGATGAGGGTGAAAAAAGATACGGTAAAAGAAGTAAAGATAATGTCCCAGGAGGACAACCTGATAAGCCTGGGCAACCAGTACCTGGCATCAAAGAAATACGATGCGGCGCTTGAGCAATTCAATAAGGCCTTATTGATCGATCCGTCATCCCGGGCGGCGATCGACGCGGTAGAAAAAGCCCAAAAACTAAAGGACGAGGACGACGCAAAAAAGACGGCCGAGGCTGATAAGAAACAAAGGGAGGCGATAGAGAAGCAGGGCAGGATAGGTAAAGGGTTCGGGTTCAGCCTTGTATCGTCCGGCGGCCGGGTCGTTATCGAAAACGTCGTTGCCGGAAGCAGCGCGGACGCATTGGGGATAAAACCCGAAGACCAGATAATACAGATAAGCGGCCTGCAGGTCAAAGACAAGACCGTCGAAGAGATCGCGGACTATCTGTACAATCCGGAGATCGCATCTTTCGTCTTCCTTATACAGAGGGAGAGGGAGCTGGCAAGAAAGAAGATCGACTACCAGAAACATTCCTTTGTCGGCGTGGGGATATTCCTCGATACATCGGGAAAGGACCTGGTCATAAACAGCGTCATAGTAGGGGAATCGGCGGACCTTGCCGGCCTCAAGTCAAAGGATAAGGTCGTTTCGATCGAGGGGAAAGATACCAAGGGCATGTCGGTGGATGACGCGGCGGCGATCATAGGCGGCGCGGAAGCGACAAATGTCAAGGTCACTATACAGCGCTCCGTGGAACTGGAAAGGAAGTAGCGGCAACGATGCGGGATTACAGAAGATACGGCGATTTCAGCTCTGACGGGACGGAATTCATTATAAGGGACCCAAATACCCCGAGGCCGTGGATAAACTACCTGTCGAACGGGAGGTACTGCCTGATACTCTCGCAGGGCGGCGGCGGCTTCAGCTATTACCTCGACCCCGGCATGCACAGGCTTACCCGCTGGAATCCCGCCGCATACCTTACCGATAAACCGGGAAGGTTCTTATATATAAAGGACACCGCAGGCAAGAAGTACTGGTCGGCAGGTTTCCAACCCGTGAAGAAATTTGATTCATACGAATGCAGGCACGGTCTTGGCTATTCAAAGATAAGCTCATCGTACAGCGGGATACGCACCGAGATGACATTTTTCGTGCCTTCCGATAATGACGCCGAAGTATGGCTGGTAAAGATGACGAACTCGGACACGAAGACGAGGAAGTTGAAGGTATTTCCTTTTGCCGAATGGCTTATCGGAGACTGGGGCGCCGAGCTTCATTGCAGGAACCTGACCGTCCTGATGAACGAGGGCAGGTTCGATAAACAGCTCAAGGCCATACTCGCGACAAAGTTCCCGTGGGGTAATGTGCCGTGCCCGTATTTAGGCTTTATGGGGACGAGCCTTCCCATTGAAAAATTCGAGATAGATTACGAGAATTTCATAGGCAGGTACAGGGATTACGAAAATCCCGCCGCCGTTGAAAACGGCGGCTGCACAGGCACCGAGGTCAGGGGCGGCAATATGATAGGGGCGTTCGAGAGCACGGTCACGCTGCGTCCGGGCGAGGCCAGGGAATTTTCCGTGGTACTGGGCATATCCGCGAATAGGCAGGGGATAAAGAAAGCCCTGGGTTCCCTCCGCGATGTCGATAACGCCAAAAAAGAATTTGGGAAGACGAGGGACCATTGGAACCACGCGATCCTCGATAACATCACCGTTAAGACCCCCGACCCGGATTTCGACCGCTCGGTCAATATCTGGATAAAGTACCAGGTGTACATGAACAACCATTGGGGCAGGAGCGCAACATACCAGCATGAGGGATGGGGTGAGTTCGGATACAGGAATACCGCGCAGGACGCATGGGCCATGACCTCGATGAACGCCCCTTACGCAAAACAGAGGATGATCAAGCTGGCAGAACACCAAAGGAAGAACGGCCAGCCGCTTCCGGGATGGTCGCTAGTAAAAGGCACCAACGCCGGAAGGCCGCCTTCAGATTTCCCGATATGGCTTCCTATGCTGCTTATTAAATACGTCAAAGAGACCGGCGACATGGCGATATTAAAGAAGGAGGTCAAATTCTTTGACGGCGGATCGGCGACACTATACGAACACGCCAAACGCGCCACGAAGTTCCTGATGGACATCGGCAAGAGCGGGCGCGGATTGCCGCTCATGGGCACGCAGGACTGGAACGACGCGTTCGACAGGACCGGAATAGGGGGCAAAGGGGAAAGCGTCTGGCTCGGAATGGGATTATGCGTCGCCCTTAATAACATGAAAGAGCTCGCCCTGCAAATAAAGGACAACGAGACGGCGTCCGAATGCGAAAAACGATATGGCAGGATGAAGTCCATAATAAATAAATACGCGTGGGATGGCAGCTGGTATTGCTATGCCTTCAACGATAACGGCGAACCCATAGGCTCAAGGAAGAACAAGGAGGACAGGTGCCAGTTGAACGCGCAGACCTGGGCCATACTTGCCGGGCTTCCCGATAAACGCCAATTGGCCCGCATACTGAAGGCCGTCGACCGGTACCTCGCGACCCCGTACGGCCCCGTGCTGTTCAAACCCGCATACACGGAATATAACGGCAGGATCGGGCGAATCACGGCATTCGCCCCGGGGACAAAGGAAAACGCCGCAATTTTCTGCCACGGCGGCGCGTTCAAGATGGTCGCGGACCTGAAGATCGGAAGGGCGAAAGAGGCGTATGACACCTTCAAGCAGGTCCTGCCTTGCAGCGATAATAAGGATATCGAAATATACAGGTCGGAACCCTACATATATCCCGAATATGTTATAGGCCCGGGGAACCCGCGTTACGGGGAAGGGGCTTTTACATGGCTTACCGGAAGCGCGGACTGGTTCTTCGTGGCCGCGACAGAATGGATGCTCGGCATACGCCCGGAATTCGACGGTCTCATAATAGACCCGTGCTTACCTCCATCCTTCAGGAAGTGCGCCGTCACGCGCCATTTCCGCGGAGCCGTATACAAGATCACGATAGGCAACCCTAAGGGCCGCGCGAGGGGAGTCAGGTCTGTCATCGTGGACGGGCATAAGCTCAGGGACAACCTTATCCCTCCTTTTAGAGACAAAAAAGTCCATAACGTTAAAGTGACCATGAACTAATCTGAGGCCTTGATGAAAAACAGCATTGAACTCAAGCAGGGGGAATTTATAGTCAACGGGAAGCCGTTCTTCGTCTATTCCGGCGAGATACACTATTTCAGGATACGCCGCAGGGATTGGGAGGACAGGATCAAAAAGGCTAAGGACGCGGGCCTGAACACATTCAGTTCCTATATTCCCTGGGCCTGGCATGAATATAAGGAAGGAAGCTTTGATTTTACCGGGAAGACGCTGCCGGAGCGCGACCTTCTCGGGCTGTTCGAACTGCTCAACAAGCACGGGCTTTACTTCTTCTGCCGCCCCGGCCCCGTGACGCACGGGGAGATAATGGGACACGGCGTCCCGATGTGGCTTACACAAAATTATCCCGAGGTCCGCCTGAAGAAGAAGGATGGCTCCGATTTTGACCTGACGGTCGTCTCACACAACAACCCTTTCTTCCTCAGGATGGTCGACAGGTGGTACTCGAAGGTAATGCCGATAATAGCGAGGAACCAGATAAGCAGGGGCGGCAACGTGATCGCGGTGCAGCTCGATAACGAGATAAGCATGATCAACTGGCTCGCGAAGCAGTTCGATTACAGCGAAACCGCGACCGGGATGTACAGGGAATTCCTGAAGGAAAAGTACTGCACCATAGAAAAACTCAATATTGAATACGGGACTGCCTGGTTCTCGTTCGATGAGATAGAACAGCCGGACGGCTTTTTCGAGGAACAAGGGATGCGCGTGTACTGGGACTGGGCGGCCTTCTGCCGCAGGTATTACGCCGTATTCTATAAGAACCTCGCGGATATGGCGAGGAGATACGGTATAAACGTCCCATTCGTCGCGAATATCGCGCACTTCTACGATTACAGCACCTGCGGCAGGGGCATACACGGGATGATGACAACCTCGATGTTCAGGGACTTCAGGGATTACGTGCCGGACGTGGTATTCGGAGGCGCTTACCAGATGCGGCGCCTCGATTACGAGAACTTCCATGACGTCGCGCTGCTCTCCGAAACCGTAAAGATGATAACGAAACCGGGCATACCGAGCATAGTCGTCGAGATGCAGTCGGGCATAATGAACGACAGGCCCCGCCTGTATCCGTCTGACGTAGACCTCAACCTGAAGACATCCGCCGGCCACGGGCTGAACGGCATAAACTGCTACATGTTCTGCGGAGGCAGGAGCCCCAATGAGCTTGCCGCGCGCAGCTCATACCACGAATGGCAGGCACCGATCTCGGCAAACGGGTCCGAAAAACCGCACCTGGAACCCATAAGACAATTCGGCAGGTTCCTCAAGGAGAATAACGCGGCCCTTGCCGCCACGAAAAAAACCTGCGACCTTTCCGTCGGTGTCTATATGCCGTATTATATGACGGAATATTTGCGCGGGCGGCTCGCCGAGGATATCGGCTCGCTCCGGGACAGGCTATTCTTCGACGGCCTCGGGAGGCTGCTTGTGCTCGCGGGCTTCAATTTCAATATGATCGACATCGAAAGGGCCGGGCAGGCGGAGATCAACAAGGCGAAATACCTTTGTGTTTTCAGCCTTGACTTCATGGACAGGGCGACACAGCTCAAGCTCGCGGCTTATGTAAAACAGGGCGGAAAGCTTTTGTTGAACTTCCAGCTACCCGACAAAGACCTCTCGTTCAAGCCCGAGACGGCCCTCGCGAACGCGCTCGGCGTCGAAATAGAGGGGAGGTCCGCCGATAATATAGTCGATATATACGGCATAGACTGCCTTACCGATTCATGGACCAGCTCGTTTAAGGCCAAAGGCGCTAAGGTCATCGCGAGGGTGCGCGGAAAGGGAAAGGCCTGCGCAATAAGGAAGAAGGCAGGCAGGGGAGAAGCGGTCATCGCGGGGTTCGGCATACCCCATACGTTCGATTACCATATAGATGTCGTAAGGAAGTTATGCGGAGAACTGGGCTTGTCCCTTCCCAAGGGTTCGCCTGCTCCAGAGGTGCACAGCGTCAGGAGGTCGTCCGGGAAGGCCGAATTCGACTTCCTGCTCAATTATCACGACGAACCCAAAGTCGTTACCGTGAACGGGGTGCGCGCCGCGCTTTCCAACAGGAGCGGGATAATAATAAAAAGTGAAAAATAGCCTTGCTATAGCCATCCTTATCAGCATGGTATTTTCAGCGCCTATGAGTTCAATTGCCGGACAAAAACGCGTCGAAATAACGACCACCGCGGAAGACACGGAGTACCTGCGCCAGCTAGCTAAGGATACGTGGAGATGTATGGAGTATTTCGTATCCCCGAGGACCGGTTTTCCTTTCGATACCGACCAAAAAACCGACGGGACGAACACCACAAATATAGGCCTCTACCTTGCGAGCCTCAGCGTTGCCGCGGAGATGGGGTTCATAGAAAGGGAGAAGGCGCGCGAAAAGGCCGAGGACGCGGTCGACAGCCTCCTAAAGCTCCAGCACTGGAAGGGGTTTTTCGTAAACACGGTGAACGTCTTCGGCGATATCCGGGCCTCTGCCGGAGGGAACGCGCTTTCAGACTTCAATAAGCTGCCTGCCGGGCTCATAATGGTGCGGCAGGTCTTCCCCGAGCTGGCCCCGAAATGCTCTACTCTCCTCGACAGGATGGACTGGTCCGCCTTCTACGATAGCCCTTCCAAGACCTTATACGGGGGGTTCGATGTCGTAAAAGGGGAGGTCCTGAAGCCCTCATGGTACGGGGGAGGCATCTTCATGCATGGCATCTGCAGCCTGTTCCTTGATGAAAGGGAGGCCTGCGCGGAAATATCGTAACGCCGCACGCGTCCGCGCTGGCGGTAATTTACTACCCAGGGAAGGTCACCATGAACCTGCGCGCGCTTGACCAGGGCATGCTTTTCCTGAGCCTCGCGAATTATTTGGATGACGGCATAGTATGGCGGATATTCGAAAGGGACCCCATAACAATAAACGGCAAAAAACTTTTGGCGGAATATTTTTCACCGCATCCGGAATATTCCGCGCTTTATAGGAAAAGGGATTCGGAAGGCCTTCCGGAAAACAACCACGCCTCAACACAGAAAAAGTTGAGCGAGCGGATAACGCTGGACCCGGAGGCTCCCGAAAACGGGATATTAACCATTGATTACGACCTGTCAAGAAAAGCGCAATGCAGTATTTCACGGGCATTGTCCAGCCGCAATATGTCCGCGTATAACGCGGTCTCTTTCCGTATCAAAGGCGACAAGGATGCGAGGTTCACTCATTCGTACAGGATCGAATTGGAAAGCATGAACAGCGGAGCCGCTTATAAATTCAAAGGTGTCACTGATGAATGGAGGGAAGTGTCCATACCGCTGCGCGAGTTCGGGGGCAAGCATACCGGATGGACCGGCGCAAATTCTTTCTGGGGCGGTTTCATCACTGACCGCGGCAATATGACCAAGATCAATTTTGTCTTTGACCTTGCGGACAGCTCTGAAGAAAAGGGCAGGGTCTTATTGAGCGACCTGTGCTTTGAATCGATCGACCCCAAAGATATTCCGGCATCCGTTTCTTCATTGAACGACTTCCCGGATTCGCCGGTCTGGAGCAAAGGTATCCTGGATGACTTCGGGACCATCGCGGGATGGACCACTAACGAAGCGCGCGGCGCTTCGATCAAGATAAGGCCGGCAGATGGGTCGTGATCGAAAAGGAAAGATACCTTACGCTTGAAGACCGGAACTACGCGTTCAGGTTCCTGGTCAAGGCAGAGGGCGAAGAGAACATCCTGAAATTCAAACTCATAGGCATCAATAACAGCACGTTTGGGAAGAAGATCGACCTGGCCCCGACAGCGGGGGAATGGAAGGAGGCCGAGATACGGGCCTCGGATTTATCTTACCGGTGGGGAGGGGACGCCAAGCTTGACAGGATAAGGAAGGTCTCGTTCGCCCTCAGCACGAAAAACGGGGGTAAAGGCACCGTTTTCCTCGACGAGCTGAGGCTTATTCCGGCCTCCCGCCTCGTAGCTAAATAATCCCCTAAAAAACGCAAAAAATACTTGACAAAAGGCACCTCGTATGTTAATTTAGAGCACATAAGACGAGGCTCTAACATCATAGATAGCTTCAAATATGGCGGGAAAGGAGGGATGAATTAAAAAGCCGGAAGTTATCAAAAACATGATGATAAGCACATAAATAGGCAAATACGTTGGGTTTGAAGTTTAAACCCGTTTTGGAATATAACTCAACAGAGGAGATAAAAATGAAGTTATTGAAAGTTCTCTTCGTAGCTGCGATGGTGGTCGCGATAGCGACACCTACGTTCGCTGCGGTACAGAACATAAAGGTCAGCGGCTCCATAGAAGAGCGCGCGATCTACATGAACGACTTTGACCTTAAGGGCAAGTCGGAAGAATCAACGAACCTTCGTTTCCCTGATACAGCCTTACAGGCGACCTACGGGAACCTCGGTTCAGGCGCTTCGATCAACGAAGATTCGAACAGCTTCATCCTTTCCACAATAAAGGTTGGAGTTGATTCGGACCTTACCGATAACATATCGGCTTCCATCGTTCTCGCAAACCAGAGCGAGTGGGGCGGTGTTAACGGTACGGGCTGGGACACAGGCGTATACGTGAACAAAGCCTTCATCACGATGAAGGAATTCTTCTATCAGCCGTTGACATTGAAGATCGGTCGCCAGGACATCACGTTCGGTGACGGCTTCATAATCGGACCTGGTATCTTCAGGGACCCGAGCGGTGCGTTCAACGCGCCGAGGGCTGATGCGGTCGTTGATCGCTATGACTTAGCAGCCGGCAACGTGGCCACAAACATATCGGGCCCGTTGGGTCAGCAGTACAGCATCGCCACATATTATGATGCTGTCCGCGCTACATTGGACCTCGATCCCTGGACCATCGATGGTATATATTCGAAGATCGGTGAGTCTGGCACAGCCAATGATGATGAAGACTTGCTCGGCGTAAACGTTGCCTACAAGTTCGATTCATACAACGCGAAGGCTGAAGCGTATTATTTCCACAAGAGGGATGATGCGTTCAACTCAGACCTCGGATACATTGATCCGGTCGACCTCGTTGCCAATGCCGGTGACTACGCTGATACCTCGGTTAACGGTGTAGGAGCCAGGGTATACGATAAGAGCATAGTCAACGTATTCGGCATGAGAGGCGATATTGACCCCGTTGAGAACTTGACCTTATCCGGCGAAGGCGCCGTGCAGTGGGGCAAGTTGATTGACGAGTCAGGAACCTTCAACAATTCCACAGACGGTGGCCCGCTTGACAGGAAAAGACTCGCATGGGCTATCGATGTTTCCGGTAACTATCTCTGGAAAGATGTAAGCTACAAGCCGAACTTAGGCCTGGGCTTCGAGTATCTCTCCGGTGAAGAATCAGAGAACGCCGGTAAGTTCAATGCGTGGGATCCGATGTTCAAGGGCAAGTTCAATTCCTATATCCGCGACTACATGGCCGGTACACAGGCCTCGTGGGACGGGATAGGCGGAAACATCTACCAGACGCTTGATCCGGCCGATCCTTCAGGCTCCACCAACGCTATGACGCTTTTTGTTGATGGCGGCCTCAAGCCCATGGAAGATCTCTCCCTCAAGGCGAGATACCTCCACTTCTGGGCTGCTAAGAGGGTTGAGGGCAGGAACAAGAACATCGGTGATGAAGTCGATGCGTCCTTGGTATACGATTATACCGAAGACGTCCAGTTTGACTTGACCGGCGGTATATTCCTCCCGGGCAAGTTCTACAAAGACAACACCGATACATACACCTATAGCCATGATAACGCTGTTATCCTGACTACGGGCGTAAAGGTTGCCTTCTAACTTAGGTTAGATGAAAACCCCCTGGGGCAAAACCCCGGGGGGTTTTTTTTAAAACCGGAAAACTCTCATGATCTCCATAGTAATACCCGTATATAATGAGGAAGAAAATCTCCCGGTGCTGCTGGGAAAAATATCAGCCGTCCTGCCCGGGATAGGCGGCCAGGCTGAGATATTGCTGGTCGATGACGGTTCATCGGATAACAGCCTTTCCGTGATGAACGCGCTAAAGAAGGATTACCCTGCTATACGCATAATAAAGCTCGCCCGTAATTGCGGGCAGAGCGCCGCATTCGATTGCGGGTTCAAGGCCGCAAGGGGTGAGACGATCGTGACCCTTGATGCCGACCTCCAGAATGATCCCGAGGATATCCCGGCATTGCTTGAAAAACTGAAGACCTGCGACATGGTATACGGTTGGCGCCGGAACAGGAAAGATCCTTTCCTGAAATTGATATCCTCTAAGATCGCAAATTTCGTAAGGAATGCCATGACCGGCGAAAAGATCAAGGACACGGGTTGTTCCTTAAAAGCTTACAGGAGGCAATGCCTCAATAACATAAAATTATATGACGGCATGCACCGGTTCCTGCCTACGTTGGTCCAGATGGAGGGATTCAGGATCGAGGAGGTTGAGGTATCGCATAATCCCAGAAAATACGGGAAATCGAAGTATAATATAAGGAAGAGGCTTGTCCGGCCCTTCCTCGACCTCCTGGCGGTAGCCTGGATGAAGAAGAGGCATCTCCATTATAAGTGGGAGGAGCTATGAAGCTTGATGTCTTGAATTTTTGGGTCATCTTCGGCTTGGTGGGACAAGTGTGCTTTTCGCTGCGTTTCATACTGCAGTGGATCGCGTCCGAAAAGAAAGGTGAGAGCGTGGTGCCCAACGCCTTCTGGTACTTCAGTATAATGGGAAGCCTGATATTGCTTTCCTACGCTATATATAGGAAGGACCCCGTTTTCATTCTCGGCCAATCGTTCGGCTCGATAGTCTACCTGCGCAACATAATGTTGATACACAAGAAAAAACAGGATGCTGCCCAATAAAACCGCGTTAAACATACTCATATTGGTATTTGTATGCCTGGCCCTTTTCCTGCCCGGCTCACTGAAGAGGGGACTCTGGTCTCCGGATGAGACCCGCTATATCACCATATCAAAAGAGATGGTCGACAGCGGGGATTGGATCACGCTTCGCAGGAACGGGGAGATATACACGCAAAAACCGCCCGTCTTCTTCTGGGCCATATCGGCCTTCGGATTATTGCTGGGAGGATTCTCCGAGCTCTCGGCAAGGCTTGTTTCGATACTTTCCGGAACGGGTACCGTCATCGTCACGTACATCTTTGCCAGGAAACTGTTCAACGATAATACCGCGCTGGTCTCCGGCATGATATTAAGCACCGCTATCGCTTACTTTGCGGCCTCGCAGATGGTAATGCTCGACGCGCTGTTCACGTTCCTTACCGTATCTTCCCTCTATCTTATATATACCGGCCTTACTGACGCGGGCCGGAGGAGCCTATGTTATTTTACGGCTTTCATGCTCATGGCGCTGGCCACGCTCACTAAGGGGCCGGTGGGATTCATTATCCCGTTGCTCGCGATGGCCGCTTACGCGGTATCGACAAGGCAGGCGCGCGCGCTGCTTTCACGGGGAACCCTCGCAGGCTTCATCGTATTCCTTGCCATAATAGCGTCGTGGCTTGTCCCGGCATGCATCAGGGGAGGGGAGGCCTATACGAATGAGCTGCTTATCAAACAGATATTCGGCAGGTATCTCCAGGCGTTCGACCATAAGGAACCCATGTATTACTATTTTTACGCGTTCCCAGGCGGGTTTCTGCCGTGGATAATCCTATTGCCCGCGGCCTGTTTCTTCCTCGTAAAGAACCGGGCTGACGGCCGCGCCAAGCTCCTCGCATGCTGGGCCT
>Ga0265297_10003707_pt1 | contig 26964 bp, 23 predicted proteins | sample Munlanlwell13791_FD_192502 | JGI IMG/M metagenome (GOLD analysis project Ga0265297, IMG submission 192502) | Leachate microbial communities from a municipal landfill in Southern Ontario, Canada - Leachate well 137-91 | ecosystem: Engineered > Solid waste > Landfill > Unclassified | place...
CTTACCGGATTACAGGGGTTAACCCCTGTAATCCGGTAAGATAGCCCGAAAATAAGTATTGCCAGATGAGACGTAAGAATCATGCTGACCAGGAATAATGCTGTTACAGCCAAAACTTTGGACATATTAAGGCGCAACTGATTTTCTATGCCGGCAGAATCTTCAACCGACAAAAATCCGTATCGTTCTAAAAGGTTTGTAATGTATCTAGGCTTAAAAACAATTAACGAATATAAAAAAGTAAGAATTACAACAAGAACAGGGACTATAATCATTGGAAATATGGAATTTCTTGAAAAAATAAATAGGAGAAAACGGTTATTTTCTATATTAGCCGCAAAAAGGCCAAAGGTTGCCGGCAGCATAAACAACGCTACGGCTAGCTTGGCAGGTAATATTCCAACCAGGGTGGGGCGAAAAGTAATTGAAACTTTCTCCGGATTCTTTGTTTTCACTTCTACTCTGTTTTTAAGCCTGGTTAAATAAAAAACAGCGTAAATAAAAACTATAAAGAAAATTACAGCTAAAACAGGCACAGCCGGTATCAAGCTTTTCACACACACATCAATATACATAGTATAAAAAACCTGCAGCAAAGTGAAAGGAAACTGAGAAATCGCGATAAGAGCAATGCCATTGCCGATACCATATCGGTTAATCAAGCCGGCAATTAAAAGCAGGACGATTACGCTGGCAGTCATAGTTAAAACTGTAACTACCTTAAATGCCACACCCGGATTAGATACTAACTGTAAGCCCTGAAAAGTGCCGGGGTTCTCAAGCCGCAGGCTTATAAAAAAAGACTGCATAGCCGCTAAAACAACGGTAAGAATATATGTATACTTTGAAATCCTGAACCTGCCGGATTCCCCTCCAAAAGAATAACGCCGCAGCGCCGGAATAAAAATTGAAAAAAGCTGTATCAATGCGCACGAAGCTAAAAATGGTATTAAACCAAGCCCAAAAATTGTTAACTGTTCTAACCCTCCCATCGGAACAAGACTTAATATCCCAGGCCCTTGCGCGCGATAAATCCTTTCGAAAAATTCCTGCAAAGCAGAAATATTAACTCCCGGTAAAGGTATAAAAAATACAATACGCAAAAGCACAAGAATCGCTATGGTAACTATAACGCGCATTCCAACTTCCTTATCCCATAGTATTAAGTTGATTAATTCTTTTGCCGGATATTTTTTATCAGAGACCAGGGTAATAGAATATTTTTTAAATACCAGGTGCAGGATTTTAAAAATCAAAAACATTGCCGTCAGGGTAATTATCAGGATGAATAATAAATTTTCTCCCATCAATGCCTCCTTAGTTGGATGATATTATATTTATTTTAGCCCACGCGCAATTTGAATATGCAAAACCGGAAAGTGAATCCGGCTGCATTATTCTTGTTTTGTGTTTTCTTCGTCAGGCTCAAACAGAGCTTTCAGGGTTTCGCGGGAATTTGTAATATTCTCCAGGTATTCTTTGCGCATTTTTTCGGAAACACCGTACTTTTTAAAAATTGCGTCTATTTTTGCTGCGGCGTCAACAGCTACGGCATTATATTCAACCTGCAATTTAGCTATTTTATCATTTATTGCCTTTCTCTCAAGGCTAAGGCTCTGCCAATAAACAGCCATTGTTTTTCCGTCAATCAGGGCCTTTTCAATTATTTTTAAATCATAAAGATATTCTTTTTCCTGCGGGCTAAGGGCTGTTTTTTCTGAATACGCATCCAGCCTGTCGCCAAGCACCTTGATAAAATCCGTGCCGGGCATAAATCCATTGCTAAGAAGAATTGCAAGGAGCCTGGAAGAAAAATATTCTTCCATGGTGGCAGCATAATGTTTAAATAAATAACTACGGTCATCAGGCGTAATTTTTTCGTAATTTTGCGTAAACCACGCCAAAGCCTTTTCTCTGTCTTTGCAGTTACCTAAAATATCATAAATCGCATACCTTATTTTGCTGTTTTTTGTCGATTCTATTTCGCTGAAAAAGAAATCTACATCGCTGTCACCGGAACGGGTTTTAAAAGCATTAAGTATAAGCAGCTTCTCCTGCTCATTGGAAAGAGTTTTATACCTTGCGATAAGCTCCTTCCTTAAATTTTCATTTTCAAGTTTATTAACCAGAAGATAACTGCTTCGCGAAACAATCCAGGAAGGGCTATCCAGAAACTTGCGTAATAGCGAATTGTCAATTACGGTATCTTTGCCGGCAATACGTTCAAGCATCATCATCTGCTCGTAAATGACCTGGGGATTGTTGCTGTTTATTTTTGTTACCGGGCCTAAGAGTTCTGCTTTTTTACTGTAATTAGCGCTAAAAAGTTGAAGGAAACGCAAAGATGCCGCAGCCACTTTACTGTCAGATGAATTTAAAAGCGTAACTATCTTATGGTAAATTTTTTCTGCTGTTATATATTCCGGGGAATTTTTGTTTGCTTTATCGTCAGAAAGCAGTTTGCTGAGCCTCGCTGCCTGTTCCCCAAGATTAACAACTGCGTTGTAAACAACTTCAGTGTTCTTACCTGATAGTTGGTTATAATAATCTTCATTGGCAAATTCAGGCACAGAAACAGAAGGATAACGCGAAAAACCTTCCTCGTTGCAATTTGAAATACCTAAAAGCGACATTGCTGTTAAAACAAAAATTACTTTTTTCATGTTTTTACTCCTCTAAACTCGCGCCAGCTACTAGATAGGTAAAGATTTTTTTAATTATTAAGTATTGCGTCTCTGGAATCGCAACAAAAAAATTAAATCTTTGTAAAAATATATACCATTCCTCTTGAGCCCTGGTCGTCTTCAAAGGCAATCCACAATAAATCGTGGGTGCCTTTTTCTACCCCATTTAAAAGATTTCCTGCGGATTTTAATAATGTAAAGTAAGCGGCGTGGGTAGGCCCGCCGAAAAAAGCATTTTTATCTGTTGGGTCCTCTATTACCTCTAATGGCCCGCACATATAATAGTTCACGTCCTCCGGCACGGCTATTTTGAATTGAATATGCAGTTCCACCATTATTGCCGTAGCCAAGTCGCCTGCGGTTATTTGCCCGGATAACGGCTCTTTACGGAATATACACATCTTTACGGGATTGCCTTGTTTTCCGGAATGCGACCGGAGATTATACAAGAAAGATACTTTAGGCAGGGTTTTTTGCGGTACGGCTTCCTTGGGCTGCGCTTGCGGCGCAGATGTTTCCTTTGCCTCGGATACATATTTAAAACGCGAACAATTACACGCGGGGCATTGGATAGCGTCATCAGGAATAGCAGCGTCGCACATCGCGCAAACTTTTTTACCGTCTATTTTTTTTGAAGCAATTGGCTCCTGGTAATTAGCGTTGTTAGCCGAGCTGCCGGCGTTTGGCGTTACCCTAAGCGGCACAAGGCCGGTTTTCCACCAATGCGCGGCATCCGAAGCAGCAACATCTAAATCTAAATCTCTTAAAATTGCCCCTTGCTTGCACATCATTATCGGGCTGGTTGTTCCGGTAGGCAGAAACCGGATAAATCCATCTGGGCTTGAGTCATTAAGGCTGTCTACTTTAGCCATAGCATCCAATTTTCTCTGTAACTGCGCATAAGTAAGGCAATCTTTGCGGAAGTTTATTAATTCCTGGCTGATATATAGATAACCGCTTCCGCGTGGAATAACTGTTTCAGGGCAGGGGCAGGATTTATCCGAACAAAGGCCATCTCCAGACGGCCGCGGAACTTCAAAATATTCAATTCCTGTATTTTTTCCGCTGAATAGACTGTTTAGTTTTGAAAACAACCCGCTCATTTTCCACCTCCTCCTACGCGGCAGTTTTAGGCCTACCGCGTTTCATCTGTGAGGTTAAATATTTTTAAATAATTAAGTATTGCTTACCCGGAATTATCATTCAACAGTCCGGACACGTAATTTCATTATTTAAGCAAGTACAACCTGCGCTTTCAGCTACCTGCCATTTATCCTGACAATAAAGAATGCCTCTGGGTGGTTTTGATAAACCGGAAATTTCTCCGATTTCCGCTTCGGTTATATCCAAAATGCCTGCGTTTTTAAGAAAAAACAGATCTTTCCTGGTTGATTCTACCCAATTGTATTCCTTTGGATTAATAGCACCCATTACAGGATTTTGCTTGCTGTCTAAAGTGAATGGCAATTTAATCACAAGCATACATAATCCGTTTTCCTCGGCATTTTTCTTTATAAGCAATTCAACTCTATTGTCATAACGGGATTTTATAGCAATAAAAGTTTCATCGCTGGTGCAGCCTGCGCCTTTGCAGAATTCTTCAAGCTTAGCAATTTTTATCTTTAAGCCTCTAATACCAACCTTAAAGCCCGCGTCTTTAGAATAACAGGCATAACCAACTTTTACAATTAAAACAGTTAAAATGCTGACTAGAAAAACATACACAATTTTTTTCATTAGCCCTCCAATCCCCCAGGCAGGATTCAGGTTCTTGTTTTAAATCGAAAAAGCGTTGGTTGCCCAACGCTTCTAAAATTAACTCCAAATTGTAGTAAGTTTACACATCCAGAACCGCCTTCGTAATGGGGGTATTTTAACGCGAATGGCTGGGGTGTCAAGAATGAAAATGTTAATAAATTCCAAGCTACAAGCACCAAATTCCAAATAAGTCACAATTTCCAAAATCCCAATATTCAAATATTTTGGGTTTAGAATTTCGGTCATTCGGTAATTGTAATTTATTTGGGGCTTGGAATTTGGGAATTGGAATTTGTTTAGAGTTTGAATATACCTAGAGGCTTAACGACAGGTTATCCGCGCCGATTATTGAGCTGATTTCTTTTAGAGTATTTTCGGTAAGCTTGAGGCAAAACTGGTTGGCGGTTTTAATTTTTACGCCGTTAAGCTTTGAGTTTTTAAAAGCAAAAACAACGGGAGTGTTTCCTCTGTTATTCATAAAAACTGTCTTAAGATTAGCCAGCGGAATTTTTTCCCCGTTTACAGCAATGTTTAAGCCCTTTATACTTTCAAAAATGCGTTCAATCGGGATAATTTTGGCAGCTAATATTTTTGGCACTCTTTCTTTTGACTCGAGTTTTCCTTTTATGACGATTATACTTTTTTCCTTGATGTCCGGAGCTGCTTCGGCAAAAAGCTTAGGGAACACAAAAACCTCGACAGTCGAAGTTTCATCTTCGATTTTTAAAATCGCCATGCGGTCGCCGCTTCTTTTCGTAGTTATAATGCGCGCTTTTTCTACTATGCCGCAGATGATTACCTCTTCGCGCGATTCCTGCTCATAGAGAGAAATTATTTCTTCCCGCCGTAAGTGTTTTACGGTATTTTCATAGGAATATAAAGGGTGGCTTGTTACGTATATGCCAAGAAGCGATTTCTCAAAGCCTAAAATCTGCAGAAGCGGCCACTCCTCAACGTCAGGTATTTCTTCCTGTCTTTTGGGAGCGGTAAATAAGAGAAGCTGGGAAGGGTCTTCTTTTTTTGCGCTTTTCGCAAGGATTTTATCAAGCATTGCAACCATCTGCGCGCGTTTTAATTTAAAGCTGTCCATTGCGCCTGATTTTATAAGGCTTTCGAGGACTTTCTTATTCACTACGCGTCCGTCAACGCGGTCGCAGAATTCAAAAAAATCATCGAATTTCTTTTCCTTGCGTATCTGGATTATATTATCCAAAGCAGTTGTGCCTACGTTTTTAATTGCCAAAAGCCCAAACCGGATGTTTTTTTCATCGGTAACCGTAAAATTGGCAAAGCTTGTGTTTATATCCGGGGGGAGCACCTTCATTCCCATATGATTAACTTCATTTACGTATTCAACTATTTTATCGGTATTAGTACGTTCACTTGTCAGAAGTGCCGCCATAAACTCAACAGGGAAATTTGCTTTTAAATACGCTGTGCGGTAAGAAATCAAAGCGTAAGCAGTTGAATGGCTTTTGTTAAATCCATAGCCTGAAAAATAATCTATTAAATCAAAAATCTGCGTTGCAGTTTTTTCTGACACGCCGTTTTTCTTGCTCCCCTGGACAAACAAATTACGCTGTTCTTCCATTATCTCAGGAATTTTTTTGCCTATTGCTTTACGAAGCAAATCTGCCTGCGCCAGGCTAAAGCCTGCGAGCTTCGAGGCAATTTGCATAGTTTGTTCCTGATACAGAATAATTCCGTAAGTTTCTTTAAGTATCGATTCGAGTTTTGGATGGCCGTAACTCACCGGCTTTTTACCCTGCTTTCTTTCTATGAAATCATCAACCATTCCGCTCCCAAGAGGCCCTGGCCTGTACAGCGCAAGCACCGCGATTAAATCTTCGAAGCGCGTCGGAACAAGCTTTCTTAATATTTCGCGCATGCCCCTGCTTTCTAGCTGGAACACGCCGATTGTCTGCGCCTCCGCAAGAAGTTTAAAAGTTTTTTTATCATCAAGCGGGATAGCTGCGATATCCAGGTCTATTCCTTTTGTGCGTTTCATTATTTTAACTGTCGAGTCTATGACCGTAAGCGTTTTAAGGCCCAAGAAATCCATCTTAAGCATTCCGGTTTTCTCGAGAGATTCCATATCAAATCCGGTTACGGTTTCATCTTCGGCGCCCCTGGTTAGAGGGATTCTATCCATCAGTGGTTTATCCGAAATAACAACGCCTGCGGCATGAGTCGAAGCGTGGCGGCATAAGCCCTCAAGCTGCATGGCAACATCGATTAAACGCTTTATTCCGGCGTCTGATTGATACACCTGCGAAAGTTCCGGGCTCGTAGAAAGCGCTTCTTTAAGTGTCATATGGTGGCCGACAATAACAGGAATCATTTTTGCGATTTTATCGACTTCTGAATAGCTGTAGTCCATAACGCGGCCGACATCGCGGACAACTGCCCGAGCGAGCATTGTTCCAAAAGTGATAATCTGGGCTACGTTCGCCGCGCCGTATTTTTCGCCTACGTATTGAAGCACCTGCGAGCGTTTCTCATAGCAGAAATCCATATCAATATCAGGCATTGAAATACGCGCGGGATTTAAAAACCTTTCAAAAAGAAGGTCGTATTTAAGCGGGTCTATATCCGTAATACCCAAAAGAAAACTTACAATACTGCCTGCCGCAGAGCCTCTGCCCGGGCCAACCGGAATATTGCTTTCCTTGGCGTGCTTTATAAGGTCCCAGATAATTAAAAAGTAACTGGCAAAACCTGTTCCCTTTATTACTTCAAGTTCGTATTCAAGCCGCTTGGTGACATCATCAGTAACTTCGCTGTAACGCTTAGGCAGGTTTTCAATAACTATTTTCCGTAAGAAGTCTATTTCGGTTTCATTTCCCGGAATAGGAAAACGCGGTAAATGAATTTTGGAAAAATCCATAACCAAATTGCACTTCTGCATTACCTCAAGAGTATTCTTTACCGCCTCAGGCACTTCCTTAAATATTTCCTTCATTTCATCGGGGCTTCGGAAATAAAAAGTGTCGCTGTTAAATTTAAAATGGTTCAGGTCGTTTAACGTAGTTTGCGTTTGTATGCACAGAAGCACTTCGTGCGCGAAAGATTCATTCTTTTCAAGATAATGGATATCATTTGTTGCAACAGGCGGGACACCAAGCTCTTTTGAAATTTTTAAAATATGCTTATTAACTTTTGCCTGCTCTTTTAATCCGTTTTCCATTATTTCAAGATAGAAATTGCCTTTGCCGAAAATCTGAAGGTATTCATCGCATTTTTTATACGCGCCCTTGATATCATCGGCAACTATCGCAGAGGGAATTTCCCCTTTAAGGCAGGCGCTTAAGCCAATCAGGCCCTTGTTATACTGGCTTAATATCTCTTTATCTATTCTTGGCTTATAATAAAATCCCTCAAGCGAAGCAAGACTTACAAGTTTTATTAAATTCTTATAGCCCTCTTCATCTTTGGCAAGAAGTATAAGGTGATGATTGCCTGCTTCTTCGGTTTTATAGTCTTTTTTAAAGCGCGAATCAGGCGCAACATAAACCTCGCAGCCGATTATCGGCTTTATGCCTGCGTCCATGCATTCTTCATAGAATTTTATCGCGCCGAAAATGTTTCCGTGGTCGGTTATGGCAAGGCCGGGAAGCTTAAACTTTACTGCTTTTTCTACAAGGCGGTTGATTTGGCATGCGCCGTCAAGAAGGCTATATTGGGTATGAACATGAAGATGTATAAAATCACTGTGAGCCATATTTATTAAGTGTACAGTTAACAGTACACAGTTTATAGCTGAACAGCAATTAAGCTGTTAACTGTAAACAGTAAACTGTAAACTTTTTTTCACTCCCACTCAATTGTTGCAGGAGGCTTTGAGCTTATATCGTAAACTACGCGGTTAATGCCCCGCACTTTATTTATTATCGCGTTTGAGATTTCGCCAAGGACGTCCACGGGAATTTTTGACCAGTCAGCAGTCATTCCATCCAGGCTGTTTACCGCTCTTATTGCGCAAACATTTTCATAGGTGCGCTTATCCCCCATAACGCCGACTGTTTTTAAAGGAAGCAGGACGCAAAATGCCTGCCAGATACCGTCATACAGATTATGTTTTTTTATGATGTCTTCAAATATACTGTCTGCCTCGCGTAAAATTCTCAGGCGTTCATTTGTGATTTCGCCGATAATCCTTACCGCAAGGCCCGGGCCGGGAAACGGATGCCTGCCGATTACCGCCTTGGGAAGCTTAAGAATTTTTGCGATTTCCCTTACTTCATCTTTAAAAAGCTGGCGGAAAGGCTCAATAAGTTTAAGCTTCATATTAGCGGGAAGCCCTCCTACGTTATGATGAGATTTTATTCTTGAAGTGGGCCCGCCGAAAAAAGAAACCGACTCAATCACGTCAGGATAAAGCGTTCCCTGAACGAGATATTCCACATTTTTAATTTTTCTGGCTTCTGCGTCAAAAACTCTTATAAACTCATGGCCGATTATTTTTCTCTTTTTTTCCGGGTCAATTACGCCTTTAAGTTTAGTAAGGAAAGATTTTGAGCTATCTGCGTAACGAAGGTCTATTTTGTAATGGCCGCGGAAAACACTGAGCACATGTTTTGCCTCATTCTTCCTGAGCAATCCGTTATTTACAAAAATGCATTTAAGGCGCTTGCCTATAGCTTCATTTATCAAAACTGCCGCGGTTGACGAGTCAACTCCTCCGCTTAATCCGCAGATTACGTTTTTGCCGCGGGTTTTTTCTCTGATATGCTTAATTTCACTTTGGATAAAATCCTCAAGCTGCCAGCTGGCGAAACATTCGCAAATCCTAAAAAGGAAATTTGAAAGAATCTGCGTGCCGTGCTCTGTATGCACGACTTCCGGATGGAATTGAACGCCGTATATTTTGGTTTTTGGGTTAGCGATTGCCGCAAATTCGGTGTGGCTTGTGTGCGCGTAACTTGTAAAGCCCTGCGGAAGTTTTACTGCCTGGTCAGTGTGGCTCATCCAGGAAACTATTTTTGCCGGTAAAGAAAAGAATAAATCTTTGTGGTCGTCAATATACATTTCAGCGCGGCCGTACTCCCTCTTTTTCGCTTCCTTAACTGTTCCTTTAAGGGTTTTAACAAGAATCTGCATTCCGTAGCAGATGCCAAGGATAGGAACGTTAAGCTTAACTATTTCTTTATTAAGCGAAGGAGCGTTTTTCTCGTAAACGCTGTGGGGGCCGCCGGAAAGGATAATGCCTTTTGGATTTATTGCTTTTATTTTTTCAAGGCTTATATTGCAGGGCTCAATAATGCTGTAAACTTTAAGCTCGCGCACGCGGCGCGCAATAAGCTGCGTATACTGCGAACCAAAATCAAGGATTAAAATTGTATCTTTACTCATAGCAAGCTGCCAGATGAAACTGCCGTCTTGAAACTACTTTCCCATTCCAACTCTCTGCGAAGCCTGAAAAAGCTTTCCTTCTGTCTGTATAGAAGGAGCTATTATAATTTCAACAAAATGCATTTCTCTGATGTCTTTCGCGCCGAGTGAGCCCAGCGAAGTTGAAAGTGCGCCCATTAAATTTTGCGACCCGTCATCAACCATTGCAGGGCCAAAAAGTATCTGCTCGAGGCTTCCGGAAACTCCAACGGATATACGTGTTCCGCGCGGTAAATTTCCGTGAGAAGTAGCCATTCCCCAGTGAAAGCCGCGCCCTGGAGCTTCTTTTGCCCTTGCAAAAGTAGAACCTATCATAACTGCGTCAGCTCCGCAGGCGAAAGCCTTACAAACATCTCCGCCGCGGCGCATTCCGCCATCAGTTATTATCGGTATGTATCTTCCTGTTTTCTGGTAATAAAAATCCCTGGCTGATGCACAGTCAACAGTTGCGGTAACCTGGGGTACGCCTATTCCCAAAACTCCCCTTGTTGTGCAGGCTGCGCCCGGGCCAACGCCGACCAGCACTGCGGCGCACCCTGTTTCAAGGAGCTCAAGCGTTACATTGTAAGTTACGCAGTTGCCTAGGATTACAGGAATTTTTGTTTCTTTACAGAATTTATACAAATCAAGCGGCGTATAGCGCTTGGCAACGTGCTGGGTGGTTGTAACTGTAGATTGCACAATAAAACAATCCGCGCCTGCTGCTTGCGCAATTTTTGCAAATTTTGAGGCATTCTGCGGTATACAGCTTACAGCAGCATAACCGCCTTTTTTCTTTATCTCGGAAACCCGCTTAGCTATGAGTTTTTCTTTTATCGGGCTTGTATATATTTTCTGGATAAGATTTGTTGCTTTTTCCGGAGTTGCTTTCGAAATATCTTCCAATACTTCATTGGGGTTATCATATCTTGTCTGAACTCCATCTAAATTAAGGGCTGCTATTCCGCCAAGTTTGGACATTGCAACCGCAAAATTAACGTCCACAACGCCATCCATAGCTGCGGCCATTATAGGGACAGAAAATTTTTTGCCGCAGAATTCCCAGGATGTATTGACTTCTTCAGGATTTATAGTAATACGCCCCGGGGCGAGCGCTATTTCATCAAAACCATAACATCTTCTTGCACGCCTTCCTATGCCAATCCACTCAGCCATATTAAACCTCCTTAGCTTATAGTTTTATCTAAATTTTGATTTTCCAAATTTACGCTTTCTGCAGCTGCCATAAAACCTTCTATAATTTTCTGTTTATCTTCCTCGCTTAAAGTTTTGTATGCAAAATTTACTTCCTTCGACTCAAAAATAAATTCGGCCAGAAGCTGCGCCTGAGCGCGCGCTTCATCGGAATTATATGCGTAGAAACAATCGGTTTCTATGTCTTTTCTCGCGCAATCACCGATAACGAATATGCCTTCAAACGGCGCTGTGCCCTGAACCGTTTCGCCAGCAGGCGGAACTGGTTCAAGGGTAAATATATTTGTTATATTAATGGGTACCTCAAAAAAGTCAAGATTAGGCGAAAAACCGGTATCCAAAAAAACCATTTGCGACGCAAACACTTTAAGAGGGCTTATTTTTGTCGCTTTAACCTGGCCTTCTCCGATTACCTCATCCACCGTAACATTTAAATGAACATTTATCTGTTTTTCATTTAAGAAACTGACAACCTTTTCTTTGTTGCTTCCTAAAAAATCCCAGTTGTTGCCTAAAACTCTTACATCTTTCCCCGAGGATTTCAACAAAACACAAAGCCTGAGGCCAAGATATGTAGTTACATAAACTATCAGTTCCGAAGATATTTTAAGCAAATTTTTAAACTCAAAAAGATTTATATCCGAAAGATAGAATAAACCTTCCCTGCGCTCCCCCTTTAAGGGTATGCTTTTTGATTTTGCTCCGCTTGCTATAACCAGCGTTTCAAAATCTATTGCGTCAGCCTGCTTAAAATAAATTTTTTTCTGTTTTGGATTTATCCGTTCGGCCGTATCCTGTATGAATGTAACATTATTTTCCTGCGTAAAATCTTTTAAATCGATATAGGCCTTCGTATCCATTGAACTGATAAATTTAGCCCTATCGAAATAATGCGTATTTTTGTCAATGAGCGTAAGTTTTATATCGGTATTTTTTTCGCGTATCTTTTTTATAAAGGAAATACCGGCTTCTCCTGCGCCTAAAACTGCAATTGCATTTACCTTCTGGCTGTTAAGCATATTTCTTGTACGCGTCTATCAGATTCTTAAATAGAAAAAGCGAAGTTAGTTTCCCCACGCCTCCCGGAACCGGCGTGATGAAAGAAGCTTTGCGTTTTGCTTTCTCAAATTCTATATCGCCGACGACTTTACCGTTAAATTGGCCTATTCCCACATCAACAACCACAGCGCCTTTTTTTATCCATTCTCCTTTTATAATGTGGGGCTTTCCGACTGCAGAAACAACTATATCGGAATTCTTTATATAAAAAGGCAGTTTCCCTGATTCGTAAGTCCCTATATGCGTGATTGAAACGCTTGCAAGCTTTCTGCCTAAGATAAGCGCCAGAGGTTTTCCTATCAGCGTTGAAAAACCCACTATTGTCACCTGTTTTCCATAAAGGTCAATGCCTGTCATCTTTATGAATTCCAAAATGCTTAAAACGGTCGGCGAAACGAATAAAGGCTCTCCCACAAAAAGCAGCCCAAGGTTATAAGGATTCATTCCTTCGAGGTCTTTTTTGTGGTCGATTGTGCTGAATACCAACTCTTCGGTAAAGTTTGAGGGAAAAGGTTTGTTGGCTACAATTCCGGTTATTTTTTTATTCTTATTAAGGCTTTGGATTTTAGTGAGCGCGTCTTTTATGCTTATATCCTGGGGCAACTCCAGCGATAAATATTTAACGCCCAGATTTTCTGCAAGTTTTTTCTGCGACGCGCGGTAAACTTGCGAAGAGTAATTTTTCCCTATGCTTACAGAGGCGAGTGTTAAGATGGGCAGGCTTCTGAGGCGCGTTTTTAACCTTTCCTTCAGGATATCGTATATCTCTTTTGCTTCAAGAATTTTAGCCATTGGCTTTCCTTATATATTTTTTAAAAACAGCTATGGATTTATCCTGCCTGCCTAAAACCTTGCTATTATCTTCAAGATTGTAAATACAGGCAGAAAGCGCAACCCGGACAAAGTTTAATCCGGTATAAAAATCACTAATTATACTCTTTTTTATGCCACTTTCAACCCCCCTGGCAATTGAAAATACAGAAATTGCCGACTTACCCAAATCCACAACCAGCTCATTGCTTTTCCTTAAAAAAGCTATTCTTTTTTTGCCGGAAGCGCTCATAAATTTTTCGAAAATTTCTCCGTCTTTATCTACATATTTAAGGGCTTTGTATTTAAGGGCATTAAGGCTTTTGATTTTAGGGGTTTGCTTGAGGTTTTTGCCGATTGAATAAATGATTGCTTTCTGGAGCAGGGAGATTCCTACAGAGAGGGCAAGCGCAGCAGCGCTTCCTCCTCCGGGAGAGGGTTTCTTTCTGGAAAGATCGTTTAAGTAGCCTTTAAATTTTTTCCGATACATCAAACGCTCCTTTTATAAGGTTATACTGGCGAAAATCCTTATTCTGAATTATCTCCAGCACATCGAACCTGAAAAATCTGTCTAAATTATCTGATGCGTAAAAAAGAGCGGTTTTCCTGATTTTTTCTATCTTTCTAAAATCTATCGCTTCCTTCCCGGACACAAGATAGTTATAGTTTCTTGCTTTTACCTCAATAAAACAGGTATATTTTTTGTCCTTCGCTATGATGTCAATTTCTCCGTAAGGAGAATGAAAATTTCTTTTTACGATAACGTAGCCTTTAAGTTTAAGGTATTCTTCTGCTTTATTTTCGTAAAACTTACCCTTTTGCATTTATACAGGGGTAAAAAGTTTTCCTGTGCAATGGGGATAACGCATACTTTTTAATAAGCGAAAAATGCTCTTTTGTGGGATAGCCTTTGTGATGCCCGAAATTCCATTCAGGGTACAGGAAATGAGCATTCATCATCAGATAATCCCTGGTTACCTTTGCAACAATAGAAGCGCACGAAACTTCTTTTACGGTTTTATCTGCTTTTTCTATGCACTTATATTTGATATCGAGCTCGGTGCGGAAAATATTTCCGTCAATTATGAAAGTTGCATTTTTAAGGTGCGGCGCTTTTATAAGAAGCTTTTTAATCGCACGATTGAATGCAAGCATTGTTGCTTCGAGTATATTAACTTTGTCAATTTCCAAAGCTGTCGCAAGGCCGACGCCAAAACAAGCATTTTGAGCGAGCCAGCCAAAAAGATTTTGCCGCACAAACGGTGTTAATTCTTTAGAATCGCGCACATTCGCCGGCGGCTCTTTAGTAAGATAAAGAGCGCACGCGCTAACCGCCCCTGCTAAAGGGCCGCGACCTGCTTCATCAACGCCGACTATCATATCTGAAACTAATATGGTTATTATGTTAGTAGGTTTATAGGTTCAAAACCTATCAACATATTAACTTATCAACCTAATAACTATTTTACACTGCCATTGCCTGGCGGCCGATTCTTTCTCTTAAGTAATACAGCCTTTTTCTTTTTGGCATTTTCGCAGTTTTTTTCTCAAGTTCAATTTTCTCGATATTCGGCGAATAATAAGGGAATGTTACCTCGTACGCCTCGCCGTAAGAAATTCTTCGAAGAGTAAAGGATTTTCGGTTGCGTTCGCCCTGAATTTTTATAACAACCCCTTCGAGCGGCTGCGTTCTCTCCTTGTCCTTTTCCCTGATTTTGTAATGAACTTTGATAATGTCTCCGGGGCCAAACTGCGGGTAGTCTTTTTTTAGACTTTCCTTCATTTCCTGTTCAACCATCATTAGCTTGTTCATATAAACCTCCGTTTTCTAGTTTCTATTTTTCCAATAAATCAGGCCTTTTCTTTTTTGTTGCCTCGCGCGCTTTTGCCTTGCGCCATTTTTCTATCTCAGCATGGTTTCCGGAAAGTAAAACTGCAGGGACACGAAGCCCGCGGAAATCTTCCGGACGCGTGTATGCCGGGTAATCCAGAAGGCTGTTTTCAAAACTTTCGTTTTTTATTGAGTTCCTGTCGGAAACAACGCCGGGAATAAGCCGTGCAATAGAGTCTATAAAAACCATCGCGGCGAGCTCTGCCCCGCTTAAAACATAATCGCCTATGGAAATTTCATCTTCAACCAGGTACTTAACCACCCGCTCATCTATTCCTTCGTAACGAGGAGCAAGAAGTATCAGCCTTTCGTAGCATAAAAACTTCTTTAAAAGCTGCTGGTTAAGCCTTCTTCCCTGGGGGCTTAAAAGAACAATTCTTTTATTTTTATCCGTTTTAGTTTTGGGATACGCTTTATATCCCAGGATTTTTTCAACCGCGTTAAACACCGGTTCCGGCTTAAAAACCATTCCGCCTCCGCCATACGCGGGCGCATCTATTTTTTTATGCGGGTCATCGGTGTAAGCCCTTAAATCGTGCAAATTTATTTTTAAAAGGCCTTTCGCTCTTGCTCTCTTGATAATAGATTCATCTATTACCGGAGTAAACATTCCCGGAAAAATAGTAACCACATCTATAATCATAACAATTGTTAAATCCGTAAGGGATTAATTACTTTCAAAACGCGATAAAAAATCTTTCTTAAACTGTAAAAATTTATCTTCTTCTATCGCCTTTTTTATATCATCCATAAAATGCTTGTACCAGAACACATTATGGTAAGCAAGCAAATTAGCTGCCAGGATTTCGTTTACGTTTATAAGATGCCGAAGGTATGCCCGGGAAAAATTTCTGCAAGTATAGCAGGGGCATTCACTATCAAGCGGCCTTACGTCATTTGTATAAGGGGAATTTCTGACAACTATCACTCCCTCTTTCGTAAAAGCAGTGCCGGTTCTGGCAAAGCGCGTAGGGAGAACACAATCAAAAAGGTCCACCCCAAAGCTTACAGCTTCCAATATGTCAGCAGGCATTCCGTAGCCCATAAAATAACGCATTTTATCTTCGCCTGCGTAACTATTTATAAAATTTAGTGTATTATACCGTAAATTGTCCTCTTCGCCAACACTTAAACCGCCTATACATAAACCATCTATTCCAAGGCCCAATATGCCATCCAGGCACTTTTTACGCAGGTCTTCGTGCACTGAGCCTTGAGATATGGCAAAAAACAACTGGCCTCCTTTGTTATTTTCGTCAAAAAATGCCTTGCTCTTCCTGGCCCAGGCAACTGTCCTGTCGCAAGCACGGCTTGCGTCCTCGTAAGTTACCGGATATTTTACGCATTCATCAAGAGGAACAACCACGTCGCTTTTTAAAGTAAGCTGGGTTTGTATGACATCTTCCGGAGTTAAAAAAATAGACTTTCCGTCAACGTGCGACTTAAAACTTACACCTTCATCAGTTACTTTTCTAAGGTGCTCTAAACTAAAAATCTGGTATCCTCCGCTATCCGTTATTATGGTTTTATCAAAATTCATAAATTTATGCAGTCCGCCGCAGTTTTTTATAACTTCGACGCCCGGCCGCACAAATAAATGATAAGCATTAACCAAAAGCCCGTCTATTCCGATTTCAGAAAGCTCTCTCACATTAAGGCCTTTTGCTGCAGCCTGTGTTGCAACCGGAAAAAAACAGGGAGTTTTTAAACTGTTGTGGCTCGTTTCAAAAATGCCTATCCTCGCTTTTGTTTCTTTATCCTTTTTAACTACTTTAAACATTTTATTTTTGTATTTTGGATATCAGGTATAAAACCAGGCTTAAAATTGCGCTTACGATAATTGAGGTAGCTAAAGGAAAATAAAAAGTAAAATTCTTTTTTTGTATCAGTATGTCTCCCGGGAGACGGCCTAAAAACGGAATCTTAAAGCGCGAAAAAACCATCAAGCCTAAGCCTAGTATCACCAAAACTGAACCGGCTATAATGAGAAATTTGCCTAAATTACTCATGTGTTTCGCTGTTTTTAACTTTCCCAACGCTATAAAAGCGGGGGTAAATTATACCATAAGTTTATGAAATAGGAAACAAAATGAGGGTATTAAGGATTAGGAAATGTTTAAGCTTTTGTGGGCAGTATCGGTAACGCTTCTTCCGCGCGGAGTGCGCACTATAAAACCTTTATTTAAAAGATAAGGCTCAACCACGTCTTCAAGCGTTCCTTTATCTTCGCCTAAAGAGGCGGCAATAGTTTCAATACCTACAGGGCCTCCCTGGTAAAGCTCAATTAACGCACGCAGGTATTTTCTGTCCAAATCATCAAGCCCGTTTGAGTCAATTCTTGAATGTAAAAGCGCTTCTTTTGTTATCTCAAGGTGAATTGCGCCTTTGTCTTTTACCTGCGCGTAGTCTCTTACTCTTTTTAAGAGCCTGTTTGAAAGCCTGGGCGAACCGCGCGAACGCCCTGCAATTTCAAGGGCGCTTTCTTTATCAATTTTCACATCAAGAAGCTTTGCGCTTCTTTCTATTATTAAAGATAAATCAGGCGTTGCGTAAAAATCGAAATCATAAAAAAGGCCGAATCTTCCGCGAAGCGGAGCGCTCAATAGTCCTTTTCTTGTGGTTGCGCCTATAAGCGTAAAAGGCTTTAAGTTAAATTTTACGCTTTTAGCATAAGGGCCTTTATCAATTACAAAATCTATCTGAAAATTCTCCATTGCCGGATAAAGAAATTCTTCTACTATCTTCGACAGGCGGTGGATTTCATCTATAAAAAGGATATCTCCTTTTTCAAGGTTAGTTAAAATTCCAACCAGGTCCCCTGCCCGTTCAATTGCGGGGCCGCTTGTTGAGGTGAGTTTGCTTCCCATTTCATGGGCAATACAGTAAGCGAGGCTGGTTTTACCAAGTCCAGGAGGGCCTGAAAGAAGCACATGCTCGAGAGGCTCTTCTCTTTTTTTCGCTGCCTTAATTGCAATCTCTAAAGCGCTCACAACATTTTTCTGGCCTATAAAATCAGAAACGCTGTGCGGGCGAAGCGAAAGATTTATAACTTTCTCTTCTTCGTTCTCCTGCAAGAAATCAACTACTCTTTCGTTTTCCTGACTCATGGGCAGGTTAAAATGTTTTGCCTTCTGGCGATTGAAATCTGGCCAAAAAGCACTTTTTGAACCGCGACTATTTCGCGTAGTCTAATAAGTTCAAGTATGGCGAGAAAAATGACAACTACTTCAAGCTTGCTTTTTGCCGAAGAAAACAATTCTTCAAGCGATACGGTTTCCTTGACCAGAAAAAGATGTAAAAGGTCGTGGATTTTCTGCTCTACCGTAAATTCGTCTTTTATAATCTCAAAGAAAATGTCCCTCGGAACATCCTTAAGGGCGCTTTTGAATGCGCTTATTAAATCAAAGATGGAAGCTTCAAGAAAAACTTCTTTTTCCTGGGATTCTGTGCCTGTTCTTGTTACGTATTTAAGGCGTTCTTTCTCCTTTTCCTTAAGGAATTGCGCTGCTTCCTTGAATTTTTCATATTCAAGAAGCTTCTTTACCAGTTCTTCGCGCGGGTCTTCTTCCGGAACTTCAGGGTCCGGGTTTTTGGGAAGAAGCGTTTTTGATTTTATGTTTATGAGGGTGGCTGCCATAACCATGTATTCGGAGGCAATATTTATGTCCAGAAACTTCATAAGCTCAAGGAACTGTAAATACTGGCCGACAACGGTAGTTATCGGAATATCGTAGATATTGAGGTGGTCTTTTTTGATAAGGTAAAGAAGTAAATCCAGCGGGCCCTCGAAGATGTCTAATCTGATTTTCATAAATTTAATTTAGAGAGAAACCCAATATTTGATTTCGTATTTTGCTATATCCCCATTGCCTGTTTAGCTTCAGAAACCGTCCTGGCAGCTACTTCAGATGCTTTTTTTGCACCTTCATTTAGTATATCACAGATGTAATCTTTTTTCTTCAAAAATTCTTTCTTTTTCTCTCTATGCGGAGCTATAAATTCTATAAGAAGGTCGGTGAATATTTTTTTACATTCAACGCAGCCTTTTTTAGCGCCCGTGCACCAATCGTAAACATCGCCAGCTTTTTCCCTGGCAAAAACGCTGTAATAACTATAAACGTTACAGACATCCGGGTGGCCAATGTCCTCTTTTTTTATACGGGCCGGGTCGGTAATCATATTTGAAATTTTGTTTTTTATGGATTTGTCTTCTTCATCAAGGGCAATATAATTATTGTAGCTCTTGCTCATCTTTCTGCCATCCAGGCCCAAAAGGCGCGGGACTTTCGTAAGCAATGCCTGCGGCTCAACGAAAACTTCCTTGTTATATAGAAAATGAAAACGGCGGATAATTTCGCGGGCAAGTTCTAAATGCGGAAGCTGGTCCTCTCCAACAGGAACGGCATTCGCTTTATATAAAGCAATGTCAGCCGCCTGCAGCACAGGGTAACCCAAAAATGAATAGGTATTAATTTCTTTATCTTTTAACTGGCTTACCTGCTCTTTGAAGGTTGGGCACCTGGAAAGCCAGCCGAGCGGGGTAAGAAAAGAAAATATTGTAAACAGTTCGAGATGCTGCGGCACTTCGGATTGTATAAATAAAACTGATTCGTCGGGATTTATGCCATACGCCAAAAAGTCGCTTACATTATCCAGAATGGAACCCTTGATAATAGAAGGATTCTTGTATTCGCTCATAAGAGCGTGCCAGTCTGCCACCATAAAGAAACATTTATATGTTTCCTGCAGGCTTACCCAATTGGACAAAGCTCCGACCCAATGGCCCAGGTGCAATTTCCCGGTAGGCCGCATTCCGCTTAGAATTACTTTTTTATTCATGTTTATTTAAGGCGGCGAGTAATCAGCTCTTCACTGTATGCGTCTATATAGTCGCCTTCCTGAATCTCGTCGTAACCTATTCCTATGCCGCACTCAACTCCTTCCGCAACTTCCCTTACGTCATCCTTAAATCTTTTAAGTGAAGAAATTTTTCCTTCGAATATTATTTTATTCGCACGCATCAACTGGCAAGTCAGGTTTCTTTGCATTTTTCCTTTTTCAATTATTGAGCCTGCGATAATTCCTGATTTGGACAATTTAAAAACTGCTTTTACTCTGGCGCGGCCGACAAAAATCTTTTTTACCTGCGGCGCAAGTAAACCTTCCAACGCTGCTTTTATATCATCTATCAACTCATAAACTATCTGATAGACTCTTATTTCTATTCCTTTTTGCTTGGCAAGGTCGCGCGCCTGCGTATCTATGGTTACCTTAAAACCGACTATTATGGCGTCGGTTACCTCCGCAAGCAAAATATCCGAAGCGTTGATGGCGCCGACGCCTTTACGGCTTAATATAAGCTCTACTTCTTCATGCGAAATTTTCTTTAAAGCTTCGTCAACTGCCTCAAGGGTGCCGCCTACGTCCGCCTTTAATATTACCTTTAATTGCTTTATGTGTTCTTCTTTTACTTTTTTGAAAAGGTCTTCCAGCTTAAAATGAGCGGGGACTTTAAGTTTGAGCTTTGCGTCTTCTTCGCGCCTGCGTTCTACTATTTCTCTTGCGCTCTTTTCTTCCGGAACAACAAAAAGCTGGTCTCCGGGATTAGGAACGCCGTTTAAACCAAGCACCTCAACCGGCGATGAGGGCTGCGCTTCAGTAACGTTATTGCCCCTATCGTCGCTAATAGCCTTTATTTTGCCCCAGTAATGCCCGCAAACACAGCAATCTCCAAGTTTAAGAATACCTTCCCTTACAAGAACCGCAACAAGCGGGCCTTTGCCTTTTGACAGGCGCGCTTCAACTACCACGCCAACTGCCGGACGGCCATAGTCTGCCTTTAACTCAAGCAGTTCTGCCTGCAAAAGTATAAGGTCAAGAAGCTCATCTATGCCCTGGCCTGTTTTCGCAGATACGCCCACAGTCGTAGTCTTTCCTCCCCAGTCTTCCGGGGTAAGGCCTAGTTTTGACAATTGCTGTTTTACCATATCAGGATTTGCGTTTGGTTTATCCATCTTTGTAATTGCAACAAGTATAGGAACATTCGCAGCTTTTGCGTGGTCAAGCGCTTCTTCGGTTTGAGGCTTTATGCCTTCGTCAGATGCAACTACGAGTATAACTGCATCTGTAATATTTGCTCCGCGTGCGCGCATAGCTGTAAATGTTTCATGGCCGGGAGTATCAAGAAAAGTTATTTTTCCCTTAGGAAGGCTCACCTGATAAGCTCCGATGTGCTGGGTAATTCCTCCGCTTTCCTTTTCCGCAATTTTACTTTTCCTTATATAATCAAGAAGACTTGTTTTGCCGTGGTCAATGTGGCCCATAAGCGTAACTATTGGCGCTCTTTTTTTAAGGTCTTTAGCTTCAGTTTTAAGTATTGCTTCTTCCTGGCTTGGTTTCTTTTTTAAATTAATTTTATACTTATAAGCAATTTCCGCAGCGAGCTTTTCATCAAGATTCTGGTTAATGTTTAAGAACTTTCCTTCTTTAAGTAAATCAGAAAGAAGCTCGGAAGGCTTTTTGTTCAATCTTACGGCTAAATCCTTTACTGAAATCGGAAAATCTACCTCAATAACATTTTCCTCTATTTCTTTTTCCTTTAAATCAGCTATTTCATTCTTAATTATTTCGGCAGTATCGTCATCCACGCTGGACATATGGCTTTTAACGGGAAAATTCAAGCTTTGCAGCTTTGCCAGCAGCTCCTTGCTGTCTATGCCAAGTTTTTTGGCTAGTTCATGAATTCTCATGCCTCACCGCCTTTATTCTGTCCTTCTTCAGGCAAATTTGTCTTTTCTTTTTCCTTGCTGGAGGCTGCCTTTTCTTCCAGAAATTTATTTGCTTCTTCAATTATTTTTGCGGCTTTCTTCTCGCCTATTCCCTTTAGCTTGGAAAGCTCGCCAGCGCCGACTTTTGCAATTTTATTTAAAGAAGTAAACCCCGCGTCAACGAGAATCGCAGCCAGTTTTTTACCTATATTTTTCAGCTGTAAAATGTCGTTTACTTCTTCTTCGATAGCTTCACGCGAACGCACATCTATCTCCCAGCCTACAAGCTTTGAAGCCAGGCGGACGTTTTGGCCGCGTTTGCCTATGGCGAGTGAAAGCTGGTCGGAAGCAACAAGCACTTTCGCCCTTTTAGCGTCCCGGTCCAGCTCAATACGTGAAATAATCGCCGGCGCCAGGCTTGCCTTTATAAATTCCTTTACGTCTTCGCTAAAGCGGACTATATCTATCTTTTCTCCTCTTAATTCCTCTATTATATTCTTAACCCTTGAGCCGCGCATTCCAACACAAGCTCCCACGCAATCGACTTTTTCGTCTTTTGAGACTACGGCTATTTTAGTCCTTTCGCCTGCCTCACGGGCGATAGACCTTACCTCCACAACTCCTTCAAAAATTTCAGGGACCTCAAGTTCAAAAAGTTTCTTTACCAGGCCTTCGTGGCGCCTTGAAAGTATTATCTGCGTGCCTTTATCTTTCTTAACCTCATAGACAAATGCTTTTACGCGTTCACCGAGCCGGAAGTTATCCATAGGCGAAAGAAAAGAATAAGGAATTATTCCTTCAGCTTTGCCCAAAAGATCAAGTATAACCGCTCTTTTTTCTATACGATAGACCACGCCTCCTACTATATCGCCTTCTTTTTTCTTAAATTCGGCATATACGTTGTCTTTTTCTGCTTCGCGTATTTTCTGTATAATTACCTGCCTTGCGGTTTGTGCCGCAATGCGGCCGAATTCTCTCGAAACTACCTCTTTATCTCCTATGTAAACATGGATATCGCCCTTAACCGGGTCTATATCTACCTTTACATCTTCAGAGGTTGAAGTAATCTTTGCGATTTTTTTTGCAGCCACGGTAAGGGCATGTTTTACCGCTTCAAGAAGTACATTTTTATCAAGGCCTTTTTCTCTTTCTAATTGCTCTAAAATTGTTAAAAATTCTTTATTCATTATGCTCAAACCTCCTAATTGGTATCTTTTTTAATTTTGTAAATCCAACCTTGCTTTTCCAATTTTAATATTTACCGGTTCCAAAGTATATGTTTTATTTTTTGCCTTTAATACAACGCTGTGCTCATTTGAATCAATTATTTCACCTTCAAGGTACGTTTTGGCATCTACCGGCTCATTCAGCCAGACGCCCACGATACTTCCTTTGATACGCAAAAAATCTTTATAATTTTTAAGCGGGTAATCCAGGCCCGGAGAATTTACCTCCAAAGTAAAATCTTCGCCGAGGCATTTGCTTTCCTCAAGAAAATTAAATATTTTTCTATTGAGTTCTGCGCATTTATCTATAGTAATTCCACCGGCGCTATAATCAACAAGGCAGCGCAGGGAATATTTTCCTCCGTAGAAAGAAAACTTAAAATCCACAAGCTCCGCCCCCTCGCTTTCGATTATTTGTGATACTTTCATTTTTAATTCTTCCTTAAGATTGCTTTCCGTATTCATTGTTTAAAAAATTAATAAGCTCTTCTTCGCTCATGCTGACTTTTTGCCTGGTTTTTCTTATTTCCAAATCTATTTTTTTGGAACTTGCGTAATTTTTCCCTATTATTACTATATATGGATTGCCCAAAAGATAGGCGTCGTTAAATTTAACGCCGGCCGGCTCGCTCCTTTCATCAAACAGCACGTTAAAACCTTCCTTCTCAAGAAACTCAACCAGCGAAGATGCCGTAGGGATAAGCTTTTCATCAAGGCAGACCAACTGGACATCAAATGGGCTAACTGATTTTGGCCAGATTATCCCTTTATCATCATAATTGGTTTCAACTATCGCCGCTAAAACTCTGCTTACGCCTATTCCGTAACAACCCATAATCATAGGTTTGCGAGCGCCGTCTTTATCCAGGAAAAGCGCTTCCTGCGCCTTGGAATATTTGGTGCCAAGTTTAAAAACATGGCCAATCTCAATCATGCGCCTCTCGTTAAGTTTGCTGTCGCATTCAGGGCAATTGGACATATCTTTAAAATGTTTGCCGCATTTTTTACATTCACAAAGCACGTCTTCTCCGATTTCCGCAGGCACCATGAACTCATGGGAAACACTTCCACCCATTGCGCCCGAATCAGCTTCGGTCATTATGAAATTAAGGCCGCATTCTTTAAATATTGCCTGATAGGCAGAACGCATTGCCTCATAATTCTTCGCTAAACCTTCTTCGTCCACGTCAAAACTGTAAGCGTCTTTCATTATAAATTCGCAGCTTCTTACTATACCGAACCTGGGACGCGCTTCATCCCTGAATTTTGTCTGTATCTGATACAAAATACGCGGTAATTGTTTGTAGGAAGATACGTATTTTTTTGCTATTTCGGTAACCTCTTCTTCGTGTGTCGGGCCAAGGCACAGAGTACGGTTTTTCCTGTCCTTAAACTTAAGCATTACCTCGGAAAGCACTTCATCGCGTCCTGTTTTCTGCCAAATTTCAATAGGCTGAAGCGCGCTCATTAAGATTTCCTCTGCGCCGCAGGTATTCATATGCTTTCTTATGATGTTGCTTACGTTTTGAAGCACACGAAACCCCAAAGGAAGATACGAATATATTCCCGATGAAACCATATAAAGGAAAGAACCCTTAAGAAGAAGCTTATGGCTTATGCATTCGGCTACCTTTGGATCTTCTCTTACGGTAAAAATGAAACTTTTCGAGTATTGCATTTTTTTACGCTTTCGGCTTTCAGTTATCAGTCTTTCCGCCTGAGGCTGAAAAGCTGATATCTGATAACTAATCTTTAAATATATCTTCGCTGAGCTCTACGCCTTTTTTCTTAAACAACGGGAAGAATACTGGAACGTTCTTCGCGTGAAATGAACCATGTACTTTCCCATCTTCATCAACCTTTTCTATTTCGTAACGGAAAATATCTCTAAGCGTTATGTCTTCTCCCTCCAGCCTGTCCAATACTTCAGTCATATAAGTTATTTTTCTTGTGCCATCGGTGAGCTGGTCGTGCTGTATAATCAAATCTACGCCTGACGCGATTTGTTTTCTTATGGCCCATACCGGCATATATAAACCGGCGTAGAGGGCTGTTGTCTCAAGGCGAGTTAAGGCATCAAATGGGCTTGAAGCATGTATTACAGCAAGGCAGCCGCGATGTCCGCTGTTTAAAGCCTGCAGATAGTCCATGGCTTCCGCTCCTCTTATTTCACCCAAAATAATCCTGGTAGGCCTCATTCGCAAAGTATTAATAAACAAATCTCTTATTTCAATTGTGCCCTTGCCTTCTATGTTGGGCGGCCGGGTAAGCAGACGCACAACATGCTCCTGTCTTAGCGTAAGTTCAAGGGTATCTTCGATAACTATAATTCTTTCCATTGGGTTTATATATGATGAAAGAACTTCAAGGGTTGTGGTTTTACCGCTTCCTGTGGCTCCTGAAAAAAGAATATTTATTTTTGCCTTGATGCAGGCGACCAGAAATTTAGCCATCCTCTCATCGATTGTGCCCAAATCAATTAAATCATTTACCAGGCTTATGCTGCGCAAAAATTTTCTGATAGTTACGGTTGCGCCGCCTACGGAAAGCGGCGGAATAATAACGTTAACACGGGAACCGTCTGTCAGGGAAAAATCCACGTACGGATAAGATTCGTCAACGCGCCTTCCTGCCGGAATAAGCATTTTTTCAACTGCGTGGCGCAAATGGGTTTCGTCATCGAATTTTACGTCAGTTATTACTTTTTTTCCGTTTTTTTCCATATAAACCTTATAGGGGCCGTTTATCATTATTTCGGTTACATTGGGGTCATCCATCAATTTTTGAAGCGGGCCCCAGCCTAAAAATTCATCGCAGAGCTCTTTTATGACTTTTTCTTTTGATGCGTCATCAATTGTGCGTCCTTTTTCCTTCTCCCAGAAGTCGAATATTTTTGTTATGCGGTCACGGATGATTTCTTCGTTAAGCTTAGCATCTGCCCCACCCAGAAAACTTAACTCTTTACGCAATTCTTTTTTGATAGTTTTTACATCCATACCTTCCTCACTTCTTGAAGTAAGTCTTTTATTATATTATCCTCGTTACTATACCTTAAAATTTTATCTTTTTTAAATATGACGGCTTTCTTCTTGCCAAAAGCAGCGCCTATATCAGCTTGACGGGCTTCTCCGGGCCCATTTACAACACACCCCATAAGCGCAATGCGAATTGGAGCTGAAATACCGGAATCCGTAAGCTCTCTATTAAACTTCTCAACTATATCTATGAGTTTTACCTCGCACCGCGAACAAGTAGGGCACGATACAATTTCAGGGCCGTATTTTCGTAAATTAAGCGCCTGTAAAATATATTTAGCAACTCTTATCTCCAAAAATGAAGGGGCAGTAAGAGATACCCTTATGATATTGCCGATACCCTTGGAAAGAAGCCCGCCCAAACCTATCGAAGATTTAACGACGCCGGCAAGGTATGACCCTGTGGCTGTTATCCCTAAATGAAGAGGGTAATTATATTCTTTGGAAAATTGCTCATTCGCAATTATGGTCGACGCCGCATCCGAACCTTTTAAGGATACCATTATATCAAAGAAACTTTCTTTCTCCAATATCCTAATATAACGGCCCACTGAGGCAACCATCTGCCCTGCAAGAGCCCTGGGGGAAGAAAAACCTTTCTTAAAACCGCCTGAATTTACCCCTACCCTTATAGGAATTTTATGCATTTTAGCCTCTTTAACTACCTGCCTTACCTCTTCTGTTTTATATATATTTAACGGGTTAAGGCGTATCCCGTCAAAGCCATTCGCAACAGCAGCCAGGGCAGTTTTGTAATGAAAGTGTATATCGGCAACTAAAGGCACCTTTATTTCTTTTTTAATAATTTTCGCTATTGCTGCGTCTTCTTCTTTACGAACCGCAACACGTAAAGCTTCGGCGCCTTCTTTTTCTAAATGCCTAGCCTCTTTAATAAGCCCTTTGATATCGGAATAAGGCGTCTTAAGCATGCCCTTTATCCTGATGGGATATTTTCCGCCTATTTTTAAATTACCTAATTTTACTGTTCGTGTCATATTGAATTTTCTACTTTTGCTTCGCTTAAAACCATTTCTTCCATAGAGTCGGGCCAAATCTTACTATGTCGTTATAAAAGACAAATACGACTATCAGGCCGATTATCGCAAGGCCTACACGCGTAAGCAGGTTATCGGTTTTTTCGCTCAATGG
>Ga0265297_10003708_pt1 | contig 26956 bp, 22 predicted proteins | sample Munlanlwell13791_FD_192502 | JGI IMG/M metagenome (GOLD analysis project Ga0265297, IMG submission 192502) | Leachate microbial communities from a municipal landfill in Southern Ontario, Canada - Leachate well 137-91 | ecosystem: Engineered > Solid waste > Landfill > Unclassified | place...
TCTGAAAAAAATGACGATATATGGGTGGAGGAAAATGAACAGGCCGATGAAAAACACATGCAAGAAGTCAAAACTAAGGCTACCGAAGAACTCAAAAACGATACGGGCGCATTACCCGGTGATCCTCTTTATTCTCTCAAAAAAATAACCGAAACAGCTAAAGTTCAGCTTACTTTCAATAACGAAGAAAAAAAGAAGCTGGAAGATCAAATCACAGAAACTCGTCTGGCTGAAGCAACTATTCTTGTTGAGGACGGTCGCATGGACGAAGCTACCGCTATCCTAAACGGTCTTGGGGAGGAGGTTGGGGAAGACAGCAGTGTCCAACAGAAAGTCGGTGAGATTGTGGGGTCTTCTGACACACAGAACATCAACCTAAAGGTTCTGAACGATATTGATCAGAACAAACTCTTGGGTGGCGATGCTGGTGAGATTAAACCGGAGCAATAAGCGTATTTCGAATGCCTATAGCGATTAGGCTCTTTTTTGTTTGAACTAAATAAATCATAAAATAAAAAACCCGAGAATGTAATCTCGGGTTTTGAGTTTAACAGGGAGGTAAACTTATTGATTTTCCTTTGCGAGCTTGAGAATCTTCTCAGCTGTTTTTGCGCCGATATTCGGCAATTCGCTGAGTTCCTCAACAGTCTTTTCTGCGATGGCCTTCGGATTGGTCAAACCGGCATCTACAAGCGCCACAGCCGCTTTGGCTGGGATACCCATATCTACAAGTGGCTTAGCGGGATCATTGGTTGTATCGGGCTTAGCTTCCGTTTTCTTGGCATCATCATGTTTTTCTTCGTCTACCCAGCCGGCTGGTTTAGCCTTCAACTCACGGATACTCAAACCAACACGATGTTCGTCCAAGTCAATATTTATAACTTTTGCTTCTACATCTTCACCAACTTTGAGATATTTGTTCGGATCAACTACTTTCTCCCAAGCTATTTCGGAAAGATGGATAAGTCCGTTGATACCACTTTCGAGTTCCACAAACGCACCAAAGTTTGCAATGCGAGTAACTCGAGATTTGATTACATCACCGACCTTGTATTTTTTCGCGATTTCGATCCATGGGTCTTTGGTTAAGCGCTTCATGGAAAGACTAATCTTATTATCTTCGATACCGATTACCATAACATCGACCTTATCGCCGAGCTTACCGTAATCGTTTGGATTGGAGACGTGGCCCCAAGCAATTTCGGAAATATGTACGAGACCTTCGAGACCTTCGAAAGCCACAAAGATACCGAATTTAACAATACCGGAAATTTCACCGGAAATCTTTTGTCCGACTTGCAAGTCGCCAAGTGCCTCTTTGCGTTCGTCCTCATAAGCGGCTTTTTCGGAAAGAATCAATTTGCCGTTTTCACGATCTACTGCGATTACCTTGCAGCTCAAAGTCTGTCCGCAAAGTTCTTGTAGGCGGCGGAGAATTTCGTTTGCATCAGCGTTATTTACGCGTGGATAGTGCAAAGGCGCAAGCTGAGAAACCGGAATAAACGCTTTGATGCCATCAAATTCGAGGAGCAAGCCACCTTTGTTAGCCTCTTGAGGCTTAGCTTTGATGACCTTGCCTTCTTCAACAGCACTTTCAAAACGATCCCATGCCACTTCTTGTGCGGCACGCTTGATACTAAGTACAGTCAAACCTTCTTCGCCTTCGATCTCTAGCACCATTGCTTTGACCTTATCGCCAGTTTTGAGGTCCTTGGCGGTTCCCATGGAATCCTGAGCCTCGCGACCCATTACAATACCCGTATTGATACCATCGATATCAACCAAAATTTTGTTCTTCACGATTGCAATAACCGTGCCTTCAACAAGCATACCAGGCTGAAGTCTTGGCAATTCCGGAGAATTTTCAAGAAGCTTCTCCATAGCGGCAGAAGGTTTAATAGCTCTATTTTTAGCCATTTGTTCTTGTGGACAAGATTAATTTTAAAACTTTTTCGAGTGAGCTTGTCGCGTCCCATCTCGGCAAAGTGAACTAATTCTATATGTGAAAATGGCTTAAGTCAAGCTTTTTTGGGAAATTTAAAAGGTCCTCTCGGTAAGGAGAAGGACCTTTTGGAGAAAGGATACTTTACAGAGGATTCCACGCTAGCTGTGATACAAGTCACAGTGCCTAGAAAACCTGAAGTAATAAATATGTGAAAACTCAATCGGATTCGTGTATAACTCCACCCATTCAAAGTTCAATGAGTGAATTGCCCCATTTCAGTAATGTCGCATCCCAAGGACGGAGCCATTTTATATTATTTAGGGTGCCCGTGTCAAATTCTTTTTCGGAAAAAATATTTTTTAGGTAATTATACTTGGCTGTAAGCGCTTCGCTAGACTTCGCAATTTCACGAAATTCTTTGCCATGCAGTACATAATAGAGATAACTCTCGGCAAAATCCTCAAATACATCTGTGCGCGCATAACCGGAAACAAAATCACTATCAGAACAGTTTTGGTTGCGCGTCTGACCGTTTTGCCAACAAATCCTATAGAAATTCAAACTCAAATCATCACTGTAAATCGGAGTTGTGGAATCATAAAAGTCGGTTTGAATATCAGAGTTTCCCTTAATTAAACCCAAATCCACGATATGCCCAAGCTCATGTACGAAAAGGCTGATAAATTCCTCTTCGCTCACATTCACCGCGCGTAGAAATATACTCTTGCTACCACCCAAACCACGCGTAGCTTTTGGGTCATCATAAATCAGAAAAAGTCGATCAACCGCTTTTGTGTGATCTTCTGGCAATTGCGCTACAATTTGTTTTAGGTTAGCGATTTCCAGAGAAGAATCCGCTTCGCCACGCACAATTATATCAAAATAATCAGAGAGGTCTGAAATGGAAGTGTTTGTTTCGACATTAGCACTGTGTAGGTTTTCTGGATTTGTGTCGGAAACTGGATTTAAAAGAACCAAAGCCAACAAGAGAAGAGCAAGTAGTCCTCCTACCGCCCCTATCTGTTGAAATCTCTTTTGCATATTATTCACTGATGGGTAAATCATATTCAGAAATTTTCTTTAGTCAAATTTTTCTAATCTTGGCACAAAAGATTTGTGATAGCCATCTCTTTTGTGAAAGTGTATAGTTATATCACTTTTTTATAATAATGTCAATAATAAAAGCGCGAAATACGAAAAACCCGCCTATCAAAGCGGTTTAGTTTAAATTAAAAAATCCTTAAATCTTCAAAACATCGCCTTCAACATCCTCCAGCGCGTCTACGCTAAGTTTAATCTGGTGGATAACCGACTCCATTTGATAAGACTCGGTTGCATGATCAATAGTATTGGCCAGCTTTTCCAGTTGACGAAGATCTTGCAATATAATGCGCGCGCGCATTTCTACTTTGACCTTATTTTCCGGAGAAAGTTTCTCGTATTCGCCCAAATTCAAAAGCGAGCTTGGCATGCTAAGATTGATTTGACCATTTTTTATCATCCCCAAAACCAGTTCCAAATATTCTTTATCTTCGCGCTTCAGTCCTTCGTTATTCAAAACCGGGCTATTTAGTTTCTTCTGTTGCGCTGGGTTTATTTGAACATCGGCGTGTTCCGCGATCTTTTGTTGAAAAATTTTATTATTATCCATTTTCGTAAAAACAATTTGTATTTTCTAATTTTCTTTTGTAGAATATCGTCGTTGTCTCAACCGCAATGCCGTCATAGCTCAGTTGGTAGAGCGCACCCATGGTAAGGGTGAGGTCTCGGGTTCAATTCCCGATGGCGGCTCCATTTGCAATCTCCCTACTCATGCGCTCTAACTTAGGTAGAGGTTTTTAGATGGGCTGAAGGCTCTCATGGTAAGGGTTAGGTCTTCGGAGTTGCATTCTCGATGGCGGCTCCATTTGTAATCTTTCCTATAGGATGGCTACTTTTAGTTTGCTCCTATATTCTCTTGAGCACAATCATTGTAATATCATCTTGCGCCGGTATGTCATGCATAAAGGCAGTCAAATCCTCCATAATACCTTCCATAATTTGTTGCGCGGTCTTATTGGCCTTAGCATGCTTTGCAATGGATTTCTCGAAATGTTTCATGCCATAGAAATCATGCTCTTCTTGGCTTCCGTCTTGCTTCGGACCCCAAGCCTCAGGGATGCCGTCGGTAAACAAAACCGCTACATCACCTTTTTCCATTTTTTGTTCGTATTCTTTCAATATTTTACTGATATCCGGAATCATGCCTAGCGCCATACCACCTGCCTGTAATTCCTTAACTTTACCGTCTTTGGCAGAGTATAGCAGGGGAGATTCGTGTCCGGCAGATGTATATTTGAGAAGTTTGTTTTCTTCGTCCCAAGAAGCTGCCAATGCGGTTAAGAACATACTTGGTTTGGTTTTGGCCTGAAGAATTTTATTCGTACTAATGAGTAACTCTAAAGTAGAACTGGTTCCAAAGGTAAAATTATAAAACAACGCATTGGCGATAGAAACCACCAATCCGGCTGGCACACCGTGCCCGGTTACATCACCAATATAGAACAATAAATTATCATTCTTGAGCTTAAAAAAGTCATAACAATCACCACCGATTTCAGCCGCCGGATGCACACTTGCGGCTACTTGCAGGCTGGGTGCGGAAGGGATTTTTTTCGGGATTAAATCATTCTGAATTTCAGTAGCTAGGCGCAATTCTGTCTCGATTCTTTCCTGATCCACAAGCTCGCTTTCATATTGTTCCAAATCATCAATCATTTGGTTGAAATTGTTGGCCAGTTGCCCTATTTCATTTTGACTTGTCACTTTGATCTTGGCACGCTTATCACCATGTGAAATTGTATTTACATAACGCGCCAAATTACTCAATGGTGCGGTAACTTTACCGGCCAATAAGAATCCGGCCATAAGTGCAACCAAAAGACCAATAAGCGTAAAGAAGACCACGCCACTCACGTTGCTTCGGATGCGCGCATCCAAATATTCATAAGAAATTTTGTACATCAGCGCGTGTGAATTGTCGCTATAGGGATAAACCAAATTTTCAATGCGCGTATTTGAACCCAAGTTTTTAACTAAGTTCTCATTTTCATCCACAAAATCATAACCACCTCCTTCTTTGGCTTTTAGATATATCACTGACCCGTCCAGACCGATTACAGACGGATTGCGCGACTTAACACGCTCCAGGAGTGATTCATCTGTAATTTCTTCCGCACGGTCAAGCTGATTTTCCGCACGATCGTCGGTAGTGAAGAGACTTTTACCCGCATAACTCAAAATTTCTAAACCGGAAACGGACGGATTGAGATTAAGCGTATTTTTGATTTTTTCCTCAAATTTTTGCGGACTGCGCGCCACCACAAAGTCCTCTTTATAAGAGTTTATAACATCATCACTGGTAAAATTCGCAAAGTTGTAAGCATCTTGGAAAATATCTTCAGTCATTTCACGACTTTTTTGGTAAATCATAAAGATCGCCGTGGCCAACAAGAGGCCTATGACCAAAGTCGCGATAACCGCCGCGAATTGGTATTTAAGAGATTTTTTTATCATAATTTAAAATTAATTACTTAGGGATATTTGAGACAAGATAATGAAACCGTCTGCACGAGGAGTAAAATTAACATCCGCGTCTGCGGCATAAATGCTCTTTGATTCAAAAAGCGGAATACCATATGGTTTGGTTTCGGTGATGAATTTTGAAATTTCACGCAGACTCTTTAGTCTTTCTCGCCAATTCATATTTGTATTGGAATTTTCAATAAAGAGATCCATATCCTTATCTCCATAGTTGGACCAGTTAAACTGTCCATATTTGCCAGAATCATCCGGTGTGTGCACGGCTGAGGTAAAAAACCCCTCCGCGTCACCATTCTCAACTTGCCAACTTATGATATAAAAATCATTTTGTCCGCTTTCGGTACGCTTCTTTAGGCTTTCGGCAGAAGAGACTTGATTGAGTTTCAGTTCGATACCTAATTCGCGCCAAGCATCATAAAGATAATTGGCCAAGATCTCGTAATCGGGATGATAATCCAGCACAAAGCTGCGACTGCGAACTTCTAGCGGAAAAATGCGATTCGCTTCTTCGGTATTCTGTTCCGGAATTTCCAAATCAGGGTTGTGTCCGAAACTTCCACTCGAAAAAAACTGGTTGGCGGGGTAGGTGAGCTCTCCACCGAAAGTACCGATTTCATTATAATCCAAAGCTAATTTGAGCGCTTTTTTCAAATTATCATCCTTGATTTTCAAAGAGTTATTGTTGAAAACCAGATAAGTCGAATTCAGATTTGAAAATTTGTATGTTTTGAGTTTTTCGTTCAGCCGATCCAACACACTCAAAGGAACTGATGTCAGGATTCCGCATTTGTAATTTTCTTTTTCGGAAAATTTCTGGCAATCGTTGGTAATGGCGATTTCTTGGCGCGTCACACTATTATCGATTGCCTGAAAACTCGCTTTTTTAATTTCGCTTTTTCCACCCCAATAATCCTCAAAAGCCTCCAATTCGGTTTGTGTTGGAGTGTTTGAAATAAGTTTGTAGGCACCTGTTCCGTTCGAGATGCCTTCGGTGTAATTTTCACTATTTAAAATAAAAATTTGCGCGATTTTATTCAAGAAAAGCGGATCCGGAGAAAGCGTCTTGATATCTAGACGATAATCGTCGATCTTTTGGATTTGATCGATATTTGCAAAAACACTTTTTAGTTCGGAGGTGGCCGAATTTTTTGCCAAATCGAAACTGAAAATCACATCATCGGCATTGAAGTCGGAACTGTCTTGAAATTTGACCCCCTTGCGCAAATAAAATTCCCATTCTTTGTCATTGAGCAGACCCCAGCTAACCGCCAGACTGGGCTCAATGGAAGAATTTTCATCGGTTTTTACCAATGATTCGTAAATATTGTTGAGACGGAGACGATTTTGCCAATCCAAAGAAAGGGGATTGAGCTTTTCGGCCCCCGCCACAGTAATAACACCAAATTCTCCGCTATAATCAGCCTTTTGTATGGTTGTTTCGGAAAAAGGAAAACATCCCGTCAGGCCGAATAAAAAAACAAAAAAACCCGCTAATTTCGGATAAAAACTAGGCTGGGTATTTTGGTGTTTCATTTTGGAAAAATTAGACATTCATGGCGGATAGCTTCGCCTCTTCGACCGTAAGATGGAAATCAATAATATTGGTTAGGCCGACTACGCGTAAGACATCCATAACATTATCGTGCGCACAAGCGACAAAAATTTTGCCGGAACTTTCTATGGCTTTACTGTTCCAATCGCTGATATAGCCGATAGATTTGCTATTGAGATAAGTTAGATTGCTCAAATCAAAAATCAAAACGACTTTTTTCTTGGATTCGGTAAAAATCTGATAAATTTTTTGTGCTTCGATATCAACATTAGTTTCATCCAGCTGACCATCAAATTTGACGATACGCACATCCTTCAATTCATCGCCCAAACTGATTGGCTCGATAGTGGTGGTTATTTTAGTCACGGTAGTTTGAATTAGGATTTACTAAGATATTTTTTGGCTCTGACGCGCAACCCTTTGCTATCTTCACGATCTTCGAATTTCAGCTCATCGGTCCAAGAATAAACAATCTGTGCCAAGCCACGTCCGCGAATAGAAGTGCTTTGTAGGTGGTCTTCACTCAATCTGTCTTTCAAAATCTTGCGCATATCTTCCGCTGTGCGCGGAACCATGCCGGTTTGAGTATCTTCCACAAGAATTTCGATGGATTCATTCGGTTTTGAGATAAAGGTCGCCTTGATTTCCGTTCCCGGACCACTGCCGTGTTCGATAGCGTTATTGCAAAGTTCATCTACTACGCTTTGAAAACGAAAAGCCCATTGCTCGGAAAAACCGGTCATGTTCATAACCATCTGCAGGGTAAAATCGCGAATACCGGACATAAAATAAGCATTGCGAGGCAAAGTGAGAGTAATGCGCGCTTCGCTATTTTGATCGCCGGAAGTTTGCGCCGGTCGGATCATGCCCATGGCATGAGGTTTGCTTTGTGTGGAGCCGTCACCTGAGACGGGTCGCATGGTTATATCCATGTTGTTTGTTTTTATCTTGCATTTATTTTAGCATATTTTACCGAGTTTCACAAGCATTCTTAGGACTTTCGCATGTCCAGCATTTCCATTTCGCACATCGTTCTTCCATTCCAAACATTTTTAAATAATCTTACCGCCAAATCATATTTTTCATCCGGTGTAATTTTGTCCGCCTGTCCACCCCAACCCCAAGCAATCACAGAAAAATCACCCATGCCGATTTTAATTTTTAATTTGAGATGTTTTTTTTCACTGCCAACCGTTTCTATTTTGCGAATATCAGCTTTCTCCAGCAGAAAAATCGGTTTCTGATTACCAACTCCAAACGGCTCAAGGCGTTCAACCTCATCCCAGATTTTTTTTGAAAAATTATCTTGTGACAAAATCGTATCAATCTCCAAAATCGGCACTGGTAAACCATCGCAAAAAATTTCTTCTGCGGATTTCAATAAATTATTTTCAAGTTTGGAGAGATTTTCGGGCAAGAGTGAAAATCCGGCCGCCTCGGAATGTCCGCCAAAATGTGTAAGCAATTTTTTATTATTTTGGAGCATTTTTGCAGCATGAAATGTCTTTGGAGTGCGCGCTGAGCCGACAATTTCACCATTTTCTTTGGCGCACATAATAAAGGTCGGTAAGTTAGTATTTTCCGCGATTCTACCTGCAATCAAACCGATCACACCCGGGTGCCAATCTTTTTTGTAAAGAAAAATCAGGGGTGCGACAGCTTTTGTTGCCAGCATTTTTTCCGCTTCCTGAATGGATTCGCGCATCATGGCGCGTCTTTCTTGATTGAGTTTTTCCATTTTTTGCGCATTGACGGTCTTGCCACGAAGTAAATCAAAGGCCAGATGCGGATTATCCAGCCTGCCGGCAGCGTTGAGCCGAGGTGCCAATCCAAATCCGATTTGTTCAGAGGTAATGGTTTTCAGGTCGATATCGGAAACCAACGCCAAAGCCTCAAAGGAAACATGCGGATTCCGGCGGATAGCCTCCAAACCTTCTTTTACAATTGCACGATTCAGTCCAATCAGCGGAGCACAATCGGCTATCGTTCCCAAGCACGCCAAAGTCAAAATTTGATCCAACAAATTTTCTTTTTCAGAAATATCGGGGCAGCTTTTTAATAGCTCGGAACCTAAAACATACGCCAAGCCCGCCGCAACCAAATCTTGCGTACAATTATTTTTTTTGTGTTTCTTGGGATCCACAATCGCTATTGCCTCAGGTAATTCGGCCGGACAAGTATGATGATCTGCCACAACCGTCTCGATTCCCAAATCATTGCCATAAGCAATTTCTTCTTTATTGCTAATCCCGCAGTCGGTCGCTATGAGAAGTTTGGCATCATGCTTAACACACTCATCGAAAACTTCTTTTTTTAAACCATAGCCATGTTCGACACGATGAGGCAAACGCGCGCTCACTTCCGCTCCAAGAAAACTCAAAACCAAAAACCAAATGGTGGTTGAGGTAATACCATCCACATCGTAATCTCCAAAAATCAAAATACGTTCTTTTTTCGCGATTTTTTCTTGAATTTTCGCCAACAATTTTTCCGCACCTTCCAAATCGGCAATTCCCGCAAAATCGGCTATTTTTAAATCAAAAAAATCCCTACTAGCACCTCGTACTTTCAGTAAATTTTGAATCAAATCTTCATTTTTCCCATCACTCAAGATTTTCCAAACTTTTCCGCTAAATGAAGTTTTTGAATTCGGCATAACCTCAGTATGCCAAAAAAACAATCATAAGCCAAGCGCTGGTTTTCGGCAAACTATAGCTACTTCTCGTTCTTTACGCCCGCCCGAAGAAAACCGGTAAAGAGCGGATGCGCACGAAAAGGACGGCTCTGGAACTCCGGATGAAACTGGCTGCCAATCATGAATGGATGGTCTTTTATTTCCACGATTTCGGCTAGTTTGCGTTTCTCATATAGGCCACTGAAAACCAAACCCTTCGCTTCAAGTTGTTTGGCATAAGCTTGATTGAATTCGTAACGATGGCGGTGGCGTTCGGAAATTTTTTCTTGATTGTAGAGACGATGTGCTAGCGTGCATTTTTTCAATACACAAGGATAAGCCCCGAGACGCAAAGTCCCTCCCAGATTGGTTTTTTCGTTTTGTCCTGGGAGATAGTGCACTACTTTGTGTTCGGCTTTGGCATCAAATTCTTCACTTGTCGCCCTTTTGATTCCCGCTACATTTCTTGCAAATTCAATCGCCAGAATCTGACTGCCTAAACAGAGTCCGAGATAGGGAACTTCGTTTTCCCGACAATATTTGGCAATCGCAATCTTGCCCTCGATGCCACGCGTGCCAAACCCACCCGGCACAAGCAGACCGGCACAATCTCGCGCTTTTTTCCATTCGGTTTTGTCATTTTTTTCAATTTTTTCCGTATCAATCCAAATTATCTTCGCCTTACGACTAACCGTCCCAGCCGCCGCCTTGATGGCCTCTACAACAGACAAATAGGCATCCTCTAAACCATTGTATTTGCCAGCCAGACCGATTTTTATTTCGGTTTTGGTTTTTTTGATACGACGATTCAATGCTTCCCATTCTTTTAGGTCGGCTTTCTTGGCCTTGAGTTTGAGTTGGCGAATCAGAAGCTCATGCAAATTTTGTTTCGCGAAATTAAGTGGAACACTGTAAATCGAGCTTACGGTTGGCGCGGAAATCACGGCCTCCGGTTTGACATCACAAAAGAGCGCAATTTTGTCCATATGATCCTGTTTGAGAGGCAAATCCGCTCTCGCCAAAATAAAATCCGGATGAATACCAATACTACGGAGTTCCTTTACCGCAAGTTGCGTCGGCTTGGTTTTGACTTCTTTACTGCACATGAGATAGGGGAGCAGGGTAAGTAAAACAAAAGCTGTACGATGATAACCGAGTTCTTGGCGAATTTGACGAATCGCCTCCAGATATGGCTGACCCTCGATATCACCAACCGTACCGCCAATCTCCACCAAAACCACATCTGCCTTGCTTGTATTGGCCGCTTCGTAAATATTGTGTTTGATTTCGTCTGTGATATGCGGAACGATTTGAATGGTCTTGCCGGCATAATCACCTTTGCGTTCGCGTTCAATTACGCTCAAATACACGCGTCCTGTTGTCAGAGTAGAAAGACGCGAAAGTGGTATGTCGATGAATCTTTCATAGTGCCCCAAGTCCAAATCCGTCTCTGCCCCATCGTCGGTCACAAAAACCTCACCGTGCTGAAAAGGACTCATTGTGCCCGGATCGACATTGAGATATGGGTCGAGTTTTTGAACGAATACTTTTACACCGGAAGCCTTGAGCAAGGCACCAACTGAAGCGGAAGCTATACCCTTACCCAAACCGCTACAAACACCACCCATTACAAAGATAAAACGAGTCTCTGTGGGGGTGTTTTTCAGCATTGGTTTGATTTATTTTTTAATTACACTTCAAAAATTAGCACGAAAAAAAACGACTGCGCAAGAGCAAGTGGGAAATTGGAATCCAAAATTGAATTTTTATGTCATAATCCAATTTTTCTCGAAATATAATCTTGGTATTCTTCACTAAATATGATAAAATTTCGGTGATTTTTTTATTATCAGAAATAAATGTTAACCAAACTTATTCAGAAAGTTCTCGGTGATCCGAATGAAAAAGAAGTCAAACGCATCGCCAAAATCGTCGAAAAAATAAATGCTCAGGAGGAAATTTATCAGTCTCTGAGCGAAGAGCAAATCAAAAACAAAACCAAGGAATTTCAGGAGCGCCTCCAGAAAGGCGAGACCGAAGATGACTTGCTTGTCGAAGCTTTTGCGGTAGTCAAAAATGCCGCACGCCGTCTCTGCAATACCTCTTGGGAGGTGCGCGGGCATGCCGAAACTTGGAACATGGTTCATTATGACTGCCAGCTTATCGGAGGTATCGTACTACATCAAGGCAAGATTTCCGAAATGAAAACTGGTGAGGGTAAGACTCTGGTTGCCGCTGCACCGATTTATCTCAATGCGCTTTCCGGCAAGGGTGCTTGGGTGGTTACAGTCAATGAATATCTCTCTCAGCGTGACGCCGAATGGATCGGCGGACTATATCGCTATCTGGGCTTAAGTGTGGGCGTGATTCTAAATTACATGTCGCCCGAGGAGCGTAAAAAGGCTTATGCCTGCGATATCGTTTATGGTACAAATAATGAATTCGGTTTCGATTATTTGCGTGACAATATGGCCACCGATCCACAAAGTATCGTTCAGCGTGAATTAAATTATTGTATCGTGGACGAGGTGGACTCCATTTTGATTGACGAAGCCCGCACCCCGCTTATCATTTCCGCACCGGCCGAACGCAGTGATGATCGCTATGTTAAATATTCTCAACTGGTTACCCAGCTTCAAAAGGGCACGGATTATCAGGTTGATGAAAAATTGCGTGCCGCCACTCTGACCGAAATCGGCATTCACAAATTGGAAAAGATGCTAAATATGGAAAATATTTATGAAGAAGCCGGTTTTATCGAGGTGCATCATATTGAACAAGCACTCAAAGCTTATGCTGTTTTTGAGCGTGACAAGGATTATGTGGTCAAAGATGGCGAAGTGATGATTGTGGATGAGTTCACGGGTCGCATCATGCCCGGACGCCGTTATTCCGATGGTCTGCATCAGGCTATCGAGGCCAAAGAAAAAGTCGAAATCAAGCGCGAATCCAAAACTCTCGCGACCGTTACTTTTCAAAATTATTTCAGATTGTTCAAGAAACTCGCGGGCATGACCGGTACGGCCATGACTGAGGCGGAGGAATTTTATAAAATTTATAAGTTGGATGTGGTGGTAGTTCCGACCAACAAGTCGGTTATGCGTCAGGATTTGCCGGATGTGATTTACAAAAACCAGTCCGCCAAATTTCAGGCCATCGCCAAAAAAGTCAAAGAACTCAATGCCAAAGGTCAACCGGTTCTTGTGGGTACGGTTTCGGTGGATCAGTCCGAATTATTGCACAGATTATTTACTCAAACCGGTATCATACATAGCGTACTTAACGCCAAGCAACATCAGCATGAAGCCGAAATTGTAGCTAAAGCCGGTCAGAAAGGCGTCGTAACCATCGCCACCAACATGGCTGGTCGCGGTACAGATATCAAGCTGGGTGAGGGAGTAGTTGAACTTGGCGGTTTGTTTATTCTCGGCAGTGAACGTCATGAATCTCGCCGTATCGACAATCAGCTTCGTGGTCGTGCCGGTCGTCAAGGCGACCCTGGCATGAGCCAGTTTTTCGTTTCCATGGAAGATTCGCTTATGCGTATATTTGGTGGCGAACGCATGCAAAAAATCATGAACATGCTCAAAGTCCCCGATAACGAAGCCATCGAATCGGGTATGCTTTCACGCTCTATTGAGCAAGCACAGAAGCGCGTCGAGGGACATCATTTCGATATTCGCAAACACTTGGTCGAGTACGATGATGTGCTCAACAAACACCGTGAGATTATTTATTCTCGCCGTCGCAAAGTACTTTTTCATGAAAACATTCGTGACCAAATTGAAACACTGATTACGGAAGATGCAGATAGCATTGTGCGCAATTTTACCGGCTGTAAACCGCATGAATGGCAACGCGAAGCCGTTTGGGAAGAAGTGAAAAAGATTCATGAGGGGGAGATTCCAGCCAAGAATCTTTGGGAGGAAACTGAATCGCATGAAGAACTTGCGAAATTGGTTGAGGATTATTTGCAAAATGGCTACAAGGAGCGCGAAGCGAAACTCGAAGATACAAAAATCTTGCGTCAGGTTGAAAAACAAGTTTATTTGCGAACAATCGACGGAATTTGGATGGATCACATCGATGCCATGGCACACTTGCGCGAAGGTATCGGACTCAAGAGTTATGCCCAGAGAGACCCGCTTGTAGAATATAAATCCGAAGGTTATCGCAGATTTACGGAGCTTTTGGGTAATATCCAGCATGCAACCGTTATGAACTTGTTTCACATTCGGCTGGAACGCATTCTTGAAATTACGGAAAAAATGAAAGAGTTGCAGAAAAAACAAGAACAACGACAAGCTCAAGCGCAAGAAAGTGGCACCAACGAAGATGGCGCGAGTGTGATTTATCGCTCTCCTCAGGCGCAAAAACAAGCTCAAACGAATGTTCTCGGCATCAGAACATCCGCCAATCCAAACCAAAAAGTCGGTCGCAATGATCCATGTCCGTGTGGAAGTGGCAAGAAATATAAGAAATGTTGCGGAGCAAATGAGTAATCTCAAACTTGGCAAATATCGACATTATAAAGGCCAGGAATATGAAGTTATCGGTGTGGCCAAACACAGTGAGACACTGGAAGAAATGGTCGTTTATCGCGCGCTCTATGGGGCGAGGGAGTTGTGGGCACGACCTCTAGCCATGTTCACGGAACAAGTTGAAATCAATGGGATCAAAGTCCCCCGATTTAAGTATATTCAGTAACTACAACACCTTCTTCAGCCACTGACCCGTGTAGCTCTTTTTTGATTTGGCGACATCTTCCGGTGTACCTTCGGCAATAATTTTCCCTCCGGCGTCACCGCCTTCCGGTCCGATATCAATAATCCAATCGCTACTCTTGATCACATGCAGATTGTGCTCGATGACAAGTACGGTATTGCCCATATCAACCAGTCTTTGCAAAATTCCCAAAAGACGCTTCACATCGTCGGTGTGCAGACCGGTAGTTGGTTCATCCAAAACATAAATAGTTTGGCCTGTACTGCGACGCGCCAGTTCGTTAGCTAATTTAACGCGCTGAGCCTCACCACCCGAGAGCGTCGTGGCGCTCTGTCCTAGGCGAATATAATCCAAACCGACATCACTCAAGGTTTGAAGTTTGTTGCTGATGGACGGGATACTCGCAAAAAACTCCAGAGCCTCGTCGACAGTCATCTCAAGCACATCGGCGATATTTTTTCCGCGCCAAGTAATTTCGAGTGTTTCGGGGTTGTATCTGCGACCATTACATTCTTCACAAGGCACATAAATATCCGGTAAAAAGTGCATTTCGATTTTCTTGATACCATCGCCCTGACAAGATTCGCAACGACCACCTTTTACATTGAAACTAAATCTGCCGGGATCATATCCGCGTAATTTGGCATCGGGAGTCTGCGCAAAAAGATTGCGAATATCCGTGAATACACCGGTATAAGTCGCAGGATTGGAGCGCGGTGTGCGTCCGATCGGCTCTTGGGAAATATCAATAATCTTGTCCAAATGCTCAATACCGAGAACTTCTTTGTGTTTGCCGGGAACAACCGTGCGAGCGTGATTCAACTTGCGGAGAAGCTGACGCACAAGCACCATGTTTACCAAGCTGGATTTACCACTACCGGAAACGCCCGTCACAGAAATCAGCTTCCCTAACGGAAATTTAACACTAACATTCTTGAGATTGTTTTCTTCCGCTCCGATAACTTCGACAAATTTGCCGTTACCTTTGCGACGCTTGCTCGGTGTTTCGATATTTTTCTTACCGGAAAGATATTGCCCAGTGATGGAATTCGGATTGCGCATAATTTCTTGCGGAGACCCCTCGGCAATCACCATACCGCCATGTTTACCCGCACCCGGACCCATATCAATCACATGATCTGCCGCCATAACCGTATCGTCATCATGCTCCACCACCAACACCGTATTACCGATATCGCGCAAATTAACCATCGTTTGAATCAATTTATCATTATCACGCTGATGCAAACCAATACTTGGCTCATCCAAAACATACAAAACTCCCAAAAGATGACTGCCGATTTGCGTCGCCAAACGAATACGCTGAGCCTCACCACCCGAAAGTGTTGTAGCACTTCGCGCCAGAGTCAGATAATTTAAACCAACATTTTCCAAAAAAGTGAGACGCGCGTCAATTTCACTGATAATCATTTGCGCAATTTGCTCTTTTTCTTTGCTTAATTTTATTTTTTTGAAAAAATCGCGAATTTTATTGACTGACATTTCGGTTATATCGATGATTGATTTTTCCTCAATTTTGATTGCCAAAATCTCGGGCTTAAGACGCTTGCCCTGACAAACCGGACAGGGCTGTATACGCATAAATTCTTCGATTTTCTTGCGCACATACTCGGATTCCGTTTCGCGATAACGACGTTCCAGATTCGGAATAACACCCTCATAGCGCATTTCTATTTCACCACTGAAACGCGCCGAATTATAATTAACTTTGGTTTTTTCATCATCACCATGAAAAACCACGTCCATCTGCTTGGGAGTAAGTTTGGAGATAGGTTCATCAAGTGAAAAACCGTATTTTTGGGCTACGCCTTTGATCATCTGAACATACCAGCCCATCTTGGAAGTGGTTGTGTTCCACGGCAAAATCGCGCCTTCGTTGATGCTTAGTTTTTTGTTCGGGATAACCATATCCGGATCAACCTCGAGCTTCGTGCCCAAACCATGACATTCCGGACAGGCGCCCTGCGGGGCATTGAAAGAAAAGCTTCTTGGCTCTATTTCATTAATATTGATACCACATTTGGTGCACGCGAAATGTTCGGAAAAGGTTGCCTCTTTGGGTTTTTTTTCGTCCACTTCCGCGATGGTTACCAAGCCTTCGCCGTATTTTAGGGCGATCTGAAGCGAATCCGCCAAACGTGTGCGTTGCGGATTTGGTTCGTCCACCTTGTCCCCATTGGAAAGCGTTTTGTATTTCTTTTCAAATTTTCCGGTTACAAGACGATCTACCACGATTTCAATCGTATGCTTTTTGTTCGGATCCAGTGTAACTTCATCTAAAACACTGTAAACCTCTCCGTCCATACGATAACGCACAAAACCATTGGCTTTGATATTGTCGATCACGACCGCATGAGTACCTTTTTTTTCACGCACAATCGGCGCCAAAATCATGATTTTGCGATCCGGTTGCCATTGCGCGATTATTTCCAAAATCTGACTGTGTGTTTGATGTTCGATTTTTTTACCGCATTTCGGACAATAAGGCGTACCTACTTTTGCGAAAAGTAAACGCAGATAATCATAGATTTCAGTTACAGTTCCGACGGTCGAGCGGGGATTGCGGCTGGTAGTTTTTTGGTCAATGGAAATCGCAGGGGAAAGACCTTCGATACTATCCACCTCGGGTTTATCGGTTGTTTGCAAAAACTGACGCGCATAGGTTGAAAGACTTTCGACATAGCGTCTTTGTCCTTCGGCATAAATCGTATCAAAAGCCAAACTTGATTTTCCGCTACCGGAAAGTCCGGTGATTACAGTTAATTTGTCGCGCGGAATTTCAACATTAATATTGCGCAAATTATGTACTTTCGCTCCTTTGATTATGATTTTGTCTAATGACATATTGTTGTTTTTTGGCTTAAATCAGCGTACCTTAACAAGCTAGCAGATTCCGTAAAAAAAATCAACCATATATTGTAAAAAATATTAAAAAAGACCGATTGTGTTTCAAATCGGTCGGTTTTGTTCAACTTGTCACTTTAGGCGGGAACCCATTGTGGAAAACGCCAGATGCCCCTTTGGCCCATTCTGCGCAAACTTTCACCATAAGTTTGCGTCATTTTAACCGCTTCCGGATGCTTGGGGTGGAGCAGGCAAATCGACATATCTAGTTCCTGATCCTCGCATGTGGACACGATAATTTCTGCTACTCCATGTGTCAAAAATGACTCATTTAAATAAAAATCATGATACTCTTCCGGAAAATAGAAAATATATTCCTTAAGATTTATCAGCGGAAAAGTGTAATTGTCCACGAGCATGATTCTGGCACCAATCAAGGTTTGATCTTCACCATCAAATAAAAAAGCTTCGATATCCCCGACGGTATTACCAAATTTCAATCCGGAAACCAGACAAAAGGTAAAGGCACCAAGGTCACAAACCCGTCCATAAGGTGTTTCCATAGCTTGTCTCCTTCAAAAAGAGCCAAGATGAACAAAACAATGAATTTGAAATGAACAAAATAAATTCCAGTGTTTATTTCTATCACCTTTTCCTCTAAAATGCAAGTATGAAAATTCTCCACATCGACACACCCGAACTCCACCAGGCCTGCGACGAATTCGTTTCAGCTTCGGAATACGGCTCCATTTGGCAACATTCCGCTTGGGGAAATTTTCAGCAAGCCGTCGGCAAGAAGGTTTTTCGTCTGGCGGTTTTTGATACGGAAAAACGCACCGACCCGACTTTGCCCGGCGATATTATTGCTACTGCGCAAGTAGTCGAGACACAATTACCCCTCGGAAAAAAATGGTGGTATCTCTCACGCGGGCCAATCTGGACTGAAGATCGCGGGTCCGGAGCTTTGCTTCAGGAACTGCAAATTTATGCCAAAAATAAAAAATGTATTTTTATAAAAATGGATCCTGAGCAAGCCTTGCCTGTCACGATTCCGACTATCCCGACGCAAACCGTTCAACCGGAACACACACTTACTTTGGATTTAACCAAAAGTGAGGAAGAAATCCTAACACAGATGAAACCCAAAGGACGCTACAATATTCACTTGGCGGAAAAGAAAGATGTGCGGATTCATGCCACCACCTCCACTGAAAAATTTTATAATTTGTTGGCCGAAACCACTTCGCGTGATGGCTTTCGGGGCTGGGGGAGAGGATATTATAATCAAATGCTAAAATTCCTCGATAAAAATATTTTGCTCCTTGAGGCGGAACATGAGGGCGAAATAATTGCCGGCGGAATTTTTACATTTTATGGGAAAAAAGCGGTTTATTATTATGGTGCTAGTGCCAATCACAAACGCAATCTTATGGCTCCATATCTCTTGCAGTGGCAAGCTATTCTGGAAGCTAAAAAACGTGGCTGTACGGAATATGATTTCTTGGGCATCGCACCAGAAAACGAACCCAAGCATGCTTGGGCGGGCGTAACCGATTTCAAACTCAAGTTTGGAGGACAACGCAAAAAATATCCGCGCTCAGCACAAATAACCATCAGCGTTTTCTGGACCAAGCTGTATCATTTCTCACAGTCACTCAAGCGTTTTTTTGGCGCTTAGGAATTTATCCAGTCCGTCAAAGACTCACTGCGAATAAATACGGGTGTATCCACCGGTATCATTTCGAAAATTTCATTTGAGTGCTCGGGCAGAAGTCTCACGCATCCATGTGAAACCGGTATACCGATATGCCAAAGCGCTTCGTGCCAAAAATCGCTTCCGGTTGTGGTATTGCCAAGATAAGGCAGAGCATGTAATCCATATTCGCCACTGTCTTTGAGTGACATATAGTTTGGCATACGATAAGGCGTTTCGCCACCACTGACACGCAATTTTTCTTTGAACCAAATTTTAAAATCCCCGATGGGCGTGGGGGTTTTGTTTTCACCGGTTGAAACCGGATATTCACGCGCACAACGATTGCCATAAGCTTCAATGCACATTTTTTGATCGGCAATACTGATGCGCACAACAAAATTCGCATCGGGTAAAATCGGTGCCGCCTTGCGCAATAAATCACCAATTGTTAATTCGTGGTCATCTATATCCGGTATCTCCATCTCTTGTTCCGCAAACGCCAATTTTCCGGTTAAATCCACCTTGACCCCAGCCAGATCAACCTGCTCGGCAGGTAGCATATTGATAATGTTTTCGTATACAATTTCATAAGATAAAAAGAAGAAAACCAGCCCCGCTAGCAAGAAAATCGGCCATAGGAAGTAGTTTTTGTAAGACTGCATAATCTTTAAGATTGTATGCTTATAGATTAAGAATTTTCAGGGAATAGTCAATTATTTCTTGATTTTACATTTTTGAGATGATAATCTAACCGCGTTCTTTTAGAGTTTGGATCAGTAGCTCAGTCGGTAGAGCAGTCGCCTCTTAAGCGAACGGTCCCGGGTTCAAATCCCGGCTGATCCACCAGATTTTATTTACCACAAACTTGTAATCTCGCGATTGCATTTTTTTGTAAAATCTGATAAAATGGGATGAAGAATAAAAACAAAAATGAAAAACCTCGAAACTCAAGAACAAATTCAAACACGCGAACAGTGTATCAAGGAAACGCGCGCGCAGATCCGCGAAGTGTTATTTAAATTTGGTGATAAGGTTAGTATTGTGTTGGAAAATGATTTGCGTCCGGCCATCGGAGAGCATGGCGAGACTGGGCTAAAATCAGCTGAAAACAAGGTTGGAGATGAGGCGGTTCTCTGGACTGATGTCATTACGGGTGATTTGCATACCACTATCTTGCCAGCAAGATATACTCTGATGGCACAAGCCGCCTAGTTTTTTCTCTATCTAAGCCAAATAAAATCTCATATAATCACTTATGAGATTTATTTTTATTTATGCCGGAATTACCCGAAGTTGAAACCCAACGCCGCTCACTGGAAAAAGCGCTCCAAAAACGCAAGATCACGGAAATCAACATCAGTACTCCAAAAATTTTTATGGGAGGTGTGAGTAAATTCAGCAAGAATCTACTTAACCAAAGAATCCTAAAAATAGACAGGAAGGGCAAATTTTTGATTTTTCGTTTGGAGAACGAAAAAATTCTGGTTTCGCACTTTCGCATGACGGGACACTTTCTGCTGAATAAAAAAGGTGAATTTGACGAGCAAAAATATATTCGTGCACGATTTGTGTTAGATAATGGTTGGGAATTGCTCTACCAAGATATTCGCAAATTCGGCCGTTTTTGGATTGGGGAAGAAGATGCAGTTTTGCGCGAATCCGGCATAGTTCAGCTCGGAAACGAACCATTCGCGCAATCTCTCACATTGGAAAAGTTTTTGGAGAATCTAAAAAAGCACAAGGGAATCATCAAACCGCTCCTTTTGAATCAGAAATTTATCGCCGGTATCGGCAATATCTATGCTGATGAAGCGCTTTTTTTAGCCAAAATCCATCCGAAAAGTCGAGTTGAAAATCTGAATAAAAAAGAAAAAACCGCACTTTATCATGCGATTTTGAAGGTTATAGAGCAGGGAATTCGCAATCGTGGGACGACCATCGGAGAGTATGTAGATGCCGAAAACAAGCAAGGCTCAAACCAGAATCATCTCATGGCATACAGGCGCGGAAACAAACCGTGTTTGGTTTGTGGAGCCACAATGCGCAGAATAGTGGTGGCTCAAAGAGGTACAACTTTTTGTCCGAAATGCCAAAAATTGAAAAAGCGGAGCTTGACATAGTTGTAATTTTAGTTTAGAGTGAGCAACTTTGATTCGATAAATCAGTTCTTGAGCCAACAATCCAACTTTAATAAAACCATAAAAGAAGTTTGACAATTTGGCAACTAAACTGTTATAACTAAACTAGTAGATTTCATTAAGGAAAACTTATGAACACAAAAGTAGCACCCACAATAAACCTTCCAAACATTCTCGATGAAGTTTTCAAGGTCTTGACCGAGAAGGAGCGCCAGATTATCACACAGCGTTTTTCGCTTGGCGGACAATCCAAGTCCACTCTTGAGGAGATTGGGCAAGAATTTTCCGTGACTCGCGAACGCATTCGCCAAATCGAAAAAATCGCTCTCGGTAAGCTACATCGCACCGCAATCAACACAAAACTCCAAGAAATCAACCTGCTTGGTAAGCGTTTTATTCAGCAAGCCGGTGGTGTAATCTCTGAGCCTCTTTTGATCAGCTCTATCCTAAATGAAATCAATTCTTCTCAAAAAATAGACGGCAATATTATTCGCCTTGCATTGTTTATCAATGATGACTTGGCTAAAATAAAACATTCCGACACACTCCGTGATGGCTGGATGGTCAAAGATGTTAAGCTCGCGGACATTAAGGCTACCGTTAGCCATGGCATTTCTTTACTGAAAAAGAAAAAAGATATTTTGCCAGAAGCCAGGCTGATCAATGACACGCTCGCTTTTTTCAATCGTAAGGGGTCAAAAATCACACCAAGCTTTGTGGTGAACTGCTTTAGACTCAACAAACAACTCAAGCAAGTTGAAACAGGTTGGGGCTTGGAAGAATGGCGTCATATTAACCCTCGTTCCATTCGTGATAAAGCGCTGATTATTTTGCGCAAATCCAAGACTCCTATGCACTTTATCGATTTGGCTAATGCGATCATCAACGCCGGTTTTGATAAAAAGACTGTTACACAACAAGCCGTTCATAATGAACTTATCCGCTACAATGAATTTGTACTGGTAGGACGCGGACTTTATGCCTTGCGTGAGTGGGGTTATGAAGATGGTACTGTCGCCGATGTGATCGAGAGCATTCTCGAAAAAGCCAACAAACCACTTCCAAAGCAAGAAATTATCGACAAAGTCCTTGCTGTTCGCAAGGTAAAAGTCGGCACAATCTCGCTCAATCTTCAGAAAAATGACTACTTTGTGCGCGTTGGTCGTGCCGTTTATCAGCTAGACAAGAGCAAAAAGAAGTAATCCAAAATAAACTCAAGGGCACACATTGTGCCCTTTTTATTTTTTTGCTAGAATTAAATAGATAATTTAAAATACATATGACATATTTCTGCGATGAAACCCTGATCAAAATAGTAGCCGGCGACGGTGGTGATGGCGCCCGATCTTTTCGAAGAGAAAAATATGTGCCCTATGGTGGACCGGATGGTGGCAATGGTGGCGATGGCGGAGATGTTATTTTTCAGGTTAATGACAATCTTAATACGCTTATAGACTATAGTTCCAAGAAAATCTTTCGCGCTGAGAAGGGTGTCGATGGAGAAAATAAAAACATGTATGGAAAATATGGTGAAAGCTTGATTCTGCCCGTGCCGCTGGGTACTCTTATTTTTGACGCTAAAACAAACGAATTGCTCGCTGATCTTGCTCACAAGGAAGACCAATATGTCGCACTAAAGGGTGGGCGAGGAGGCAAGGGAAATGCTAGTTTTGTTTCATCTATCCGCCAAGCGCCACGCTTTGCCGAGATTGGTGAAAAGGGTGAATCCAAAGAGCTAAAACTGGAATTGCGTCTCGTGGCAGATGTAGCTATTATAGGTTTTCCTTCTGTAGGTAAGTCTACTTTGATTTCGGTCATCTCCGCCGCCAAGCCAAAAATCGCAGAATATGAATTTACAACCCTGATACCAAATTTGGGTGTAGTTAGTCTAGAGGAAGGCAAATCATTCGTGGTTTGCGACATTCCGGGCTTAATTGAGGGTGCCAGTGATGGTAAGGGGCTTGGACACGAATTTTTGCGCCATATCCAGCGTTGTCGCATTTTGATACACCTTATCGATCCTTTGCGCGAAGGTGGCGCGGTCAGGCATTGGAAGGCTATCAATCGCGAACTTGAGAAATTTGATCCGGAATTGGCCACTAAGCCACAAATTTTGGTAATCAATAAAGCCGATGCGATTCAAAAAGAGGAACTAGTCGTAATTAAAAAAGACCTCAAAAAAGCCAGCGGACAGAAAGTTTTTGTGATTTCTGCGGTAGCGAGAAAAGGTCTCAAGGAGCTTCTCTGGAAGGTTCAAGAAGAACTGGACAAGCTACCTCGACCGCAAAATGATGATGTTATGGATAATCCGGATATTGAGGTTATTCAGCCACATCTTGAAAATCCACATTATTACCACATCAAGAAACTCGAAGATGGTAAATTCAGAATTACCGGCAAACGTATCGAACAAATTGTAGCCATGACCCCCATTGATAATCCTGAAGGTTTTGCGCGCGTGGTGGATGTTTTTCACAAGGTTGGGCTTAGCCGTGCACTAAAAAAATTAGGTGCTCATCCGGGTGACAAACTGGTAATTGGCAAACAACAAATCCCATTTGTGGATATCGATGATTAGTTTTTATTTTTTAATGAAATAAAATGCAATTTTCTCAAGATTCTTCTGTCTATGGTGCAAGAAACAATAGTCAAGTTGTGGAACGAGAGCGTGTTTTTATGAACAAAACTCTGGGATGGATGACTATTGGTCTGCTTTTTACGGCTCTGAGTGCGTGGTATGTCGCTTCTTCCGAGCAAATTTTGAATTTGGTTTTTGGCAATTCAGCAATCCTAATCGGGCTCTTTTTGCTCGAACTGGGTTTTGTTTTTTATTTGAGTGCGCGTATTGAAAAAATGACTTATCAGAGTGCTGTTTTGAGTTTCTTGGGATATGCGCTTCTCAACGGGATCACTCTTTCCGTGATTTTATTGGTCTATACTTTGACCTCTGTTTTTGGTGTTTTTCTCATCACGGCCGGTGTTTTTGGCGCTAGTGCGCTCTATGGCATCACCACTAAGAAAAATCTAGCGAGTCTGGGCGGGATAATGTTTATGGGGTTAATCGGTCTTATTCTCGCCTCTATCGTGAATATTTTTCTTGCCAGCACGGGATTTAGCCTTCTTTTGAGCTACCTCGGTGTGGCGATTTTTGTCGGACTGACGGCTTATGATATGCAATATATAAAAAAATACGCCAGACTGAGCCAGTCTGACTCGGAAGAAAGTGGCAAGCTTGCAATTTTTGGAGCACTCAAAATCTACCTCGACTTCATCAATCTCTTTCTATTCCTTTTGCGCATTTTCGGCAGTCGTCGCGATTAGTTTTTGGTGAATTTTTTCCACTCAGACAAGATATTTTGCAGGTCTTTTTCGGCGTCCGGACTTTCGCAAATCAACCAACCACCAACGCCCTTGTCCGCACAGACATGCAAAAATGTACGCCAGTCCATCTTGCCATCATCCAGCATAAGATGACGACGCTCTCCGGCCGGACCATATTCGATACCGGAAATATGCATATGCAGAGATTCCAGAGCTTCTTTGCCAAGATCGTTTTCAATACGATCAAAGACCTCCATAAACTCGTCGTAGGTGTTCATTTGCCCGCGCGTACGCGCAAATAAATGAGCTATATCGAGTAAAATAGTAACATTGTCAAATTCTTTGGCGAGCTGAATGCACTCCAAAAGCGAACCAAATTGGCTCGGCTTACCCATGGTTTCAACCGCCAGTTTTACATTTTTCAACACATTGGGATGAAGTTTGCGGTTGATAGTCTGAATCACTTTTTTGATTTTCGGATAAACATCTACGGAAACCTGACCATGATTGAAGCCCGCATGTACGGCTACGGATTTTATTCCGATTTTTTCCGCAGCATTGAGCGCCTCAACTGTACGAAAAACACTATCGGAAATAGTTTTGTTGCTCGGAGAATTGTAATTTATAAAATACGGAGCATGCGCCGTCAAATCAATTTTGGTATCTTTGACCGCCTTACGAATGCTTTCCGCAAGTTCGTCACGCATACGCACACCCTGAACCCATTCTACCTCCATAGTGGTCGCACCAATCTCCGCACTTTTGTAAATTCCGTTGGGTGTGGAAGTCGGATGTGTGGAACGCGGAATACCCGCAGTCCCAAAGCGTAATTTTATTTTTTTCGAATTCATTGTTTTCATTATAGCACTTTCTATTTTTTTTACTATACGGATTCCGCATAGTCTTATTGCTATTTTTCGTGTTTTTTGGTAAAATGTAATGAAAAAAATAAATACAAAAGGGTATGGTAAACACCAAAAAATCCGAGCCAATCTTCAAAAAACGCAAGATTGTAGCCAAAAAATCGCTTATGGGCTATGTAATGGCACCCTTCGTGCTGGTAGCTTTTAGTTTTGCGATTTATTTGGCGAAAATACAAAACTCCGATGTTTTGCAGGCCTCTGTTTTTGGAAATACCTCCTACAGCGGGCTTAGTACACCCAAACCCCTGAGCGGAATTTCAGGCACACGCAGTCTTCTGAATCTCATGGTCGGTTGGGGAAATTTTATTTTGCCTTATATCGTCGTAATAGCTTCTCTTTCGCTTATTTATGGCGCGGTCTTATTTGTAACCGCCGGTGGTAATAGCGATAATGTGGACAAGGGCAAAAAAATTATCATTTGGTCTGTAATCGCACTGATTTTGGTTATGTCTTCCTTCGCAATCGTCAACACTATCATAAACTTTGATGAATAAAAAAATAAATATGCAGATTTCAAACAAAAAAATAATTCGCAAATTGATTGTAATCGCGCAAATCGGCGTGATGTTTTTTGGTTTTTGCGTAAGTGGCGCCTCAGCTTTTGCGCAAGAAGATGAAAGCATGAAGGATGTCGACCTAAGCACCTTCAATATGGAGGAGGTTAATACGGATAATATGGATGTGGGTGGTATTGAAATGGACGATATTAGCATAAAAACCGATAAGCCTGATGAATCTACCGGCGATGAATATGACGCAGGTTATGACACTGGATACCAAGACGGATACAAAGTCGGCGCCAGCGGTAATGATAATGAAGCTCATTATGAAGGATATGCCGATAAAGAAGGTGGTGATAATGACTATAGCGATGGTTATTTTCAGGGTTACGAAGATGGTTACAATCAAGGTTTGAGGGAATTTAAAGGAGAAGATACCGAAGAAGAAACACTGGACGAAGGCATGGACGAGGGAGAGGTTAGTTATAGCGATGGTTATAGTAGCGGTTATGATAGTGGTTATGACGACGGTTTCGGCGGATATGAAAGTGGCGCCAGCTATGGTTACCCTGACTATATGAGTTATTATGAGGGTTATGCTGAAGGTTATGACAAAGGTTATGCCGAAGGCTACAAAGACGGATATGACGACTACATCAACCAAGAAGAACCGACTTCTTCTGCGGCAGTCGATGCTGAGGATTCTTTGACGGATCCGAGCCTGATGAACATAGAATCACTCCTCCTGAAAGCCAGTGGCAGCAACCGAACCGCACAACAGGTTCTCAATCGTATCGGCAGTCAGGTCGCGGAAAGCGAGATTTGCGGAGCGAATTTTAATTTTGGAACAATCTCAATTTCCGGTAGTGAACTTTGTGATATCGTTGGAATTTTTAACCGTGTTCCAACCGGTAGCCTAGGCGAAGGTTTGCAGGTACTGGACGAAAAACTCTCAGGCGAAATCACCGCTAATGATGATATCCGTACTTATATTTTGGATATTGTGAATTTCTTTTTGGGATTTTTGGGACTTGT
>Ga0265297_10003709_pt1 | contig 26955 bp, 27 predicted proteins | sample Munlanlwell13791_FD_192502 | JGI IMG/M metagenome (GOLD analysis project Ga0265297, IMG submission 192502) | Leachate microbial communities from a municipal landfill in Southern Ontario, Canada - Leachate well 137-91 | ecosystem: Engineered > Solid waste > Landfill > Unclassified | place...
CATCCTTTTACAGCAAAAGCTTTCTGAATACCACACCGGTTTCAGGGCATTTTCCAGGCGCGTGCTGCTGGATCTTCCCCTGCTTGAGAATTCGGATGATTTTGCATTTGACAACCAGATAATCGCGCAGGCGATCTTTTTCGGGTATAAACTCGGGGAAATTACTTCTCCTTCCCGGTATGCGAAAGATTCTTCGAGCATTTCATTTAAAAGAAGCTGCAAATATGGCATGGAAGTGGTCTATACGTCGCTTCAATTTGCCCTCGCCAGGTTAGGCCTGGTGCGCCCTGCGATATTCAATCCCGATGGAAAAAGGATCAAGCCTTAGATCTCAATCGGCAAGAGATAGTTTTATCGTCGCCCTGTTGCTGGCGCTTTCTTTTTCCGTGATTGCGGTGAGCCTCGGCCGGTCATTTTTTGCCAGAGGAGTGGATGAAGGGTATTATCTGAGATACGCCTCCTATATCAACGCAAAGGGCTTCCTGGGGTGCCGCGACTTGTTCAGCTCTTATTTGAACCGTCCCCAGGATTGGGTATTCCCCAATCCTTTGCGTATAGGCTATATCTTTATCGCGGCCTTTTTTGTAAAGATCTTCGGCAGCTCGTTTTTCAGTTTGGTTTACCTGTCCGTCATATCTTTTTATGTATTCCTGTGTTTCGCCTTCCGTTTTTTAAAGAAGCATTTCAGCAGGGATGTCGCTCTTTTGACAGTCGCTTTATTGGCATTTTCTCCTCTGAATATGGCGATGGCAAGGAGGGCGTTGACGGATGCGCTCGCCAATCTTTGCACCGTTTCCGCGGTCTTCCTGTATTTTGAGGTCCTCAGGGAAAAGAGGCCTTACAAAACAATCCTCTTTATCTTTGTTTATACGTTAGCTATCCTGGTCAAGGAGAATACCGTTCTTTTGTCGGTTTTTTTCCTTCTCTATCTTCTTATACGCAGGGTTTTATTCGATAAGCCGGTCACGATAAACGACGTGCTGTCGGCAACGGTATTCCCGTTTTTATTTGTTTGCATAACATACCTGGTTTGCGCCGGAGGCATAAAGCCGGTCACCGACACCGTGAAGATCATTATTGCTTCTCCGGAAAATAACCGGTACGCGATACTTTTCGGCTCCGGACCCTGGTTCAGGTACCTGATCGATTTTATTATGCTTTCGCCGATTGTAAGCCTTCTGGCCATCGGATATTGCGGCCACCTGTTGTTTGGCGCCAAACCCAGGGAAGAGACGGCCTATTTCCTGGCGTTGTCCCTGACAATGGTGTTTTTGTTCAGTTTTTTTACGAAAAACGTCCGCTATCTGATCTTTCTGGAATTGCCGCTATGCCTTTTTGCGGCCTCGGCTCTGTATGAATTTACCCGGCATTTTAAGAGAAGGGCGTTTATCCTGACAGTGGTTGTTCTATTCCTCATGTTCTATGAATACCAGTCTTTTTTTCGCCTCTTTCTCGAAGGCGGGATTTACGACCCGGTAAGCTTCTTAATACTAAGGTCAAAAGGGATAATACCTTAAAAGGTGACAGAAGTCATGATCAAAAAGACTCCAGAAAAATATTTTCTGTTCTTGATGCTCTTTATAAGCGGGGTATTAATTTTTGCCAATCTGGGTAACATATACCTTTGGCAGGACGAGGCATGCGTGGCCCAGTTAGGCAAGAATGTCTTAAAATTCGGCTATCCTAAGCTTTATGACGGTAAGAACGTCATCATTGCCTTGCCTCTGGCTGAGTTCAATGCGGAATACCTTTCTTCATATGTAACCAGCCAGACCTGGCTGGAATACTATTTGGTCGCGGCATCTTTTTCGCTCTTCGGGATCAATACATTCGCTGCCAGGCTGCCGTTCGCGCTTTTTGGAATAGCGGCGGTAGCAGTTTCTTATTTTCTTTTTTCAAGGATAATCAGGGACAAGTTCGTTGTGAGGCTGGCAACGATACTGCTTGTTTTTTCCGTGCCTTTCCTGCTTAATGTCCGGCAGGTGAGCTATTCAGCGCTGGTTATTTTTTCCGTCGTATGGATTTTTCTTTCCTATATAAAACTATTGGCGCATGAGCGGCATGCGGCCGCAAGTTTTGTGATTTCAAATGTATTTTTATTTTACAGTTTTTTCCCTTTGACTTTTCTGATCGGCATAGCCATATTGGCGCATTTTATCCTGTTTAGGCATTACAGGGATAAAGCCATTATGCGTTCGGTTACAAGGATCATCCTGGCCATTCTGCTTTTGATATCTCCGGCTTTTTTCTTTTTGGACCTTTTATTAAGGGTAGAAATGGGGCGCTCACGCGACTTAGGGGCATTGTTTTTAAAATTCAAAGCCAATTGGCTATGGATCAACAATTACATATTCCCATTCTTGATCCTTCTTCTGTTAACGGTCAAATCGATCTTTTCCAGAAGGACGGGGGTATCCAGGGTATTATTTTCGTTACTTGCGACAGCCGCTTTTCTGTCCGCGTTTTATTTTTTAACCAGCCCGGGGATTAATCTGTCCCGATCTGTCCTGCTTTTGATCGCCGTTTGCGCTTGCGTGGCAGCTGTATTTTGGGGAAGGCCGGATACCGATATTTTTGCGTATTTAAAGAAAAATGAGTTTCTCGTTTTATTCCTCATTTTTATTCTCGCGCTTATTGTTTCTGTTTCATTGTCAAGCGATGCGCCATATTTCCGTTACATAGTCTCGGTCATACCGATGTTTGCGCTTATTACGGCTGCCGCAATTTATCATCTCTGCGGTAAAAATTGGCTTCTAAGCGGTTTTCTCGCGGGGTTATTGGTTTTTTCTAATTGCCTGTCCATTTTTCCGCTACGGGTATTAAACAGCGTCTCACCGATAAAAGACAGGAGTGTTTTTTTATTCAGCGAAGGTATACACCGCGACCTCAGCCGCGATAGGTACAAGTCGGATATCCTGAATTATTTTTATGAGATCACGCATGACTATGAATGCACCGTAGAGGGGGTAGCTAAATACCTGAACCGCCACGGCTCGCCAGATGACGTGGTTAAAATATCCTATAATGATATCCCGGCCATGTTTTATACGGACTTGCGTATCGTAAGCTGGAGGGACCCGGGAGGTGAGGCTCCCGACTGGATGGTCCCCATTACCAGTGTGCCTTTTTTGACGGATGAAAAGTTCTTAAAGAACATAGAAGGGGTCCAATATGAAAAGATAGTTACCGATTACCCGAATATTTGCTACAGCAACCTTCCCGAGCCGCTTTACCATAACTTCAGGACGGTTGGAAAAACTGCTATGCCGATATATTTTATTTTCCGTGATACGAAAGAAGTCCCGAGGCTGATTTTCTATAAAAAGATCAAAAGATAAGGTGATTATATGAAAGAGACCGTAGCAGTCATCCCGGCGTTCAATGAAGAAAAACACATTTATGACATCGTAAAAAAGTTAAAGGGTATCGGTTTAGAAGTTGTGGTTATCGATGATTGTTCGCACGACGAGACGGCCAGCAAGGCCTTATCCGCCGGCGCCTCAGTGATCCGCCATATCAGCAATATGGGTTACGGCGCTGCGCTTCAAACCGGTTATAAATATGCTGCTATGAATGGTTACAGTTATTTGGTTCAATTGGACGGTGACGGTCAGCATGAACCGGATTGCGCAGGTAGTTTGTTGGAGCCGGTCATCGCCAAAGAGGCGGACCTGTGCATCGGGTCAAGATTTATGGGGCGGGGAAAATATACACCGACGTTTTTACGGAGTTTCGGTATGATGTTCTTCAGGCTGATGCTTAAGGCCTTAACCGGGAAATGGGTTTCTGACCCTACTTCGGGTTTCCAGGCGATGAACAGGAAGGTTTTTTCTTACCTTTCCGGAGATTCCTTCCCGGATGATTATCCCGATGCGGATGTGATCTTCATGCTTCTGAAAGCGAAAGCGGTAATTAAGGAAGTGCCGGTCACTATGTATTACAATGCGGATAAGTCCATGCATGCGGGCCTCGCCCATAATCTTTATTATATGCTCAAGATAAACCTGCTGCTTATCGCCTATTGCTTTAAAAGAATAAGAAAATTATGAAAGGGGAGAGAGATGCAAAACACACAGTTTTATGCTCCTGTTCTTGCTACTTTGATTTTTATCCTCGTTACGGTCTGGCTGATAAAGAATGAAAGGCTGAAAGAGAATTTCGGGGTCTTTTGGATAACCATAAGCCTCGCGATGCTTTTGGTGGCGGTTAATATCCGGTGGCTATACCGGATAGCTTTGGTATTTGAGACATATAACATCGCTTCGATCAGCTACTCTCTGGCGATATTCTTCCTGTTCCTGCTGGGGTTGTTTTTCTCCGCCAAAATGTCGTCCTATGAAAAGAAATTAAAAAACCTTACCCAGGAACTGGCCATCTTAAAAAAACAGGCGGGAACTGAGAAATGAAGGTCCTCCTGGTCCAGCCGCCTCCGCGCAGAATCAGATATGAGGAGATCATAACGCCTCCTTTAGGGTTGTGTTATCTGGCGGCAGTGCTGGAGGAGAAAAACTATAAGGTAGAAATACTCGATGCCTTCGCAGAGCAGCTTTCCTGGGCGGATTTCGAAAACAGGGTTAAAGACGCGCGTGCAGACCTGGTCGGAATAGGGGGGATGACCCCGGTGATCGACAATACCTTAAGGGCAATAAAGATCTGCCGGAAGTATTGCGGTTATCTGGTTGCCGGAGGTGTGCACGCGACGGTTTTCGTCGATCAGGTCTTCAGGCAGATGCCGGATATAGACCTTGCGGTTTTCGGAGAAGGAGAAATTACATTCTCCGAGGTCGTAGAGAACCTGGATAGAGGCATGCCTAATGACAGTGTCAGAGGCACGGCTAATAGAGAAAAAATAAACCTGCCGAGGGACCTGATAAGCGATCTGGACGCTATACCGTTCCCTTCCAGGCATCTGTTGCCCAATCCCTCTTACAGGTATATATTGTCAAAGAGCAGGGCAGTGACGACCATGATCACGTCGCGGGGGTGTCCATGTCGGTGCGTATTCTGCGATAAATCTATATTCGGCTCAAGATACCGCATGCGCAGCGCGCAGAATGTGGTTGAAGAGATAAAGGGGATCGCAAACACCTTCGGTAAGCCGTCGGTAATATTTTATGATGACCTCTTTACCGCGGATAGAGACAGGGTGATAAAAATCTGCCAGGGCATCCTGGAGGAGGGCCTTAAAATTGACTGGAAGTGCGAAAGCAGGGTAAATAATATTGACCGGGAAATGCTGTCCTGGATGAAAAAAGCCGGCTGTTCAATGATAGCCTATGGCGTGGAAACTGCCAGCCAAAAAGGGCTGGATTATCTTAAGAAAAACGTGACCATAGAGCAGGTAAAAGAGGCCTTTCGCCTGACGCGGGAGGGGGGTATTGAGACGACAGGGTATTTTATGCTCGGGATACCTGTTGAGAGTTATGCGGATGAAATAGGCACGATAGATTTCGCGAGAAAACTAAAGGCTGATTATGCCCAATTCAGCATTTTGTCGCCTTTCCCCGGGACTAAAATTTACGAAGATTCGGTAAAAAACGGCTCTTACCGGGAGATAAGCGGTTCCAATCCCGTAGATAAGGATATTAAACGCCCGGTGATTATCTCCGGTGACTGGGATGAGAGGAAATTGAACAAGATATTAAGGAAGGCTTATTCGGGTTTTTATCTGCGAGTTCCTTATCTCTTGAGGCACATGTTTTTAATACGGAGCCCCGGCCAGGCGATAAGGTACCTGCGGGAATTCTTCCGTATTGTTTGCTGGTTATTCAAAGGAAAAGAAAACAAGGCTGAAGATGAAAGGGAATAAGACCATACGTTTACTGTTGATCAATGCTTTAAATCCGCGCATTGAAGTGGAGAACAGGTATCCCGGTTTGGGGTTGGCATATATCGCTGCGTCGGTGAGAAAAAAACTGCCGGAAGTAAGCTTTGAATTCCGCATCGCAGACAGGGATATCCCGAGAGTTTGCGAGGAATTCCGTCCGGATCTTGTAGGTATTTCTTCTGTTTCGCAGAATTTTGATATCGCCAAGCGATACTCGGATTATTTCGCGTCTAAAGATATACCCGTGGTCTTAGGCGGGTTCCATATTACAGCCTTACCCGGTTCCCTGCCTTCTTCAGCGAATGCCGCGTGTTTAGGCGAGGGGGAATCCAGTTTTGTGGATATCATAAAGCTTTATCTGGCGGATTCGCTTACTCCGGAAAATCTTTTTCAAGTGCCCGGAGTAGCTTTTTGGAAAGATGGAATGGTCCAGTGCAGCGCAGAACGCCCTCAGATATCTGAATTGGATGAATTGCCGATGCCCGCAAGGGACCTGCTGACTATACGCAGGCACGCGTATATGTTTACTTCACGCGGATGCCCTTTTCGCTGCACGTTCTGCGCGTCCTGCAGGTTCTGGAAAACATTGAGATTTTTCTCGGCAGAATACGTTGTTGATGAAATTGAATTTTTGTCGGAGCATTACGGGGTAAACATGATCAGCCTGTTTGACGATCTTTTCGTGGCTGATAAACCGCGGCTGGAAAGGATCGCCCGGTTATTGGAAAAACGGGGGCTTGCAGGCAAGATTAAATATACCTGTTCGTGCAGGGTCAACATTGTCAATGAAGAAACGGTCAGGCTGCTTTCCCGCATAGGGGTAGTCAGTGTCGGTATAGGGCTTGAATCGGGCGACCGGGAAACATTGCGGTTCCTAAAAGGCGAAAATGTCGACCTGGCAGACAATTATTCCGCCATTGAACTGTTAAAAAAGCGGGAAATATTTGTCAATGCCTCGTTTATCATCGGTTCTCCTCTGGAGACGAAAGAACAGATCATGCGTACTTACGAGTTTATCCGCAAAAGCAAATTAGACCTTTTTGATATTTACCTCTTGACGCCTCTCCCAGGCACTCCTATTTGGGAATACGCCAAGGCAAGGGGCCTCGTTAGAGATGATATGCCTGACTGGTCCAGGCTCAGCGTGAATGCTTACAGCGAACCGGATAAGGCCATTATCCTTTCCGAGGTGCTTAAAAAAGAAGATATAATCGGCCTTTACAAAAAATTTCTTTACCTTCGTTTTTTCAGGAATTTATCCAGGGTGTACCGTCATCCCATGCGCAGGGACCTGCCGCGCATGGCCATAAATTTGATAAAAGAGCATATCAACCGTTTTCACTTGCAATGAATGAGCATACAGGAGAAAATTTAAGCGCCGGGCATTACCGGATTCCTTTTGTATCGGTCCTGGTCCTTAATTTTAACGGCAGGGAATATCTTGACGAATGCCTGCAGTCGTTATTGAGCCAATCCTACGGGAATTTTGAGATCATCGTAATCGATAACGGATCAACCGACGGTTCCGTAGACCATTTGAAAGAACGTTACAAAAACAAAATACGCATTTTATCATTGTCTTCCAACCGGGGCTTTACAGGAGGCAATAATGCAGGTATTAAAGCCGCCGCTGGAGAATATGTCGCCTTGTTAAATAATGATACGGAGGTGGAGAAAGACTGGTTGCGCAATCTGGTCAATTGCATGCAAACTGACGATAGGGTGGGGATGGTGGGGTCAAAAGTCCTGCATTTTTTCAGGCGCACCGAGATAGATAATACTGGTCACCTTATGTATCCGGACGGCTTAAACCGCGGCAGGGGCAGATTGGAAACAGACCATTGCCAATTTGACGAGAAAACAGACATACTTTTTCCTTCCGCTTGCGCGGCACTTTATAAGAAAAAGTTATTTGAAGATACCGGGGGTTTCGATGAAAGATTCTTCCTCTACGGAGACGATACGGATATCGGCCTGCATGCGGTATACCGGGGATACAGGGCTGTTTATTGTCCGAAAGCAGTAGTGTATCACAGGTATTCCGGCACGGTGGGAGGGTATTCGTTAAGCAAGGTGTTTTACGTGGAAAGGAACAGGGTCTGGTTATTAATAAAATATTTCCCTCTGCGCCATGTCTTGGTGAGCCCATTTTTTACTTTTAAAAGAATGATTTTTCATGTCTATTCCATTGCGATAAAAAAGGGCGCGGCCTGGCAGCTAGCGAAGGAAGAGTCGTTTATCGATATAGCAAAGATCCTCTCAGGGGCCTATTGGTCTGCGCTCCAGGGCATACTCGAAATGATAAGAAAACGCAGGTCAATCATGAAAAACAAATCGATTACCTTGAAAGAATTTTCACAACTATTGAGAAAGCACGCAATTTCTGCCAGAGAGATTGCTTTGAAGGAATAACTATGCCGGTGAATGCCGCTTGCCGAGATAAGTCTCTTTACCAAAGAGAACTCTACAACAGGAGCAGGATAACGCGGGGCTATTGGGACTACAGGGATAAAGTAGCATTATCGTTCATAGGTAGAGAAGACAAGTTGATCGTAGATATTGGCTGCGGCGAAGGCATCACCTTGGGTCACAGTAAGTCTTTGCATCCGGATAAAAGAGTAATCGGCCTCGACCGTATTTTAGAAAATCTATTTATCTGCCGGAAATACCGGAATGAAGCGGTAGGCGGGGATGTTTTTCATTTGCCGTTTAAAAATAATAGCTTCGATTGCGCGCTATTAATAGAGGTAATTGAACATATATCCGGCCCTGATGCGGTTATCTCTGAAATTCGGCGCATCTTAAAGCCGCAAGGTAAATTGATCCTTATTTTCCCCAACGATTTTATTTTTAAGCTTGCAAGGGTGCTGACATTTAAATTCAGGGAGGCTTTATTTGACCCCGGGCATCTAAGGCAATGGAGCCCGAAAGACATCAGGGCGTTATTAAAACGGCAGGGATTCAGTGTCATGAAGGAAGGCAGCATGCCTTTCTATTTCTGGCATTTGAGCCTGCACCATTTTGTAGTATGCAAGAAAGCAAATTAATGGCCAGGAGGATGGTGGCATAATATGGAAGAGAAAAATATTATAATTCGCGGCGCCAAAGAGCTTAATTTGAAGAACATCGACCTTAAACTGCCGCGGAATAAGCTGATCGTGGTCACAGGGCTTTCCGGATCAGGGAAATCGAGCCTTGCCTTTGATACTATTTACGCAGAAGGCCAGCGAAGGTATGTTGAGAGCCTGTCCAGCTACGCCCGTCAATTCCTGGAACAGCTTCAGAAGCCGGATGTTGAGTATATCGAAGGGTTGTCTCCTGCGATAGCCATTGAGCAAAGAACAGCCGGAGGAAATCCCCGTTCCACGGTGGCGACCCAAACCGAGCTTTATGATTATCTGAGGCTGCTTTTCGCGCGCGCGGGAAAGGTCCATTGTTATCAATGCGGTAATCCCATAGAAAAGCAGAGCGCGCAGGAAATAATCAACGCTATAATGAACCTTGGAACCGGGCAGGATATACAGATACTGGCTCCTCTGATAAAGGGGAAGAAGGGAGAATACAGGGATATTTTCTCCCAGGTCCAGAAGGCAGGCTTTGCCAGGGTGCGCGTTGACGGCAAGGTTTATGAATTACCGGTGAAGCTTAAATTACAGAAATATAAAGTCCATAATATCGAAGCGGTCGTTGACAGGCTTAATATTAAACCCCAGATAAAGAGCCGGCTTACCGATTCGGTTGAGACGGCGCTTAAGGTCGGTGAGGGCTCTGTCCTGATCTCTTCCAGCGGAAAACCGGACCTGATCTTTAGCGAACAATATGCCTGCAGCAGGTGCGGCATCAGCTATTCGGAGGTTGAGCCAAGGGTTTTTTCTTTCAATTCCCCTTACGGCGCCTGCCCCGAATGCAACGGGCTGGGGACTAAACTGAAATTTGACCCTGACCTGATCATCCCGGACAGGAGCAAATCAATAAATGAAGGCGCTATAGAGGCGTGGAAAAGAGGAGGAAGGGGCTACATCCTTTATTACCGCTGGCTGTTGCGGGAACTGGCGGATGAGCTCAGCTTTGACCTGGATACTTCTTTTAAAAAATTAAGGAAGGATATTCAAAAAGCAATTCTTTACGGGAGTATCAGGGAAGTGGGAGGAAAACCTTTCGAAGGAGTGATCCCCCACCTGGAAAGGTTGTTCAGGCAGACTGACAGCGATTATCTAAAGCAGGAGATTTCCAGATTTATGTCCAGCCTGTCCTGCCCTTCCTGCCAGGGCGCCAGGCTCAAGAAAGAAGCCTTAAGCGTGACCATAGGGGGCAGGAATATCTGGCAGGTTACCCAACTCTCGGTCAAAGAAGCAAGGTCTTTTTTTTCGGGGATAGAATTTAACGAGAGAGAGAAACTGATCGCCTCCGGGATTTTAAAAGAGATAAATCAGAAGCTGCAGTTTTGTATCGACGTAGGTCTGGACTATCTGACGCTTGACAGAAAAAGTTCAACCTTGTCAGGCGGAGAGGCGCAGCGTATACGCCTTGCCACGCAGGTCGGTTCCGGTCTTGTGGGGGTATTATATATACTGGATGAGCCCAGCATCGGCCTGCATCAAAAGGATAATGCCAAATTGATCTCTACCTTGGAAGCGCTTAGAGACCTGGGCAATACGCTGATCGTTGTTGAGCACGATGAATATACCATACGCGCTGCCGACCATGTCGTTGACCTGGGGCCGGGAGCGGGTAGGGGAGGCGGGGAAGTGGTATTTTCCGGGCCCCGTGAAGAGTTGTTGAAAGACCCAGGTTCTCTCACTGCCAGGTATTTAAGAGGGGAATTGAAGATTGTTGCTCCGGTCAGGAGAAGGAGTTACGCTGAACGGAAATTGCTGGAAATAAAGGGGGCCAGGGAGCATAACCTTAAGGGCATAGACGTGAAATTCCCGCTTTCCACATTCATTTGCGTTACCGGTGTTTCCGGATCCGGCAAATCCACTTTAATAGATGAAATATTATACAGAGGCCTCGTCCAGAAGCTTTATGGTTCTCGTCAGAAGCCGGGTGCCTGCGATAGGATTTCAGGGGCCGAGCGCATTGACAAGGTGATCGTGGTCGATCAGTCCCCCATCGGCAGGACGCCCCGTTCGAATCCCGCGACCTATACAGGGTCTTTCGGGCTTATCCGGGACCTCTTTAGCAAACTCCCTGAATCAAAGATACGGGGTTATAAACCGGGCAGGTTCTCCTTTAACGTAAAAGGCGGACGTTGCGAGGCGTGCAGCGGCGACGGGATAAAAAAGATCGAAATGCATTTTCTGCCGGACGTATACGTAAAATGCGACGTCTGTGCCGGAAGACGTTTCAACGACGCCACTTTAGAGGTAAAATACAAAGGCAAATCTATAGCCGACGTCTTAGATATGACGATAGAGGAAGGGCTGGATTTGTTCTCCAATGTCCCGGGCATAAGACATATCCTGACTTATCTTTATGATGTCGGCTTGGGCTATCTCCAGATAGGCCAGGCAGCTACTACCTTATCAGGCGGAGAGGCGCAGCGCGTAAAGCTATCCGCTGAGTTAAGCAGGCGTTCCACGGGAAAGACTTTATACATCCTGGACGAGCCGACTACCGGGCTGCATTTCGCGGACGTGGAAAAACTGATCTCCGTGCTCCAGAGGCTGGTAGATAAGGGTAACACGGTCATTGTTATCGAGCATAACCTGGAGGTGATAAAATGCGCCGACTATATCATTGACCTGGGGCCGGAAGGAGGCGACAGAGGAGGCCGGATCGTTGCCTGCGGCAGCCCTGAAGAGCTCCTAAGGTATAAAGAATCTTATACGGCGCAGTTTTTAAAGAAAGCATTGAACAATAAATAGAGAAGTGATATATTACTGTTGAAAACATGCTGAATATCCAGACCCCAATACACAAATCCCGGAAAAATCCCAAGACAAAGAAGTCCATAATCCTGATAATTTGGTCATCGGTCATTGTTTGGAATTTGTCCGTTGTCTGTTGTCATTTGCCTTTGTACGCGCAGTCTTCTTCACAGCAGGAAAAAGAAGATGAGGCGCTCTTTGTGGCAAAGAAGGCGCTCGAGGACGGATTCTATGAAGTTGCTATCGGGCTTTTTGAGCGTTTCCTGAAAAATTATCCCTCATCGGAAAAGACGGGGGAGGTCCATTTGCTTATCGGCCAGTGTTATTTCCATCAGCGAAAGTTCCTTGAGGCGCTTGAGAAATTCGAATGGCTCTTGAACCAGCCCGCCTCGGCAAAGATACAGGACGCGGTCATTTATTGGATAGCGGAAGTGCATTTCAGGGGCAACAATTTCAGCAAGGGCTCGACTTATTACCAGAAGATAATCGAGGATTTCCCCAAATCATCCTACGTGCAGGCTGCCTATTATTCGCTGGGCTGGTGCAGGTTCCAGGAGGGGAAATTCCCGGAATCCCTGGAATATTTCGAAGAGGTGGAGAAAAAATTCCCCGGCGGGCAATTCGCAAAAGAATCGTCATTTAAGATCATCGAATGCCTCTATAACCTGAAGGACTATTCCCGGCTTAAGGAGAAGCTTAAAACCTATCTTAAGATCTATGCCCAGGATTCTTCCAAGGTCCCGTATCTGTATTTTTACAGCGCAGAAGCAGATTATTATCTGAACAATTTCCAGGAAGCGGCAGTCGGGTATAATAAGGTCCTTAGCCTGACCAAAGACGAGAAGATCCAGGCCCTTTCAAGGCTTGGGGCTGCCTGGTCGTTCCTTAAATTGAAGCAATATGAAGAAGCTGAAAAAGCATTCTCCGGTATCAAGACGGATAATCTTGAGAAGGCAAACCAGGATGCGTTTTTATTAGGGAAAGCGATGCTTCAGTCCGAAATGAAAAGGTTTGACGAAGCCAGGTCAATATACGCTGAATTGTCAAAGAATACCCTGGACCCGCTTGTCCTGGTCCAGGCCTCTCTCGGTTCAGCCGACGTATTTTATAACATGGGGGAATATGCCCAGGCGATAAATCTATACAAGGAGGCCTTTGGCAAGGCGGCCGCCGGAGTACCCCAGGAGGTCCTTGATAAGCTTCATTACGGTCTGGCCTGGGCGTATTTAAAAGAAGGGCAATTCAAAGAAGCTATCGATGAATTCCAGAAGATAGTCAAGCGCAGCGACGATAAGATCCTGAGGGTTTCGGCACTTTGCCAGATAGGGGATGCCTATCAGGATTCAGGCAATTACGCGAAAGCGATCGAGGCATACGATACTATCTTGAAGGAATACCCGGACAGCCTTTACGGAGACTATGTGCAATATCAGTTAGGGATGGCGCTCTTGAAGTCTTCGAATTATGACGGCGCCGCGCTCAGCTTCCAGGCCCTTAAGCGGAACTTTCCTAATTCAAAATTGCTGGACGACGCCTCCTTCGCCCTGGGCTTAAGTTATTTTCAGCGGGAGGACTATGGGGCCAGTAAAGAAATATTCGAAGCCTTCCAGAATGAGTTTAAGGACAGCTATTTAAAAGCCCGGGCGATGTACCTGTTTGGCACAAGCCTATACAATCTCGGGAAGTTTCCCGAGGCTATCGAGGCGTTTAAGAACGTCATAAAACAATTCAACCAGGACACTGAATTGGTGCAGAAGGCCGAATATGAGATAGCGGATTGTTTTTACCGTATGGGTAACGAAAAAGAGGCAATGGCAAGGTTTAAATCGCTGCGCTCTAAATATCCCGATTCAAGCCTCACGGCAGAGGTAATCTGGTGGCTGGGTGAATATTATTACAAGCACGGCGAAGCGACTTTAGCCAAAAGGTATTTTTCTTCGCTGATACAGGATTTCCCAAAAAGCAGCCTGGTGCCTAATGCGTATTATGCCTTAGGGTCCATAGCCAAGGAAACGTCCAATTTCGATGAGGCCATAGGGTATTTTAAGAAGGCCATCGAGGCTGGTAAATCGGATCTTTCCGGCACGGCCTTTGTCGCAGTGGCGGATATCTACGCTAAAACGGGCAAGATAGAACTGGCACTTAAAACCTATAAGGAAATTATAGAGGAATACCCTAATCTCAAATCCCTGGCTTACCCGGAAATCGCCGATTTGTACCGGGGCGCGGGGAATTATGAAGAAGCAATTGATTATTATGTGAAAAGCCTGGATATCGTTCCGGTAAGCGAAATGAGCGATATACAGTTTAAGATAGCCGAAACAAAAGAGGCCCAGGGCAAGACTGAAGAGGCGATCGGCGAGTACTTAAAAGTGACTTATCTTTATTCAGAGAACAGCGCCTTGACCGTCAAGGCCCTTTTACGGGTCGCCCAGATTTACGAAACCAAGGAAAATTTTAAAGAGGCAGCCAATATTTACGGTAAAATCACTTCGATGAACGTGGAAGAAGCTAAATATGCGCAGGAGAGGATTGATTGGATCAAGGCAAATGTCAAATAAGAGGAGGTTGACAGATGGATCTTTATAAAATGAGTTTATGGCAGGTATTTGTGGCCGGCGGGCCGATCATGTGGCCAATACTTTTGTGCTCGCTTTTCGCGCTGACGATAATCGTAGAGAGGTTGCTGTATATCTATTGGGTGAAAGTTGATACCCAGGAATTCCTGGGTAAAATCCTTGATAAGATGAAGCATCACCAGGTGAAGGATGCCCTCGAAGTATGCGACGGTACCAAGAGCCCGGTCTCCAATATCCTGAAAGCCGGCATTTTGAAATATGACAGGCCGCGGCCTCAGATAAAGGAGAGTATCGAGGACGCTTCATTACATGAGATACCGAAGCTGGAAAAAAACCTTAGCGCCCTGGCTACCATCGCCCACGTGTCCCCGCTCCTGGGTCTTCTTGGCACTGTGACCGGCATGGTTAGGTGCTTTCAGACCATCCAGGCAAAGGCCACCAGTTTTCATCCTGTTTCCCCGGGCGACCTGGCCGGAGGTATCTGGGAGGCGCTGCTTACCACGGTCGCCGGACTTATCGTGGCCATACCGGCATTCGTGGCCTATAACTATCTGGTCAGCCGCATAAACAATTATATCCTGGAAATGGAAAAGGCGGCTACGGAGCTGGTTAATTTCCTTACCGAATAAGGAGGATTTTCGATGAGATTCAAACGGCACATGAAGCTGGAGCATGGATTAAAACAGATAGACATTGCTCCTTTGATAGATATAGTTTTTCAGCTGCTGATATTTTTTATGCTGACATCCAGTTTTGTCATGCAGCCGGGCATTAAAGTCAATTTACCCAAGGCAGCAACCAGCGAAGTGGTAAGGTCGGAAAATGTCGAATTGCTGGTATCGGGAGAGAATATCACATATTTTAACGGTAAGGTCATAACTACGCAGGAATTAAAAAACCTGCTGAAGCAGTTCTCAAAAAGAAAACAATCCATACTTATCAAGGCAGACAGGCGCGCTTCTTTGGGGAGGGTAGTTGAGATCTGGGATATGTGCAGGGATTTCGGCATCGCCCAGATCAATATCGCCACAAACCAGCAATGATCACTCCATTCTTCAAGAAAGGCATTTGTGTTTCGCTTTCCGCGCATGCGGCCGTTTTTCTCATTCTGGGTTTTTCCTTCGGGCAGAAAATGCCTTATATGGATTACGCGGACGTTTCTTTCTGGGGAGGCGTATTAAAAAGCTATGATCTGTCTCCGGTAAATAATTTCGTCAGAACGGGCGCGAAGAAGACAGCCCTGCCTGTTCCGTCGGAGACCTTTAATGCTTTACGGGCAGAACAGCAGGGTTTTGGGGTCTCACCTGGCGCACCCAAGCCTGCCGTAAGCCTGGCATTTTCCCGGGAGAAAGCTGCTTTCCCGGAGAGGTTCTCTGAACCCCAGCTTCCCAGGAAGCGTGAAAAATCAGTCGTAATGTTTTACCCGGCGCTTCCTTATAATTTCAGCCTATATTTCAGGGACCGGCAGGTAGCTCATGTCGAGCTGGAGTATAATATTATTTCTTCCGGGCGGGACAATTCCATCACGATACGCAGAAAGACATCTTCAGGCAATCTGGAAGCGGACCTTTTATGCATGCGCTATATCAACCATTACCTTTCCGTGCAGCAGAGCAGGCTTGCCGCTGACAATTGGAAGACGGTCAAGATAGACCTTCAGGCCCAAAGAGATGGTAAATATTGATTTTTCCTTAGCTATCGCGCTCTATGGCCTTCTTATAATCCTGGCCCTGCTTATGCCGTGGTTATTGGCGAAGAGGCAGATACTGAAAGGCAGGGATCTTTCCCTGGATCAGAGGTTCATTTGGCACTGTTCGGTCTGCACTTATACCTATATTAATACTAAGGAAGATGTCATTTCAGTTTGCCCGAGGTGCTCAAGCTTTAATAAAAAAAACAGTTGACCAAACGTATTTTACTGTTCTATAATTATTGAGGGGGTATAAAAAATGATAACCGAAATCGGAATTGTAGCGGGTGATATATGGCATTATCTGGACCAGCACGGAGAAGTTCTGTTTTCTGATTTGGTCAAGGGCATAGATAAGCCTAAAGACCTTGTCCTGATGAGTTTGGGTTGGCTTGCCCGTGAAAGCCATGTCATCATGCAGCAAACCAGCAATGATTATAAGGTGAGCTTAAGGAAGAATGCCTGATAAATACAAGAAGAGCAAAGGCGTAGTTTTGATGGTAGTCCTGGCCACACTGCTTATGATCGTTATCCTGGCCAATGTCGTAATAAACCTGATGTCGAGCCAGGCGCGCCTTACGCACCATCAGGTAAGCCGCATACAGGCGTACTACGCAGCCCAGGCAGGGATCGTGCTGGCAATCGAAAAGATGCGTATTGGCGATGCGGGTTGGACAGATTCTGCGGCTTTTACCAAGCGCCTCTGCCGGTCCGCCGGAGCGCATGCCCTTTGTGGTGCCGGCGGCGTTATCATTGATCCGGATTTACCACCCTCTATTCTCTACGTCAATATCGATGTAGGGGCCCTCAATTCCGGGCTTAACAACACCCGGAAGGTTTCCGCAGTAGCGTCTTATGCTTATACACCTTCGTCCTAAGTATCCGTTTCCCATCAGGTAGAATATTATAATATAAGTAAGTTTATAATAGAGTTTAATGGTGTGGTTCCCGTCGATAAATCTCTCCATAAGTAAGTCTAAGTAAATCTATAAAAAAAAACACTTGACAAAATAAGTGCTTTATGTTCTAATTAACTCCAACGTAGAAAGTATCAAAGTTTATAGAAAGAAGACAGATTAGTATGCCAAAATTAATAGACATTGACGAATTAGCTGATTACCTTAGATTAAAGAAGCAGACGATTTACAATTGGCTGCACGCGGGCAAGATTTCCGGAATGAAAGTAGGCGGCGTCTGGAGATTTGACCGTAAAGAAGTGGATGCGTGGCTCAAAACCAGAAGAAGGGTATCTAAAGTCGGAGATAAACAATGAGCACCTCAACTTCATTAGGCATATATTTTGGCCCAAAGTCCATAAACCTTGTTGAGGTAAAGGGTAAGCAGGTTATTAACAGTATCCAACTACAGCGTTCGCTGTTGTATTCGGCCGAGCTTGAAGAGAGGGTGCCTGACGAGGTCAAGATGGTAGCCCTTTTTAAGGAAGAATTAAGGAAAAGCAAGGTAGAGGCCAGGGAAACAAGTATTTGCATATCAAGCAAAGACCTGATCATCCGTACCTTTGAGATGCCTGTATTGCCTTCCAGCGAATTGGCGGCCGCCTTGAGCTTTGAGGTCAAGAAATACATACCGTTTAAGATCGAAGATTTAGTTTCCGCTTTCCAGTCCAAGTTTGACAAAGCCAGCCGCAAAAACGATATTCTGTACGCGGCTATCAAAAAAGAAACACTCGATAAATATCTTTCCATAGCCCAGCAGTTAAACCTGAAGGTCAACGCCATTGAATATAACGCCTTTTCAGTCCTCAGGTTCATGAAACTGGCCAATGTCCCGGAAAAGGGCGTTGTGGGGGTCTTAAGCGCGGATTCATCCGAAGTAGAAGAGATCAATTTTTCAATACTGGAGAACGGTTTCCCCTTGTTCTCCAGGGATATATCTCTGGTGGGAAGGCCGGAAGAGTTCGCCAAGCCCCAGGAAATGTCAATGGACATGATACAGGAGAAGCTTAAAACAGAAGTTCGCATATCCCTGGATTATTACAACCGTAAATTTTCGGCAAAAAAGGTCTCCAAGATCATATTCCTCTGTAATGATGACCTGCGCCTGGGCCTGGAATCTTTCTTAAAAGAGATGGGCCATCAGGCGCTTTTTATTGATTCGTCCAAATATATAGGAATACGCCAGCCTTTCAGCCTCGGGTTCATCAAGGCCTATGGTGCCGCGCTTTCCCCTGTCCTAAAAACAAACCTGAAGGTAAACATAGTGGAATCAGGATTGAAGCAGAAGGCGGTGGCGGCAAAGGCCGAGACAGGCATGCCGGAGACAGAGATTTCTGCGTTTTTCTCAGGTATCGCCATAGACTTTCGGCTGGTAGCGCTGGGGATTTTTATCTGCCTGGCGGTTTTCGGATACGGCATTTATAAGGTAGCTCCCTTTAAAAAAGACCTTGAGGTGATCTCGGCTGAACGCCCTAAACTTCCCGATATCAATACGGAGGCAAACTTCGAAACGCTGAGCGAAACGGCGGTTTCTTATGTCCAGAAAATCGAAGCATTAAACAGCCTCGTGACCAAACAGCTTTATATGACCGATATACTTGACGCTATCCCCCGGCTTGTCCCGGACGATATCCGCTTAACGGCTTTTTCGTTTTCAAAGAAAGACGCCTACAAGGCTGAGTTAGCGATCCAGGGTGTCTGTTATTCTGGGGATAATGATAGAGAATTCACGACCGTCACGTCTTTTGTAGCGGCCATGAAAAATAACGAGAAGCTAAAAAAATATTTCAGGAATATAAGCCTGACCGGCATTGAACACAACGCCGTCGGCAAGGTAACGGCAACCAGTTTCACTATCTTTTGTTCATCTAATTAATAAGGATAGAAGGCATGGACCTGCAAGAACTGATTGGAGAGAATAAAAATAGGGTCATCAACCTGATCATCTTCGCCGCGATCCTGTTTGTCGCGTTCAGGATCTTTAACGGGCAGTTGAAAGAGGTAGTATCCCTGAAAGAGAAAAAGGCGACGGAGCAGAAGAAAAACGAAAAATTAAAGGAAATTGAGGCCCTGCAGGCCAAGGTGAAGCAATATACGGACCTGGTAAACAATAAAGACATCGCCAACGTCCTTGATACCTTAAACGGCCTGGCCCGGGAATCTTCCATAGAAATCATCGCTATCAGGCCTTCCGGCGAACAGTCAGCCGCCTTGCATACAAGGTACGCGTTTGATCTAAGTATCGTCGGAGAGAATTACCACGCTATCGCCAAGTTCATCAATAAATTGGAGAACCATGATGATATCTTCTCGGTTGACTCGGCGAGCTTTTCGGTCATATCAGCCGAAAAAGAAGGCGTTAAGTATGAAAAGATGGGCGCGGCTTTGACCGTGAGCACCTTTTTATTAAAGTGAAACGACTATGGGCATGAGCGCAAAAACAAAACTGAAATTTATCCGTTTTTCTGCTTTTTTATTCCTTATCGGACTGTTTTTGCCTTTGGGATCGGATGCGCAGACTAAATTACAGGAAATAAAGAAATACGAAGCGGCGAATAACCCTCCGGCAAAAGAAGAGATCAACAGGAGGAGGGTCGAATATGACGCGGGGGACTTGAAGGACCCGTTCCGCATCTTGAAATTCAAGAAAGAAAAGACCGCCGGTGATGAAACTGTCGTCGTAATTGAGGAGTCGGCCCCTCCGGCGTTATCTATTCAGGGAATAATCCTGGGGAAACAATCCCAGGCGATTGTAAATAATACGGTCGTCAAGATCGGAGACACAATCAGTGAGGCCAGAGTCATAAATATACATAAAGACGGCATTGACGTTCTCTACAAAGGCAGAGAATATACTATTGATTCACCGTCTAAAACCGATTATTTGAAATCAAAGTAACGGCATTTACCCTCAAGGAGGCATGAATGAAAAGATACCTCAAGTCTTTTGTGGTTTTCGCGGTCCTTTCGCTGTTCCTGTATCCTTTAAAGCTGAGCGCCAACGCCGAGCTGCCTTTTGACAACCCGGAATTAACCCTTTCAATGGATTTTAAGGACGCGGACCTGAAAGATATTCTTAAGGTCTTTTCCATACAGTCCGGGCTGAACTTCATTGCTTCGGAAGGGGTGGAGGCAAGGAAGATCACCCTTTATCTGGATAAAGTCCCGATAAAGGACGCGATGAATAAATTATTTAATGCCAATAACCTGGCCTACGAAATGGCTGAAGATTCCAATATATTCGTTGTCAAAGATATGGGTAAGCCGCAGGTCGAGACTATAACAAAGGTCTTTTATTTGAAGTATTCCAGTGTTTCTTCATCGCACATGCTGGAAGAGATCGGTAATACCGCGACCGAAAGTTCCTCAGGCTCAACCTCAAGCACCGGCAGCACAACGGGCAGATATGCCGTTTCCGGCAATATCGGCATTACTACCGCCGTTACGAAATTACTTTCGCAATACGGAACGGTAATTGAAGACTACCGCACCAATAGCCTTATTGTAAATGATATTCCTAACCGTATGCCGATAATCTCCGAGACGATCTCCGCAATAGACGTCCCTGTGCCCCAGGTTATGATCGAAGTAGAGATGCTAGATGTGAGCAAGAGCTCGGTGGATAAAATAGGGTTTAAGTATTCCCAGACGCCTCTTACTCTCAACCTGATAATGACCGGCGCAACTATGGCTTCAAAATTCCCGTGGGGTTCGTTTCTTCAGGGGCAAGGCGGTGTAACTAATGGATCCATAGGGATAAGCAACGGCACCACAAACAGCCCTGCGAGTACCTATCAGGTCTTGCTTGACTGGTTAAAGACGCAGGCAGATACAAGGTTCCTGGCACGGCCGCGTATCCTCACTTTAAGCAATGAAACCGCGCAATTCAAGATCGTAACGGACGAAACGATCAATATAGTCCAGGTCACTACTTCCGGGCAGAGCATAAACCAGGTTACTTCCAACCAGGCTGAAAGGACCGAGACAGGTGTCGATCTGAGGGTTACTCCGCAGGTAAATCTGGACAGCGGGGAAATAACCATGTATATCACTCCTACGGTCAAGGATACATCTACAAGCAGCCTGGCATCAACCATCAAGGATCCTGAAGAGCGCAGCACCCGTCAGATCGTAAGGGTTATGGACGGAGAAACAATCATTCTCGGCGGATTGCTTCGCAAACAGAAATCCGAAACTATCACTAAACTTCCTGTTTTGGGCGATATCCCGCTGGTCGGCGGCCTGTTCAGGCATAGGAACAAAGATAAAGATACGGAACGGGAGCTGCTGATCTTCATAACGCCTCACATTATGAAAGAAAGCCAGCTGGAATTTGTCCAGTCAAAAAAAGTCAATCTTCCTGTGCGGGAGCAGAATGCTTCCTCAAGGGCAGACCGTGCAGTGGCGATTAACTCCAGCCTCAACAGCCTTGAAAAAAAGAAATAATGCCTTAAAGGATAATGGCTAAAGAAAAATATCTAAAATTAGGTGAGCTTCTCGTCAGGGAAGGCCTGATTAATAATGCTCAGCTGGAAAACGCTATCAGTATCCAGAGGCAGGACGGTGGCAGGCTCGGCGAGATCCTGGTCAAAATGGGGCTGGTCAAAGAGGAACAGCTGGTAGTTGCACTTGGCAAGCAACTGGGCATACCTTATTTTTCCTTTGGCACCGGCATGCTTAAGCCCGCGGTAGACCAAGGACTGGAAAAGCTCATACCTCATTCCTTCTCCATGAAGAACCTGATCCTTCCTCTATCGCGCACGCTGAGGTCGCTTACTGTAGCCATGGTGGATCCTCTGGACCTTATCTTAATAGATAACCTGAAAAAACTCACCGGGTGCGATATTAACCAGGTAGTCGCTACCAAGTCCGATATACTCAAGGCAATAGATGAATTTTATGGCAAGACGGCCCTGCTTGACCAGGCGGTCAAGGCATCCTACGGAGAAACGCCTTCTTTAGAGGGCTCAGAAATAGAAATAATGGAGACTTCCGACCAGGAATTAAGCCTTGATAAGCTTATTGCCAGGGCGGAAGAGGCGCCGGTAGTCAAGCTCGTGGACTTGATAATCCGTCAGGCGATCGACGAAAGGGCGTCAGACATCCATATCGAGCCCTTTAAAGACAAGATATCATTGCGCTACAGGATAGACGGAAAATTATTCGAGATACCGCCTCCCGCCAAGCATCTGCATTTACCGATTATTTCCCGTATCAAGATCTTAAGCAAATTGGACATTGCCGAAAAACGGCTTCCTCAGGACGGCGCATTTCTGGTGAAACTGGAAGACCGGCTCGTGGATTTGAGAGTTTCAAGTATCCCGACGATCTACGGGGAAAAAATCGTTATGAGGATCCTGGACAGGGGAGCTGTCGTGCTTGACCTGGGTTTGTTGGGCTTTGAGCCGAAACAACTGGAATTAATACGGCATGCCGCAAGTACCGCCTACGGCCTGGTATTCCTGACCGGTCCGACGGGAAGCGGCAAGACAACGACACTTTACGCTGTCTTAAACGAAATAAAAAATCCCACTAAGAATATACTTACGATCGAAGACCCGGTGGAGTATAAAATAGACGGCATCAACCAGGTGCAGATAAAACCGGAGATAGGGCTTACCTTTGCCAGCGCCCTGCGCAGCTTTTTAAGGCAGGACCCGGACATAATGCTTGTTGGAGAGGTAAGAGACCTTGAAACCGCCCAGATCTGCATACGTTCCTCCCTGACGGGCCATCTCGTATTAAGCACCCTGCACACAAATGACGCGCCTTCTGCCGTTACGCGCTTGATAGATATCGGTATCGAGCCGTACCTATTGTCTTCATCATTACTACTGGTAGTGGCGCAGCGCCTTATCCGCAAGCTTTGCCCGGATTGCAAGGAGGCTTATGAGCCGACGCCCGAGCAATTAAAAACCGTAACGCTTAAAACCGATTTGATCTATAGGCCCAAAGGCTGCCCGAAATGCAGCCAGATAGGATATAAGGGAAGGGTTTGTATCGCGGAGATCATGTCTATCTCCGAGGAATTGCGTTCGTTAATAAGCCAGGGCGCCTCTTTTCAGAAAATAAGGGAGGTCGCCCGCCAGGTAGGGATGCAGACCCTTTATGAATCGGCAATTAAAAAAGTTGAGATGGGGATAACTTCCCTGGAAGAAGCATTATCGGTCACTTTAGGAGCTGACTAATGGCGAAATTCTTTTATATCGCACGTGATTCTAAGGGTCAGAAGATAAACGGCGTAGAGGAAGGTTACACCCAGGAAGAGATCATTGTCCGCCTGCAGTCAAAGGGAATGATCGTCGTCAATGTCCTTACCGAGTCCAAAGAGGGAGGCGGGGGATTAAGGCAGGACAAAGTAGTAAAGAGCGGATTGAAGTTCAAGCATCCTTATCTGACAAGCGATGACCTGGTCCTTTTCTGCCGGCAGTTGGCGACGTTATTGGGCGCGGGTGTCACGATCCTGAAGAGCCTGGACATAATTTCCCTGCAGGTCGCAAGCGCCAAACTTCACAGCGTGATCAAGAAATTACAGAAAGACATGGAGGCAGGCCTTAGCCTGCATGAGGCTATGGCTAAACATCCTACGGTATTCTCTGAGCTGTGGGTTAACCTTACAGAAAGCGGCGAGGCAAGCGGTAACCTGGCTATGGTGCTTAACCGCCTGGCGACTTACCTTGAGCGCCACGCGGCGTTCAGGGCAAAAGTAGTTTCCGCCCTCATTTATCCGTGCATACTGATGCTTGCCGGGTTAGGCGCCCTGCTCTTTTTAACCATAAAGATCATACCTTCCTTCGCTGAATTATTCGCCGGATTTAAGGTGCAGATGCCTTTCCTTACGACCTTGATCATTAACGCGAGCCTCATTATCAGGAAATACCTGCTGGTATTCCTGATAGGCTTTGCGGTTATCTTTTATCTGTTCAGAAAATTCATCAACACCAAAGAAGGCCGCAGGATGTATGAGAATTTTAAATTCAATCTTCCGGTGTTCGGTGATTTCTTCCGGGCGCTGGTGGTCGAAAGATTTTCTTCGGAGATGTCCACGCTGGTCGAGAGCGGCGTGCCTATCCTGTATTCCCTGGAAATCGCCGAACATAGCGTGGGGAACCTGATAATGTCGGAAATAATCGCTAAGGTGAAAAATGAAGTGCGCCAGGGAAAGCCTTTAAGCGAGCCTATTGACAGGAGCGGATTTTTCGAGCCTATGGTCGTGCAGATGATCGCCATAGGAGAAGAGATAGGTGAATTGCCGCAGATGTTCAAGAAATTGAACACTTTTTACCAGGAGTATGTGGAGACCTTTTTGTCCAGGTTTACCACCATATTTGAGCCGGTAATGCTTGTATTTATGGGGTTTGTCATAGGTATCATGGTCATAGGGATGTTCTTGCCGATATTCCAGATCGCCAGGATCGGCATGTAAAAAAAGATTGACACCGGATTTTTTTTAACTATAATGAATTTAACGTTTAACGTTCTTTTTTTAGAAAGGAGGTTAGCGCTAAATATCCATAAAAAAGCCGTCTATTTTCTTTTAAACTAATAAGAGAATATCAACAAGGAGGGTTAAATGAAAAAAGGTTTTACGCTTTTGGAACTTATAATCGTTATCATAATCGTCGGGGTCCTTGCTACCTTGGGATACGCCCAATACGGCAGAATGGTTGAAAGGGCAAGAGGAGCTGAGGCAAGGTCGGTAATAGGCGCTATCCGCACCTTTGAGGCAGCTTACAGACTGGAACATAATAATAGCGTCACAGCTACTGAATCAGAAGTAGGGATAGGCTCAAATACAGACCAGATCCCGGATGCCTGCAGGAACACGCATTATTTTTCTTATTCAGTAGGTGGTTCAGGCAGCACAATGACAGCTACTGCTTCCCGTTGCACAGCCAGTGGAAAGGCGCCGCAGGGCACCGCAGGCACCTTGATTTTGACCACCAACTTTGACGACGGAACTGATACCTGGAGCGGAACCGGCGGTTATTAATAAGTGTCTTTAACGGTATCAACTAATTCCGAGTCTCATACGAACGTTAAAGGGGTGCGAAAGAATAACTATGCTTAACAATAAAGGTTTTAACCTGATGGAAATGCTGGTAGTAGTCGTGATTATGGCTGTCCTCGCTACGCTTGCCTTGAATAACTACGGCCCCTTTAAAGAAACGACTTTGACCAAAGAGGCAGTTACAAGCCTTAAACTGATCAAGGCTGCTGAGAGGATCTATCGTATGGAATACGGCAAGTATTTCCCTTGCACAGGCGGAGGCCCTTGCCCCGGCACTGCGGGCCTGGTGGATATCAATCAGAAGCTGAAACTTTTGCTTCCTCAGGCCACGAACTGGGATTACAAGGTAGTTTCAAGCGATGCAAATGCTAATTTTACCGCTAAGGCAAGGCGACAGAGTACCGGCACTGTGTGGTGTATAGACCAGCGCGGCACAGTGGAAGAGCCTTATCAAAGTGGCTGTTCCTGGTAACGGCATACAGGTTTTTTTGAATCTATCAGGGGTAAAATGCAATTTAAAAAAAGGGACATCTGTTCGCTCTTAATGCGCAGATGCCCCTTTTTTAATCACTATGAGAGCTAGAAAAAGAGCAACCTCGCTTTTAGAGATCCTTGTTTCTTCCCTGATCCTGGCGCTTTTGGTGGCCGGCCTGGCGAATGTTTTTGTCAGTTCACGCAGGCTCGTGCTGCACGCGCGCTCAAGAAGCGCAGCTGCAGAGATGAGCAGGCTTTTTATTGCGCCCCTGCAGTTGGCGGTAGATCAGCGGACCTGGGATAACCCCAGCGCGGCTGTTAACAGCCTGGCACTGGGGACAAGTTATTGCGATGGCGACGGCTCACATACCCAGAATGTAGTTTGCGCGCCTTATACAGACCTTTTAGGGGGGTCTAACGCCTTAAGGTATCTTGATCTTATAAGCTATGCGGCAGAATTCAATGTATCCCTGTTTGAGGCTTCGCCTAACCCCACAGGTATCCGCAGGGCAGTTATCAGGCTGCTGTGGACTGAATACGCGCCTTAAATTCATGAAAATAAAAGCGGTGACCCTTCTTGAGCTTTTGATCGCGCTGGCACTGATGTCGCTGGTGGTGCTTGCTTCGGCAAGCATTGAAGTTTTTAGCAGGCATACCGTGATCAATTCCGACAGGAAGGCGCAGGTGCAGAATGAAATAACCTCTGTCTTGGAGCATATCGGTAAAAATGTCAAGCGCGCTGTGGGGGACCAGTCCGCGCCGCCGGCGAGCCAGCCCTTGCAATTGATCGGTGCTCCCGTAAACGGGTTCAAAATCCAGGTGGACCCTAATACCCCTGTTACTCCCGGTAATTATCAGGACGATATTTGGCTTACTTATACCCTGACAGGCAATAATCTGACGTTTGGCTGCCAGGACCCCAATGTGGGAATGGGCGCAGCCTGCCCTTCTTCGGAAACCCTTTCAACACATATCATCCCGGGTGTAGTAGCCGGGCGGCTGTCGGATTTTTCTTTAGCCGGTGGGTTCTTTGTCTATATTGAATATTACGGCTCTTTGGTAGAGGTGGGGCTGCAAGGCCGTTACGACCCTAACGCTGCCGCCAGCAGGGATAACCCGCAGGTAAATTTAAAAAGCCGTTTCCTGACGCGCAGTTCCTCCCTTAAATGAAGCTGCAGCGAGCAGGCGCTCTTTTAAATAAATCGCCCTTTTTATTTACAACGTTAGGAAAGTGTGTTACATTATAAAGGAAATTTTTTAAGGGGCGATAGTTCAGTTGGGAGAACGCTACATTCGCATTGTAGAGGTCGCGGGTTCGAATCCCGCTCGCTCCACCAAAATTTTCCGGTAAGGAAAATTTTGGTGGCACTAAAGCGAGCGTTAAACGCCCCGACAAGGGGCGTAGCGAGAGTAGTGCATACTACTCTGCACCACATGCAACAGGGAAGATTTCAACAGCACTAGAGCAGTAAAAATATTAACTTGAAAAAAAGGAGGAGGGAAAAATGAAGAAAGGTTTTACGCTTCTGGAACTGATCATAGTTATCA
>Ga0265297_10003710_pt1 | contig 26953 bp, 34 predicted proteins | sample Munlanlwell13791_FD_192502 | JGI IMG/M metagenome (GOLD analysis project Ga0265297, IMG submission 192502) | Leachate microbial communities from a municipal landfill in Southern Ontario, Canada - Leachate well 137-91 | ecosystem: Engineered > Solid waste > Landfill > Unclassified | place...
TTTTCTTTTATTAGCGACAATAATAATTTCTAAATTATTAAAAATATTCATAAGACCATATACCTACATAAATTATATATTTATAGGTTATGATTATTAAAATTAATATATAATCCTCTTTTTTTATTATAGGTTTCTTCGAAAATTGTTTGAATATTTTTTTTCCCTTGATATCTCCACTTATTTTTCTTTTGCTTTTCTAAACTACATATATATTTTTCTCCATCTTGCCCTTGCATTTCTATATATTGGTTACTTCCGCCTATATCCCACATTTTATACAAATCATTATACCCAGCCAATGCACATCTATAAGAAAAATCTCTATGTCCAAAAAAAATAGGTCCTAAATTATCTATATCAAAATATCCAATATCTTTTAATATATTTTTATTCAATGTAAAAAAACATCCAAAAGCTTTTGGACACTCAGGGAATTTTAATCCTCTATTTTTTTCTTTATCCCAAAGATCTTTTTCGTCATGATTATTTCTATTATAAACTAAATGAAAAAATCCGGTTTTTTTAGCAGTATTATAATATTTTAAATCCCATCCTGTCTTCTTAAAATAAATATCGTTATCTGCCCTAAAACAAAAATCAAAATCATCGTCTTCTAATTCATTAAAAATAACATTCGTTAAATTAGCTACTCCAACATTTTTTAATCTTATTATCTTTAAAATATAATCTTTATCCTTATTATATAAAAAATCAAAATATTCTAAAGTATCTTTATCAGATCCATCATCTGCAATAATTAATTTCCAATTATTATTTGATTTAGTTTTCTCCCAACTTTCAATTAGTTTTTTTAAATATGGCAATCTATTAAAATTAGTTATCCCTAAAACGAAATTTAACATTTATATATATACCTCTCATTAAATGGAACATATTTTTCATATTTTATTAATTCATTTTTTATATATTGTTCCTCTAAATCACTATTATGAAATTTAGATTTATTAGCAGATAATAATATATAATTGTCACTTCTCAAAAAATCAAAACCTACAATGCTTAATTTTTCCATACTATCTATATATTTAATAAATAATAGTATTATATTTAAACCAGTAGACATTTCTATATTATGTTGTAATTCATACGGAGTCTTATACCAATTGTTACATACAATAAAACATTTATTGTCGTTTATTTTATTAAATAATTTATAAACATTAGTTGCTATATGATAATCAATTATATTTTTTATATGGCTATATTCTCTAAGTTGCATACTAGGATTTAAAAAGCCATGCCCCCAAATGTTATATTGGGTTCCCATATGTTTTTCATATCCCTTTTTTACATGAGCATGATTTAATCTTATAACAATATTATAAGAATCTATTTTCTCTCCCAGTTTTTGAGTAGTTATTTCAGAAGAATTTCCTACTATTAAAACAGTTTTATTTTTACAATAATTTTGTAAATCTAATAAAGATACATTTTTTTTAATATTTTTATACAATGTATCATTAGCCCATTTAGAAATATTAGAGTCTACTTTATTGCGAATATGTTTATGTATGTCCAAATTATATTTCTCCCTATTCAACTATTCCTCCAACATCCTCTCTAATAATATCATTACTACTTATTTCTGTCCAATATATTTCGTATACAACGCAATCTTCTAATACATTAAATCTATGAAATTCTCCAGGATTCACAACGCAAGATTGTCCTTTTTCTAATATAGTATCATCTTTTAATTTATAATGATTTTTCCATACCTCTATTTTTATTAATCCTGATTCCACAAAAAACATATTATATTTATGTTCATGTTTATGCTTTGAACAAAAAGTTCCACTAATCCCTTCTATACGATTTATCTCTACATTATTTTTATTAAATATTTCTGACGTAAAACCCCATATCTTTCCTTGTTTATTCATATATATCCTTTAAAAAAATAATAAAAAAATCCGAAGATAATATTTTCTATATCGTCGGATTTTATAAAGTTAATTCAATTTGTTTTTAACTTTTTAACTCACTATGTAAACATTTTTTAAATAAAATTCTAAAATATATTTAGGAAGCTCTAAACTTTTATCTGAAACAGGCATCTTCCCCCCTATCAAAAAACAAGGATAAACTTTAAGTAAATGACAAGGAATATCAGAACTAAGTTTCCCTACAGAATAACTAATCTTAAAAAATGCTCTAATATCATCCATAAAAGAAGGATAGATAGGAATACTTATTTCAATATGTTTTCCATAATCATAAGCCTCCTTAATCCTATCCTCAACAACATATTCTTTTGCTCCACAAATATCCCTATATTGTTCATAACTACCCTTAAAATCTATATTTATAGCATCAAAACATTTACAAATTTCTTTCCAAGGAGATTTATTTACATAAGCATTTGTTTTTAATAATAATTTTAAATTTTGCCCATCATTATAATTTTTAATATATTCTTCTCTTTCTTTAATAGAATTAGAAAGCCCTATTAAATACTCTATATTAATTGTAGGCTCATTATATGTAAAACAAATACTAGAACACTTATTATCTAATGCCATGTTTATAACGTCATAACAACTTACTTCTTTAGATTGCTTTTCTAAATTAGTCTGACTAACAAGATGATTTTCACAAAAATTACATCTTAAAGAACATCCCCATCCACCTAAAGATAAGGTTTGAGATCCACTCAAAAAATGTTTAAAAGGTTTCTTTTCTATTGGATCAACAGCTATATGAGTAAATTTTCCACTTCCAATAGGAACAATATCTCCATCTTTTTCAATACGTCTTAAACATTGTCCTATTTGTCCATTCTTTAAAACACAGAAATTAGGACACAAGGTGCATTTTACTTCTTTTTCAAAAAACATAAAATTTCTTTCTATTGCTCTTTAGAGTCTTCTAAATATTTTTTGTACATTTCCTCTGGAGACTTCCACCACTTGTAAACCACGCACTCTCCATCTAAATGATCTATTTCATGTTGAGCAACTATTGCTGAAAGTTCATTTTTATAAGTTACTTCTTTTTCTTTCCAATTTTCATCGAAATATTTAACGGTAACAACAGTATATCTCTTTACATAAGCGTTAATTCCAGGGAAAGATAAACATCCTTCAATATTATACTTAGAATCATTACTATGCGATATAATCTTTGGATTAATCATTATAGTCACTTCCGAAGAATTTAAATCTTTTCTTAGTCCTATAATTCTGATATTTTCTCCAATTTGAGGAGCAGCTAAACCAACTCCAGACTTAGAAAAGATAATAGTTCTAGATATTGTTTTGCAAATTTTATTTATTTTATCAATATCACAAGTATCTTTATCTACTTCTACGCTTGGGATAAAAAGCTTAGATTCTTCGAACTTAAGAATATTATTTGAAAAGCTTTTCTTGTAAGCTTCAAACTTTCTTTTTTCAGAATCTATTTTATTTTTTCTTGCCCTAGCTGATACTTTTCCTTTTAACTTAGACATATTTTTCCTTTTAAATATTTTTTTAAAAACTTAACGAACACGAATAGTTATTTTAATTTTTCCATCAACTTCTTGTCTATTCTTTATCATAAATTTAGATTTTCCCTTAATAGACTTTTTAATTTTAGCCTCAGAATATCCTTGCTTTAATTTACTCATATTAAAGCTTCTTTGGTCGATATCGTCAATATGCATCTTATATCCATTAACTGTTTTTTCAAATCCTAAGTCTCCATAACGAAACCCACATTGAGATTTACTAACTACAATATTAGCTTTAATGTCTTTATTATTATAGAAATTAATAGAAACTGGTTTTTCGTGAACTACAGGGGAATACCCCATATTTCCTAGTGCATCTAAAATAGCTTCCTCATCATTCATTTCAACATCAACTACAATATGCTGGCTCATAATAAACTCCCTAAAATTAAAATTTTAACATCTTTAAAAACACATATATTAAATATACAGGCCAAAAAACAAAAGTCAACAAAAAAATAGAAAAAATAGGATTTTTATTAACTTTTGAATATATCATTCCAGAAAAATATCCAGCCCAAAAATAAAAAAGCAATAAAAAATAAAACATTTCAAAAACCTTTCTTTTTAAAAATTAATCAGATCCTTTAAACACCTTTTTTATAGAATTAATATATTTTATATCATCCCAATTTCTTATTACTGCATCAAAGCTACTAAATTCATAAACAGTAGAATACATATCATTAGTTGCTCTATTAATGGCAGTGTCAAATGTAGTATAAAATTCTTTCATATCTATTAAATTATCGCTTCCCTTTTTTAAATTTACCCATTTCCATCTTGTTTCCCCTAAATTAACAGAAAATCCTTTTAAAATACATATATCCCCATAATCATAAACCCTAATATACGTATGTGTTTTTAATAAATACTCTGTTCCCTCACCTTCGTGTTGATTTAATATTTTCATACTCATAATTTTTTATATCCTTTTAAAATTAATATACTTGTTTATATCAGATTCTAGAATAAGAGTCAAGAACTTTTTATATTATTTTTCTGGTGGAAAATATTGTGGAAACTCTGTTTTTAACAACGTTTCATTTCTTATCTCTAAATTATTTTTCTTCCACCAAAAATTCCTATCTTTGTGTTCTTCTTTAAATTCTTCAGATATATTTGCCTTACAATTCAAAGATAACATATTATAATCTATTTTATCTAAGAACTCAAAAACAAGATTTTCATCTATCTCTTGGAATAAAGATATTAATTTCCAATTTACCCTATCTTTATATTTTCTTATAAATAAATAATTTAATTTTTGATATCTGGACACATTGTCCCAATGTAACTTATCACTATGTTCATCCATGAAATCAATAGTTAAATTTTTATTATATTTACAGATATTTTGCCAAAATACATTATTTATATATTTTTTAATAAACCAAAGAGGTAAATTTTTGTTCCTAGAAACTATTTTCCAATCAGAAGATTTAAATTTAGATGTATCTGTTTTTCTATTAATCCCAAAAAAATCATCTTCTTTTCGTTTTTCTATCTGGCTTAGAACTTCTATAGAAATAGGTTTTAGTTTTTCTTTCATTCTTGCATTAACTCTTTTTGCTTCTTTTAATTTTTCGTCCTGCCATTTTTTATCTTGAATAAGAATATATTCTTTTATTTTCTCTAGAATAAAATCATCAGGTATGTTTCTTATGCCATAAATATCTCTATCTATTGATATATCTAATTCCTTTTTAATATCATAAACATTATTACTTTTATCATTATCTATAAAATCTATCCAATTGATTTTTCCTTTATTTCTTTCTAAAAATGATTCTGAGACAGTTTGAAAATGGCAAATCGTATTAAAATCCAAATAGTCTTTAAATTTTTCCAACAAATCTTCAGATAATTGAATCCGCTTTAAAATAATATTCCAATGCAAATCATCTTTATATTTTTCCATAAAGTCATATGTCATATTCTGGGTTAAAGATATTAACACGAAAGAAACATTAAAATTAAACTCTAAAATAATTTTATCTAAAAAATCATCAGAAAGATCAGGATTATTTTTAAGTATATAAGTCCAATCTTCTTTAGAACATTTATCTAACCCAGATTTTTCTTTACCTTTTCCTAAATAATTATTTAAGCTATCTAAAATCTTTTTTTCTTCTATTTTAATATTTTTCATACATATTCTCCTTTTTTATTTTTTTAATAATCCAGACTCAAAAAGAAAAACGCTAGGACCACTATCCTTCTTTATTTTATTTCCAAATTTTCCAAAAGACAACCTACTTTTGCAATAAGTAATATATAGCAACTTTTTAGCACGAGACATGGCAACAAATGCTATGCGCCTCTCTTCATTTATTCCATCTTCATTTTCTGTAATTGCTCTAATATGTGGTAATATATTTTTTTCAACACCAATAATAAAGCACACGGGAAATTCTAGCCCCTTTGCAGAATGAACACTCATTAATGAAACTTTTCCCCCTTCAACTTCTTTATCTGAAGATGAAACTAATGATATTTGTTGTAAATACATATCTATGCTTTTAATATTACCATCAAACCTATTAGACGCCTCTATAACCTGTCTTACATTGTCTATCCTATCTTCATATGTATCAGGATATGATGCCTTTATTTGGTCTTGTAGACCGATTCCATTAATAAGTTTTACTAATGTCTCTCCAGGTTTAGAAAATTCATATTTTTCTGAAAAAACATTTATAATTTTATTACATGCATCATTTATTTTAATAGATTTGCTATGTTCCTTATATCGTTTTATCGCTTCTAAAATATCTATATTATTTTCTGAAGATATTTCTTCAATTTTTCCTATTGTAACATCTCCTAATCCTTTTATTAAAGAACATACTCTAACAAAAGCATTACTATCTTTATGATTAACTAAAAACCTTAATAAAGACAAACAGTCTTTAACTTCTTTTCTATCGTAAAAACTAAATCCTCCTACTACTTCATATAAAATTCCATTTCTAGATAAAGATTGTTCTATAGGTTCAGACAATTTGTTTAAACGATATAATACTGCAATATCCTCTGGTTTCCACCCCCCTTCTTGTATTAATTTTTTTATTTGTGTTGCAATCCAATTTGCCTCAACATCTTGATTCAACATTTCTAAACAACGAACTGGTTCTCCACTAGGATTATCTGTTTCAAATAAATTAGAAATTCTATTAGGATTATGTTTAATTAGGTTATCTGCAACCTCTACAATTTGAGGAGTAGATCTATAATTTTTAGTTAAAGATATTATCCGACAATCTGGATATAAATCTATAAAATCTTGTATGTTTGTATATTTAGCGCCTCTAAAAAAATATATACTTTGATTAAGGTCTCCTATTAGCATAATATTCTTCCATCTTCTACCTAATAAATTAACTAAATGATATTGCCCTCCATTTGTATCTTGTGTTTCATCTACTAAAATATATTTAAATCCATTTTGAAGCATTTCTCTTACATTTCTATTTTTTTCTTCTTCAAGATATTTTATTGTATCATAAATTAATCCACTAAAATCAATAACTCCATTTTTTTTACATATATCTAAATATTCATATGCTATATTTATAAAAACTCTATTTTTTAATTCATCATCTAAATACCCTTCATAATGAAGTTGATCTCTATATGTATTTAAAATATAAGAAATTTTAGATGTATCTCCTTTTTCTATTTCATATCCTTTTTTTCTAGCAATTTTATTTATAAGAGATAATTGATCATTTTCATCTAGAATAGTAAAACTTTGATTTATTCCAAAATTAACTGCAAATTTTCTTAAAATATTGGCACATAAAGAATGAAATGTTCCAATAAAAAAATTAACTTTCTTTATATTTAAACGTTTGCAAATTCTTTCTTTCATTTCTTTGCCCGCTTTATTTGTAAAAGTAATACAAAGAATATTTTGAGGTCTAACTCCGTTATTTATTAAATTTATAGTCCTTTCTACTAAAACAGAGGTATTATGATTGATAAAACCGTTCGCTATAAAATTATGAGTATTAGTAACTACATAATCGAATACGTGTTTTTCTGTTTTTCCATAGACGACATTGGAAACTGTGGTGTACCCAAATTTATTCAAATTTCTCCTGTATTCTTCATCTATTTTTTTGTCACAAATAGGATGATTTTTAATAAAATCATCAAAATGTTTAGCTTCAGTTTTATATCCTAAATTCGCTTGCATTATATTTTCGAGAAACACAGTGTAATATTCCTCCTGAATCACCAATCCGCATTTTTGTAATTCAGTTGAAAATTGCATCGTCGAAAAAATTCCATAATTCAATAATAAAATTTGTATTTGTTCTGCCATTCTTTTAGAAAGAATCATTGCCCTATATTGATCGCCAAAGCCGCCTACCCCCGAAAAAAATCCTTTCAACATAGATGCTATTTTGGCTTTTCCGCTCGACAATATCTTTGGAGTTAATATAGCTATATCTTCCCCATAATTTGTTCCTTCTAACAAAGACCTTACTGAATCTGTGGAAAAAGCATCAGATTTGCTTCCAGATAAAATTTTTCCCAATAAATAAAAGTCATCATCTTTATTATATTCAAATTTATCATTATTCAACCATATGGGGCAAACATCCCTATCCCTAATGTCTTCCAAATGCTTCCACTCAAATTTTCCATCGCCATTTACTACGACTATTGGATGATGATAAGTCCCTTCTATGCTATACCCATCTTTTGTCTCTATTTTTATTGTTTTTTGATAACCAGAATCAACAAATTCTGATATTTTTGATTGTTGCAAATCTATATTTGATAGATCTTTTGTTTTTACTCCAATTATATCCTTAACCGCATTATCTTTTATCTCTGAAATCAAAATATCATTAGAAATAATTAAAGATTCTCCAGTTATACATTTTCCCGAACCAGGACACGATGTTACTACACAAGGTCCATCCATATGTTGAATAGCTTCAATTTGCTTTTCATTTAAATTCATTTTTATTCCTTATTTTTTAACATCCAAAATTTCTTGCTATATAATTTATAAAATCATCTTCACTTAAATCCCCTATATTTTCAAAAATAATTAATTTATTATCATCTTTTAATAAAATATGAGGGATTGCATCTACTCCATAATCGTCGCATATTGTATCGTTTTTTTCATCAAATGCGTCTATATAATTATAAGAAATATTAGACCTATCTAATAAATATCTTATTTTTAAACAATCATAACATTCTTCATTTCCAAAAAACAAAAGTTCCATATTATTTTTCCTTAGAATCTATATCTTTACAAATTTCGTAAAATGGATAATTATCAATAATATTATTTAAATTTTTAACATCTTCTTCTTTTTTTACAGATATATTTTGGTTATTTATTTCTGGAGTCATATCAAAATAAAATGTTTTTCCCATTAACTGTTTAAGTAATTTTAGTCTTTGTTCTTCAGAAAAAAATACGTTTTTTTTAGATATTTGACAAATCATATTGTCAAATTCAGATCCAGTCATTGCTAAAACTACATTTTTATTTTCAACTAATGATTTTATTTTTATTAAATCTAATTTTTCGGTATATTCGTACTCTAAAAATTCTACCTTTTTATTCATAAATTTTATCTCTTATATTTTTAATATATCTTTTAATATGAAGTTTTTGTTCAGCTAAGTTTTTATTATTTTTTCTTAATTCTACTAATAATTCTTGCATTTTTTCAGGCATAACGTATAAAAGAATGTGGTCATGAGGTGTTCTATAAGAACCTCCAATATTGTCATTTATTAGATAAGATTCTATTCCAATATTTTCTTCTACATTAACTAATTCTTTCCATATTTTATCTATTTTTTCAGAGGTTAAAATTTCTCCATTTTCTGTTTTGACTAAATTACATTGATCTTTAATAGATACTCCTAGAACCCCTTTCAATCTTTTTTCGACTTTTTGTTTATTTTTATCAAAATCTTCTTTTGGAACAATTCCATAAGTTCTACAATTAAAAGGTCTATATTTATAAATTTTACAAAAACTATTTTCTGTATTTAAAAATATACATCCTTTATTTATATCTCCTTCAACGTAATTTAATAAACTTTTTTCAAGTATGTCTATAATATCATCTATATCAAAAGTTTTCAATATAAAATTCCAGATATTAAGAAATTCTGAATATAATAATTGTGGAGATTGGATACGACAGCACCATCCTCCACAACCATCACATTTACTTATATTTTCCATACATCCATTTGTTTCTGGTAGTTTTTTATAAATATTAAGTAAATTAGAAATTCTTTTTATAACATTTTTATTTTTTAATTTTATATCTTTATAAAAACTGAAAATACTCAAATTTTATCTCCTTAAGCATTTAAATCATCATAATCTTCTTTAGTAGGAACATTTAAATTAGGATTATCTCCATCTTGGTCATCTTCTAAAAAAGATATAGATACTGAAGGATCTGAAATTTCACTATGACATATTCCTTCTATATCTTTTCCATTTTTTTCCCAAGTTCCAACAACTTTATCTGCTTCTTTCTTTATAATCTTTATATCATTAATAACATTATAAGCTTGTTCTTCTTTTTCTTCTTGGAGCATTTTCTTCAATTTTTCTTCATCATCTATAATCCAATTCTTTCTTCCTTTTCTTATAGATACTTTGCAAGAATCTGGAAATTTAATATTTTTTTCATTAAAGGAAACTAAAGTTTCATATATAACTCTTTTATAAAACTCTATTTTGTTTGACAATATTTTCATTTCTTTATCAATAGATTCTACTCTTTTTACTTTATATTGTTTTTGAATATCAAGTTTATGCAATAAGTCTTTAACATATAGAGCAGTATCTTCTATTAAAAATAAATCACTTAAAGATTCAACTTTTCCAGCCTCAAATTTTTCAAATATTTCTTTATTACTTGACGAATTAAAATCTTCCATAATATTTCTCCTTATTTTTCAATTGAAACTATTTCTAAAACTAGCCCTTGTTTTTCTTCTTTATCAAACCTTATATTAACTGATCTTGGAACAAATCCCAAATTTATTCCACTTTTAAACATCTCTCCTCTTGCTAATACTATTGCTTCAATGGCATTCATCCCTGCAAATACTCCTACATATCTCAAAAAAGCAACATCATGTTTTAAAAAACAAGAGCAAATAGCATTGGACAATTTTTCTATATAATATCTATTTTCTTCTCTACTATTACAAAATCCCTTAATTTTTAATAACTTGTTTATATCAAAAATATCATCTTCAACCTTTCCATCTATTAAAGAAGGTAAAAAAGAAAAAACTTTAGACATCATTATTTGACCATTATTTTTATTTTTTAACTGTATCTTTGATTCTATTACTTCTGTAACTAAAATAGAATCATGTGACTCAAGATATGGTCTTGATTTTTCAATAGCGTATATAGCATTATTGCAAGCATTCCCTCCGATACACTTTAGACTTACATCTTCATGTATCTTATAACAAGATATCAATGCATTTGACAACTTTTTAGAATAATCCTTATCTTGATTTGCACTTACAAAAAGAATATTGCTATCTATGAAATCTTCTTTCTTCCCTTCTATTTCTTTAACCCCTTCTTTTTCATCTTTCATTATTTTTTTCCTCTATATTTAATATATTTTTAACATAAAATTTATAATAAACATTTATAAAAATCTTTTCTCTGGTTGTCTAAATTTTTATTATCCCATACAGGGGATTTATGACATATCTTTCTAAATTCACAATTTTTACATTCATATGCAGACTTTGAATCTGGTCTTGGTGGAGGAAGTCTCTTTTTTTCTCCGCTTGCTAGATCTTGCATAACTTTAGCTTGATATTGAATTGCTTCCCACCAAGTATCATTATTTTCAACTTTATAAAAAGATAATTCAGAATTATTTTTATTTTCATACATTAATAAACCATATTCACATCCTAAAATATATGAATAACAAGTTAATTGAATTAAATAATATTTATGAGGACCTTTTCTCTCTAATTGATTTTTACAAGATTCAGAAGAAATACTTTTCATATCTCCAACTACCATCCCCTCGGATAAAAAATCTCTATTAAAAGATTCTTTTACTTCTTTAAATCTATCTTCTTTTAAATTAGACATATCTAATATAACATCACAATGTCCATACATATTTAGCTCTTTAGACTCAACAATAGTTTCAATATAGGAAAAGTCTTTACATCCACATAGGCATTTTTCTGGCTTAAAAATTCCATGTACATTATCTTCTCCATATTTTCTACTTTTATTCTCGTTTAAAATTTTTTCTATATTAGTCTTATCTGTATTTGAAAGTTTTCCGTTATCGTCAAACATGTAACATAATTTATTATTACACTGCCATACCCCTCGTAAAATGCCTATTTCCTCAAAATACCTCCCCCATCTTGCGTGCATAAAATGTCCATTATCAAATAATCTAAGCATTCTACTATCAAAATCATTTTTTTCAATTTCGATATATCCTTTAGAAACATAATGTCTATATTGTTGTTGTCTTAGACAATGCCCAAATTCACTAGGGTGATAACTATTATAAGATCTTTCTTTACTATCTCTATTAGCTCTCCATCTAATATATGTATCTATTAGACCTAAATAAGCAGTTACTTCAGATGGAGTATAATTAAAATCAGCCATTTTACTTCCTTTATTTTAAAATGTTTTTATTTTTCTCTATTTTCATAATATTTTTGAATTCTTCTCGTCCGAAATTTACAATAAAATCATCTGGGTCGTATCCATTCGGCAAATAAACAGGTATGTATTTTATTTTATGAGAATCTAAGTTATTATAATAATACATTTTCATAGATCTATTAATGGCTTTTCTCCCTGCATCATCTCCATCAAAAACAAGATAAACCTCAGAGCAAAACCTAGATAATATAGAAGCTTGATATAGAGTAAAGGCACTGCCGCAAACTCCAACTGTAATTGGAAAACCATTCGTGTGTAATGCGGCTACATCAAATTCTCCCTCTACTATAATTGCCTTTTGATATTTTAGAATATATTGTTTAGCATAAAACAAACCATATAAATTCTCCCCCTTATCATAAGATTCATGCCAAAAACGATTTGGAGCCATTGTATCTAAATGTCTACTGGATATAGCAATCAAATCTCCATAAATATTATATATCGGAATAACAATCCTTCCAGACAACTGATGAATAACTTTATTTGGACAGTATCCAAAATCAAACTTTTCAATAACCTCATCTGAAAAACCTCTATTGTTCTTCAGATAATTCAGTGCCTCCTTTCCTTCTTCCTCTCTTAGGCTTTTCTTCGCTACTGTTACTATCTTCTGTCTCTCCAGTTCCGAGAACTTGTCCCTCCAAATTATCTGCTGCATTCTTCTTCTCCATAATATATTTAGATATTTCAGGGGGAAGTAAAACTTTTTCTTCTTCAGCCTTTACTTCTATTTCTTTTAATAAAGAATCAATTAATTTATTTTCTTTTATATAATCAATAAATTTTTTCCTACCCTCTATCTTATTCCCATTCCAACTAAATGTTCCCTGTCTAACAGAAATAATTTTCAACTGTCTTCCAGCGTCAAATAAAAGGTCTGCTAAATTAGGAAAATAAGGTTCATAAAAAATTGGAATATCCAAAGAAGCAGACATAGGTTTTCCAAACCTATTTTTAACAATATTAACATACGAATATCCACCTATTAAAATATTCTCTCCAGAATTTTCATCTTCTCTATATATTTCAGAATCTTTCCCTTTTCTTTTTGTTATCTTCAAACGTAAGGAATAGGAATGTTTTATAGCATGTCCACCTGGAGTTGTCTGAGGATCTCCAAAAGTAATTCCTATTTTTTCTCTAAGCTGATTAATAATAATTATCAATACTCCATTTTTTTCTGCAGATGAAGCTATTTTAGGGAGGTTTGTGCTTAACAATCTTGGCAATACTCCTATTGTTTGTTGATCCGACAAAGATTCATCTACCATTCTAGGAATTAAACTTGCTAATGAATCTAACACTATAACCTTTGGAGCATCAATATATTCTTTTTTTTCATTCTTAATGAAAGGAACCTTGTCTGCGACACAAAGGCTATTCATCAAGTCTAAAACTTCTTCTGCACAAATATTATTATCAGGAAAAATAATATTGTCAATATCGCATCCATTTATTCTGGCTAGATCCTCTGAAAAGCTATGCTCCGCATCTATCCATGCTACATTCAGTCCTCTTTTTTGAGCAGAACCAATAACTCTGTACGCAAGTGAAGATTTCCCCCCTCCTTCTTCTCCAAAAAATTCTACTACTTTTCCCAAGGGAAGCCCTAGCGAAACGCTAGGGTCATACCCTTTTAGGGAATTTAAGTCAACTCCTTGAGGATTGCATCCATAATGTATAGCAAAATCCAATGCGAAATGTTCAGTTGGGATATTTCCAGCGCTTTTAAATCTAGCTGATGTAATTCCAAAACCCTCTAAATTTTTTAAAGCTAAATCACTAGTTAATTTTTTTCTATCAGCCATAAAAAAAGCTCCTTATTTATTAAAAATCTAAGTTGAAATCTGATTCTTCTTTATCTTTTTCCGCTATATTTTCATCCAAAACATTATTACTAGATGAAATTGTCATTTGCTTTTTTCCTGACGGAGAAATATCTGTAAAAAGTCTCTTTTCAATATCTTCATCAGATAAAGGGGCAAACATTTTAGCAAGTTTATCTCTATCGTCTCTAAATTCTTCTGAAAGCATAGATTTTTCTTCGTCAGTAAATGGAGTCGGATCCAAATAAACAACAGCATACTTTGTCTCCAACCCAGTTCCAGTCACCTTAATCTCCCAATCGCCACCCTGAGCGCTACCTGGTTTCACTTTTGTAGATTGATATCTTTGTTTAAAAAACAAAAAGACAGTTCTAGGTCCTTCCATAATTTTTAATTTTCCATCTGCACGGTCAATAACATAAATCGCATATCTTTCTTGTGATTTAAGCTCTTTATGTAGATCTAATACTGAACAGTTTTTAGGGTCAGCACAAATCGCAGTTCTTGGTTTCCCATTAGCTCCCTTGTGAAAAATACGATGAAAAACAACTGCTCCTCCAACCAATCGCACTCGGTAAGTATTTCCTGTTTTTAAATACAAGAAATTTCCTTTTCCATTTGAATTCCCTTTGCTCTGCTCTGGGGCTACATCTTCCCAATCAATAGTTCCGTTCATTTTAGCCATGATATTCTCCTATTATTAAAATATTTTTTAAAAATTGTTTATATTGATCTATTTATCCAACATCATCCCATTCTACTGCACCATTATTAATCTTTTTATCTACATCTATTTTCTCTCCTATTTCTATTCCATCAAAACTATTAATCATCGAATCATCTAATCCACTTTTCATCTCCTTTTTTTCTATTTTTAAAAATTTCTTTGAATCGTCATTGTTCGGATACCTATCTATATTTCTCGGTTCTAATGCCCATGTAACTTTTCTACTTATATTATCAAAGGCTCTTTCAAGGGTTTTCATTATCTGATTAGCCCCTTCATATACTGTTTCTAATCTTTTACAATATAATTCTAAATCCCCCATATGTTCCAAAATTAATCCATCTTGCTTTAATTGAGGTTTTAGATATTGAACTCTTGCCAAACTTCCTCTTAATAATTCTACAAACCTTTTTGTAATAAAATATTGGTCATAACACTTTAATTGGATATGCACAACCCTGTCTATATTTCTTTGAATTTCATCCATCTTTAAAAATAAAATAGTCTTATCTAAAACCTCAGTAGAGACATCCACTTTAGCATTTTCTAATTCATACATAAACCTATCATAATTTATTTGTTTTACATTTGTTATATACGTATCAATAAAATTCTTTTTTATTTGATAAAATTGATCAAATAAACGAGAAGGACTCTGTGTAAACCATACAATTTTTCCATTATTTGTTTCTAAATTATTATAATTAGCTAAGTCTTTTTCTACTTCACTTTCCTCTAATTCTGACTCTTCATCTTTTTCATGTTCTTCTATAAATTGTAATGGTTTATTTTTTTCAGAACTTTCTACACTATTTTTTACGATTGAATCTGTAACTTGACAATTATCTTTAAATATTTCATCTAACAAATCGCAAGAATTTTCGTTTTTTTCTATTTTATTTTTACTTATATGCTTATCAATATCTAAATCTTCTATAGATTTATTTATTTCTATATTTTTTTTATTCTCTATTATATTTTCTTCATTCTCTTGTTTAATAATACTTTCTTTTTCTAAACTATCCACTATTAAATCATTTGAAGTTATCGAAATATCCTCTAAATATCCATCCATATTTTCTATATTTTCTTTTTGAGGAACAATAATTTCTACATATTCATTAGGTTTTTCAATACCATCTTTATCTTCTATTATATCTTCAACATTATTTATTTTTTCATCTTCTTTATTACTTGGAATCCCATCAATTATTTCAGACATTTCCATTGATAAGTCTAAAAAATCCAGTTCTAAATTATCTGAAGATTCATTACTGTCCTTATTAATAATATTTTCATCATCTTTATCAGCTTCTATATTAAACATTTTTTTAACTTCAGACATAATATCTTCGTCACTGTGAACCATATAAAATCTCCATTTTCTTAATTACGATAAGAAATCAAAATCTTCGCCATTATCTTCTTTTTTCTCTGTTTCCTGTTCGACTTTTTTAACTAAATCATCTTTATTTATCGTATTTTTAGATGAATTTTCTTTACTAGTTTTTTCATCTTTTTTAATAACGGCTATTTGCTTATTTAATTTTAATTCCGCCATTGTTTTTTCTAATGTAGACATAAAATCTAAAACTAAAGTGTTAGAAACATTCTTAGTTTTATCCATTTTTTCTTTGACATCACTCCATTCAATTTCTTCCTGCATTTCTACAAAAATATCTATAGATTCAAAATCCGCAGTTCTTATTTTTCTACTTATTGATTTTTTTACAATTGTTTTCGTCATAATTATCTCCGTTTTTTAAATATCTTATTTTTTTATTATACCTATTCCCAAATCACTTTTCAACACAAAATCACTCAAATATATCAACAGATTCTATCCCTTTATTAGCCGCTTTTTTTAGATCTTCTCTAATAGCTAAAAATTCCTTAATAACTTCTTCTTTTTTCTTCTTTTTAATATTTATATATCCACTTTCTATTAATGCATCAATACATCTTGCATCTACAACTGAAAAGCTTGTTTTTATAGCTAATTCTTTTAAAGAATTGTAAGGCTGATGTTTTTCTATTTCTATAGCTGCATTTAAACCCATTCCCTTACACAATAAAGAAGGTCTTATTTCTGAAGTATGAACATTTTGAGAAGGATCTTTTTTCTTTTCTATTATATAAGAAACTTTAGAATGATTAATATCTCTTTTTAAGAATTTTAAAGGCAAATATTTTTCGAATTCTTTTTCTAATAAAGCTATTTTTTCATATTTATCACCATTGGATTTTATTGTCTCTACCTCTAAAACAGCACATACAAATTCTTCTGGATAATTAGCTTTTAAATAAGCAGTCAAATAGCTATTAAAACCATAAGCTGCACTATGTGAATTTAAACTAAAAACACTTTTTTTTACATTTTTATCATAAATAGCATAGTTATGCTGTTCTGATTTCATAGTTAAATTATATGTTTGTTTTTTCCCTAAATATTTAATTGATTTGATCTTGCACTTTTGCATATTTTCTCTCCAAAAACATATCGCCTTTATTTCTATATATCCATTTCAAAAAACCCTTAGTTTCTTTATTCCCCCCACTTATTCTCAATACCCCCAACTTTGTATTTGTCTTATATATAGATGTTCTAAATGGAATAATATTTTGCAAATCAAAAAGAAACCCCTCAGATGCAGACACAACTTGACACCAAATATTTTTATTTTTAGCAACCCCAACGGTTCCATCTCCATCCCAAACTCCTCTGCAAAAAGACCCATAATATTTTTTAGGAATATTATATAAAAATCTTACATTATGAGTTTTATTTCTAAGTACTCCTAATTTTCTTACATCATTGGAAATAATGGAGTTATGAATAGTAAGTCTTTCCATATCACTTACTTTAATAAAGTTTTTATTATTTTCTTTTATCGCCTTTTTTCTTCTATTGTGACAACTAATATGAACTACGGAAGAGGATGCTCCTAATCTTAAGGCTATCCTTTTTAACAGATATCCATCCTTTTCTGTTAATTGTAATCCAATCCCCTTATAGTCCTTAAGTATATATCCGTCTGTAAATAATAACCCCAATATATATGCCTTATCATATGAATTTATTTTTTTAAAATAATCTAAATTATAATTAGTTATAATTTTGGGTTCTCGTCTTTTTATTTTATATTTTTTTAAAACATCTAAAACTGTTTTATCTGTTTTAAATCCGTATTTTTGTGCAATGCTTTGGGCAGACATAAGTTTCTCATAATCTGATATCATTTTTATCTCTGTATCTTTATTTATTCTTTTATTTGGTGGACTAAAACGTTGTGTTTTTATCTTATTTTTTATTTTAATTCTTGTTAATACTGAGGCACTTTTTATTCCACATTTTTTAGATATTTTTGAAATAGAAATTTTATCTCTATAAGCTTTTTTTACAAGAAAAAACCAATATCTTTCTCTTTTTTTTATCCAGTTATTTTTTTTAATAATTGAATATATTTCTCTAATAGTCAAATTAAACTCTTTTCTTATAAATTCTATTTCTTTTTTTTGAAAAAATAATTTCCTAATTGATTTTCTGATATTGATATTAATGATTTTATTATTTTTATACATATTCCCTTATTCGAAAAAAACTATATCATAATCATTATCTAAAATTTCTTTCACTGTATATTCCTTAAAATCAGAACAAATAAATTTATGATCAAGAGTACACCTTAAGATGATTCCGTTACTTAATTCTATCTCATAAATATCTTTTTCTCCAGTTTTAAATATGTCAATCAATTCATCTTCAACAATTTTTCCATTTTTATAACTATCTAAAACAACTTTTATAGTATCTTTGTTAGATTTTTTTTTCTCTAATTCTTCTATTGTATAAATAATATTTTTATTTTTATCCTTAATACACATGTCCCCACTTAAACATTTATTAAAACCATATCCAGCAAACGGAACAATCACCTTATCCCAATATTGCTTAGCTACATCATTAGGAACCTTGTTTTTAGCACATCCATTAATAAATTGTGTTTCAAATTTAAACATTAGATCTTGTTTTTTCTTTCCAATAGCTTTAATAATAACATACCCATCAAGGATAGTAAACCCAGCTAAAGAATTACAAATTTGCATAATCTGCTCTTGAAAGATGATATGCCCGTAAGTATTTTCCAAATGAGGCTTTACAAAAGGTTCAATAGATTTATGAAAATAACTTATAGGCTTTTCTCCCTTTTTTCGTGCGCAATATTCTGGAATAGAATCCATAGGACCAGGACGATACAATGCAATCCCCGCCATTATATCTTCAAATTTATCTACATGAATTTCTCTCATTGTTTGCTGCATTCCAGACTGTTCGCATTGAAAAACTCCAGCTAATCTTCCACTTTGATACAATTGAAATGTTTTCTGATCATCAACTTTTAAATTATATATATCTATATCAATATCATAATTTTCCTTAATATATTTTAAAGCTAATTCTATAACTGATAAAGTAGCTAATCCTAAAATATCAAATTTTATAAGACCCAATGTTTCTAATTCTGTTCCAACAAATTGAGTTGCTATCTTCCCCCCCCTAGCTTTTCTCATTGGAGCTATATCAGAAATACAAGTGTTACTTAAAACAAATCCAGATGCGTGCTGGGAAAAACCAGAAAAAGTCCCCTCAATTTCCCTTGAATATTTATTCAATAAAGGATATTTATCCATATAATATCTAAAATCTTGACAAAAATCATAAGCATCCTTAATATTTTTTATTATATGAGATTCCCCATTTTCATCTTTTACTTTCATAAGTCCTTTTTTGGGAAAAGGAAGTAATATCTCTTTAACCTTCTTTGCATTATCCGTAATATAATCATCTTTCCCCTTATGAAAAGAATCTGCCACATCTAACGCCTTTGCCACCCTAGTTACGCATGATTTAAAATTTAAAAATTGATGAGTACCTACACGAGATCCATTCTCTCTCCCATATTTATAAATTAAATAATTAAAAATATCGTCTTGTTTTATATCTGCAAAATCTGTGTCCACATCAGGAAAAGATGCTCTGGCAAAAGATCGGCGTGGAGGCAACAATTCTCCCTCTGGTTTTTTATCTGTAAGTCCAAGAGCATAGCAAACTATACTATTTATATTATTCTTATGTCCTACTTGCCCATTTCTTTTTTTATAAATATTGTATAAAGTTTCAAGGTTTGATTTATTATTGAGTCCATCAGTAGATTCTAAAAAATCTAATTCTAAATTAATTTTTTTTAAAATATTTTCAGGAATATTTTTTCTTTTCTCTAAAATATCATTTAACATTTCTTCTCTTATTTTTTTTAAATCAGCCATTTACTCTCTCTTTTATTAAAATTATTTTTTTAATATCTATCTACTCCGCCCAAATCATCTTCTAACTCTCTGTCCTCGTCTAAATCGTCTTCATCTAAATCTACTGATTCTAATACATTTCCTTCGTCCTCAAATCCTAGATCAGACTCTAATACGAATCTTGATTCAGAAAAACCTAAAAATCTCTCCCATATTAGTCCATATTTAATAGGATCAACTCCATAAGTAATATCTAAACACCTTAATAGAATAGATGCATATCCTGAACCTCTTCCGCATCCCACAAGAATATTATTATTTTTAGCATATTGAATATAATCTCTTACTATTAAAAAATAAGTAGAAAAATCATAATTATTATTATCTTTAGCAATTTTAATATCTGCTAATTCTTTTTTTAATGTATCTATATGTATTCTACTATTTTCCCATCCGTGTTTTTTTAATCCTTCCCAAGCCAATTTTTCCATATATTCAAAAGGAGATATATATTCTTTTGGAATATCAAAAATAGGAAGTCTCATTCCTCCAAATAAATTTTTCTCTATATCTTGATGATCTACTCTTTCACTCATTAATAAAGAATTAGACATGCAATTATTTTTATTCTTAAATATAGAATAAAGTTCTTCTGCGCTTTTTAAATAAAATTCTCCAAAAGAAAATCTCATTCTTTTTGGATCTTTAATACATTTAGATGAAGACATACACATTAACACTTCTTGAGAATCTGCTTGTTCTTTTTTAATATAATGGACATCGTTAGAACATATAATAGGAATATCTAATTCTTCTCCTATTTTAAAGATGTCTGGAATTATAGCTTTTTCTTCTGGGATACCATGATACATAACTTCTAGAAAAAAATTCTTATTAAATATTTCATTAAAAATGCCTGCCATTCTTTTAGCTCTATCATAATATCCATGCAATAAATTAACATTAATAATATTTGATAGACAGGCAGACCCTCCCATTAATCCCTTGGAATATTTAGATAAAGTTTCTATATCTATTCTTGGATCAAAATAAAAACCTTCAGTCCACCCTAATTGAGATAATTTACATAAATTTTTATATCCTTCAAAATTCATTGCATATAAATTAATATGTCTATTCCCTTTTCTTCCATCAGGTTGAAGATCTTTTGGAACAATTAGCTTCCCACTTTCATCCTTCTTTTCTTCATTTTGTCCAACATCCATACTTCTACATAAATATGTCTCAATTCCTAAAATGGGCTTTAATGGAGGATACGGAATATCTCCCTTTTTGTTTGATGTCATCTTACAATGTTGCATAAACTGAACCCACCCCATAACATTCCCATGGTCAGTTAATGCCATTGTCTGAAACCCCATTTTTCTTGCTTCTAAAACCAATTCTGATATTTTAGCTAACCCATCAAATTGAGATCTATCAGAATGGACATGCATATGAACAAAATCTTTATTCTGGTATGTCACTTTTTATATTCCTTCACTACTTTTAACAATACTTTTAAAATACTTTTTGGAATATATTTATTGAAATATTTATTAATATATTCTTCTGAAAAAAATACCTTATTCTTATCTTGTTTAAAAATTCCACCACCCCATCCTCCTCCACTCCCCCAATAAAAATAAGATGGATGAGTTTCTATAAAACTAAAAACAGAAGGAGTAGAAATATCTACATAAACGTCTTTTTTTGGAAAACTATTTTCTATTTTATATCCAATTCTTCTTAAATCCCCCCAATTTATACTTCCAGAATTATATAAAAAATAATTAGATAATAAAATATCTGGTTCTATATAAAACATTCGTCAATTCCTTAATATAATTCTTAATATTTTTAATATTTTTAATCTTCTAAATCTAAAAATGCAGTTTTATCGTTTTTTTCATTATTTAAAGATAACATTTGTTTTTGTGTTACAGCATATATTTCTACAATATTATTTAATTGAATAGAATTAACTACTAAAGAAGCCGATTTTTTAAATATTATAAAATCAACAGTATTATCTTGTTCATTAATATTTTTAATTCTAACTTTATCATAAGAAATATTTTTTCCACTATTTCCATATGAATCAGTAGTTTTAATAACTAGAGAAAAATAGAATTGTTCATTTTTAACTTCTTTTAAAACACTAATTATATTTTCCGGTTGCCTTATTTCTTTATTACATAGAGTTGTTATTATTTCTTCTTTTTTTATAAATCGCATAAATAATCTTCCTTTTATAATATTTTTATAAAATATATATTAACAAAAAATATTAAAAATGTCAACAAGAAAATAAAAAATGTTAAGAACCTATTTGTATTCTTTTTCTATTCGGAAAAACAATATAGAAAAATTCTATATTATATTTATCATTTAAATAATTGTTTTTTACTTCTTTTTGTGTTTTTTTAAAAACATCGTATAGTGTTTCACCATAATCTCCACGTCTAATTACCTTTTTTCCATTAGTTGTTTCTAATCTAACCTCAAAAATAAACTTTTTATTTTTTAAATATTTAGATATTTTTTCTTTAATTTTTATTGATTTTTTTAATAATTCTATTTCATTATTTTCAATTGTTTCAATATTATTTTTTTCTCCTTTTTTTTCTATTCTTCTTTTTTCCAAAAAATCAGGATCATCTTTTATCAATTTTCTAAATCCATTTGCCATATATTCTATCCTTTTAACAATGCCTTTTTGAATCGTAAAGCTCCCGGTGCCTTTAACCTTTTTATAACAACTTAATATTTTGTTCTATAAAATTTTCAAAATCTCCATATTTTTCATCGAAACAAATATTATCAGACAAAAGATCATTATTCACTATCCTTCGTCTAAACCTATACTCTCTTTCATATTTCGTCCATTTCTCCCCGCCCTTCACTGCTTTATTTATATTTTCTATTTGATCTTTATTTAATTCTTTTATAAGTTCGAATGCGAACTCAGAACCTTTTAGATTAAAACAAATATAATTAAATAAATAATTTATTTCTTTTACTAATATTTCTGTCTCTTTATAATTAAAATTTTTTAATAAAAAATCATTATTTTTTGTCCTATATTTTTCCAAGCTAAAATGAGCAATTTCTGTATTTCTAGATCTTTGTATCTTTTTCATAGTTTTATTTTTATGAATCTTCTCTAATCTCTTTCTTAAATCTTTTTTTAAACTTGGATTAATAGCTCCTAAATCATTTAAAAACCTTTCTATACAAAAAAACTCATATCGCCCTTTACTATTGCTATTATTGCTAGTATGTTTATCAGTTATCAAACTAGTTATATTTAAATATAGACTTTTAATAATAGATTTTCTGAGATTAAAATTAAAAAAATCATAAAAAGACAATTCCATCTGATTATTTATTTCTATCAAAATTAAGGAAAATTTTTCAAAATCCTCATCTATAGAAAAAATATTTTTATCATATTTACTTCCATTTTTAATTATTTTTTTAATCCAATTTATTAATCTATTCATAATATTTATAATTCTTACTTTTTAACCATGCTTTAAATTCTTCTTTGTCATAATGATCATGTTTTGATAGATTATCTAATTTTGCTAATGGTTGTAAATTATCTAAACTATTTATTAATTTTATATCTTTAATACCAAAATCCATAAATGCCTGAATTGGAAAAATATGATCAATATGCCATTCTTCATTTTTTACTTTTTCCCAATTAAAATGACTATAAATATGATCTTTTAATTGATTGAAAGTGTATCCAAGCATTTCTTGTGTTCGTGCTATTTTCTTTTGATTCGTTTGTTTAAGAGAATAACTCAATATCCTATAACATCTTTTCTTTATTTTATTTGATTCCTCAAAAGATTTTCTATCTTTTATCCATTGATAATTATTTTCACCAGAGCGACTTTTTATTGCACATTTTTTACATCTTTTACCGAATTTAAAATTCCTAAAATTTATTTTACTAATATTCCCACATTTACATTTATATTTCATAGAAAAAGAGCAATTTTTATAATCCTTTTCCAATAATTCACAACCCTTATCTTTAAAATATTGCTGTACATATTCAAAAGTAAGTTTTTCTTTTCCAGAACATTTTATACATCTCCGTCCTTGTTGAAAATTATGATAAGTAATTTTACTTATATTCCCACACCTACACCTATATTCCATTTTAGTTCTACTATTATTATATTCCTTTTCCAATAATTCACATTTTTTTTCTTTAAAAAACTGTTTCACTTGTTCAAATGAGTGTTTTTGTTTTTCTGTTGCACATTTTTTACATCTTCCCCCATTCTTAAAATCATGAAATCGTATTTTGCTTATGTTTCCACAAACACATTTATATTTCATAGGAGTAGAAATATGTTTATACTCTATTTCAATCAATTCACAACCATTTTCTTCAAAATACTTTTTAACATAGTTATAATCAAATTTTTTGCTCATTTTTCTTACTCCAATAAAAAAGAGTAAGATTCAATTCCTGAATTCGACTAAAGGAAAAGAAAATTACTCTTATAGTATATAATTTATTTTTATATTAAAATATTTCAAAGTCGAATTCAAATATCTTAACAATTATATATTATAAAAAATAATTAAATTTCCTTTTTATTTATTTTTATTAATTATGTCTTGTTTCGTCATACCTCTCCCTATGTCCATCGCGGAACCTTACATATTTTGGATTGCACGCCTTGACATAAGCAGGGTCTGCCTCAAATACTTCCTTATTTTTTTTCCATCCATTAAAAGATGTAGAAACTTCTAATCTTTTACAAATAGTCCCATCCTCTAAAGTAATAGGAATATTCCTATTGTCAATAGATCTAAATTCTTCTATTATCTCCCCTGTTTTTTCATTTTTATATTCATAAATAGGACACATAAGTTAATTTATTCTCCACTATATTTTAAATTAATCGTCTAGATCTAATAATGATACTTTATTATTTTCAACGCTAGTTTTTATATTTCCATACGTAGTTTTTTCTTCCATTTTTAATTCATATCTTCTTATTATATCCTCTCCTAAAGAATAAGAATATTCAAAAACTTTATTATCTATATTTACTCTATTCTCTAAATAAAACCTATTTTTTCTTTTTTGAGTATAATTATCAAAATCTTTTCTATTTATTCCTTTATCTTCTAAAACCCAATTAAAAGATTTTTCATAGAAAAAACTAGCTAAAAAAGGAGAAAAATTATGTTTAATGGCAAAATCTTTTGAACACCCCTTAGATTTTAAATAACCCCAAGACCATCCATATGCAAATTCCTCAATTTGAAAAATAGAAGTAGATTTTATTCCAGAAAGATTATAACAATAATGCAATAATTCATGAACCAAAATATCATCAACCTCTGCTTTTAATTTAAATTTTAAACTACTATTTTGAGAACATAAATAAGAGGAAATAACAATATCTTTACTTAATGTGTTAAAAAATCCTCCCACCCCATTATATCCTATTTTTTTTAAAAGAATAGGAGATACTTTATATATAGATAGATCTCTAACATTTAGCGATGGAAAAATATTTTCAACATAATTAAAAGCCTCTTTGAATAATGGAAATTTTATAACCTCTGTTCTAGAATCATTTTTTATAGTATTTAAATGTTCTAAAGATAAAATTGCACTATCTTTTTTATCTTTTCTTATTTTTTGATTAATAGAAACTTTTTTAGATAGACTATTATGTTTTCTCATTAATATAACCTACACAATCTATAACAAAAAGAGAATCATATCTCCTAGAATAAACTTTCATTTCTTTTAAAATACCCAATACGCTTATCTTTCTTTTTTCAATAGGATTAGAGCATGTATCATTAGAACATGAATCACATAAAGAATTGCACACTCCTTCAGTTCCAACTATCAAAGAATTTAAACTTATTAATTTACATTTATATTCCATATTATACTCGTCTTATTGTTTTTTCTGAATTAGACATTTGTTTTTGAACAGCTTCCGCTTCTCTTTCCATAGCTAATGGATCATTTTCATCAAAATTATCATGATTTATCCTTATTGTTTTTCTATTTATTTTTGGAGTTTTAATTTCTTCTTCTAATTTATCTGATTTTTGTTGATTTATTTTAGAAAAAACTTCTTCGATATCATTCTTTTCTTCAATATTTTCATCAGACTGATCTTGTCCTATCTCTTTCAAAGAGGGATTATTAATAGAAAAAATATCAGATAATGAATTTAAAGGGGCAACAAAATTTTCTTCTTGTGATTCTTCTATATTATTTACATCTTGAACAAATGAAAATATATTGTCTAAATTTGTTCCTATTTTAGGAAAATCTAAATTATTTAAATCTTTATTACATTCTACTGCCTCTGTTACTTCATTGCAACCTCCAATATTTATTATATCTTTTTTATTTAAAAATAAAGCAACCTCTTTAATAAAATCTGTGGAAAAAGACTGTTCTACTCCATCTTTACCTATAATAATTTTCCTATTTCCATTATCATCATATTTAACATTCACAGAAATATTTTCTTTATTTTTAGAGCCTTCCTCTGAGATATATTCAAATTTAATTTCAACTTTTTCTTCTTTAATAGGCATAAATAATCTCCTTATTTTATCCCAAAATTTTTTCTAAGTTTTTCTATCATTTCGTTTCTCAATTCTGCCATTTTTATATCTTTTTTTTCTAAAATTTTATTAGATACCAATGGTTTAATAATATTTCCACACTTTACGCAAACCGTTCCGTATATATTTAAATATTCTTCATTTAAAATACCATCTCTACGAGCATTATTAAACCCACATTTATCACATATTATCTCCAT